>Ga0194112_10011383_pt1 | contig 11021 bp, 10 predicted proteins | sample TA2MahC400mmetaG_FD_146191 | JGI IMG/M metagenome (GOLD analysis project Ga0194112, IMG submission 146191) | Freshwater microbial communities from Lake Tanganyika, Tanzania - TA2015016 Mahale Deep Cast 400m | ecosystem: Environmental > Aquatic > Freshwater > Lake | place: Tanzania: Lake...
GACCCTTTTCCAAATGTTTCTTTTATTTGAATACCAAGTAGCAACCATGGATCGAAAATCCTTTGGTCGTATTGGAGCTGAGCATCTTCACTACCTGAGGCTTTCGATAGCAACAGACACCGAGTCCCTGAAGAAGGGGTTGAAGCGAATCGCCACAGCCTCTTTGGACGGGGAGGGATTCAGAAGCTTTATCGAAAAGGAGAAACATCTTTATTGATCATCCCATCGGATTACAAATGTCATATGGAGTTATGGCAACAAGAGACCATCATGAAAAATATTGTTCCAACTTTACTCAGCAATCTTATTTGCTACAGGGGTATAGATCTATATGAGACCTAAGATCCTGATAAGCCAGAAGATCTTCGATGAGGTGGTTGGACTGGCTGAGAAGCATTTTGATGTGGACTATCATTCAAGCGATATTCCTCTACCCCCCCATGCCCTCATCCAAAGACTCAAGGATAAGATAGGCGCGATCACCCTTCTCACCGATCAGATTAACGATGCCCTGCTCTCCCAGTGTCCTGGACTTAGAATCGTGAGCAATGTGGCAGTAGGGTATAACAATATTGACGTCAATGCCTGTACCCGTCGCAAGGTGATGGTGACCAATACACCTGGAGTTTTGGATGATACGACCGCTGACCTTACATGGGCCCTCTTGCTCTCTGCAGCGCGGCGAGTGGTCGAAGCGGACCAGTTTCTCAGGTCCGGTCAATGGAAGGGATGGAAGCTGATGGAATTCTTAGGTTATGATGTGCACCATAAGGTTCTTGGGATTTGTGGGTTAGGTCGAATTGGGCAACGGGTGGCCAAGAGAGCCAGAGGCTTCGATATGAAGATCTTATACACCGATGTGGTCAGGGCAGCTCCACCCATTGAGGAATCATTGGGAGCCCAATTCGTAGAGAAAAAGGACTTACTATCTGAATCGGATTTTATCTCCTTCCACGTGCCTCTGCTTCCTGAGACGACACACTATATCTCAGATGCTGAGCTGGCCCTCATGAAACCCACTGCCATCTTAATTAATGCCTCTCGAGGTCCTGTGGTTGACGAGAAGGCATTAGTGCGAGCCTTGCAGGAGAAGAAGATTTCGGGGGCTGGACTGGATGTCTATGAGAGTGAACCTGAAGTGGAGCCGGAACTGATAGAAATGAAAAACGTTGTCTTGGTGCCCCATATAGCGAGTGCCTCTCGTGAAACTCGGCTTCGTATGGCCACTATGGCAGCAGAAAATTTAGTAGCAGGGCTCACGGGAAAGCCTCCTCCCAATCTGGTGAACGAGGAGCTGCTGAAATTGTAAAAAGTTTTAGACCCAAATGAACTGGGACGATTGATTTTAAAATAGGGCCTCAACGATTCCGTCAAAAAGGAGATTGAAAAAAAATCTTACTGTGGTAGAAGTGGCATGATTGATAAGCAAGGGAAGGTCAATATATCGAATTTATAAATGATCGGCCTTGGCGATTAATGAAAAACGGAGGTGGTTCGATGTCAAGAATAGAAAAGATAACAGATAGGGTGGTTGAAACGGATGTATTAATCGTGGGAAGTGAAGGGGCAGGATCTCCAGCGGCTTTAGAAGCCATCAAGCGAGGGGTGAAGGTTACTGTAGTGACGAAGGGAAGCCAAATTGGAAGAAGCGGTGCGACGGTGACAGGAGATGCGGATTTGGATGTGGACAGTCGTAGTTTATATGATCGATTTGGTTTGGCGGGTGCGGATACCCGCGACAGTATGGACATCTTCTTTGAAGATATGCTGAAAGGAGGGAAGTATTTAAATAACCAGAAACTGGTAGAAATTCATGTGCAGGAAGCTCCGGATCGCTTGCAGGATCTTTTAAATTGGGGAGTAAAAATTGATGGACTCCTCCATGCATCAGGCCACTCTTATCCCCGTGGAGTGATCATTCCTGGAACAAAATTAATGCCCCCTTTACGTCGAGCCGTATTGAGCACAGAGGTAGAATTGGTTTGTTATACGATGATCACAGACCTTTTGACCAATCATGGACGAGTGGTGGGAGCGATTGGGCTCAATGGTGCAACCGGAGAATTTACTCTGTTTAAGGCGAAGGCAGTGGTGCTCTGTACGGGGGGAGCGATGCGAATGTATCCATTTACAACAGCTCCCGAGGAGTTGACTGGAGACGGAATGGTCATGGCGTATCGAGCTGGGGCCGAGCTTGTAGAGATGGAGTTTCCGATGTTTTTGCCGGGTGCTTTTCCCTGGCCACCGGCTGTGAAGGGGGTGGATATCCCTTTTCAGTTATCGACAGCGGGCTATATCGCAGGCTGGATGTTGAACAAACATGGGGATCGATTCATGCGACATTGGGATCCGGTAAGATTTGAGTGGACGACCCGGGATATCGCATCCGTAGCCATGATGACAGAGATATTGGCGGGTCGCGGAAGTCCTCATGGGGGTGTCTATGTTTCGTTGAAACATTTTCCTGATGATGTGATCAAAAACTTGGAAAAATGGGTGCCACCGGAGTTTTACATGTTTTACGGTGGTTTTAAGATGAAGGACTACCTTCCCGACCTGAGGAAGGAAGCCGTTGAATCAGTGCCGGCGAGCCATTTTTTTAACGGAGGGATAAGGATCAATGAACGATGTGAGACCAGTCTCCCAGGATTATTTGCATCCGGAGAGGTGACGGGCGGTGTACATGGTGCGAACCGTTTATCCGGAAATGCCTTTACAGAAATGGTGGTGTGGGGCCATCGTTCGGGTGGATTTGCAGCGGATTATGCCAGAGGGTGTGGGGAGGTTTCGATTGATTCCGCTCAGTTAGAGGAATTGAAGAGAAAGACCATAGCGCCTTTGGAACGCAAAGGGGGTCCAATTCAGGCTGATCTTCGCAAAAGACTCCAACAGACAGCCTGGGAGAAAGCAGGCGTCATTCGCGACGAAGGTAGTTTGCAGAAGGCCCTTTCGGAGTTTGTCAAGATGAGGGAAGAAGAGTTACCCTCGATCAGTGTGCGGATGAAGGAACGGGTTTTTAACCGCGAGTGGGTTCAGGTTCTTGAGCTTGAGAATATGCTGTGGATTATGGAGATGGTGTGTCGGACAAGCCTCAACCGCAAGGAAAGCAGAGGTGCGTTGTATCGACGGGATTATCCAGATACAGACAATATTAACTGGCTGAAGAACCAGATTGTAAGCCAGAGGGATGGAAAGATGGAGATTCGGAGTGAACCTGTGGTGGTCACCAGGATCGAGCCGCCAAAAAAGATATTAAAATATGGAAGGACGGAGTGAGAGAGATGGCTGAGAAGACAAAAAAGATCAGTGTGAAGATTTTACGGTCGAAGCCTTGGGAAGAGAAGAAACCCAAATTTGAGGCGTTCAAAGTTCCCCTGGAGGGAAAGATGAGTATTTTGAATGTGCTCAATTATATTGCTGAGAATTTAGACCCCACCTTGGGATTCTACAGTTCTTGTCGCATTGGGAAGTGTGCCGGGTGTCAGGTGATGGTGAATGGAAAGGTGAGGCTGGCCTGTACGACGACTGTGGAGGGAGATATTACCCTGGAACCCCTGCGGAAGTTTCAAGTGATCAAAGACCTTGTCGTAAAGAAAAAAGGAAAAGAATAGGCTTTAGGCCATTCCCCTGACCTGCTTCGCCAAGCTGAAATCTTTTCTCTGTCTTTTAAAAGATATCATACAATTTCACATAAGAACTTCTTATAATTTCTTTTTAATTTCGTTTTATGGCTATTGGTGGGATGCGATAGTTGAGTTTTTTTATACCAAACCCCGTGAAGAGGTGAAGGCGGATCGGGGGTTGACGCCATCTGCCTATCGGGTCACCCGTGATTGGCTCTTCAATAAAGGAAAGCGTGGCTCTATGGTGTTGCACTCCTTGCTGCGTTTGGATGAAATTCCTCCTGAAGTGGACGATACTTAGCACGCCCGCTATTGGGTGGAAGCCTATAACGGCGTCCTTGTGCGGATGGTTCTATTGGCACTCATCCTTGGAGCTATCGAGTAGAGTGAAACAAGGTCCTTTTTTCTATGTCAATATTTCAAAAGGAGGAATTTATGGTTCGCAAGAGTATTTGGTTTCCGAATGAAGAGTATGAGGCTCGTGTGAAGAAGGCACGGGAGCTGATGGCTCGTGAGAAGATAGATCTCCTGTTCATCACGGGGGACCGTAATTACATCTATTTCACAGGACATCGCTATATCACACCGGAAGGGTGGGCAGCAAGACCCCACTACTTTATCCTTCCTCTTGAAGGGGAACCCCGTTTGATGGTTCACATCTTCATTGAGGGAGATGCTTCCTCATCCAGCTGGGTCCCACATATCAGCACCTATACATCCCTGCTCGAAGCCCCTATTAAAGAGTTGGCCCAAATCATGCGCAGTTATAAAACAGAGGGGAAAAGGATAGGGGTAGAGCTTGGCCAGGAGCAAAGGATTGGGATGCCAGTCAGGGATTTCCTATTTTTAAGAGACGAACTGAAAGAATTTGAATTCGTCGATGCGGCCCCAATCCTTTGGGAGATGCGGTTTATTAAGTCTCCACGAGAGATGGAGTGTATCCGTCGTGCCATGGACATCACTACAAAAGGATATATCGAAGGCTTTCCTCTTGTCAGAGAGGGAATGACTGAGAGGGAGATCGCCTGTCTTCTGGGGAGTAAAATGGTTGAACTTGGTGCAGAGCATTTCTGGATCATCGTTGCCTCTGGAAAGGAGAATTACCAGCGGATCAGTGGGAAACCAACGGATCGAAGAGTGAGGCGAGGCGATATGGTCTGGGTGGATATGGGAGCCATGGTCAACGACTACTGGGCGGATTTCTCCCGTAGCGGTGTAATAGGTGGCCCCTCGAGTGAACAGAAAAAATATCAGCAGATTGTCGGGGGAGTTACAGCTGAAGGGGTTAGAGCAGTTAAGGCCGGAGTCCCAGGTGCTTCAATCATAGATGTTTGCGAGGAAGGGATGAGAAAACGAGGGGTTGATATCACCTTCCATGCTGGTAGGCTTGGTCATGGAATTGGGTTATTCTTTGTGGAACCGCCCAGCATAGCAAAGTGGGATCCTATTGTTTTAGCCCAGAATATGGTTATTAGTGTTGAGCCAGGTTTGGTGAGGGACGACGGGGTATACCATATAGAGGAAAACTTGCTGGTGACCAAGGACGGATGCGAGATTCTCTCCAAAGCCCCTCGAGAACTCTGGACTTTGGGCTAAAAGATGACATTCGTAAAAAATGAATAAATCAATGCCTCTCGAGAAACCTGGCTTCGTATGGCCACCATGGCAACCGAAAATTTAGTGGCAGGGCTCACGGGAAATCCTCCTCCCAACCTGGTGGACAAGGAGGTGCTAAAATTATGAAAGGATTTAGACCCCAAGGAACTGGACTGGGACGATTGATTTAAACATAGAGCCTAAACGAGGCTATCAGAAGGAGATTGAAAAAATTTTTCACCATGGTAGAAGCATCATAGTTGATGAGCAAGGGAAGATCAATATAAATTTTAACTTTGTTAGATAAAACCTTATTCTTTGGAGGTTGTCAGATGAAATTTCTTCAAGTGTTAGATCGGTTTTTTTCCCGATTTGAGAAATTTGTCGTCTCTGGAAGCATCCTTCTGATCTCTGCGAGCGTCATGATTAATGTCATATGCAGACAACTCCAAATTGTCTTTGTAGGGACGGAAGAAGTCTGTGAATTTTGTATCGTCTGGCTCACCTTCTTAGGGACTGCTCTATGCGCAAGACAGGGAACCCATATTTCGATGTCCGCACTGCTCAACAAATTTCCAAAACAGCAGAAGAAGATCGCCATCATCATCATTTCAGCCGTGACCGGTCTCTTCTCTCTCTTTCTGGCTTACTTGGGATTGCAATTGACCCAAGCTGTTTTATCAAGAGGCCAGGTTTCTCCTACACTCAGGGTACCCATTTGGTATATCTATATGGCCACACCGATTGGATTCTTACTCACCGGTTTTTATTATCTTCGCGCCGTTATGCGTAACTTGAAAGAAGAGGGTTTATACCTGGGTGCTGAAGATGTGGAGGAGATCCTCTAATGGTCATCTTTCTGGCAGGTTTTCTATTTTTTCTTCTGGCCTTTGGTTTTCCGATGTTCATTATGATGTTTTTGCCAACGGTCTCGGCCTTAACCATTTTTCACGGTCATATCCCTACATTCACCCTAGTCCAACGGGCGATCAGCGGGATCAGTCCTTTTCCTGTGGTGGCTGTGCCCCTTTTTATCTTCGCAGCCGATATCATGACGAAAGGCCAGATGTCACAGAGATTAACGAATTTTGCAGAGAAACTGGTGGGGCATCTGACAGGAGGAATGGCCCATGCGACAGTTCTCTCCAGCATGATATTTGGCGCGGTTTCTGGTTCCACGCAGGCCACTGTTGCCGCGGTAGGAAGCAATGTCTATCCTGCTCTCCTGCGAAGGGGATATAGAGAATCCTTCGTCATCGGTTTGATCATCAATGCAAGCGATGTGGCTCAACTCATCCCTCCCAGCATCTTCTTCATCATCTACGGAGTAATCACAGGCACTTCCATTGCTGCTCTCTTTATGGCCGGGATCATCCCTGGAGTTCTTCTCGGCATAGGCTTTATGATCTATTCATGGTTTTGGGCCAGAAAGAATGAAATTACTCGCACCCCTCGATCAAAGCTTCTTGATGTATTGAGGGCAACCAAAGAGGCTTTCGGTCCTTTGGGTTTTGTCGTCATCATCATCGGTGGGATCTATTCTGGGATTTTCAGTCCTACGGAGGCCGCAGGGGCAGCCGTAGGATATAGTCTTTTGATCGAAATCCTGGTATACAGAATTATCAAGTTTAAGGACATTCCACAGATCGCGCTTCGATCAGGGACGACCACTGCCCTCGTCTTCATCCTGGTAGGAGGAGCTGAGGCATTTGCTTGGCTCTTAACCATTGCAAGAGTTCCGCAAATGGTGACTCAGGCGCTTTTGGCACTAAACCCTTCTCCCATCGCCGTCCTTTTTATGATCAATCTCGTCTTCTTTATAGCCTTGATGTTTTTTAATCCCATCTCAGCCATCATTGTTCTCACCCCTTTGTTTCTTCCCGTGACCACTGCGCTCGGCATCGATCCTGTTCATCTGGGCGTCTTGATTACCTTAAATGCGGCTTTGGGATCGGCTACTCCTCCTTTCGGTGTGGATATCTTTACGGCCTGTGCTATTTTTAGAAGACCTTATCAGGTGGTGGTGAAGGAGGTATGGCCCTTTATCTTTGTGGGGGTCTTTGTACTCCTTTTATTAACTTTCGTTCCAGATCTTTCTCTCGTATTACCACGCTTGCTCCCTCATTAGAGATAGGTGGATGTGAAATCTTTAGAGAAAGGAGGTGGAAATAAATCTTATCTGGATGGTTGACCACATTGAATGAAACATAAAATCCAAAAAGGAGGGAACCCATGAAAAAAAGTTTGATCATTGGTTTAAGTCTTGTTGTGGTTCTATTTTTTACCTTCACACTCAACGCCCCTATGGCTTTTGGCAAAGCCAAGTACAAGATCACTTTGGCCCATGTGGAGCCTGTAAAATCTTCGATTCAGGTTGGTGCTTTAAAATTTAAGGCTTTTGTGGAGGAGCGCACTCAAGGAGAAGTTGAGGTTTCGGTCCATCCTGCCTCTGAACTGGGCGCAGGACCAGATCTGGGACAGATGACACAAACGGGAGCAATCCAGATGTCCATTCTGCCCGGGGCTCACCTTGCGGGACTTTTTAAAGAGATACAGGTCCTTGACATTCCCTTTTTGCTTCCTCGGGATCTAGGGGTAGCCACAAATATTTTAAACGGTCCAGCAGGGGATAAGCTTTCTTCGTATCTGGGAAAGATTGATCTGGTGGGATTTGCCTACTATCCTCACACGTTTAAACAGATCACATCCAATAAGCCCATACGCACGCCGGACGATTTGAAAGGAGTTAAGTTTAGGGTCATGCCAGCCCCTATTTTGGTCGAAAGTTACAAACTTTTAGGGGCCTCCCCAGTTTCCATCAGTTACCATGAAGTCTATACAGCATTACAGTTGGGGACTGCAGAAGGCCAGGAGAATCCAATTTGGACAATTGGTGAAATGAAATTCTTTGAAGTCCAAAAATATATCAACATGACCAACCATGGATCCATTATCTCCATCGCTCTTGCCAACAAAAAGTGGTTCCAAGGATTGCCCGAAAACATACAGAAAGTAATTGCCAAAGCCACCAAGGATGTCATCTCTCCTCTAGTAGAGTTCGAAGAGGCATTAGATAAAGAGTGGCTTGAGAAATTCAAGAAAAACCCTAAATTAACAATCATCGAGTTGACCCCAGGGAATATCCAAGCCTTTATGAAGGCGTTAGGACCCGTAAGAGACAGATATTTAACCATGGTTGGAGAACATGGGAAAGATATCCTAAAGGCATATGATGATGCGGTTGCAAAGGTGAAGAAATAGAGGAGTTTAGATCATCAGAAAGGGCGAAGGGAGCGAGAAGCAATGGTACTCTCACTCTCTTCGCCCATATGAAAACGGTGAAGAGAGCCAAAATAGTTATTAAAATCGAAGAAGGTTGTGGGAGATAGATAGAATTCATAAGCTTTTGGAATCTTTCCCAATTTTTAAAGGAACGTAACAAGCAGCTGGCAGGAACACTGAGCAGAGGAAAACTCAAGCAACTCGCCATTGCTCGCTTGTTGATGTCGAATCCGAAGATGATTCTCTTTGATGAGCCTTCGCTTGGACTATCCGCCATTCTTGTTGAACAGGCCGAAAAGATCATCTTGGGATTGAAGGAAAAGAAGAAGACCATTCTTCTCGTGGAACAGAATGCCAACATGGCGCTTGAATTGGCTAATTATACGTATGTCCTGGAAACGGGGTCGATCATCCTTGAAGGACCTTCCCACAATCTCAGAAAAGATGAGAAAGTGATTAAAGCCTATCTCGGAGGGTTCGAAGAGGACGAAGTATAAAAATAGACTTCCTCCTTACCACCCCGCGACAAAAAATCAAAGATCGAAAGGGATTTTCTTGAGAGATCGGTGGGCTAAAATTCTGAACCAAAAAACAAAGGATATCTCCGATGAATTGATAGCTATCAGAAGAGAGATCCATCGGAATCCCGAACTCGGGTTCGAAGAGAAAGCCACTTCCCAACTCATCTGTAAGAAATTAAAAGAAATCGGCATCCCGTTTCAAGCAGGGCTGGGTAAAACAGGAGTGGTGGGGCTACTCGAGGGTCAGAGAGGAGGCAAGACAGTTGGTTTAAGAGCAGATATGGACGGACTTCCAGTGCAAGAGGAGACCGGCCTTCCATTTGCATCTAAGAATCCTGGAGTCATGCATGCGTGCGGTCACGATGCCCATGTGGCCTGCCTATTAGGGGCGGCCAAGCTATTGGTGCCCTTAAAAAAATTTTTTAAGGGAAAGATAAAACTGATCTTTCAACCTGCTGAGGAGATTGATTTGGGTGCAAAAGCCGTCATTTCAGACGGGGCCTTAGAGCATCCGAGACCTGATGCCATTTTTGCCTTACATGTTAATCCTGAATTGTCTCTGGGAGTGGTGGGCCTGAAAAAAGGTCCAATGATGGCAGCCATTGATACCTTAAAGATTTCTATCATTGGCAAGGGAGGGCATGGGGGTGCGCCTCACCAATGTATCGATGCCATTGTGGCTGCCTCTGCAGTGGTCATGAATTTACAGACGGCTATCAGCAGAAATATCGATCCTACCAAATCAGCATTGATTTCCATTGGGACCATTTCTGGCGGTCAGGCGGATAATATCATCGCCTCACGGGTCGATTTATCAGGAACGGTGAGGACCATTGATCCGGATGTTCACCAAAAGATCCCTAAGATCATCGAAAGAATTTGTACAGACACGGCGGCCGCTTTCGGCGCCAGGGTATCCATGAAGTATAAAAAATTGGTTCCCCCTTTAGTCAATTCTGATGAGATGATTCAGCGGGTGGTCGATTCGAGCCAAGCTATCCTGGGTTTAAACTCCGTGTCGGAGGTCCCTGCCTTTATGGGAGGGGATGATTTTGCCTTTTTCTTGAATGAGGTTCCCGGATGTTATTTCTTTCTTGGAATGAAGAGCCCAGATTCCGAAAGAGTCCATCCGCTTCATCATGGCCAATTCGATATTGATGAGCGATCCCTTCCCATTGGAGCAGCCATTTTAGCCCATTCCGCCCTTGCCGCCCTTGAAAGATGAACTGAAAAAGTGGGTTGATGGTGCGGGTATCATCACGGAGAAGGGTGCGTAAGGAGATAAGGCATGAGAAGTTTTCTTGGAAGGCATATCCTTTCTATAAAAGACTTTGAACGACACGGTATTATACGTATCTTCCGCATGGCCATGGAGTTGGAGCTTTTTGCCCGGGACCGAAGAAACGGTGACTTGCTCAAACAGAAGATGCTGGTCTCCCCTTTTACCAATCGAGCACAAGAACTCGTCTCAGTACGGAGGCCGCGATGCATCGTCTAGGCGGGCATGTCATCGGTTTTCCGATCGCAAGATAACAAGGGCCGGAGATTTCTATCAGGAGTGGAGCAAAGATACTTCGCGAATGCTCGAATATTATGGAGATGTCATTTCCATGCGCCACTTTCAACAGGGCGCACCGACTGATGCGGCCAAATGGTCGAGCGTCCCAATTATCAATTGTGGAGACGGCTGGGGAGAGCATCCGACGCAAGCCCTCCTCGATATGTTCACGGTCTGGCGAGAGAAGGGGACTCTCGATGGGCTCCATGTATGGACGCTTGGGGAGTAGAGAGAAGTGGGGGAGGAGAATCATGCCTAAGGTGCTTATAATCTATTATTCAAAAACAGGAAATACGGAAGAGATGGGCAAGGCCATGGAGAAGGGGGTCCTTTCCGAGGCCGTTGAAGTGGTTCGTAAGCGGGTGGAGGAAACCCATGTCGATGAATTGCCGGGATACGATGCGATCATCATGGGATCTCCCACCTACTTTGGAACCGTGA
>Ga0194112_10011390_pt1 | contig 11012 bp, 14 predicted proteins | sample TA2MahC400mmetaG_FD_146191 | JGI IMG/M metagenome (GOLD analysis project Ga0194112, IMG submission 146191) | Freshwater microbial communities from Lake Tanganyika, Tanzania - TA2015016 Mahale Deep Cast 400m | ecosystem: Environmental > Aquatic > Freshwater > Lake | place: Tanzania: Lake...
AAGCCTTTGGTACGAGATCATAAGCAACTCCTTTCTTCTGCTATAAAAGCTATTATAACAGATAAAAGTGTTGCATTAGATCCTTGAACCTAACCAGTTTCAGCATAACTAATTGGAAATAATAACGATAGTTAGAAACGGTCCAGAATCAAGAATCAAAAAAGTCAAAACTATGGATATAAATACACTATTAACTAGTGCGCGACAATTACTCAAAGAGCGTACGGATTCTCTACAAAATGATTGCAACCATTGTCTTTTTAAAGACCACGCTGCGCCTTTTCCAGCTTTGTTATATTGTTTTTCTACAATTGATTTGCTTGGTTCTTTATATGGCGGAGACGCAAAAAGTCCCTCTGGTATTTCTGAAAGATCAAAAAAATATATGGTAGAGGTAATGAAGTATCCTGAAGAAAAAGTCGAACTTTTGCAAAAGGTTTTTAGGCATAAAATTGTTCATCTTGCCCAGCCAATGCCAAGCGTCTCATTTGATGGCAAGAAATACTCTTGGTGGTTATGTCATGGAGTAGATTATCAACTACATTTGAAGATTGAACCTACTCAGATAAAAAATGAATTTGTTTTTAAGATGAGTATCGGACTTTTAGTTAATGACATCATTGATTCTATTTTTACACCAAATGGTTACTTGCACCGGTTGGAAAGAGAACAAAGTCTTCAACGAAAGTTTAGAAAAGCATATCAAGAAATTTTTTGTTGTATGAAAGACAGATAATTCAAGGATATTTCAAAGAAAGCATATAGAAGATTAGGAGGAATAATATGAAGAAACTTTTTATTATTTTCTTGTGTTTAGGATTGGTTGGGTGTGCGACTGCGACAGTCAGACAACAAGACATTGACTCCTGGGTTGGCGTTCCTGTTGAAGCATTAGATACACACTCTTTTTTTATCACTGTTCCGATGATTCGCACTATTACAGATAGTGGGATTGAAATCCGAAATTATGCTAATGGAATGAATCTTTCAAGGTGTGCTGGAGGCGCAGGAGGAACTGGCGTGGGTAATTTTGTTAGCGTAAACGCATTTTCTAATTGTGCGAGCGGCTGGTATGGCTGTAACAACTTATTCTATATCAAAGATGGAAAAGTGGTTGAGTATGTTCCAAGAGGACAGTGCTACACAGATGAAACGGTTCAACCCGAACCTCGTTATTTACGACTCCAGGAATTCAGGACCGGTTCCCGATAATCCATTAGGGTATCAGAATATCAGGTTATCAGAGAGTTGGTTATCAGGGTATCCGGAAATCAGGTTAATGCGATTACTGATATCCTGATAACCGGATATCCTAGTCCCTGATTACCGGATGACCCGATATACTTATTAACCCCGCACCCAGATACAAAGAAGTGATTCGGGTAGTAACTGGGTGCGGGGTTAAATTCCGACAAACAATTTACGTCGTCTTTTAGACTCCGTAAATTGTGTCGTCATTTAATATGCGCAACATCAAATTAACCATCGAATACGATGGGATGGATTATTAGCCAGTAAAGGCATAAAGTTAGAATGTTGGAAAGTTATACTTGACAACTTTCTAAGATATGTTATACTTGTATCGGAGGTGCAAAGATGACCATTACAAAACTTAAGGCAAAGAATCAATTGACCATCCCTCAGGAAATAGTAAAAAGGCTAAATCTAAAACCAGATGAATTGTTTGCCATAGACGTAGAGGATAATTTTATTAAACTTATTCCGGTTGAAGTTGAACCGCGTTATACCGCTGAGGAATTGAGCGCTATCGACAATATTGTTTCTAAGGAAAAGGCAAAAGGTAAGACAGTAAAGCCTGGCAAAGATTTCTCTAAATACATTAAGAAAATAACCAAATGAAAAAAGTTATTGCACTTCCATCTTTTGAACGCTCAACTAAGAATTTAAACCCCGCCGACAGAAAGCAACTCGCCAAAAGCCTTGCACTATTTAATCAATTTTTAGCTACCGGAAGATTGCCTGTTGGACTTGGTTTTAAAAAGATAAATCATGATAAATATGAAATTAGGATTGGCATAAAGCTGCGCCTAGTTATCAAGGAAGAGGAAGATGCTTTTTATTTGGTTTTGCTAGGTAGCCACGACGAGATAAGAAGGTATTTGAAAGATTTTAGAACTTCGTAACTCCTACCTTTATTATTAAATTATCTATGCGCAATATAAAATTAACCATCGAATACGATGGAACGAATTATGTTGGCTTTCAGACGCAGAGGACTAAAGATTGTAAATCTCCTACGATCCAGGAAACTTTGGAGAAGGCTTTAAAAAGGATTTGTAAACATAAAATAAATCTTGTCGCCTCCGGGAGAACTGATTCAGGAGTCCACGCCTTGGCTCAAGTGGCAAATTTTAAAACCAATTCAAAAATGCCGCTGGATAAGTTTAGAGTTGCCATTAACGCAAATATCCCTGAAGACATTTCGGTGACAAAAGTAGAAGAGGTGGCTAGCGATTTTCATTCACGATACGGCGCCAAATCTAAAATCTATCGTTATCAGATACTGAATCGGCCATACCGTTCTGTGTTCGAAGGGAAGCTGTGCTATATGATTCCCCATAAATTAGATTTTGATCTGATGAAACAGGAAATTAGATGCCTTCGCGGCAAACACGATTTTAAGGCTTTTCAGGCAGCAGATAAGAAGAAAAAGAAGTCGGTGCGGACGATAAAAAGTATCAAATTGACCCAAAAAGGCGATTTTATAATCTTTGAAATTGAGGCCGATGGTTTTCTGTTTAAGATGGTACGAAATATTATGGGCACTTTGATTGAAATCGGAAGAGGAAGATTCAAAGAAGGTAGTTTGAAACGGATTTTAAAGTCTAAAAACCGCAAATTAGCCGGCCCAACTGCTCCTGCTAGAGGATTAACACTCATAAAAGTAAAATACTAATAAAATTAAAAAGATATCTTTAACGCAGATAATCGCAGATTGCACGCAGATGGTCGCAGATTTAAAATATCTGCGTAAATCCGCGTTAGATTTGCGCAAATCTGCGTTCAAAAATATTATTTAATGATTTTAGGAGATTTCAAATTAGGTATTGACTTCTTATGGAAAAAATGTTATATTTTAACCCTCTTGTTCGAGAAGAATCCACAAGACAAAAAGGTATTGATTTATGAAGAAAACATACATAGCTACAGAAAAAGACATTGAACATAATTGGCATATTGTTGATGCCAGGGATAAAATCTTGGGCAGATTAGCATCTAAGGTTGCCAGTATATTAAAAGGCAAGGATAAGCCTTATTATACGCCTAATATGGATACCGGAGATAGCGTCATTGTGATTAACGCTTCTAAAGTCAGGGTAACCGGTAAAAAACTAAAAGATAAGACTTATCTTCATTATTCCGGGTATCCAGGGGGATTGAAGAAGTATAGCCTGGAGAATATGTTAAAGAAGAATTCCAGTAAAGTTATTTATTTGGCAGTAAAACGAATGTTACCGAGCGGCCCCTTAGGATATAAAGTCATCAAGAAACTAAAGGTCTACGATAACGAAGCGCATCCTCATAAAGCGCAAAATCCAGCGGTGTTGGAGGTATAAATTATTCCACTTCGCATATGAAATAAGAATAATGGTAAATGCTTCGTAGAATATTCTCAGAGAATAATTCTCCGAAGCCTATACCATAGTTTGCCTTTTGTGAGGCAAAGGAGAATAAATGGTAGAAACAGCGGCTAAGACAGATTTTTGGGCAACAGGAAGAAGAAAGAATGCAATAGCGCGGGTAAAGCTTACCGCCGGAAAAGGCTCGTTTGTCGTTAATGGCGAGTCGCTTGAGAAATATTTTCCCAGAGAAACAGATAGAATTTTAATTAAGCAACCTTTAGAAGTTACGAACATGTCTACCAATATAGATATATTGGCAAATTTAGTCGGTGGTGGAAAAACTGGCCAGGCCGGGGCTTTAAGGCTCGGCATTTCTCGTGCGCTTTCATTTTTTAATGAGGCCAACAGGCCTGCATTGAAAAAGGAAGGGCTTTTGCGTCGTGATCCACGCATGAAAGAGCGCAAGAAATATGGCCAAAAAGGAGCAAGAAAAAGGTTCCAGTGGACTAAGAGATAATAAATATATTAAATCTGTAAATCCTTTAACGCCATATGAAAATATGGCGTTTTTTATTCGCCTTCGCGGAATAAAGAGAAGCGAGAATTGGATTTACTAGTTCCGCTTCGGCGAATGTCGCCAAAATAGCAAGCCCTAAAACATTAAGCGAATAACCCGCCGAAGCTTAAAACGAAAGTATTTCAGCGAAGGCGGGTATAGAGAAAATATACGGCTTGCATAAGAGCTCCATTTATATCCGCCTACGTCAGTAATATGAATTTACTGACTTCGTCGGATTTCACTAGAGAATTAAGTTTACAAAGTTCAATTTCTCGACGAAAAATTATATTGACCTCGTCAGGAAATATGATATCATAATTATAATAAATATTTTTTTTCAGTCGACACATTCGTCGACCTCGCTACATTCTTGCAGAATGCAAGAAACGGGGTCGCCTCAGTGTAAACAAAAGGAAGGAAACAAAATGTTAAATGTGGGAATAGTTGGCGCCACAGGTTATACCGGAGAGAAGATCGTCGATATTCTCTTAAAGCATCCGCAAGTCAGAATCAGTTATGTCTGCGCCAAAATTGAAAAGGCTCAAGAATTATCTGAGATTTTTCCAAAATTTCTGGGCAAGGTTGACTTAGTTTGCGATAATCTCAACGTCGAGAAAGCGATAAAATCATGCGACTTGGTCTTTTTGGCTGTTCCGCATAAGATTTCCATGGAAATCGCACCAATGTTCTTGAAAGCTGATAAAATTGTTATTGATCTAAGCGCAGATTATCGTCTTAAAAATATAGAAGAATATAAAACTTGGTACGGCCTGGCGCATAAAGATAAGAAGAATATTGAAAATGCAATTTATGGGCTGCCGGAGCTTTATAGAGAGAGAATAAAACAGGCAAAGTTGATTGCTAATCCCGGTTGTTATCCTACGGCAGCGATTTTGGCTTTGGCTCCAGCACTGACTTCCGAGATAGTTGATACTAATTCGATTATTATTGACGCAAAATCAGGAGCAACTGGCGCAGGAAGAAAAGCATCGTTAGACTTCTTTTTCTCGGAGATTAATGAAAACCTAAAAGCGTATAAAATTAACGAACATCAGCATATGCCTGAGATAAACCAGTTTTTATCGATTCTTGCTTCCAAGAAAATCAATGCGGTTTTTGTGCCGCATCTTATTCCTATGAATAGAGGAATTTTGGAGACAATTTACGTTAAGCTTAATAAGGCCAAGTCAGAAAATGATATTATCACGCTTTATAAAAGATTCTACAAAACCGAACCTTTTGTAAGAGTGTATGATGCGGGAAAGGTTCCTCAGACTAGAAATGTTTTGGATACCAACTGCTGCGACATCGGTTTAAAAGTTGACAAGAACAAGAAATTACTTTTTATCGTCGCGGCGATTGATAATTTGATGAAGGGCGCAGCGAGTCAAGCCGTGCAGAATATGAATATTGTTTACGGTTTCAAGGAAGATACTGGATTGAAATGAAGATTTTAAATAAGGAAGTCCTGCCTAAAGGTTTTAAAGCAGAAGGTATTAGTTGCGGGATAAAAAAGTCAGGGAAAAAAGATTTGGCTTTGATTTTTTCAGATTCCGTGGCTGTAGCCGCAGGAGTGTTTACGGCAAATAAAATTAAGGCAGCTCCCGTAATTGTATCAAGCCAGCATCTTAAGAATAGCCGAGCGCAGGCAATCATTGTTAACAGCGGTAACGCTAATTGTATGACTAAAGCCAAAGGAATGGCCGACGCTAAGGCTATGGCTACAAACGTTGCTAAGGCGCTCAAGATAAAAACTAATGATGTATTGGTTGCTTCAACGGGAATTATCGGGAAACCCTTGCCAATCGATAAGATTAGAAATGGAATAAGTTCTTTGACGAAAAAGATCAATAAAAATGGTCTTAACAATGTTGCAGCGGCGATTATGACTACAGATACCGCGCCAAAAAAGGTTTGTGTAAAGCTAGCACTTAACGGGAAAACAGTAACGATCGCGGGTATTGCCAAAGGCGCAGGCATGATTGCTCCGAATATGGCAACGATGTTGTCATTTATTATGACGGATGCGGCTATATCATCGCAAGCATTGAAAAAGATCCTGAAGGAAGCTGTAGATAAGTCATTCAACTCTATTACAATAGATGGATGCATGAGTACCAATGATATGGTTTTGGTATTAGCCAATGGCAAAACTAAGAATAAGAAAATCGAAGGTGCCAATTTAGATAAGTTCTGCCAGGCGTTGAGTTATGTTTGCTTGGAATTGGCCAAAAAAATTGTCAAAGACGCTGAAGGCGCGACAAAATTTATTCAGATTAAAGTTGAGGGCGCGAAGAATCATAAAATAGCCAAGAGGCTTGCTTTTGCAGTCGCTAATTCCAATCTTTTAAAGACAGCTATCTTCGGCGAGAATAGAAATTTGGGAAGAATATTTGCGGCCTTAGGCCAAACGGGAATAAATATAAGTGAAGATAAAATTAAGGTTAACTGCACCTCATTGAAGAATAAGGATATTAAAATTGATATCAATTTAGGCGTGGGTAAATCTTTTGCTACGGTTTATACTTCAGATTTATCCGAGGAATATGTGAGGATTAATGCAGCTTACAATTGAAGGTAATCCGAATAGATTTTTGAACACAGATTCACACAAATCAAACACGGATAAACACAGATTTTTGTTTAAATATATCTGTGATTATCTGTTTAGGATCTGTGGAAATCTGTGTTAAGGAAGTTAATCAGAAATCAAGGAGAAGAAAAGATAAGATATGGATGAAATCATTAAAAAAGCTGATGTTCTGATTGAGGCGCTTCCTTACATCCATGAATTCAGAAAGAAGATTTTTGTCATCAAATACGGCGGAAGCATTTTAGGCGATGAGAAAATCCGCAAAAGTGTCCTAGAAGATATAGTTTTCTTAAGTTTCGTGGGTATAAAACCGATACTTGTGCACGGCGGAGGCCCGAGCATAACCGAAGCGATGAAGCAGCTAGGAAAACCGGCTCAATTTCATGACGGCATAAGAGTTACTGATGCCGAGACACTGAAAGTCGTGGCAGATGAATTAGTGAAGTTAAATCATTTAATTGTCAAAGAAATAAAGGAATTAAAAGGCGATGCCGGCAGTTTAAATGCATCCGGAGAGGTAGTCAGGGCCAAAAAAAAGGAAGCCAAAGGAAAAGTAGATTTGGGTTTTGTGGGAGAAATATCCTCAATCAATAAGCCGTTAATTGTTGAAAGATTAAGAGGGGTGCATATCCCAGTGGTTTGTCCTATGGCAAAGGATGCCCGAAGACAGCTTTATAATGTGAATGCCGATGAGGCTGCCTCAGCTATCGCAGTTGAGCTGGAGGCCGAGAAATTCGTCTTATTAACCAATGTCAAAGGTGTCATGAGAAATATCGAGGACCACGAGTCATTTCTTTCTTCTTTAAATATAAAGGAAGCAAAATCTTTGATTAAGCAGCACGTGATCCAGGAAGGGATGATCCCGAAGCTCAAGGCTTGTATAAATACGGTAGACGGCGGAGTTAAAAAGACGCATATCATTGATGCTAAAACTCCGCACGCGCTGCTTTTGGAAATTTTTACTAACGAAGGTATCGGAACTGAAATCACGCCATGAAAAAACAGGAAATTTTTGATTCTTACAGAGACTATATTTTGCCGACTTATACCCGGTTTAACATTATATTCGTAAAGGGCAAGGGCTCGCGGATTTGGGATATAGATGGCAAAGAATATCTGGATTTCTTTCCGGGTTGGGGAGTAAGCAATCCCGGGCACTGCCATCCTTATGTTCAGTCAGCCGTAAGGGACCAGGTGGGAAAACTTATCCATATCCCCAACAATCTTTTTCACCCTCAGCAGGCAAAGCTTGCCAAGGAGATTGTCTATTGGTCCTTTGACGGGAAAGTATTTTTCTGCAATTCCGGTGCTGAAGCTAATGAAGGGGCGATAAAATTCGCCCGGGCATATGGCAAGGATAAAAGATATGAGATCATTACTTTCAATAATTCATTTCATGGAAGAACGCTCGCGGCCCTTACCGCAACCGGCCAGGATAAATATAAGAAAGGTTTTGCTCCTTTACCTGAAGGCTTTAAGATAGTTGAATTTAACAATTTAAACGAAGTTAAAAACGCTATTAGCGACAAAACCATAGCGATTATGCTAGAGCTTATTCAAGGAGAAGGCGGCATTAATATCGCCGATAAAAATTTTGTTTTGGCTTTAAGAAAACTTTGCGATGAAAAAGATCTGCTTTTGATTTTAGATGAAGTTCAAACCGGGATGGGTAGAACCGGGAAGATGTTCGGTTATCAGAATTACGGCATTGAGCCGGATATTATGACTTTAGCTAAAGCATTGGGCGGAGGGTTACCAATAGGCGCAATGGTGGTCAAAAGAAAGATATCCGATACGCTTGGGCCCGGCACTCACGCTTCTACATTCGGCGGAAGCCCTTTAGTCTGTAAGGCCGCTTTAGGTGTATTTAAGGCAATACAAAAAGAGAAGATGTTGACCAATGTTAACAAAATGAGCGGCTATATCTTTGCAAAGCTAGAGGGATTAAAGAAAAAACATAATTCAATCGTCGAAATCAGAGGTATGGGTTTTATGTTCGGTATGGAATTAAATATTGAGGGAAAACCTATCGTTGAGAAGGCCCTGGAAGAAGGTCTGCTGATTAATTGCACGCACGAAAAGGTCTTAAGACTCATGCCGGCGTTAAACGTTACAAAGAAGCAGATTGATAAGGCAATGCATATTTTAGATAAGGTTTTAGGATAATAAGTGATAAATATGAACCCCGCCCTTCCTAAAAATAATTTGCGGGAAGGGAATGGTGGGGTAAGATACCCGGTTTTGAGAAAGGAAGGGCGGGGTGAATAAAGATTTAATTAGTATTAACGATTTGTCAGTTAAAGAGATTGAGGGCGTTTTTAATCTCACTTCTAAGATTAAGAGAAATAAATCAGCTTTTGCTAATAAATTAAAAGGTAAATCTGTAGCGTTGATATTCCAAAAGCCGTCAAACAGAACCCGGGTTTCTTTCGAGGTCGGAATTTGGCAGTTGGGAGGGAATTGTATTTATCTTGGTCCCGGTGAAATCAGCTTAGGAGTAAGAGAATCGGTTGAGGATGTTGCCAAGACCTTGTCGAGATATTTAGATGCGATTGTCGCCAGAACCTATAAGCACAGCGATGTTTTGGATTTAGCCAAATATTCAAAAATTCCGGTAATAAATGGCTTAAGCGATCTTACGCATCCTTGCCAGGGATTAGCGGATTTATTTACCATCAAGGAAAAATTAGGCAAGTTAAAAGGCGTTAAGCTCGCTTATATTGGCGACGGAAATAATGTCTGCCATTCGCTAATGTATGGCAGTATGAAATTAGGCGTTAATTTGAAGATCGCCACTCCTAAAGGCTATGAACCTAACAAAAAGATTACTAGGGAATCGGGTATTCCGTTAGGAAATATTTCCAATGACCCAAGCGAAGCGGTAGGATCTGCCGATGTTATCTATACTGATGTCTGGGCGAGTATGGGCGAGGAATCCGAAGCCGAACAAAGAAAGAATATTTTCAAGGATTTTCAGATAAATACTAGATTAGCCGCAAAGGCAAAGAAGAATTATTTGTTTATGCATTGCCTGCCGGCGCATCGGGGAGAAGAGGTTTCCGCGGAGATCTTGGACAGTAAACATTCAATCGTTTTTGACCAGGCAGAAAATAGACTTCACGTTCAAAAAGCGATATTATTATCTTTGTTAGCAATTTGAAAGGCATAATATGTTGAGTGAAAAAAATAAGAAGTTTTTAGTAGGCCTAAAGGTTTTGAAGAATATATTCTTGATAGTCGGCATAATTTCTATGGTTGCCTCCGTAGCAGTGCCGTATTTATTGGTCTATCAATATAAGAATTTTATAGGGAAGGCTTATGTTAAAGCTGTGTCGCGAACGAATTCTATAGAAACTCAGACAGAGTTAGAGGCTAATCTAAAAACCGCTGTCCTGAATTATTTACGAGGATTTTATAAATATTTATTCCAATCAAATGAAGTCTTTCTGAGATTATACGCTGGATTCTTTTTTGTGAACAGTCTATTTTGTTTAAGTTTTTTTGCGATAACAAAACGCTATCTAGCTATTCTAAAAGAACTAGATATAGATAATAAAAATAATTAGGAGATATGAAATGAAAAAGGTTCTTCTGGCATACTCGGGAGGGTTGGATACGTCATGTTGCGTGACTTGGCTTAGAGAAAAAGGATTTAAGGTAATCTGTTTTATCGCTGATTTGGGCCAGGAAGAAAATTTGAATAAGATTAAGGTCCGGGCGATTAAAACCGGGGCTTCCAAAGTCTACGTTAAAGATTTAAGACAGGAATTCGCCAACGATTTTATATTACCGACGTTAAAGGCGGATGCGATCTATGAAGGAAAATATTTATTGGCCACTGCCTTGGGCCGGCCTTTGATTGTTAAATATCTGGTCGACATAGCCCACAAAGAACAGGCAAAATATGTCGCTCATGGCTGCACAGGAAAAGGAAATGACCAGGTAAGATTCGAAGGCGGGACCAAGAGCCTGGATCCAAAATTAAGAACTGTTGCGCCGGTAAAGATTTGGGATTTAAAATCCAGAGAAGAAGAGATTGATTACGCAAAAAAGAAAAAAATCCCTATCGATGTAACCAAGAAAAAGATTTACAGTATTGATAAGAATCTTTGGGGAGTAAGTATTGAATGCGGCGCCCTGGAAGATCCCGGGGCCGAGCCGCCAAAGAGCGCTTATCAATGGACTACTGCGCCAGAGGATGCGCCATCAAAGCCTGAATACGTAGAGATTTATTTTGAGAAAGGCGAACCCAAGAAAGTAAACGGCAAGAGTTATT
>Ga0194112_10011392_pt1 | contig 11011 bp, 7 predicted proteins | sample TA2MahC400mmetaG_FD_146191 | JGI IMG/M metagenome (GOLD analysis project Ga0194112, IMG submission 146191) | Freshwater microbial communities from Lake Tanganyika, Tanzania - TA2015016 Mahale Deep Cast 400m | ecosystem: Environmental > Aquatic > Freshwater > Lake | place: Tanzania: Lake...
TAGCCGGTATCCGCGACAACGATCCGGTCCTGGCCATAGGTCGTCACGCCAGTCGGCCCGTTGAAACCGGCGGTGATGCTGCGGAGAAAGCCAAACCTGGCACCATCGAAGCTGAGCAGTTGCAGCCGGTCGTTGCCGCTATCCGCGACGATGACACGGCCGCTGCTGTGCACCGCCAGCCCTTGGGGGTTATCGAACTGGCCGGGGCCGCTGCCAGGCGCGCCGTAAGCGGAGAGAAAATGCCCCAGGCTGTCGAATGCCTGCACGCGGTTGTTGCCGCTGTCGGCCACCAGGATGCGGCCGCACGTGTCGCTGTTGCCCAGCCGCGGCGCGTTACTGATGCGGAACTCGTCAATGACGCTGTTCGCCACGCGGCCGTCCCAGCTCCCACTGCCCACGTACATCGGCTCCGTCAGTCTGTTGGGGAAGCGGGCCGGTCGCCTGTCCACCTGCACGCCGTCCTCGTACAGGGCGACCGTGCCCTCCTCCCAGGTCACGCCGATGTGACGCCACTCACCGGCCTTCCAGTCGCCGATCCAGTGGCCGGCGCCATACTCGGCCGAGCTGTCCCATACCACGACACGCAGATAGTTCCCGCCGTCCTTGGCGATGCGAATCCGGTTGAACCACTCATTGCCCACCTCGAAGAAGGCGTAGTCCTGGTTGTCGTCGCCGTCCCAGTTGGGGCGCAGCCAGAACTCGATGGCGCCCTGCGTCAGGTTGAGGTTGCCGGCAGCGCGGTAGGTGAGGGTGTCGCCCTCGTCCAGGAGCACCCCCTGACCGTAGCGGCCCGCAGCGAACCCGGTTCCCTGCGCGGTTCCCGGCTGGCCCTGAGCGGCGGCATAGCTCCCGTCCAGGTGCAGCAGGAGCAACGTGTACGCGTCCACCTGGTACGGCCCCTCGTAGGTGCAAGTCTGGCCCCAACTGGCCACCCCGGCCGGCGCGTCGAACTGGCCGGGCGCCGCGCCTTCGTCGCCGAAGGCCGCCAGTGGGCGCAGTCCGGCGTCGTACACCCGCACGGCCTTGCGGCCAAAGGGAGACTGGCCGAACCCACTGACCAGCAGCCGGCCCGCCGGGTCATAGGCCAGGGAATGGGCCAGGCTCATGTCGTAGTGGGGATTCACCAGGCGCTGGGTGTACGCGCCGTCCTCATCCTGGCGCAGCAAGGGGTAGGGGTTCCAGTTGTTGAGCACCACCCTGGCGCCATCGGGGGCCAGAGCGACCGCCACAGGCTCTCCGATGCCCGGCACATAGACTGGCTGGCTGAACCCGCTCTCCAGGCCGTCGCCGCTCACCGCCGTGACCGTGTAGATCCGGTGCTGACCATCATCGTATGGGCCCCCAAACTCCTCCTCGAAGGCGAAGATCCCCGTCAGGGGATGGGTATCCGTGAGCAGGCCGCTGGCCGCGATGTAGTTGTACATCGGCGGCGTGGCCCGGTAGACACGGTAGCCGATCACGCCGTGGGATGGGCTTGGCGACCAGTTCAGGCTGGCCCGCGATCCCGCCACGCGGGGCGCGAGCAGCTCCGGCGCGATCGGGGCCCCAGCGGGCGGCACGTGAGACGAAATGGTGAAGGTGTGGCTGATGACATCGCCCAGCCAGTAGGCCAGGTTGAACTGGGTGATATCCAGCCAGTGGAACTCTTCGTGGTTGTCCTGCGCGAGCTGGATCAGGAATAAGCCCTGGTTGCCGATGATGTCCACCACGCCGAAGGGGTTGTCGTGCAAGACGTGGCCGTTGAGGGTAACTGTGCCGCCGTTGGCCGAGCGGTTGGGCAAAGAGAAGATGCCGAGGGCATCGGTCGTGCCGCTGATCTCCGGGGTGTTGTCCACGCCCATGTGCGGAGTCCAATCCCAGGGGCCGGTGCGCTGGTAGAGCGACACCTGCACGCCGGAGGCCGGGTTGCCCTGGTTGTCGAGGATGCGCAAGTAGTTGTTCAGGGGGATGTCGAACAGGTAGGAGCCATAGTAACCGTTTCGATAACCGGCAAAGGTTGAGGCGCCCCCAGCAGAATGGCTGGAGTAGAGATGGGGATCGTTGTGGGGAGAAATGTCGCCCCCGCCCATGATGCCCCCGCCCGGCCACCCGAAGCCCACGTTGGCGGGCATCCCGTCCTGGCGCAGCACAAAGACGTTGGAGGCGTAGACGCCGATGGCATAGAGATCAATCAGCGACACCTGGTGGCTCAACTCGTGGATCAATGCCCAGTCGATGTCGGTCGCCGGGTCGTACCAGGCGCTGGCCCCGTGGCGGTAGTCGGCGGTCACGAACCAGCCGCCGTCGTGCTTGCCATCCGGGCCGGGGTCGGTGGGGGTGACGCCGATGGTGTTGATACGCACCCGCAGCGTGGCTCCCTGAGGGCTCGCCGGGTAGATCGAGCTGGCAAAGTTGGCGTTCATGGCTGCAATCTGCTTCTGCAGCCAATTCTCCGCCGATCGGGGCCACCGGGGGTCGACCGGGATGTCATATGCGTCGATCATCGCCGGCGTGATGTGGATGATGAAGCTCATGGCGCTGGTGGCGTCCACCAGGCTGTTGTTGGTCTCGTACGTCTCGGCGATGATGTTGCTTGGGTCAACGGTAAAGCGCACGGTGTGTTCGCCCAGAGCGCGTTGCTTGTCGGCCGACAGGCCGTGCCCCCAGGGCCAGCGGTAGGTCGCGGTGATCTCGGCCCCTGGGGCCAACGCCGGCAGCGTCCCGCTGGCGACCTCCGCGGCGTCGATGTGCCAGGCGTAGTCGAACGCGGGGCTGGCGACCGTTCCCTTGTTGACGATGTGGGCGGTGAAGGTGACAACTTCGCCGGGCTCGGGCCAGCGCCGATCGCTCTCGGCGCCGGGGCAGGGGAAGGGAATGCCCGGCTGGTTGGGAACATCCCAGGGGTACTCCACACAGTACGCCTTGTACAGCGGGGCCCGGTTGATGAAGGCGACGTCCAGGTCAACGCCTGCGGGGGGCGCACCGGTTTGAGTGTAGGAGATTTGTCCGCTTCCCTGGGGTATGATCGCCGTTTGGGCTTTCCCAGGCGCGCTGTTCCACAACAGCATAAGCAGGGCAGCGACAAGGATGGCCATTGTTGCAATCATTTCCGTGGTTGAGACACAGGTAAACGATGCCGACTTGTGCCCGTCCGGTATGCCGCCCAGGAGGGGCCGGCCGGCGATTTCGTAGCGACCCGCGATGCGGGCGCCGGAGGGGTAGAGGTTCATGGCGGTGTGCTCCTTCCTGTGGTCCGTCGGCGATGGTCAGATGGTGATGATCCCAACTGGCGGATTGCGAGTCTGTCGCGATCCCGATGACAACGTCGTCCTGGAGACATATATACCCAATCGGCTCGGAGGGCAATTGAGTGAGCCGAATGGTTACGGGGCGCGTGCGTGCCTGATGATGACGCCATTCCGCAGCACCAGGCGCGTTTGGGTCAGGGCACGGAGAGCCTGTCCTGAGCCTGTCGAAGGATCGGTCAGCGGATCGCCGTCTACTACCAGCACGTCGGCGAGCTTGCCCGGCTCCAGCGTGCCCAGCTCGCGTCCCAGGCCGCAGACGATCGCGGCGTTCTTGGTGGCCGCCACGATGATCTGCATTGGCGTCATGCCCGCCTCGGCCATCAGGCCGATCTCCGTCACCGGCATGCCCAGGTCGAACTCCGCGGCGTAGCCCGCGTAGTCGGTGCCGAGCGCGACCTTGCCCCCGGCTTTGATGAAGCGCCCCAGGTTCGTTACCGGCCGCTTGCTGGGCAGCCCCACCCGCTGCCACAGCTCCAGCGTCGGTACCCAGTAGGTCCCGGCTGCCACCATGCGGCCGATCAGAGCATCGGTCAACTCGTCCTCGACCATGTGCGCGATGTCGTCCGCGCCGGCGTCCAGGGCGCGCGCCAGGTCAGTCGTCCGCAGCACGTGCGCCGAGATGCGCGCGCCGCGGGCGTGGGCGGTCTGCACGATGGCGGCCGCCTCCTGGGGGGAAAGGATCGGGATTCGCCGGCCGAAGGAGCCGCCCGAATCAAGCGCGATCTTGATGATATCCGCGCCTGCGTCCAGCAGCCGGTTGGTCTGCGAGATCGCGTCCTGGGGCGAGGTCACGGCCAGGCCCGCCATGCCCCACGGGACCATCGGATAGCCGGCCGGCACGGTGACGAGCGGCCCGGCCGCGACCAGTCGCGTGTTGGCGGGGTCGCGGCGCAGGGCATCGCGGCGGGTGAAGGCGTCGTCCCAGGGCGCCACACCCAGGTCGCGCACGGTGGTCACGCCCGCCTGCGCCCACGCCTTCAGGTTGGCTTCACTGTAGCCGCGATGCACGTGCGCATTGATGAAGCCGGGCAGGATCGTCGCGCCTCGCACGTCAATCACACGCGCGTCCGCGGGGATCATCGCGTCCGCCCGCCGGCCGACCGCGAGGACGCGGTCGCCGCGGATCATTACGACCGCGTCGGGGATGGGCGGCCCACCCGTGCCGTCAACTAGCGCGCCGCCGGCCAGGACGAGGAGCGGCTCGCCGGGCGCATCGGTCGGCGGGAGCGCGGCGGGTGTGGGGGAGGGACGCGCCGGCGCTGGGGTGATCGCGGGCGGCGCGCCACATCCAGCCGCCAGCAAAAACAGTGTCAACAGGCCCACGCCGCTGATGTGCGTCAGCCCGTTGACGATCAGCCGGACACGGCTTCCCGAACCACCTCGTAGCGCAGCCACACCCGTCCTCCTGTTTCTACCTGGGCCGAGATCAGGTTGAGCCGTGTGGGCAGCTCGTCGGCCTTGAGATTCGGCGCATCAAACAGCGACGGCGTATCGAATCCGCCGATGATGGCCGGCAGGAATTGGATATTGACCTCGTCCACCAGCCCGGCCCGCACCAGCGCGCCGTTCAACCTGCCGCCGGCCGTCGAGAGAACGCACGTCACTCCCAGCGCGGACTTCATCTTCTCCAGCGCAGCGCCCAGGTCAACGCGTTCCTGGCCCGCCACCAGGTAGGGAATCTCCTCGCGGCGGAGATAGGCGACGTATTCGGCCGGCGTGCTGTGGCTGACCCACACCAGGGGCCACCAACCCTTCCACGCCTCGTCGGGATACTCCTTGTAGAGCCACCGGATGCGGCCGCGGCCATCCACCGCGGTGAACCAGCCCCGGTGTCCAGGTCGGTGGAGAACGGCCTCGGGCAGGAAATCGGAGTACAGCGACTCGCTGCTGTGGCCGGTCTCCTGACCGAGCCACGGCTGCGGTTCTTCGACGTCCCGAACAAACGACCCGCTGCCTTCCAGCGTGGCCTCCGGCTTGTGAATGGACCTGAGCAGCTCGAACACGTTCACCTGGCCCGGCGTCGCGATCGCGTTCCACCGCTCGTCTCCGTACAAGAGGAGCCGATCACGCGACACGGCCAGGCGGCCATCCACGGAAGCTTCGCTGAGAACAACAACCTTGGGTCTGTTCATTGATCTTTCTCCCTTCCCTCGGACAGACCCTAAAGGTCTCGCAGACCTTTAGGGTCTGTCACCCAGCGAGCACTCGACGACCGTGGCCCGCTCGATGCCGTAACCCGTCTTGCCGCACTTGACCGCGGGGGTGAGATAGACGCCCAGGGCGAGGATGTCCTGGACGGACGACACCTCGGCCCCGGCATCGCGAAACGCTTGCACCGTGGTCTGGCCGAAGAGCGGGTTGCCGGCCGCGTAGTAGTGGTCGGCCGGATCGGCCGGCGCGGCCTCGGAGATCAGGAGCATGGCGATTCGTGCAGGCTCCAGCTCGATGCTGGGGATCACATAACTTTCGTGTTTCACATCGGTGCAAGGGAATGTCTTGCAGCCGACACATTCGCTGATACGCATGGCTTTCTCCTTATCGCAATCATTCAGTCATAGCGGAGCATCCTGAGCGGAATCCGGCGACGTGTGCCGGATGGAGTCGAAGGAATGCGGAGCGGGCATAGCGCAAGGACGCATCCTTCGACTACGCTCCGCAAAAACACTCCGCTCCGCTCAGAGCCTGCCCTGAGCTTGTCGAAGGGATGCTTGCGTTTTGGCATAGGCTGAACGGTTACTTTCTCTTTTCCGCGTTTTTACGCGGCGCCGCCTGGATTCGCGCCGCGCCTGACCGCCCTGAACACGACGAAGGAGCCGAACAGCCTGGGCGCGAAGCCCGCGAAACCGGCCTGCACCAGACAGCTTTCCAGCTCCGGCAGTTCGAAGACGTGGAGTTGCTGCTTCACACGCACACGCTCGCGCACGCGGCGGAACTGGAGGATGCCGCCGCGACCCGCGACAAAGGTTGTGACAGCCAGGGGCGCGCCCGGCCTCATCGTCCGGCCGATCTCCCGCAGCGCGGCCACCGTGTCGGGGAAGAGGTGCAGCGCGCCGCCGCAGATCGCGGCATCGAAGGTCAGCGGCCGGAACGGCAGCGCCTCGACCCTGGCGCGCGCGAAGTGGACGTTGGTCAGCCGTTCGCGCTGCGCGCAGGTCTGGCCGGCTCGCAGCATCCCCAGCGAGATGTCCGTCCCGTAGAGGGCCTGCGCCGGCGCGACGATCCGCCGCCCCAGGGTCGCCGGCCCGCACGCCGCGTCCAGGATCAGCCGGCCGTCGGTGTGGATCATCTCGCCCACCACGCGCACGATCTCCGGCAGCGAGGTCTTGCGCCAGCCGGCGTACACGGTCAGCACCAGCGGATACCACCAGCGCGACTCGTAGACGCGCGCGACCCGGTCAACACGGTCTACGTTGCGCACCACCGGGTTGGCGTCGCTGCGCACATCTGCTGGCATGAAGTCCGGGATGCCGTCCGCCAGGGGGTAGGCGACCTGGCATACGTCACATCGCAGCCCGTCAGCCAGCAGCCTCAGGTCGCCCTTGCAGGTAGGACAGACGTAAAAGGAATCCTCGTTCATTCACCACACTCCCGGCAGAAAGCGAAAGCGCACCTTCTGCGCGTATTCACGGTAGCCTGCCAGCTCAGCGAACAGCACCCGCTCTTCGTTTGGCGTGCGATAGGCGAGCAGTCCGATCCAAAGGAGCAGGGGCGGTATGGAGGGCCACGAACCGAAGACCAGGCCGCTGCTCAGCCCCAGCAAGACCCCGCCGGCGTAATTGGGGTGACGGATGAGCGCATACGGCCCGGTCGTCGCCACGCGCTGCCTGCGCTCCCCCTGGATGCGGATGCGCGCCGAGAGGTACTCGTTGTGCCGCAAGGCCCAGACCACCAGGCTCATGCTGGCGAGCATGACGATAACCCCGATCGCGTGCAACCACAGCGGGAACTCCGCACTCCAATGGAAGCGGCCCAGGTCGAGCGAAACGATCACGGCATGTGCAATCCAGGCGACGGTCGCGCCGACGTTGTAGACCGGTTCCGGCTTTGCGCCTGGGCCGGGCTTGAGCCGCTCTCGCGCCACATCTTCCGACATCGTCACCACACACGCTGCGGTGAAGAGCACGCGCAGCGCAAATACAGCCAGACCGAAGGCAGATTGGCGGCGCCGGCGACGAGGAACATCGCGGCGCCCATCGCCGCCAGGAACGCAGTCCCGGCGACGAACGGTGACCAGTCGCATCATGTGAGCCCTCTATCTACTTCCATATCCTACGCGGCAGCCAGGCCGGTACGCGGCGGCGGTACTCCTCCCAGGCCGGCCCGAACTCAGCCGCCAGCGCCTGCTCCTCCCGGCGGCCGCGGACGGTCAGGCCGAACATCGCCATCGCGAACAGCAGCATCGCCCACGTGCGGTAGAGCAGCAGCCCGCCGATGCCCGCGGTGATGACCGCCAGGTACATCGGGTGGCGGACGAACGCAAACGGTCCGGTCGTGATCAGACGATGCTCCGCGCGCAGTCGAACGCCGAACCCGCTGGAAGGCGCGAACATCACACCCAGCGTCCGCAGCCCCCACAGGTAGAGGCCCAGGCTGGGAAAGTAGAGCAGCGCGCCGAGCGCCAGGCAGACGATCCGCCCGGCCATAGGTAGGACGACCGGCAGCGGCCGCCACAGCCAGACCATGCCGACCGCAAACGCCAGCGTCATCAATAGCAGGATCGGGGCGCGCAAGAGCCGTGCGCCAGACCCGATCTCACGGCCTGCGGGCCGGCTGACGCTGCCGAGCATGCGCCAGATCGCGAGCGCCAGCGTCGCCAGGCCCGCGATCCCCCCGATGCGCCCCAGCCATAACTCGTAGGTATCCATCGTCATCAACTCGGAGAGATCTCATAAGTTGCCAACTGCTCCCGCAACCGTTGGATCCGGCGATCCAGGCCACCTGGCGCCTCCAGCGGTTCCCCGCGCGCGGCGGTCAGGGTCAGTTCCAGCGATAAGAATGGTGAAATCCGGTGTCGCATTCCAGTCGGCGTGGACGATCAACATGGGCTGGCGTCCGTACTGGCGGCGCACCCGCAAATAGAGGGCGCGTTGGTCTGCATCGTGATCCACGACCTCTCCACCACGTACGGCGACATATTCATTCGCGTAACGTTGTCGCTCAAGCGGAGGGCGAGCGAACCAGCCCTCCTGCTCGGCTTCAAGCGTTTCTCTGTGGGCGCTTTCGCGTGCTGCGGTTTTCCGGTTAGGCATGTCCAGTGACGCGATGGCGCGTATCAATGTCAGGCGTTCAGCGGCGTTGAGCGGTGCAGCCAAAGCGCGTACTTGCTCAATGATGGTCTTATGTTCCTGTAACATCTTTCATCTCCTCGAACTGCGTACTACTGTACGTCGTTCTAACCCAGAAGCACTCGATGATCAACCTGAATCCGCTGCCTTCAGCACGCGCAGCGCCCGCAGCGTGACCCACGGGTTGGGCTGCTTCTTCGGGCCGAAGTCAACCCACGTCTTGCCGGTGTAGCCGTATTCCAGCAGCCAGCGGCCGCCCGCGTCTTGCTTCGTTCGAATGAGGTCCAGCGCGTGGGCCAGACGCGGGTCGCGGCCGTAGCCCAGCGCCACCAGCGCCTCGACGTTTTGCAGCAGATCGGTGACGTAGAAGACCGGGAAGCCGAACTTCCACCAGTTGCCGCTCGGCTTGTCGGCATAGCCGTTGGGATACTCGGCCAGCGCGGGATCCGTGCCCAGCAGGAAGGCGACGCCGTGAGCGCTGGCCCGCTCCATGGCCAGCGTCCGCTGGTCGGCGGGCCAGCGGCCCAGCGCCAGCATCACCTTGATCCCGCCCCAGGCGCACGGCAGCTTGTTGTTGGCCCCGCAGGCGAAGTCCGGCCCGCATTTGCCCGCGTAGTAGCGGACGGGCGCACGGCGATCTTCGCGCGGGGCGACACCCTCACCGGTGACGCTGCGCGCCAGCCAGTCGAACGCCTGCTCCAGGCGGGGATCCCGGCAGCCCAGCTCGAGCAAGGCCCAGCACAACTGGCCCTGCAGGCAGTCGAGCGTGCCGGAAGGCGCGCCCGACAGCGAGAACTGGCCGCCCGGCGCCAGCGCATGATCCAGCAGATAGGCGCACGCCCGGCCGATGCGCTCGTCTTCGCTGATGACCGCGCCAAGCTGGGCCAGCAGGATCACCGACCAGACGGTGGCGCGATACGTGGGCAGGTAGCCGGGGCCGGGCTTCACCCAATAGCCGGCCTCGTTCATCTGCGCCAGGAGGGTCGCAATCGGCCCGGCGTGGTGCGCCTCCCGGCGGGCAGCGACGAGCTGCGGATCGTCTGCTGCCAGATCGAGCAGGTCGCGCAGCGCCAGGTAGCGCACCCCCGGCGTGTTTGGGTCCAACAGCCATGGAAAGGGATCGCCTCTGAGTTGGTTTTGCCAGGACATGGTTACTTACTCCTTTAGCTTTTGCAGCATCGCAAGCGGGCTGTCGCACCAATATGCCTTGTAACCTTCCGGCGGCCGGTCGGCCTTATCGCTGTACATCAGCAACGCTACCCGCACCTCGTAGTCGCCATATTTGAAGAGACGATAGCCCCCTACGTCGCGGAAATGCTCCCCGTAGCCATCAATCTTGTATTGATAATCGCCGATCTTCATGCCCTTGGGGTCCACAAACAGGATCGTGTAGTACGTCTGCGCCTTGACCAGCCAGAAAACGAAGTCGGGGTGGAAGTCGCGAATGCGGTTCTGCGACGGGTCGTAATAGGGCAGGATCACCCGGTCGAGCGTTTCGTCGGTGCGGCTGAAGAGCCACCAGTCGTACTGCTTGAAGCCGTTGTCCGCTTCTTTGAGGTACGCCTCGAGCTGGTTGAGGAAGCGCCGTTCGCTGTCCGTGCGGATCACGTGGTTGATGTAGCTGACCCGCTCCCGATCCGAGATGAGCAGCGGCAGGTAGTAGTGGCTGGCCGCGTGCTTGATGTGCAGGCGTTGACCGTCGTGATCGAACGTGGTTTCGGGTTGAATGCGGTCGAGCGCGAGCCGGGCCGCGTCGTAGGCGTCGTCGTCCAACAGACCGAGGCGGCGCTGCTCGCGCAGCTCGGCGATCCGGGCCGCCGGCGGGACATAGCGCTTGACCGCCTCGATCTGGCCGCGCAGCTCGGAGATGTCCGCCAGCGTCACCCGGATATGCTTGAAATGGACGATCTCGTCTGCCAGCGGCCTGAAGCCCGCCACCTCCTGCGGCGCGATGGCAAAGTACTGGGTCAGCCGCGGCAGCAGCACCTCGACGCGGCCGAAGCGGCGCTCGGTCTGGCCGTGGAAATAGGTGGCGGGCGCGTCGAGCGTCTTGTGCAGCAGGCCGATCTGCTGCGGGGCCAGGCCGTGATGCGCCAGCAGCAAGCGGTCGTCGGCCAGGTAGTCCACGTAGCCCTGCAGCAGGCTGCGCTCGCGATCTTGCAACTTGAACTTGCGCGGTTCGCGCTGATCCACCAGCAGGCGGCCGTCCAGCCGGCGGAAGGTGGGGATCAAGAGGGGATGCGCCGCGGTCTGCGCGGCGGGGTTGACCTCCAACGCCAGCGGCGTACCGGCTTCCTGCGGCCGCTCGGTCTCCAGCCCGGCCAGGATCGTCTCCAGGGCCGCCCGTTTGGTGCCGAAGATGAAGAGCGCTTCCACCGCGTGCAGGAACGGCCGGGCGGCGTTGAACGTGGCGTCATCCACCTCGCCGGCGTTATGGAG
>Ga0194112_10011403_pt1 | contig 11005 bp, 6 predicted proteins | sample TA2MahC400mmetaG_FD_146191 | JGI IMG/M metagenome (GOLD analysis project Ga0194112, IMG submission 146191) | Freshwater microbial communities from Lake Tanganyika, Tanzania - TA2015016 Mahale Deep Cast 400m | ecosystem: Environmental > Aquatic > Freshwater > Lake | place: Tanzania: Lake...
ACGCAGGCCGTATGCCCAGGCCCAGCCCGAACGCGAGCCAGGCCGCTCCGAGGACGAGTAGGAGCGCGTTGCCCACGGCCATCGCCGCCACGAGGCGGGCCATCGAGGGCTTCGCCACGCGCCGCGCGAGCGCGCCCACGAGCCACCCCGCCGCCACGAAGCCCACCAGGTAACCCGTCGTGGGGCCGAGCCATTGGCCGGTGAAGAGCGGCATGCCCACCGCGCCGAGGGCGAGGTACGACGAGAGGGCCACCGTGCCCAGCCGCGGCCCAAGCCCCGCACCAGCCACCAGCACGAAAAAGGTCTGGAGGGTGATCGGCACGAGGCTGAAGGGCGTGTAGATGCGCACCTCGGCCGCCACGGCCAGGCACAGCACCGTCAGCCCCACGCCCAGGGCCGCCACGGCCCGCCGGTCCGCCGCCACGCGGCTCCACCACGACGACGCGATGCCAGGATCGTTCACGCGCGACAACTCCCCGAAGCAAGGGGGCAGTGGAAAGGGTCGGGCCGATCCGCCCGATCCGTCGGATCCGTCGGATCTTCTCGCCCAGGATACCCGTTCTTCAGGCCGCGGTCAAGCGCTAGAAATCCGTCAGCTCCACCAGGTGCTCAATCTCGGCCGGCAGGTAGAGCCGCCCGTGGTTCACGCCTGGGCAGCGGCGGGCGGCGATGGCCCAGCCCCTGGGCGAGCCGACGTATTCGTGCCAGAACGGGAACGTGCGGCACTGCGTCGGGCGCACCTCGTAGATGCGGCAGCCGGCGGGCGACCAGAAGATGCAATCGCCGTTCGCCAGCTCGTGCAGCGAGTACGCGCCCGACACCTTGCGGAGATAGGTCCGGGCGAACTCCGCGACGCCGAGCTCGAGGCATCGGGCCATCAGGGCCACCTCCAGGTCGTCCACCCACACGTAGCCCGCCTCCCCGCGGCAGCACCCGCCGCAGCGCGTGCACTCGAATCGCAGGCCCTCGCCATACCAGGGGACGCTCATGCAAGACTCGGGATGGTGCGGGGTTTGGAATCGGCAATCGGCAATCGCAAATCCGCAATCAGAAGATCGGCTCCTGGTCCTCGCCCCGGCGGAGAATCGCGCGGCGAATGGCCACGACGATTCCCGTGACCGTGAAGGCCGAGAAGCCGGCGGCCAGCGTGAACTCGGTGTACGTGGCCACGAGCAGCACTGTGATGGCCAGGAAGACCAGCTCGGCAAACGTGTGGTGCCGCCGCACAAGGCGGCTCATCATGTGGGGATACGGCACCCGGCTTACCATCAGCGCCCCCGCGAAAAACGTCACCGTCGGCAGTATCCGCGCCACCACCGCCACGTTGTGCTGGCTTTGCAGGAAGTTGTGCAGGATGATCAGGCTCACCACCTGCCCGGCCGCGGCGGGCGACGGGAGGCCGACGAACCAGCGGTGGCTCTCCTCGTCGAGGCCCGTCTGCACGTTGAACCGCGCGAGCCGCAGGGCTGCGCACACGGCGTAGACCATGCACGACATCCAGACCAGCCGCTGGTGCTCGAGGCCAGCCTGCGCCGCCAGCACGGCGACCAGGAAGGCCGGGGCCACGCCGAAGCTCACCACGTCGGCCAGCGAATCCAGCTCCGCCCCGAATCGGCTCTCCACGTGCGTCAGCCGCGCCGCCCAGCCGTCCACCGAGTCGAACACCATCGCCAGCAGCACCATCCACGCGGCCAGCACCAGCCCCTGCTCGCCGCCCCGCGCCGCGAAGTACACCGCATGGAACCCGCACAGCAGGTTCCCCAGCGTCAGCATCGAAGGAACAGCGGCGATCTTCCTCATTCGCGGCGGTCCTGACCTCCAGCGGGGATGGATGGATGATTGGATGAATGGATGAATAGAGGGACACAGGAGCCGACTGTTCTGACATTCATCCAGACATCCACTCCTCCATTCATCCTCCTCATGTCTGCGTCACCCTAGCTCCCCCAGCACGCTCGCCCCCGCCCTCACCCGGTCCCCCACCGCCACCATCGGGCGGAAGGGAACGCTCTCGGGCACGTAGACCTCGAGGCGCGAGCCGAGCTTTACCATACCAAACCGCTGCCCGCGTTTCAAGTCGTCACCCACCGCGCAGTCGGTCACGATGCGGCGGGCCACCAGCCCCGCAATCTGCCGCACCAGGAGCCGCGTGCCGTCGGGCCGCTCCAGGCCCACGAACGCGCATTCGTTCTTGCTCTGGGCCTCGGCCGACATCGCGTTGCGGAACTTCCCCGGCCGATAGGCGCGGTACACCACCTTGCCGCCCAGCGGCGCGCGGTTCACGTGGACGTTGAACACGGACATGAAGATGCCGATGCGGAGCGCCTCGGCATGGAGGAACTCATCTTCGCGCACCGTCTCGACATCGGCCACGCGCCCATCGGCGGGCGAAACCAGCTTCTCCTCCCCCTCGGGCGGCACCCGCTCGGGGTCGCGGAAGAAGTTCACCAGCACCACCCACAGCGCCCCGGGCGCGATGGCCGCCCAGGGGAACAGCCACCCCGCCACCACGCACAGCCCCCCCAGCACCAGCGTGCCGGCCACAAGCTCCCGCGTCCCATACCGTGTCAAGGGCCAACGCAACAGTGAGGCCCCCGTTCGCCTTCCCGTTCGGAGTCCCGCCTTCAGGCGGTCTTGCGTTCGGAGTCCCGCCTTTAGGCGGTCTTCCTCTGCCACCCGAGATTCTACCAGCGCCGCGCGGCGCAGTCAACCGCGCCCGCCAGCACCTCCCGTCACCCACAGTCTGCCCAGAGTCTGCCAACTCTCCCTCACTGGATTTGGCAGACTCTGGGTGGCACTCAGTGCGCCCTGGAGAGGCTTTGAGGCCGCCAATCCCCCCGCCCCTGGATTTGGCGGTCTCATTGACCGGGCATCATGGGCACAAGGGCTTGTGGCATATACACTTCTGGCTTTCTGAGTGGCCACAGACTCCCGCTTGACACCGCCAACGCGGCAGCACGGTGTCCCCGAACTAAGTATGTCGCCCCGCGAATGAGGGGACACAATCGCGGGCGATTCGGTCTCTTGCTCCCGAAGGGAGCACCGTGGGTAGCCGGCGGCTTCAGCCGCCGGACTCGTGCGCCGAGAGCAGAGAAGTCCCGAAGGGACGGCAGTCACGCGCGCCGGGCCGTCTGCCGCGGGCTTCTGCCGTCCCTTCGGGACTGGGCTGTGGGTGCCACGCGCCGGCGGCTGAAGCCGCCGGCAACCGACTGTTGTCCCTTCGGGACTCCGAATTCGCCCTCCCACTTGCGAGGCAATGCACTAACGCGTCAGCGGCTCACCGCTCCTCGCGCGGGAACAGCTCGGTCATGCAACTGGCGGCGCGGGCGGCGTCGGTCCCGCCGCGCCCCGCCTTGCCGTAGAGCTCGGCCAGGGTGTCGAAGGCCCACCGCGTGTGGTAGCCGGCCTGGATGAAGCGCTCGAGGGCCACGAGCGCCCTCTGCGGCTGGCCGGCATCCCTCAGGGAACGCACGTAGGGCTCCACAAGGTCCGACGGCAGCGTCCCTTCGTCGCACGCGCGGCCGAGGAGTGCGGCGGCGAGGCGGGGATTCCGCGCGCGCATGGCCTCGCGCCCGAGTTCGAGGCAGACCTCGCTGCGGGCCTCGGGGGTGTGGCGTTTCAGGGCCTTGTCGAGGCGCGCGACCACCTCGTCGGGCTTCAGCTCCGCTCGGGCGCCCGACTCGGCGAGCTCCCAGGTGAGCCAGTGCGAGAGGGGCACCTTCTCCGCCGCACGGAGCATCAGGCCGAAGGCGTCGTTGTGCCGGCCCGCGTAGATGAAGGCGCGTGCGCACGACACGGTGTAGCGCTCGTCGAAGCCGCTCTCGGCGTATGCCTGTTCAAGGAAGGCGGCGGCCACGTCGTGGCGGCCGACGTCGCTGGCATAGAGGCCCAGGGCGGCCTTGAGTTCCGCGTGGCGTGCGGGCTTTCCCCTCAGACGCCGGTTCACGAAGGCCACGGGGTCGGTCACGGCCGTGGGCGGGGAGAGGAGCAGTTCGGCCAGAATCCCGTGGCGGCGGGGCGTGCTGACGCCCCGATTGGCCTCGGCCAGGAGCATCTCGATGGCACCGCTCGCCTTGCCCGCCGAGCAGAGGGCCTCGATATAGTCGTCCAGGAGGTTCTCGGGCTGCCCGGCCAGCTCGTAGGCGGAGCGGAAGGCGCGGACGGCTTCGGCGGCGCGCCCCTGGGTGAGGTGAACCAGCGCGAGCCGTGTGAGCACCATCGCCCTGGCCTCGGCGTCGCGCGTGCCGGCGAGGGCCTTCTCCAGGAGCCCCACCTCGGCCAGCCGCGCCAGGGCCTCGGCCAGGCGGTAGTACGCCGCCTCCTCCCCAGGCCGGCCGAGGAAGGCATCGAGCCGCGCCGCCACGGCCTCCGCGGCCTCCTTCTGCGCCGTCCCCTCCGGCGGCTCCACCCCCCGCCCGCGGACCCATATCCCCTCGGGGTCCCAGCTCCCACGGATGAACTGCCCGTTGGCATCGAGGACCTTGTGCACCTGGCGCTTGACCAGGGGGTCGCGGAAGCGCTTGTTCCACCCGTGCCAGTACTCGCCGCCCATCTGGAACATGGCGACCGTGGCGAAGTAGCGCACGAACGCGGAGTCCAGCGCCTTCGCATTGGGGTCCACCCGGTCGTGGACGAGTTTGGCGGCGGCCAAGACGGTCGCGTCCACGTCGCCGCCGAGGAACTGGAGCGCCAGCATGCACCCGGCCGTATGGAGGGGATGGAACTCGCCGGGCTTCGGCTTGCCTTCGGCTCCGACTGCGCCGTTGTTGTCCACGATGCCCGTTATGTAGGCACGCGCGCCTTCGACGGCTTCCTGGGGCACCCGCAGCTCAGCGCAGATGGCGCTCTTCAGGGCGAGGACGCCCCAGATGGAGGTGAAGGGGTCGCTCGGCTTGCCCGCCTCGCCCCAGCCGAAGGGTTTCCCATTCCGGCGCTCCTGGAGCGCGACCAGCCGGTCCGCCGCCTTCTGCGCCATCCGGCCCACCGCCGGGGCCTGGGTCATGCCATAGGCTTCGCAGATTGCCATGGTCGCCACCGCGTGGTCGTACGTGGTGGTGCCGATCTGGCCGTTCTCCTGCTGCTTCTCCCTGAACCACTCGAGCCCCTTCTCCACGACGGTCTTGTACCTGCCCTTGACGTGGGTGTAGCCCGCGCCGAGGAAGGCGAGAAGGGCGAGGCCGGTGCTCTCCTGAACCCGCTCGGCCCCCCACGAGCCGTCGGGCCTCTGGGCCTTGGCGAGCCAGGGGCCTGTGGACCCGACGGCGCTCGCTGCGTAGCGGGTGGAACCCCCGCGCCCGCCGAACACGCTGCCGGTGAAGGAACTCCCGCGGCCCGAGTAGATGCCGCGCGACAGGCCGCGGCCGTCAGGCCCGAACACGGGCGCGTTGGACGGGGGGTCGAGGCTCAGCACCGGCCGCCCGACGTCGCGCAGGATGTCGTTCTCGGGGCGGACCGGGATGTCCTCGATCGGCACGTCGAGGGCCTGGGGTGGTTCCGGAACCCTCTCGGGCGTTGGCGCCGGCGGGAGGGGAGGCGGGGCGGGGGGCGGAGCAGGCATCGCTTCCGGGCCTGGCCTGTAGGTGGGGAGAAAGCGGTAGTAGACCTCCAAGGACAGCACGGCCAGCGCGGTGCTCAGGACTCGGCCCTCGCCGCCAGGGCAGGACACGAATGCCCTGAGATCGAGGTCGGCGAACCCGAACGGTTTGGGCTTCGGCGGAGGAGGCGGCGGCGGGGCCTTGGGCGGGGCCGGCGGCGGGGCAAGAGGGGGCCGAACGCTCAACTCCTCTGGCGGGGGCGACGTGCGGAGGCGGCCAACCTGCTCCCAGTAGCGGCGGCGAACCTTGCGGTCAATTCCCCACTTCGGATACTCCGCATCGCTCTCAAGCACGAGGAACGACGTGTAGGGGGAGATGAGGGTGAACTCCTGGGAGAGGGCGATGACCTCCTTCGTGACCTGCTCGGTCTGGGGCTGGGCGAGGAGGGCCTCCATCCGCTCGCGCGCCCAGAGCCGGGCGACGAAGGCGTTGCGGCTGTCCGCCTCGGGCAGCATGAAGCTCGCCGTGGCGTCCGCCTGGCCCGGCTGCTGAATCGTGACCTTCAGCTCGCCCGCCTTGCGGTAGCGGCCGACCACGATGAGTTCCTCGCCCGGCGCCAGCGTGTCGGGCTGCTCGGGATAGACGGAATGCACGTCGCCGCCGCTGAACGCCAGCTTCGGCGCGGGAAGGAGACCGGCTTCGAGGGCGGCGGCTAGGCGGGCGGCCTGCTCCTCCACGTCGTCGCCGGGGACCAGGATGCGGAAGAGTCCGCCCGTGCGGCGGGCCAGCTCGCGGAGCACCAGCCGGTCGTGCTCGGCGCCTATCGCGACGCCGTGGAAGCGGACGCGATGCTTTTCGAGGATGGGCGCGGCGAGGGCGACGAGTCTTGTACTCGCCGTCTCGCCCTGCGTGGCAATGCCGTCGCCGAGCAGAATCACATCGGGCCGGCCGCGGGGCGGATTCCGCTGAAGGAAATCGCCCAGGGCGGCGAATGCCGCCTCCAGATCCGTCGCTCCCAGTGGCACGGTCTCCCTAAGCGCGGCAAGGACGCCTTCGGCGACGATGGACCCGGCGGCGAACGTGCCGGCGCCGTGGATGCGTGGCGCCACGTCGAAGCTGATGACGGCGAAGCGGTCGTTGGGCCGAAGCGCGGCGATGAGCGTCTGCGCCACCCGCAGTTGCGCCCGGTAATCATCGGGCCGCCGCGACAGCGACGTGTCCACCATCACCACCACATCCCGCCCGTTCGTCGCGTTCGTAGTCCCGCCTTCAGGCGGTCTTGTGTTTGGAGTCCCGCCTTCAGGCGGTCTTGTCCAGGAGAGAAGGAAGAAGCCATCCTCCCCCTCGCGCCGGTCGGTCGCGATCTCGATGTTGCGGGTGCCACCCTCAACGGCTTCGTTGAGGGTGCGCTTGGCCCCACCACCCTCAAGCGGACGCTTGAGGGTGGCACCCCCGCGGGGTTGTCGGAATCGGAGCGCGAGGTCGGCGGCTGGCTGGAAGCGCGTGCGCTCGATGCGCACGCGGACGCCGTCTGCCTCCTCCCGCACCTGAGCATCGGGATATGCTGGCACGCTGGCGGTTGCGCCCGCCGGCAGCTCGGCCTCCAGCTCGAAGCGCCCGATGGCTGTGGCCTGCGTCGTCTTGGTCGCCAGGGGGTAGACATAGCACGTCTCGCCGCCCTCGGCGCGCAGGAGTTCGGTGTAGCTGAGCAGGATGCGCTTGGGGCCGTGCGGTGGGATGGGGAAGATGCGGGTCTTGAAGACGTTCCCCTCCTGCCACTCCATCAGCGCGGGGTCCTGCATCTTGCGGACGATGGTTTCGTAGACCTCGCGTGCGCGGCCGCGCTCGACGAGTTCGCCCTCGACGAGCTTGCCCTCGACGTACATGGCGAAGCGGCAGATGCTCGCCCCCGCGGGCAGGGGGAAGTAGAACACCCCCTCGGCCCGGCGGCCCGTCGGGTTGAAAAACGTCTCCTCGATCTCCGTGAGCGCCACGTTGCCCGCGATGAGGACGCGGACGCGGAGCTCGCGGACCTCGAGCGGCTCGGCCTCACGGCCCAGGCTGTCCCGAAGGACCAGCCGCCCGAAGGCCGGCCGCTCCGTCGCGCGAGCCGCCGCGGCGGCCAGGGCCAGAAGCCCCAACGGCAGAAAGGCTATCCTGCGTCGCATGAAGTCTCCTCCTCATGCCAAGCGCGTGGGTATTGGCATCATAGCCGAACCGGAGGGCCTTTTCCACACTTCTGCTTCTCCCTTCACTGTCAAGACTACCCTACGCCGCATAAGCGCCGCGTCATATCGGGACGCCCCGGCGTCAAATTCCCGTAAAGAACCGCGATGGCGCTTGCCCCGCGCCCGCGTCGTCAAAGGGCATGGCGCCCAAGCCTGATGAAGCGGCCGGAAGGCCCGAATCGTCCTCGTCCCTCTTCCTCGTCCTCGACTCTTCTGCCCCACCGAGACGGGTCGAGGACGACGGACGTGGACGATTGAGGACTGGCGAGTGGTCATAGCGTATCATGAGCGTCATGATAAGCAATGAGACCGAAGGGCATTAGCGGGCACGGAGCGGCTGATTAGCGGCTATTAGCGATTCTCGCCAACTCTTTTCATCGCTGCAAGCGCTGGCAGCGTAGACACTTACACGAGTCGGTCTCCGGTAGGGAACCGCAAATGAGCCACTTCATTAGCGGCTCGGGCCATGAAGTGGAGGGAGAGCGCGGCCAGCGGTGGCCGCCTGTCCCTCGTACGCCCGTGCGCTCCAGCGGCGGCTGCCTCCGACACAGCTACCCAACCTGCGACGAGACCCGCCGCGCCCCAGACAGCGAAAAAGACAGCGGGTGTCTTTTTTCGTTGCCGTGGCGGGCCGATGGCTGTAAGTGCTTGTGCTGATTGGCGTAATGGCCATCGTCGCCGCGCGAGATGCAAAAAAGACAGCGGGTGTCTTTTTTACAATCGGGGAACCGCACGATGCGGAGAGGCTTCGCGCAAGGCCCGCGTCCACCTCTCCCGCATGAGCGGCGCTCGGAGCGAGGCCCGCGTAGCTCTTTGACAATTCGAGACTTACGCCACTCCCGCCCGCCGGCCCGGCGGAAGGGAGCGGGGAGAGTCCGGCCAAGGAACCCAAGGGACCAAAGGGACGCAGAGAGGGGGCGTCACGTGTCTCTTGGGTCTCTCGGGTTCCTTGGCTGGGCCTCGCCGCTCCCTGGCCGCGAGGGTGGCCCCGAGCGTTACCAGAATCGGGGGGCAGACTCACCGTTAAGCGTGTGGTTCCGGATTGCTCTGGATTTGGTATACTGTAGGCCGCGAAGGCTATGAGCCGTCCCGTTTCATTCGACGAGGAGCAAGCGATGGCCATGGACACGAGTCTCCTGTTTCAGACGCTGAGCGTGAAGGGCAGGACGCTGCGGAACCGCATCGTGATGCCGCCGATGGTGGTGCTGCGGGGGCTGACGACGCCCGAAGGGGTCGAGTGGTACGGCCGCCACGCGCGCGGCGGGGTCGCCCTCGTCATCGTCGAGGCGACGGCGGTGAACCGCTTCGGGGGGTCACATCTTCATTTGGCACATAGCGGCCATGTGCGAAATGAAGATGTGACCCCGCTGACGGCGGAGAACCTGAGGCCGCTGGTGGACGCGATTCACGCGGGGGGAGCGCTCGCGGCCATCCAGCTTTTCCCCGTGAGCTTCGGGCGGCCCGTCTCCCCCGCGATGCTCAAGCGGGACGAGATAGACGGCATTCTGGCCGGCTACCGCGCCGCGGCGGGCATCTGCCGCGAGGCGGGCTTCGACGGCGTGGAGCCCCACGGCGCCCACGGCTACGTGCTCAACCTGTTCTTCAGCCCGGTGAAGAACCGCCGCAAGGACGAGTTCGGCGGCGATGGCCTGCTCCTCTACCGCCACACCCCTGTCGGCCAGGGCTACGGCATCGAGGAGAGCCTGGCGCTCGCCGAGCAGCTCGTGAAGGCGGGGGTGGACATCCTGGACATCTCGCCGTCGTCCATCGAGGCCCCCGGCGACCGCGCCGCGCCGTTCAAGAGGTTCGGCGTGCCCGTCATCACGGTGAACGAGTTGGACGTGGTGGAGCGCGCCCTCGAGGCGCTGCGGGAGAAGCGGGCCGACCTGGTGGCCATCGGCCGCGCCCTCATCGCCGACCCCGACTGGCCCATCAAAGTAAAAGAGGGCCGGCTCGACGAGATCGTCAAGTGCACCCGCTGCGACGAAATGTGCTTTGGGAACCTGAAGAAAGGCATCCCCATCGAGTGCACCCAGTGGGCATAGCCGGGCCGCGTGGTTGAGTGCTGGAGGCCAGGGGGTGCGATGAAGGCGTTGGTGACGGGCGCGACGGGGTTCGTGGGGAGCCATCTGGCCGAGCGGCTGTGCCGCGAAGGCGTCGAGGTGGTCTGTCTGGTGCGCCCGACAAGCCGCCTGGAGTGGCTAGAGGGCCTCCCTGTCGAGAAGGTCGTCGGCTCGCTCGCGGAGCCCGAGGCGCTGCCGCTGGGGGAGGTGGACTGGGTGTTCCACGTGGCGGCGGCGACGCGGGCGCGTCCGCCCGCGGCCTACGAGGCGGCGAACGTGGAGCCGACGCGTCGGCTGGCCGAGGCGGCGGCGCGGGCGAATCGGGGCAGGCTGAAGCGCTTCGTCTACGTGAGCAGCCAGGCCGCCGTGGGGCCGACGCCGGCCGAGGCGCCGCTCGATGAGACGGCGATGCCGCACCCCCTGCCCGGCTACGGGGCGAGCAAACTGGCCTCCGAGCGGGCGGTGCTGGCCGCCGCCGGCCGGCTGCCCGTGTGCATCGTGCGGCCGCCCTCGGTCTACGGCCCGCGGGACCCCAACTTCATCTCGCTCTTCCGCACGGCGCAGCGGTTGCGGCTGGCGCCCGTGGTGGGCAGCCCATCCAAGCAATTGAGCCTGGTGCACGTGAGCGACCTTGTGGAGGGCATCTGGCTGGCGGCGCAGGCCGAAGTGGCGGTGGGGCAGACCTATTTCGTGGGCAGCGGCACCCACACCTGGCGCGAGATCGTCGCAGCGCTCGGCGCTGCCCTGGGCCTGCGGCTGCGCATCCTGCGGCTGCCCGGCCTCGTCGCCTGGCTCGTGGGCGAGGTCGGGGAACTGAAGTGGACTCTCACAAGGAAGCCCCAAATCGTGTGCCGCAGGAAGATGCGCGACGCGCGTCAGCGGCGCTGGACGTGCACCTGGGCCAAGGCGGAGCGGGAGCTGGGCTACAGGGCGAAGACGGGTTTGGCCAAAGGGTTCAAGCAGACGGCGGAGTGGTATGCAGGGCAGGGATTCCTCAGGCCGTTGCGTGAAACGTGAGAAGACTGAAGAGATGAGGCGATCAAGGGGGCGTCGCGCCATAGGGCTCTTGGCCTTCGTGAACGGCATAGGTCCGTTGCTGCGGGACCATCGTAGCCCATCTTCATTTATTCGGGCGCTGCCTGGTGGAATAAATGATAAATGAAGATGTGACCACCGAGAG
>Ga0194112_10011405_pt1 | contig 11004 bp, 10 predicted proteins | sample TA2MahC400mmetaG_FD_146191 | JGI IMG/M metagenome (GOLD analysis project Ga0194112, IMG submission 146191) | Freshwater microbial communities from Lake Tanganyika, Tanzania - TA2015016 Mahale Deep Cast 400m | ecosystem: Environmental > Aquatic > Freshwater > Lake | place: Tanzania: Lake...
TCGTACCCTCAGCCTCGCCACCATCCTTCGGGTAGACTGGGACAGCCGACGCCGCGGGCGGCCGCGAGGACGACCTCTCGGCCCACGAGTGCGTGATCCGCACGCGGCGGGGGCCGGGCGATTGGTCACTGTACGTGATCCGGTTCGTGCCCAGCATCAGCGCGGGAAGTGACAGCGGAGCCATCTGCAGGTCGTTCTCGATGAGCAACCCGTCGAGCCCGACGCGGTCCGCCGCACCTGCCGCCTGGATCTCCACACGCAGCATGCACGCATAGCGCGCTCGCTTCTCCGGCGGGAAGAACGGGTCAAGGTCGGCGGTGGTCTCGAAGGCGCCCGTCTCCCCCACCTCCGTCACCGGCGTCCACTCCTTGCCGTCGAAGGACAGGCTGGCGGCGATCCGATCCTCTCCCGAAGCCCTCAGGCCCCGCAGCTTCACCCGCCCGCCGACGATTGCGTAGGGCGTCCTGATCTCGACGGTGAACTGCGCCGGCCGGCCGGGGTCGCCGAGGTGCAGCCGCGGGCTGCGGGAGGTGAAGGTCGCGAGGTTCTCCTGGCTCACGAGGTTGCCCAGGAACGAGCGACGGATGAGGTTCGGCTCGTAGCGCCAGTACCCGTTGCCGTGCCGTGCCCACGCCGTCTCGCCCCAGCCGGTCAGCAGGCTCTTGCCCTCCCAGATGCCGTGCGCCTTCTCCCGGTGGTCCCAACGCCACTCGATGCTCTCGCCGGGCCGGAGGGTGAAGTCCATCGCGTGCCCGACATGCGACTGCCAGTCGCCCGTGCGGTCGTCGCCATCGTAGACGCAGAGCGACGCGGAGAACTCATCGGTCTCCCGGCTGTCGCCCGATAGAATCCCGTACGTATGGGTCCGCTTCATGAGGTCATGGTCGCGGACGATGTCGGCTTCCTCCGCAATCGTCTCATTGTCGCGCAGCAGGCAGATGATGTTCTCGTCACCGTCCAGCAGGTGCCAGTCACCGTCATAGAACACCTCGGTCGTGCAGTGCCCGTGCGGCCTCCCACGCCGCGTCTTGAAGCCCGCGGCACGCCACAGGTCCGCGATCACCTGCGCATCATCCCCGCAGAGCGTGTACCCGTAGACGTTGAAGACCTTCACCGGGTCCACGCACTCATCATCGCCCGTCGTCGCGTGGAAGCGATGGTGCTTCTCGAACTCCCAGATCCTCCGCGCGCTCGGCCTCCGAGGCGTTCGGCGAGAGGTCGCCCATGATCTCACCGACGACGTCCTGTACGGTGCGCCACCGGTGCTTTCCGTTCACCAGCAGCCACGGGTTCACCACCGGCGTCCCTCCCACGTTCTCCAGCCGCACGAACCGATTCGGTTCGAAGACCTGATCCCACGCCCCATACCCGATCGGGTCGCGCGTGCTCGGTCCATCCATCGTCCCGCCCATCTCGATGGCGTACTCGTGCGAGGTCGCCGCGATCGTCTCGACATGCTCGCGAGGGCGGTCCGTGGGGTCTGCGGCCGGGAGCGCAAGTGCCCGGCCCAACGTCACCCCGAGGAGTGAAAGCAGCCCACAGGACATTGGAGTCACCTCCGCGTGCGGCTGAACGTGGTTCCCTGCCCTGCACGTCAAGGCCTCGCCACGCCGTCGAGGATGTCCGGGGGTGCTGCGTGGGCGCAACGCGATCGTGAGGTCTCTGGCATGCACGGGGATCAGGGCGGCGGCAAGCGTCAGTCAGCCCAGACGGCCTGCGACTCACGAGGGGTAACCGTGACGATGAAGCCCACATCCAGCAGTTCGTCGGCGGTCAGGTCACGCCGAAGGGCTTCCCAGAGCATCTGCTGTCGTTGGAGCTGGGTCCGTCCGGCGAAGCCGTCCCAGACGAGGACCCCTCCCACGCGGCTCTCGCGCGTCGGGCGGCCCAGGTCGCTGATCTCCGCCTGCGGGAAGCTGCGCTGCAGGAGGTCCTTGAGTTGCCTTACCCTAAGCCGTGCGGTTGTCGACGCCATGACTGCCTCCCATGCACGATGATCTCAACCGCGGCCTCCACAATCTGCTCGCTGCTGTACCGCAGCGCCTTGGCCTTGCCGACGCGTGGATCGAGGCCGACGTCCTCCTGAAGCCATCGCCGCAGCCCAACCTCATCACGGAACCGGTGGCTGTTCAGCCACCTGGCCTCGACCACACCGAGGGCCGCACGCGCTGCGACTTGCGTCTCATCCGTGTTGGGCAAGTAGTCGAAGAACGGCGCCTCATTGCACAGACGCCTCAGCGCGTGCCCCGCGTAGAACTTGCCGGGGTTGCGCCGACCCCAGTACGCCCGCAGGACGCACTCGACGGCCACCCCGGCAACGTAGTGTGCGGCCCCGTAGCGCCCGGCCTCATGGAGCCGCTGGGCATCCAGGACCCGCTCCTCAGCACACCGGAGGTAGGCCTCAGGGGAAACCACCGTGTACTGCTTCTCATCCGTCGGCAAGCAGACGTCTCCCACGCTTCCTTGGCCGTGGCCGCCGGCGCTGTCGCAGCGCCCGTGCCCATTATACGTGCCCCCGACACTGTGCGTCAACGACACTCGCTGGGAGGCCATCCCGCCGGTACGGCCCTGCTGAAGGCCATCCTGGCAGACGGCGGGAAATGGACTCAGGCAGCTACAGGTCGCCCCAAGTTCCTGACCCGGAGGGATCGCCGTGAGCAAGATCGGCATCGGCGTACTGAGCTATGCGCATGGACACGTGAACGCGTACTCGGCGGAGATCAAGGGCTTCGAGGATGCGGAGCTGATCTCGGTCTGGGATGACAACCTGGAGCGCGGCAAGGCGAACGCCGACAACTTTGGCGCCGCGTTCAAGCCGCACCTGGAGGATGTGCTGGATGATCCGGCGATCGAGCTGGTCATCATCGCGAGCGAGACCAACAAGCACGCGGACCTGACCGTCGCGGCCTGCGCTGCCGGGAAGAACGTGATCCTGCAGAAGCCGATGGCGCTCAGCATGGCGGACTGCGACCGGATCATCGAGGCGGTGGACCGTAACGGGGTCTGGTTCTCGCTGGCCTTCCAGATGCGCTTCGACCCCGCCAACATCCGCATGAAGCAGCTCATCGACGACGGCTCTGTCGGGCGCGTGGGCGTGCTGCGCCGGAGGCACTGCATCCCCGTGCTGTTCAGCGAGGCCTTCTGCACCGGGCCGAGCAAGTGGCACATCGACCCCGAGGCCAACATGGGGATGTGGATGGATGACGCGTCGCACGCGACCGATTTCATGTACTGGATGCTGGGCGAGCCGGTCAGCGTGGTCGCGGAGATCGACAACATCCTCACCCACGTCGCGGCCGATGATACGGGCTGCGCGCTGTACCGCTTCAGGAACGGGGAGCTGGGCATTCTCCTCAATAGCTCTGTCACCTGGGCCGGCGAGAACACCACGGAGATCTACGGCGATCACGGCGTGGTGATCCAGAACTACGGTGACGGGCCGGCGCTCACCATTGCCCCGCCGCCGGGCGCGGTCGCGGTGAAGTACTATGACAGCCAGGCCCCAGAGAGGGGCTGGCAGGACCAGGGCATCCCGATTCCTGCTGGGCACGGCGTGCGCATCCAGGCCGTCGCCAGCAACCTCATCAAGGCCTACAAGGCGGGCAAGCCCACCGTCACCGCGCGCGAGGGCAAGATCTCGACCGGGATGATCCTGGGCGCGTACCGCGCGGCACGCGAGGGACGTCGCGTGGAGCTGCCTTTGTAGTAGGGTCGCGGCTGTACGACAAAGGAGGCAGAAGCCGTGTCGCTGAGCATCCTGTTGGGCATTGCCGTGGCGCTCTCGGCCACCTCGATCGCGAGCGCGCAAGCACTGCAACCCCGGGTGGAGGTCGAGGAGGACGTCTACACGTACCAGGGCGCGAACAACGGGTCCGGGCCGATGTGGTGCCACGGGTCCACGTGCCTCGTGCGGATCGGGGAGCGTGTCTTCGCCTCGGGGCTGGAGACGATCCCCGACGCGAAGCCCCTGAACAACGTCCGGTGGATGCTGTTCACGCGCGAGGAGAGCGGCTGGCGGCTGGTCTACAAGGACGAGGGCCACCGCACGCGCGAGCCCTCCCCGCTCGCCGGCTTCCCTGACGGGCGGCTGTTCCTCTCCGCCAACCCGACCCTCGCCCCACGCGACGCGTACAGCGGTCCGGCACGGCCCGAGGTCCTGCAGTTCAGCGCCGCCGATCCCGACGCCGGGTACCAGACGCTGCTGCCGACGTGGGACGGCGAGCCGGCGTTCACGGAGCACTCGTACCGCAGCTTCGCCGCCGACGGCCCGGCGGGTGAGCTGATCCTGCTGCAGAACATCGGCTACACCCACGCCGAGTGGTCGTTCCGCGACCGCAGCGGCAAGTGGGCCGCGCAGGGCAAGCTCGTCTGGCCGTGGGGCGCCGAGTACGACAAGCCTCAGCCGATCCGCGTCTGCTACCCCAACGTCGCCCTGAAGGACTGGGCGGTCTACTTCTGCGGCGTCAGCGACATCGTCGAGCCCTACGAGAAGTGGCGCGCCTACAAGAAGGAGCTGACCGGCCGCGACTGGGACTTCGACTTCCGCCGGCTCTTCTATACCTGGTGCCCGGACATCACGAAGGGCAAGTTCGCCGATTGGGTGGAGGTCGCCAGCCGCGACAAGACCTGCGGGTGGATCTTCCCCTGCGACCTATGGGTTGCGCCCGACGGTGCGGTGCACATCCTCTGGACCGAGCGCGCCCTCGACGAACGCCTGCGCGAGAAGTTCTTCCCTGAGGAGAAGCAGCGCCATCAGCTCAACTACGCGGTCCTGCGCGAAGGGAAGGTCGTCCTGCGCCGAACGCTACAGGAGAGCGGCGAGGGCCTGGTTGGCCCGACTCCGGGCCAGGGCCGCTTCCACATCACGCCCGACAACCGCCTGTTCGTCATCTACTGGGTCAGCGGCGCCGAGGCGGACGGCAAGTCCGTCGCCGAGGATCGCCTCGTCGAGATCGGCGCAGACGGGACTCCGGGCACGCCCGTCCGTGTGCCCTTGGAGCACCCGTTCACCTCGTTCTTCACCGCCACGCCGCGCGCGGGCTCGCAACCGTCGCAGGTACTGGACCTGCTGGGGGAATGCGCAGGGGTCGGCGGAACGATACGGTATGCGAGGGTACAGGTGGTCGGGCCCTGACCTCTGGCGGCCCGCAGCACGCGTGGGAGCAGGAGGCTCAGTGCGTCCGCGCACCGACCTTCGGCACTTCGAGGTCCTTGCAGATCTTCTCAGCAAGGCGGTTGCCGATCTCAGCGTGGCGAGGGACGGACGACTGCGCCCCGGTTCGCAGGTTGCTGAAGACGCTGTGTCGTGAACCCTCACGGAGCAGCACGCAGCCCTGCCGACGAAGGTGCAAGATGAGGGCGCGCCGGGTCACGCGACCTCCACCAGCCGGGTACGCTCCTCAGCGATCCGGTACGTGCGATCACCGGCTGCCGCCTGTTCGCGTCGCGCGGCAATGAACTCCCGCAAGGCGTCCTGCAGGTTGTCGCGACACTCGTCAAGGGTGCAGCCCTGGGTGTTCACCCCCGGAATCTCTACGACGTATCCCATGATCCAGTCGCCATCACGTTCGTAGACCGCAGTCAGTTCCATGCTTACCACGCCGCCTCATGTGCGCTCGGGATGGTCGATCGTACTCGCAGTATACCACCGCCGAGCGGCCTGTCGCAACCAACTGCGGCACGCAGGTGGTGCTCCTCCCGCCCGCGAAACCCGCCTCCGGCGCCTGCGGCGGGCGTCGCGAAAGGAGGCCGACATGCCCTACGTCTTGGTCGCCCTGTCGGTGGTGCTCCTGGCCACCTGCGCTCGTGCGGACGACGCGATTCCCCAGGCTCAGGCCGGATCGGTGTACCCGCTCATGCGGGCGACGGCGGACCGGTCGGAGCTGGCGCTGTCGTTCCTGCAGCCGAAGTTCCACGATCTCGACGCCTGGAAGCGGCAGGGGCGGAAGAAGGTCCGGGAGCTGCTGCACTATGACCCACCGCACTGCGCGCCGAACGCGGAGGTCGTCGAGCGCGTGGACTGCGGGGAGTACCTCCACGAGAAGGTCTACTTCAACACGACCCCCGACATTCGCGTGCCGGCCTACCTGCTGCTACCCAAGGGTGAGCCGAAACGCCGGCCCGCGATCGTGGCCTTGCACGACCACGGTGGCTTCTACAACTGGGGCAAAGAGAAGGTCATCGCCACCGAGAACGAACACCCGGCGCTCACGGAGTTCAAGCGTACAGCCTACGCGGGGCGGAGCTGGGGCTCCGAACTCGCGAAGCGCGGGTATGTCGTGATCTCCATTGACATGTTCTACTGGGGCGAGCGGCGGATGTTGCTCCCGGACGACCCGCCGTCGTGGCGCGACCGGGGCACGATGACCGCGGAGGATGTCGCGGCGTTCCATCGGCGCTCCGGCGAGAAGACGTGGCTGGTGGGCACAGGCCTCTTCGAGGCCGGGATCACCTGGTCCGGCGTCATGTTCACCGACGACATCCGGACCGTGGACTACCTCCTCACACGGCCGGAGGTGGACCCGGAGCGCATCGGCTGTTGCGGCCTGTCGGTCGGCGGCTTCCGGTCGGCGCACCTGGCAGGCCTCGATCCGCGCATCAAGGCGGCGGTCGTCGTCGGCTGGATGAGCACCTACGGGGACATGCTGCAGAACCACCTGACCAGCATCGGCCCGATGAAGATCATCCCGGGGCTCTACCAGTACATGGACCTTCCCGACGTGGTGTCGATGAACTGCCCCGGTGGGCTGATGGTCATCAACGGCACGCAGGACGCACTCTTCCCGATGGACGGCGTCAACGCGTCCTTCGACAAAGTCGCCAAGGTCTACGCCAAGGCCGGGGTGCCCGAGCGGTTCGAGGGCGTGCTGTACGACGGCCCGCATGAGTTCAACCTGCAGATGCAGGAGAAGGCCTTTGCATGGCTCGACCGGTGGTTGAAGAACCCATGACTGCCCTTCACGCGCGAGCAGCCGTTGCCCTCGTGGTCGTCTCTGCGACCCTCGCCTCTGCGCAAGGCCGCCGGGTCACCGGCGTCATCGACCTGCAGGCCATCCAGCTCGAGAAGGGCTTCTGCTACACAGCCCCGTTGGAGGCCCCCTGCAAGCCCGACAGCAACGCGGACCAGGCCTCGTTCCTGCGGCTCTACGAGGACGGGAAGGAGCTGGGCCCTGCGCACTCGGTTCACCAGTCCATCCGTGACACGGGCGGCGGGGCGTTCTCGCACTGGTCCGGCACGCCTGACGGCCCGCAGCAGCTCTACTTCTCAGCTTCCGACAACTCCGACCCGCGCACGAATGGGCGGAAGTACGAGTGGGCCGTCGTGTACGACGCGACAGGCAAGCCCGTGCCCCCGACCGTCGCCATGCCGGTCACGAGCCCGTGTCGTCTGGCGACCGTGCCGGGCCAACCCGCCGCGCGCGACCGCAACACATGCCTGCTCGCGAGCTTCGATGCGCCGGAGGGCAACGATGCCGAGTTCGCGCGCGTCGAGCGCCGGGAGGTGGGTACCGGCAGCCAGGCGGATGCGCCGGGGCGGTTCGGGGGCGGCGTCGCGGTCACTGGAACGCAGGGCTGCGTGATGTACCCGGGGCTGGACAACTACGACCCGCGCCGGGGCACGGTCGAGTTCTGGGCGCAGTCGCGCGCCGAGGCACCGATCTGGACGGACGGCAAGGAACACTGGTTGCTGGTCCTCTACCCGGAGCGCGCGGGGGCGTCCCCGCGGTATGGAATGGCCCCGTACTTCGTGGTCCTGCGGAAGATGGCCGACAACACGCTCGACCTCCGCGTGGTGAACGCCTCGGTGGCGCCATACGCTGCGGCGGTCAGCCTCCGGGCGGCCCGCAGCTGGTCGGTGAACCTGCCTACCGATGGCCTCGCGCCGGATGGCTGGCACCACCTTATCGCCTCGTGGGACCTGGAGGGCCCCGGCCGGGCATGGCTGCTCGTCGATGGACAGGGCGTGGCCGCCGAACTCGGCCTGCCGGCGAACCACCTATCGCCCAATCCGAGCGGGCTCATCGTGCTCGGCGGCATCTGGGGCCTGCCGGGTGACGGAGTCGAGAGCTCAGGCTGCAACCTGGATGACCTGCGCATCCAGTCCTCCACCGTCGCAGCACGGCTCGAGGGCGCGAGTCCGCCGCCAGATCAGACCTTGGACGAAGCCCGCCTGATGGCCGACGAGGACTTGGCAAGAGCCATGCTCGACCAGCTTCTGAAACTCCAGTTCCACGGCGGCTGGGGCGCCAGCTATCACTGGCCGACGTACACCCCCTCGGGCTGGGGCTTCATCGGGCGAGGCGTGGACATGTGGTTCCCGCACTCGGCCGAGGCGGGCCAGGCGCTCCTGCGGGGCTGGATGCTCTGGGGCGATGACCGCTACCTCGATGGCGCCATCGAGGCCGCCGACATGTTCTGTCAGACCCAGATGGAGAACGGCTCGTGGGCGTATCACTACACCTACAGCCGCGGCGAGTTCCAGCGCTGGGGCGACCACGCGTACATAGCCCAGTCGATGCAGAGCAACCAGATCCGCTTCCTGTGCCTGATGAGCAAGCGGTTGGGCTACGAGCGCTACGAGCAGGCGATCCGCAAGGCCGGCGATTGGATGGTCTCCATCCAGTTCCCCAGCGGCGCCTGGGGCTGGGAGGCCTACCCGCTCGGGCAGACGGGCCCCTACGGCCATCCGGCCCTCAACGATGCCGTGACGCCCCAGGCCATGTACGACCTGTTCGTCATCTGGTGCGCGACCGGGGACGACAAGTACCTCCAACCGATTCTGCGCGGCGCCGACTGGGTCATCGAGGCCCAGGCCGACGCGCCCACCTACGGCTGGGCGGACCAGTACAACGAGAAGAACGAGTTCATCTGGATGCGCAACTTCGAGCCCCCGGCGGTCTCCATGCAGGCGATCAGCTCCGCCACGTGGGGCCTGTGCCTGGCCTATGACCTCTCCGGTGACCCCAGGTACCTGGAGCCACTGAAGAAGGTCCTCGAGTGGATGGACACCGTACCGGAGGATCAGCGCGGCTGGCTGTGGTACGACCCGGCGACGAGTGGCCCGGTCGTGGCCTACAACAACGAGATGCTCCCCGTGACGCACCCGAAAGCCATCGCGGAGATGATCCCGCGGTTGGACGCGCACTACGGCACCAAGTACCCCTGGCAGGCCGACCGCATCCGCAATGAACTGAAGTACCGGGAGAACGGACCGGTGTACTGCGACTGGCACGGGTGGTGGCGGCCCCGCAAGGAGTTCGCTCAGCCGCGAACGGCGGCCGAGTTCGCCGAGGCGTTCAAGGCCGACCGTGCGAAGGGCGCCCGGGAGCAGGTTCAAGCCTGGGCCGCGGGCAAGCCGCTCGGCGGCATCCTGGGCGGGAGCGTCTCGGACGGCCGGACCTTCGAGATCGGCAACGCCATCCGCTACTGCGAGCAGCTCCTCACCGAGAGCGAGAACGCACGGGTCGGCGTCGGCGACCTGCCGGTTGAGAGCATCCCGCTCTACTATCGCGGCGGCAGCAACAACTGGACCTACATGGAGCCCCAGCGGGACTACTTCGCGACACCTCTGGGCGCGACGGGAGGGGGATGACCGTGGGCAAGACCATCCTGATGATCGGCGCGTTCGACACCAAGGGCGCGGAGTACGCCTTCCTGCGAGAGCGAATCCTCGCGCAAGGACACGGGGTACTGACCGCCAACACGGGAGTGCTGGGCTCCACGAGCGTGTTCCCGGTGGATGTCGAGGCAGACGAGGTCGCTGAAGCGGGTGGCGCCAAGCTGTCTGACCTCCGCGAGCGCCACGACCGCGGCGAGGCGATGAAGGCCATGACGGCCGGGGCGCCCGTCGTCGTCCGGAGGCTGTTCGACGAGGGCTGCTTGGACGGCATCATCGGCATGGGCGGCACGGGTGGCTCGACGGTCGTGGCGGCAGCCATGCGCGCGCTGCCGGTAGGCGTGCCGAAGGTCTGTGTCTCCACCGCGGCCTCGGGGGACACCTCAGCCTACGTCGGCACCAAGGACGTGACGATGATCCCCTCTATCGTCGATGTGGCCGGGGTCAACCGCATCTCGCGCATCATCTTTGCCCGCGCGGCCGGCGCGATCTGCGGCATGGTCGCGGCGGAGGTGACGCCAGTCGCGGAAGACCGCCCGGTGATTGCCGCCTCGATGTTCGGCAACACCACGGAGTGCGTGAACGCGTGTGCGAAGGCGCTGGAGGCCGAGGGCTACGAGGTCCTCATCTTCCACGCCACCGGCGCCGGCGGACGGACGATGGAATCCCTCGTGCGTGAGGGCCTGGTCGATGCGGTGCTCGACATCACGACCACCGAATGGGCCGACACCGTGTGCGGGGGCGTGTTCGACGCCGGGCCGGAGCGCCTGAGCGCGCCCGGCGAGATGGGCGTGCCGCATCTCATCGTGCCCGGCTGCGTGGACATGGCGAACTTCGGCCCGCTCGACACGGTGCCCGCGAAGTACCGGGACGCGGATCGCCTGCTCTACGAGTGGAACCCGTCGGTCACGCTGATGCGGACGGATGTCGAGGAGAACCGCCTGATGGGCGCGGTCTTCGCCGGGAAGGCCAACGCCGCGAAAGGCCCGGTGGCGCTCCTGGTCCCTCTGCGCGGCGTGTCGATCCTCGACGGCGAGGGGCAGCCGTTCTGCGACCGCGAGGCCGATTCCGCCATGTTCGATGTCCTCCGCGAGAACCTGCGCAGCGACATCCCTTACGCTGAACTGGATGCCAACATCAACGACGCGGCGTTCTCCAGCCGCGCGGTCGAGATGATGCTGGAGCTGATCGCCCGCAAGCGAGGTGCATGATGGGCTGTGACGAGAAGCTCGTGTTCGTCGAAGAGGCCGACGTGGAGACACAGGTCTTCGACTGGGGCCGCCTGTCGTGGCTGAGCGAGCCGCGCGTAACCGCCGCCGAGCGCTTCAGCGCGGGCGTCGTGAAGCTCGAGCCGGGCGGGGGCCACGACCGCCACAATCACCCGGGCG
>Ga0194112_10011416_pt1 | contig 10995 bp, 13 predicted proteins | sample TA2MahC400mmetaG_FD_146191 | JGI IMG/M metagenome (GOLD analysis project Ga0194112, IMG submission 146191) | Freshwater microbial communities from Lake Tanganyika, Tanzania - TA2015016 Mahale Deep Cast 400m | ecosystem: Environmental > Aquatic > Freshwater > Lake | place: Tanzania: Lake...
GGCTGTTTGAGTAGGAAAAACCGTTAAACGGCAAGTGTGACTAATTCGGTTTGTCTCAATGACGGGGTTCACCCCATACGAGTAGGACGAAAGTTGTGTCAAGCGAATAGTTTACAGTGAATTCCACTGGTACTATTTCTCTATTCTTTTAGGAGCAGAAAATTTCTAGCCATGCCTGGTATTGGCGATGCGCATCGCGCCCCGAACGCGCTACGGCAAGAACACCCCGCAAACAACTGATTTAAAATGGCTTATTGGTCGGAAAGAATATTAACTGGCGAAATCATCACCGGAGATACCCGTGTTTGAGGGTATTTCCGGTTGGCTACTTCGATAGAAGATATCGAGGGGATCGCGTAGTACCAACTGTCACTCTTGATCTAGGGCACAAATAAGGTGCGGTCCGCGGCAGGTCTTCGTATCCTATAAGAAAAGGAAGAACTGGAATTGAACTCTGAGCTTGCCAGTTTGGAGACCGAGCGGCGCAATCGAGCTTCTGCAGCCATCGATCAGGCGTCCACCGCCGAGCTGCTGCAGATCATAAACAGGCAGGACTCTGCCGTCCTGAACGCCGTTCAGTCGGCTATCCCGTCAATCGCCTCGGCGCTGGACGCCATCGTTGCCCGGGTCCGGGCCGGCGGGCGCCTGTTTTACATTGGCGCCGGAACCAGCGGCCGGCTGGGTGTTCTGGATGCCTCCGAATGTCCTCCGACCTTTGGCGTTTCTCCGGAATTGGTCCAAGGCATTATGGCTGGCGGCGAGTCCGCCCTAAGCCGCGCCACGGAGGCATCCGAGGACGATCCCGCTTCAGGCGCCGCCGACCTGCTGGGCCGCGGCTTCGGACCCTCCGACATTTTGGTCGGAATTGCCGCCAGCGGCCGGACCCCGTATGTGATTGGAGCGATTGAGAAAGCCCGCGCCATGGGGGCTTGCACCGGTTCTATCGTCTGCACATCCCAAAGCCCCCTCGCCGCCGCTTCGGAGTTCCCGATCGAACTGCCCGTCGGACCCGAGGTGATTACCGGCTCCACTCGCATGAAGGCCGGCACCGCCACCAAACTGGTCTTGAACATGCTCTCAACGGGGCTGATGATCCGTCTAGGAATGACGTATGGCAACTTGATGGTGAACGTTCAGCCGAAGAACGAAAAACTTCGCGACCGCGCTCGCCGCATTGTCGCCGAGATCGCGCATCTGCCCCGCCCGGAGGCCGACACTTACTTCGATCTCGCAGGCGGTGACGTGAAGCGGGCCGTGGTGATGGCCCGGCTCGGGATTGACTGCGAGGGGGCGCGGCGCCGCCTGGAAGAGGCGGGCGGCGTTCTAGCCGGCGTCATAGGAAAAGAGAAGAATGGATAAATTTGTCATTGACGGCGGCCTGGCACTCAAAGGCCAAGTCGCGATCAGCGGCGCCAAAAACTCCGCCTTGCCGGTGCTCGCCGCCTGTCTGCTAACGGACGAGCCTGTCGTCCTCCACCGGATCCCCCGCGTTGTCGACATCCGCACCATGCAGAAACTGCTGGCCTATATGGGGGCGGCCGTCACTGAGGAAGGTACGAACACGGTCCGGGTTCACGCCGCGAATATCAGCCGTCCTGAAGCACCGTACGAAATTGTGAAGACCATGCGTGCGTCCAGCCTTGTTCTAGGCCCGTTGGCGGGCCGGTTCGGCTCCGCCAAGGTCTCCATGCCAGGCGGTTGCGCGATCGGCGCGCGGCCCATCAATCTGCATACCGCCGGGCTGGAGCAACTCGGCGCCAGAATCCTGCAATCGCATGGAGACATCGAGGCCAGCGCCCCGGACGGCCTTCGAGGCGCCACTGTTCATTTCGACCGAATCACGGTTACAGGCACCGAGGACCTCATGATGGCCGCCGTTCTGGCCCGGGGCGAGACCATCGTGGAGAACGCCGCGCGAGAGCCTGAAGTCGTGGATCTGGCAAATCTGCTGACCAAAATGGGCGCTCGAATCACCGGAGCGGGAACGTCCAGCATCCACATCCAGGGCGTCGAGAAGTTGCACGGCGCCGAGCACGAGATCATTCCGGACCGCATTGAGGCCGGCACCTTTGTTATTGCCGCTGCAATTACGCGCGGCGACGTTCTGGTGACCGGTTGTGAGCCAGAGCATTTCCAATCGCTGATCGTCAAACTCCGGCAAGCGGGGGTCGAGATCACCGAACCAGAGAAGAGCGTTCTGCGGGTTCGCGCCGGAGCGGCGCTTCGGAGCATCGACGCCACCACCGAGGAGCATCCCGGCTTCGCCACCGACCTGCAGGCACAGTATATGGCGCTGATGACGCAGGCCGAAGGCATCGCGATCGTTACCGAGAGAATTTTCGAAAACCGGTTCATGCACGCCCCTGAATTGGCCCGTATGGGCGCGAGTATCCGGATCGAAGGCAGGCAGGCCATCGTGGCCGGTCCGCGCCGGCTGAGCGGAGCGCACGTGATGGCGTCGGACTTGCGAGCCAGCGCCTCGCTCGTGCTCGCCGGTCTGGTGGCTTCCGGCGAAACGATCGTCGACCGGGTCTATCATATGGATCGCGGGTACGAACGCATGCAGGAAAAACTCGCCGGCCTCGGCGCTCGCATCCGCCGCGAAAAATCCAACGCTTAAGGAGTCCCTCATGCCCCCGCATCACACACCGGGCTTTCTCGCCATCGTCGAAGACGCCAAATCGCGCGTTCGCGAAACGACGACGGACGCATATGCCGCATTGAGAGATTCCGGCGCTCCGCACATTCTGATTGACGTCCGCGAAGAGTCCGAATGGGCGGCCGGCCACGCCGAAGGCGCCGTGCACCTGGGCAAGGGCGTTATCGAGCGGGACATCGAAACCCGGGTACCCGATCATGGGGCGCATCTCATTCTTTATTGCGGCGGCGGCTACCGGTCCGCTTTGGCGGCCGACGCCCTGCAAAAAATGGGCTATACGAATGTCGAGTCGCTGGCCGGCGGCTGGCGCGCCTGGAATGAGGCCAAATTGCCCGCGGTTACGGGCTAGTTGGGACCCTCCGTCACTTTGGGCCCAGTAGCGCTAGCACCGCCCAGGCGGTCGTCGACACGTGCTGGGCGTAGCTTTGTGCGCCCGGCGGCCGGGTAGTCGGCGGCCAGCCGCCGTTCTCTTCCTGCATCCGCAAAAGAGCGGCCCGGCCCCGTTCCACCTCGGGACCCTTCCGCAGCGCAAGCATCGCCAGGGCGGTGTCGAAGGGTTCGGCTGGCGTTTTCGGATACTGGCCCCAGCCTCCGTCCGAAGTTTGGGCCGCCAGCAGGTACTGCCGCACCACCGCGTCGGCTGGATCCAGCAACAGGCGCGCCGCTGCATCGGCAACATTGGCGGGCCGGACGGCGCGGACGAACCGCTCGGACTTTTCGGCTTCGGCGGCATGACTGCCGCACGCTCGCAGCACACGGGAAGCGAAATAAGTCGCCAACGGAGTTCCGTACGTCACTGGCGAACCCTCGTCAACCGGGAACGAGCCCTCCGCGCTCTGATCGCGGACAATCAGCCCCGATGCCACGCAGATCGCCTCCCGATTCGCCGGATCCACCGCGAGGAGCGCGTTTCCAAACTGGATTCGGGCCAACTTCTTATCGGAAACCGCGGGGTCGCTGCGGTTCGAGTCCCACAGAGCCGGGGTTCGCAACCACTCGAGTGTCGGCGCGTCGATGCGGCCGGCCGCCGCCAGCGCCCGGGCGCCGTCACCATTGTTATGACAGGAAAAACAGCCGTTGGCCGGCCGCCATTTCGCCACCTCTCCCACCAAGTAGTTCAGCGCCCGGTCTACCGGGTTCACCTGCAGGGCGAGTAGCAGCACGGAGGCGATCATTCCGGTTACCAATAGACCTTCAAGGGAAGTTGTAGCATGCACCCGGCGCTGTTATTGTCCAGCAGCAGCTTCCCGAGGCTCTGGTTGTGGCTCGCCGCGATGAGGTTCTCTCGGGACCCTCCGGCACAATCGGCGGACCGGGCGCCGGCCAGGCTCAGTGCCGATCGGCGAACGGGCGGAGCGATAGACCGGTTGAATCGCCGCTCGCTGAGGACCGGATTCCGATGGAACCAGAACAAATTTCCGTTCCAGCAGTTTGAACCGGACTTGATGACCGTACCGGTGATTGTGGGGTTCGACTGCGCGAACAGGCCGGCCACGGCGGCGAAACACAAGGGTCTCATGGTGCCCGGATTGTACCGCAGTGGCTTACAACGCCGAAACAAGAGCCGGCAGCAGCTCGGCGGCGCGCCGATGTCTCAATAGCCGGGCCGACTGACCACACCACAGAGGGACAAGTCCGGCGTTCCCTTGGGCCAGGGCCGCATCGCGCAGGGCGCCCAAGGCCCAGCCCTGAGCTGGATAGGGGAGCACCTCCGCAAAGCCGGTGAGTTCGTCATGCAGGCGATTTCGAATCCCACGAGCGAGACGGCCCGTGAAGGCGCGTGTCAACACCGTGCGCGCGGCGGCCGGCTCAAACAAAAGCTTCTTGTGCAGTTCCGGCGCGCCGGATTCTTCGCAGGCGAGGAACGCGGTGCCCACCTGCACCGCTTGCGCGCCCAGGTGCAGCGCGGCGGCGACTCCTCGCGCATCGGCGATTCCACCGGCCGCGATCACGGGGACCCGAACGGCACTGGCGGCTTGCGGCACCAGCGCCAGAGTGCCGTGCAGCGAAGCTTCGGCGGGCTCGAGGAACGACGGCCGATGGCCGCCGGCCTCGAATCCGGAGGCGACGATCATATCCACGCCTCCCTGCTCCAACGCGAGCGCCTCCGCCAGCGTGGTGGCTGCGCCGAGGGTGACGATTCCACGTTGTTTGCACGCTTTCACGATTTCCGGCGAGGGAACCCCGAAGACGAAGCTGAAGACCGCGGGCCTCGCTTCGATGACGGCCTGGGCCTGCTCTTCGAAGTCGTAGACCGGCTTGCAAACCGGCTCCGGAGGGTGTTCCAAGCCGAGTTCGCGGTAATAGGGCTTCAAGCGTTCATGCATGCGCTGCATCATCGGCAGGGGCGGTTGATCGCCCTGGAAGTCCCGATTGGAAACCCATAGGTTGAGCGCGTAGGGTTTCGCGGTCAAAGCCCGGATGGCGGTGGCGGTGTGCAGGATCTGCTCGGCACTCAGGGCATGAACGCCAAACGATCCCAGCCCGCCGGCATTCGAAACGGCGGCTGCCAGCCGCGCCGACGAATAGCCGCCACCGAACGGACCCTGGACGATTGGGAGATCGATTCCCAAGCGAGTCCGCAGCGCGTGTCTGTCACCACTTTCCGGCATGTGCCCCTCCGTCGACGTGCAAGATCTCACCGGTGATAAACGACGAGCGTACCAGGAAAAGAGCGGCGTCGACGATCTCGTCCACCGTGCCGAGGCGCTGGATGGGATGCAACTGCTTTAGCGCCGCGTGGTGTTCGGGCTTGTGCATCGGCGTGTCGATGATGCCGGGCGCGATGGTATTGAAGCGAATCCCGGTCTTTGCGTATTCGATAGCCAAGCCGCGGGTGGCCGCGTTCAGACCGCCCTTCGTCAAGCTGGACAATCCGGCGTTGACACCGGCGACGGGCTGCTGCGCCAGCGTCGTCGAGATGCTCAAGATCTGCCCTTTCCCCTGTTTTCGCATCTGGCGGAGAGCCGCCTGCGTGACGTGGAAGAAGCCGCCCAAGTTGGTATCCACGACGCGGCGGTAATCGTCGAGGGTGTATTCGTCGAACGGCTTGGGCACGAAGATGCCGGCGTTGTTGATGAGGACGTCCAACCGGCCATACCGCGCGACCGCGACGTCCACCAGGTTCCGGCCCGTGGCGGGGTCGCCGACATCGCCGCCTGCCAGCGTGAGCCGCGCATCCGCGGTAAGCGTGCCGGCTGCGGCGACGGTCCGTGAGTTGGCGACGACGTTGAAGCCATTGGCATGAAATGCCTTGGTTAATGCCAGGCCGATGCCGCTGGAGGCGCCGGTGACCAGCACTGTCTGTGGTTGTTTGTTTTCCATGGCTGTTCAGATGAGGAGCGCACGGGCGGCGATGCGCCGCGGCCGCAGAATCGGGTTACCGTTCGGAAAGGCGTTACTTTGCGAGGATGTGAGACGGCTTTTGGAGGCGCGGCCAGACGAGTTGCTCTGGTGTGTGCGCGGCGGCGCTCAGCGTTGCGCGACCTTTGGGACAGCCCTTTCCGCATTGTCGAATGGACCGTTCCGCCGGCTGCACGCAGGCTGCCGACCGGTTATGCTGAAACCTGAACGAACGACATGGGAGTTGATCCGCACGGCTGGGTTGAAATGTCACGCTGGGTCGAGTCGGAGCGCTCCGACGAGCGCGCGGGGGCTTCGCTCCTCAATCTGACAGGACTCATCGAGCAAACCGTCTCTGTTTCCGAAACCCTGTTCGGCTTCTCAAAGCGAGTACGCTCGGGAACGCAACCTGACTTCACTCCTTTGGCTCACCAACGCGGCTGGTCTCCCAAGCCGTTGGCGGAGGGACGAACTGAGATGAACGCAGTTGCGGCCATGGAGACTCAATTCGGAAAAGACGCGTTCGGCGGCGCCACCGACATCGACATCCGAGAGATCCTCACCGCCGGCCTTTCTGCGTTCGGCATCGGAGACCCCGCCGAATTCAATTGGCACGCCGTGGTTGAAGCAGTTGACCGCCTTCGCAAACACGACCGGCTGCAAGACGCAGGCTTCGGCACTGTCTGCGGGGCGAATTGGTAGCAGCATTCGGGATGCGTGCGAGCCGGCATCACAGACGGCAGCACCTTTCCGACAGGAAGGAAGTGCCGCGTATGGCCACACGGGTTGCCGTTCAGACCGAGATCCGCTTTCTGCAGAGTTCATCATGATCCCTCTGAGCGAGGCGCTGGCTCTCCATCATGCGGTCACGTGGTTCTTGACCGGCCTGATCTGGGTCGTGCAACTGCTGCAGTATCCGATGTTCGCCGACCTCAACCCTACCAAGTTCGCCCGGGCCCACGCCTTCCATTCCAGGCGAATTACAATTCTCGTTGCGCCTGCGATGCTCGTAGAGCTCTGTTCGGCGGCCTTTCTGGTCACCCGTTTAGGACCTGCGCACCTCGCGGCCACCACCGGATTTATCCTGGTTCTCGTGAACTGGATCGCGACAGCTTCCATCATGATTCCGCTGCACAACCGCTTAGCCGGCCAGGAGGATGTCGCCAAGAACGTTCCGTTGCTGGTCCGCTGGAACTGGATCCGCACGATTACGTGGTCCACTCGGGCGGTGATCTGTTTGTTGTGGCTCTGAGACAAAAAGATTGACTCAGTCAGCCAAGAGCGGCATCTGACTCATTGTGGGTGGCGATTCCAAAACTCGAACGGCGCACCCGAGCGAAGTATCCGTCGATTTGATGGGCACCCTGAAATAGAGCCTCGAATCCGAATTTCGGACGGATTCGACGACGGCGCTGTTTCCACAGTGGTTGGGTAAGGCGCCCGTCCGGGTATTCGTGCCTGGTCGAATCGCGGGTTTTTGCATGAAACGTGCGGCTGGCAGAGTTGCGGCCGTGCAGGACTAACGTAGCAACGGCGGCCTGACGCCGGGACGACAGACGAAAGGATTGAAAGAGACCAAATGAAACGAATCATGATGATGGGAGTATTGGCGATGGGACTGACGGGCATAGCTCCGGCGGCAGACATCGTCGACACCGCTGTGGCGGCGAAGTTCAATACACTTGTGGCCGCCGTGAAGGCGGCTGATCTGGTGGACACGCTGAAAGGACCCGGTCCATTCACGGTGTTCGCGCCGACGGACGCAGCCTTCGCGAAGCTTCCGGCCGGGACGTTGGAGTCGCTGCTGAAGCCGGAGAACAAGGCCAAGTTGCAGTCGATCCTGACCTACCACGTGGTCGCGGGCCGAGTGATGGCGAAAGACGCGAAGAAGCTCTCAATGGCCAAGACCGTGGAGGGCCGCAACATCGACATCAAGGTGATGAATGGCTCCGTCATGATCAACAACGCCGCCGTCATTAAAGCAGACGTCTCTACAAGCAACGGCGTCATTCACGTGATCGATAGCGTCATTCTCCCCGAGTAGCTCACGAACGACCCGTACGGCAGGAGCGGAGGGTTCTCTCACGAACCGGCTTGTATGCCGGGTGAGAGGCTCCGATGCTCCTGCCGCCTATTTGTTACTGCGAGGAGACGCGGAGAGGCGCGGTGACCGCATGGTGGAATGCGAAGGAGGATAGAATGCGTTTGCGGACTTTGGTGTTAGCCGCGGCTGTCTTGAGCTACGGCAAGGATGGGGAGGGCGAGTTCCGCATCGGCGACACGCTTCCAGAACTCCGAGGCGAGTTCTTAAACGGGAGGACTGCGGTGCTGCCTGGGGCAGCCTCGGGACGGCCGGCACTCTTGCTGATGGGATTCTCCTACGATTCGCGATTTGCGGTGGAGGCTTGGGCTAAACGCTTCCGTGAGGCCGCGGCGAGCTGTGGAGCGGCCACCTTTTTTGAAATCCCGATGATCGGCGGCATGGCGCAACTGGGGAAATGGTTCATCGATAGCGGTATGCGCCGTGGCACACCGAAAGAGGATTATGAACACGTGATCACGGTGTATGGGGGAGTTGGTCCATGGAAGGACCGCGTTGGTTTCAAGGATCCCAAGGCGGCGTACCTAGTCCTCACGGATGCAGGAGGTAAAATCGCATGGCGTTACCAGGGCGGATTTGACGAGCTGGCCTTCGAGTCGCTGCGGGGCACGTGCAAGCTCTTGGCTGACAAGAATTGACAAAGGTACATTCGCACCCTTGGGAGCGGGTCGTTGTTCGCCCAAGATTCCCCAAAACGGGCCGTTCTAGCCTGAGTCTGCGAACTTGACAAAACTTTCGCCGCCAGAGCTCCTATTGCGCCTTGCGGAAATTCCGGAGATCGAGCTGTGGGCTGAAGCGGATATTCAATAGCGGTTCCAGACCGGCAGACTTCCGGGTCAGTTGCGAACGGAACTTGAGCACTGCACTTGCCTTTACTCCTTAACACGCTCCGGCAGGATGGGGGTTAGCGATGGCCCGTAGAGGGCGAGTGGTCCCCGAACATCGAGACCTAGGTGCAGGCCCGTCTGTCTATGCCGAACGCTGGGTGAAATGGGCTTCGCCCGCCGAGAGGATGGAACCCAGGCCAACCAGCGCCCGTGGGCGGACCATAGGTTCTTGTCCACACGATCCAGTTGGGAAAATCTGGACCCGTGCAGCCATTATGGTCGAAGCCTATAAGGACCTTTAGCCCACTGGACTGAAAACCGCGGAAACTGCATGCGATCAGTTGGAACTTCGAGTTGTCGGTCGCGACGTCAAAGGCGAATCCAAGGTTAGCGCGTCCCGCTGCCTGGCTCCCATTCTCCATGGCCTGCAACGTCGTCCGATCGGCTTCGATCGCAGCAAGTATGATCGAGCGGCATGTCACGCCGGTACCCGTGAGCCGCGCATTCGCGGTCAGCGAGACGCGTCCGCGGAACCGCGTTACTATTCGAAAAGGCGCAGCCATGGTCAAACGGCGAAAAAAACGGTCCATCCGCCACCGCCGGAGTGTGCGCTTCGCGAGTGCATGAGTCTGCTTTCGGGCGCGTGGTCGCCTGAGTTGCTGTGGTATTTGCGGGGTGGCGAGCGCTGCTTTAGCGAACTGCAGCAAGACCTTCGGGGCGTGTCGGCAAAGGTACTGACCAACCGGCTTCGAAAGTTGGAGCGCGAGGGCGTGCTGCTGCGCTGCCCTAAGGCGACCTCCCCGCCTACCGTTTGGTATGCGTTGACACCCGTGGGGCAGGAGCTTGCCGGTGCCTTAGGAGTGATGGTAGAGATTGCGCATCGCGCGAAGCATCACCGGGCGTCGCTGTAACCGCGGTTAGAGTTCGGCCGCCGCCAGGCGGACTTTGTCAGCAAAGTTGCCGCCGCCCTCGCTCCAAAGTGCTCGGCGTTCCACGGGCAGAGCTTCGTCCAACTCGTGGATCAGCTTCATCAGGCCTTTCAGGTTGCTCTTTGCGTACCAGGCTGAGTTGGGAAGCTCGCCATTCGGCAGATACCAGCCTTCCAGTCCAAAGTCGATGCGCAAATGCTCGGCCGCGAGACCTTCGTCGCCAAACGGCGAATCGGCGTAGTTGGGGCCATAGCAAGAGAGGGTGATTCGCGTAGGCAGCAGCTTCCATTCCTTCTCGTATCGCCACAGGCCCCACCAGGTCTCGAGCGAAACGGCACAGTCATCATGCAGAAACTCGGAGGCGGCATCGGTGACGGTTTTGGCCTCGATGGGATCGTTCATCGCCTGCTCCAGCACGGGCGGCTCACCGGCGCTGACGGCTTGCACACGGAGGATAGACTCGGCCGGATTCACCGGTGAAAACGGGAACAGGGAAAGCAGGCGGCCATACTGGCGCAGCATCGTCATGGCGGAGTAGTTGCGAAGCCAGCACGAATAGTAAAGATGATCGGAAGACACCTCTCTATTGTTTCACCGGCGCCCGATAGGCGGGGTTGCGTTTGGGAACGGCGGCCTTCGTTTCCACCAGAAACTTGTCGATCAAACGATTGAGTTCGCGTACCTTCGATGGATTCCTGGCCGCCAGATTGACCGTCTCGCCGATATCGTCCTTCAGGTTGTAGAGCTCGAGCTTGTCCGATTGATCGTCGTTCTCGCAGTAGAAACGAATCAACTTCCAATCGCCCTTTCTGACCCAGGTGCCGGGGGTGTTGCCGGTCAACGGCGTGTAGTGGGGGAAGTGGCAATAGAGCGTATCCCGCTTGAGCCGCCCGCCGCGAAGTGCCGGCGTGATGTCGATGCCGTCAAAACCCGGCTTCGCGGCCACGCCAAGCATGGCGTGCAGCGAAGGATAGAAATCGACGCTCTGCACAAGCTCGTCCGAGACGCTGCCGGGTTTCGCGTTGCCTGGCCACACCACGATGCAAGGCTCGCGGGTACCGCCCTCATAGAGCGTTGCCTTGCCTCCGCGCAGTGGTGCGTTCGTTGTAGCCGGAATCTTTTCGAACTCCGGATGCA
>Ga0194112_10011420_pt1 | contig 10993 bp, 8 predicted proteins | sample TA2MahC400mmetaG_FD_146191 | JGI IMG/M metagenome (GOLD analysis project Ga0194112, IMG submission 146191) | Freshwater microbial communities from Lake Tanganyika, Tanzania - TA2015016 Mahale Deep Cast 400m | ecosystem: Environmental > Aquatic > Freshwater > Lake | place: Tanzania: Lake...
TTTCGTCTGTCTCATCTGCCGTCTGGTTTTCAACGACCTCAACGTTATCAACCGCTCCATGGACTAACTTGTCAAACTCATCAACATCGACCAAACTGACATCCATGAGGTCAAATTCGGTGTCCGGGAGCTTTTCGTCTTCCAGGGAGAAATCTTGGGCCTGAAACGTCTGTGTTCCCAATCCGGCTACGCTTCCTCCACCGCCATAATATTTTTTAATGGCGTCGACGATTTCCGTCTCCGAAGCGACAACCGGTTCGACATTGAAGCCGGTCATAAATTTGATTTCATCGATAACGACAATATTGCTGGGGTCCGCCATCGCCAGGGTTAATTTAGGACCCACACGGTTAATTGGGATGATGAAATATTTTTTAGAGGTGCTTGATGGAATCAGTTTAATGACGTTGGGGTTGATTTCAATTTTCGAAAGCTTTACCGAGGGAACACGGTATTGGGCGCTCAAGAAGGAAAGAAGTTCATCTTCTTTTATATAGCCCAACCGGATCAGGTTTGACTCTAATCGTCCCCCCTTTATCTTTTGCTCTTCTTGAGCCTTTTTGAGTTGATCAGGGGAGATGAAATTCCTCTTGATGAGTAAATCACCTAATCGTTCAGACAACTTTCACTCCTTCATGACATACCGCATTGATTGAACGAGTTAAACCAAATAAAAACATATCAAGACAGAAAACAAAAACAGAATTAAAATAGCAAATGGGGTATAAGTGACACCTAAGGTTTCAGGATCGAGTTATATAGAAGCAAGATGAGTGCCAAATTTTGCCATTTTTATAATTATTTGAAATGATTAAGGTAATAGTATTCTTTAATTTTTTCTTCTGGAACTAATTCGAAAAAATGGGATTCCATTGGTTAAAAATTATCCAGGTTCTGTCCCTGGGGGGTGTAAAGGGGTAATCTAACAATAAAGGAGCTTCCTTTCCCCGGTTCGCTATGGACTGTAATTTCGCCTTGATGAGCTTCAACAATCCATTTACAAATACTGAGCCCCAGACCGCTTCCACCCTGTTCACGTGAGCGAGCCTTGTCGACCCTAAAAAACCGGTTAAAGATCTTCTCATGGTCCTCTTTGGCGATCCCAATTCCTGTGTCTGCAACGGTAACATTGGCAAATGCTTCTTTTCTCTTTCCATGTGGAGGCAGCGGGCTGAATGGATCATCTGTCTCCTTTGCAATGGTGATTAGGATGCTTCCCCCCTCTTCAGTATATTTTATTCCGTTTTCAATCAAATTGATAAAGAGTTCCCTCATCCGCAACGGGTCTCCAAGAATATGGATTTCTCCCTGATGATTTGAAGTTTCGATCCGGATATTCTTGGGTTGAGCCAAAATCTTCATCTGTTCAATCAGTCCGGTGATGAACCGGGTTAAATCGATATCTTCTTTGATCAATCGGATCTCACCGATATCGGCTTTGGAAAGCAGGAGGAGATCCTCCACAATCTTCGACATTCGATTGATCTCCTCCAGATTACTTTGCAGAATCTGTTCATATTCGTGAGGAAGCCTCTTTTTTCGGAGGCCGACCTCCACCTCTCCCTTCAGGATGGTCAAGGGGGTTTTTAATTCATGTGATGCATCTGTTGTAAACTGTTTGATTTGGCGGAAAGATTGGTCCAGACGGGAGATCATCTCATTGAACGTGTCAATCAGTCTGGATATCTCATCCTTGACCTTAAGGGTCTGTATTCGCTGGTTTAAATTCTGAGAGGTAATGATTCGTGCTGTCTGGGTGATCCGATCCACAGGTTTTAAAGCCTTGTTGGCTAAGAATTGGCCTCCAAGGCTGAAGATCATAAGGATGGATGGGACGGTAATGACCAGGATAATGACGAGGGTGCGGAGGACGTCCTCGACATCTTGAAGGGAGGAGGCAACCTGAATGATGTTGGTTACCTGATCATTCTCTTTTACCGGGAAGGTGATAATGCGCAATGGGACGTTTCCGAGGGAACGATTCGTCTCATAGGTAATCAGCCCTTTTGAGGCGTTCCTGAGAGCCTGGAGACTGATCGGGAGCTGAACGCTCTTCAGGTTTTCAGACTTTCGACCGATTCTCCCCGATTCATCGAGAACCTGGATGAATTTCCCGATCGGTTTTAAATTCATAGAGTCCTCGAGGGTCTGGTCGATGTTCCCAAAACTGAATTTGGATAAGGGTGAGGTTGATTCTGAAGCGATCAACTCGGCAAGAGACCTCAGTTTATGATCTACATCTCGATGAAGACTCCCTGAGAGGGTAAGGTATAGGAAAGCGCTAAAGGAGATCAATAGAATTCCAAGGATGAGAACATACCATAGCGTAAGTTTGAAACGAAGGCTTCGGAAATTCATCGATTCCCTTCTCAGGTCTTTTCCTTGGTCTCTATCACCATAGGTTTAGGGCCTGTCAGGAGAGAGAATGTATCCCACTCCCCGGATGGTATGGATCAGTTTGGGTTCGAACCCTTTATCGATCTTTTTTCTGAGGTAGTTGACATAGACATCGACAACATTGGTCATGGAGTCGAAACGGTAGTCCCATACATGCTCGGAAATCATCGTTCGTGTCAACACCTTGTTCGGATTCCTCAGAAAATATTCTAAAAGCCCATACTCCTTGCTGGTCAGCTCGATTTCTTTCCCGCCCCTTGTTACTTTATGGGTCACCGGTGATAGGGTCAGATCGGCCAATCTTAAAATGGGCTCCGCATCTGTCCTCTCCCGGCGCAAAAGGGCACGGACTCGAGCTAAAAATACCCTAAATTCAAAAGGTTTGGTTAAATAATCATCACATCCTGAGTCAAGCCCCTTTACAATATCTTCGGCCGTATCTTTTGCTGTGACCACCAGGATGGGGACATTGTTCTTATTGTTTCGTATTCTTCTCAAGACCTCCAATCCATTGATTTTAGGGATCATCAGATCGAGCACGATTAAATCATACTCATTGACCTCGGACAGGTAAAGACCTGCTTCTCCATCGAAAGCCGTATCCACTGCGTAGTGTTCCTCTTCGAGCCCTTTCTTAATAAAATTGGCAACTTTGACCTCATCTTCTATGACCAGAATTCTCATCTATTATTTTACTCCGGATTGGATAAAAATTTAATATCATTATAAATTTAATATAAAAAAAAGCAATATCGAATTCTTTTCCAATAATATTCAATATATTCTCACTATATTCTCCTGCTTGACAGCTTCCCATTGACTCTGTTAGCATTTCTAAAATTTTTAAATAGGAGAGATGACCCTTGATCAAGTTAGCGGGAATCCAGATATCTTGTGGTGAGGAAAAAGAGAGGAATGTCGAAAAGGCAATAAAATTTGCACAACTTGCCGCTGAACGCGGGGCCAACATCCTTTGTTTTCAAGAACTGTTTACTACACACTGGTTTCCAAAAGAGATGAACCCAGGACATTTTCAATTCGCTGAGCCGGTCCATGGTCCAACTGTGATGAAGATGCAACAATTCGCCAAAGAGCGAGAAGTCGTTTTGATCTGCCCCATATTTGAAAAGGATGAACAAACGTTTTTTAATTCCGCAGTGATTATCGATGCTGGAGGAGAGATCTTGGGGAACTATCGAAAAATCCATATCCCTCAGATTCCTCTTTGGGAGGAGAGATTCTATTTTTCTTCCGGCAACTTTGGTTTCCCTGTGTTTAAGACAAAATTTGCGGTGATCGGCGTTCAAATCTGTTGGGATAATTTTTTCCCTGAAGGCTCCAGAATACTGGCCCTGAAAGGGGCTCAAATCATCTTTTCCCCAACGGCGGCTGCTTTTGCCTCACAGGAGAAATGGAGAACCGTTATCTCGAGCAATGCGATGACCAATGGCGTCTTCATCTTCAGAGTCAATCGGGTGGGAAGCGAGGCGAAACAGGATTTTTACGGGAAATCGTTTTGTGTTTCGCCAGAAGGAGAATTAATGGACAAACCCAGTGGCATGAAGGAGGGGATCACCTTTGTTGACATTGATCTCAAGAGCATCGACAGGATCAGAAAAGAATGGCCTTTATTAAAAGATAGGAAACCAGAGAACTATCACGAGATATCAACGATTAACGTTGATTCACTTTAGGAAAGAACGATGGATAAGAAAAAATTTATCAAAGAATATATAGAGCCCATTGCCATTGCTATTTTGATTGCGCTTTTTATAAGGACCTTTGTCGTCCAGGCCTTTAAAATCCCATCCAGTTCAATGGAACCCACCCTTCAAGTCGGAGATCATATCCTGGTCAGCAAGTTTATTTACGGGATCAGAATTCCTTTTACAAAATTTAAACTCCTTGATTTCAAAACCCCCCAGCGAGGAGATACGATCGTTTTCATCTATACAAAAGATCCTTCGGGTCCTTCGAAAGACTTTATTAAAAGAGTGATCGGAGTCGGCGGGGACCGAGTGGATATCGAAGGGAACAAGGTCTATATCAATGGCCAAAAGATTGAAGATCCTTGGGGATATTATGACGTCAAAAACGAATGGAGGAGAAGTCTCGGCCCAGTCGGCCCCCATGAACATGTGGTCGTACCTCAGGATCATCTTTTTGTCTTAGGGGATAATCGGGACAATAGCCAGGATAGCCGTTTCTGGGGGTTTGTCCATATTAACGAGGTAAAAGGGAAGGCTTTTATCATCTATTTTTCATGGGATGGGAATGCACAGAATCTTTTTGATAAAGTCCGGTGGGGAAGGTTTGCAAGGCTCATTTATTGAGCCTGAAAGACATTGACTTTAACCCATTCGATATCTTTTTGAATCTGTTCGATGAGTTCTTGCTGGGAATGAAATCGAATTTCATCACGGATCCTCTTGACAAAAGAGACTTGAATTTCATCCCCATAGATTTCACGATCGAAATTTAGAATATGCACTTCTAGGGTAAGGGTTTTCCCATCGAAGGTTGGATTAAATCCGATATTGGCTAAACCCTTCCAGCGCTGCTCATGCCACTCCACATTTACCGCATAGACGCCTGGCTTGGGATACAGTTCTTCGGTGATTTTGAGATTGGCGGTTGGAAAACCAAGAGCATGACCCCTTTTCGTCCCTTCGACCACCTGTCCCATCACAGGATAACCTCTCCCTAATAGTTTCGAAGCCCTTTCAACCTGTCCTGCCCTGATAAACTCCCTGATTTTAGAACTGCTGACGATGGTGTCATCTACAGTTAACGCTTCCATGATTTCCACTTCGATCCCGAAATGCAGGCAAGTTTCTTTAAGGGATTCTGCATTTCCGCTTTTCCCTCTTCCAAACCGGTAATTGTATCCGACGATGATTTTTTTTGCTTCAACCTTCTCCACTAAAACATTTTTTACAAATTCAACTGCGGAGATCTCCGAAAAGGCTTTGGTAAATTGAATACAGAGGACTTTTTCGACGCCTACCTTTTCCATCAACATCATTTTCTTTTTGAATGGGGTGAGCAGGAGGGGGCATTGTTCGGGGGAGAGTATTTTGAGGGGGTGTGGCTCAAAGGTAACGACAACCGATTCTCCGGCGAACTTTCTCGCTTCCTCTTTTAACTTTTCAAAAATTCTCTGATGTCCCAGATGGATACCATCGAAATTACCCAAGGTGACCACTGGGTTTCTGAAAGGTTTTTGTAAATTTTCAATCCCTTGAATGAGTTCCATAGTTAGACAACAGGTTACATTTAAAGGTAACGTCTGTCGTGTTTAATTCTGTTAAACTTAACCGTTTCCGAATAACGAAACGCCTGCCTGCCGGTAGGCAGGGGCTTCGTAACCCTGTCCGTTACCAATCTCCTCGTGCCTTGACTTTAATCTAAAAAAATATAAAATAGTATTGTCATTATTTCAATTCCGTGATCTCAAGAAGCCGAAGTGGCGGAATTTGGTAGACGCGCTAGATTCAGGGTCTAGTGGGATGTACGTCCTGTGGGGGTTCAAATCCCCCCTTCGGCACCAACCTTCCTGTACCGAACCTCAAAAAGGGTTTCATGACCCTAACCCTCACCTCATTTTTGAAGAGAGATTCAGATCAAATTTGAAGAAATCTGTAGTCGACTTTGATGTTGTTAATACCTTTTGGGTAGGTCCTGTTCCTTCCTTAAAACACTCCAAAATGGCTCCCTTGTTGGAGCTCATTTGCCCTGTTTTAGGGTCGATCTGCATGAATTCGATTCCTTCCGGCACTGGGAAGGCCTTCATTTCTTTGTCCTTCAGCACTTTTGACATAAAAGCGACCCAAATTGGAGAGGCCGCGCGAGCACCAGTTTCATTTTCACCAAGAGATCTATCTTCGTCAAAACCAACCCACACGCCAGTAACGAGTTCAGGTGTATAGCCGATAAACCAGGCGTCAAAAAACTGGTCTGTCGTTCCGGTTTTAGCCGCTACAGGCCTTCCAAGGGCCTTGGCTCTCCATCCAGTCCCACTTTGGACAGCGGTCTCTAAGAGGTAGGTCATGAGATAGGCTGTTTGAGGACTGATCACCTGTTTCTCATCTGGAGGTTCTTTCGGGTGGTTTAAGGGAAGGTTTTCCTCCAACAGGTTTCCATCCCGATCCAATACTTTTTTAATAAAAATAGGTTTGAACAATTTTCCCTGATGGGCGAATACCGCATAAGCCTTTGTTAATTCGTAAAGGGAGAGACTTGATGAACCAAGGGCCATGGCAAGATGGTTGTGGATGGAGGAAGAAATTCCAAGATTCCGAGCATAATCCCTGATGTAATCGATTCCAATATCACGAGCAATCTTAACCGTGACGACATTCATCGATTGGGCAAGAGCGTTCCTCAGCGTTGTTGGCCCGTTGAATTTTTCATCGTAATTTTTGGGTCTCCATTTTTTGTTCCCAAATTCGAAAACAATCGGGGAATCAATGACGATAGAAGCAGGCGTATAACCTTTATCCAGGGCTGAGGCAAACACGATGGGTTTAAAAGCCGATCCGGTCTGCCTTAAGGCTTGGGTGGTGCGATTGAATTGGCTTTTCTTGAAGTCTCTTCCTCCGACCATCACCTTGATATATCCTCTTTCTAGGTCGAAGCAGATCAACGCTCCCTCTACTGAAGTTGAAGACTCTCTTGAAGAATATTTTTGTCTTTTTTCGATTTCTTTCAATCCAGATTCAACCATTTCCTGAGCGATGGCTTGGGCTTTCAGGTCAATGGTCGTATAAACTCGCAATCCGCCTTTATAGAGGGCATCCTTACCATATTTCTCCTCGATGTATTTCCTCGCATGCTCCACAAAATATGGGGCTTTTTCAACCGTTGGATATTGTTTTCCCATGACCTTTATCGGAACCTGTAACGCCCTCAAGGATTCAGGGTGAGAGATGAATCCTTCTTCTACCATCCGATTTAAAATATAAACTTGCCTTTTCTTCGCTTGTTCGAAATGAGTATGGGGGGAATATTTGCTGGGTGCCTGGGGGAGTCCTGCGAGCAAGGCGGACTCAGCGAGGTTCAGTTCCTCAACGGATTTCGAAAAATAGTTTTCAGCCGCCACGGCTACCCCATACGCTCCGTGTCCAAGATAGATTTGATTGAGATAGAGATAGAGGATCTCCTCTTTCGTAAGGTATTTTTCAATTTTAAAAGATAGGATTGCCTCACGTACCTTTCTTGTTAAACTCTTTTCCGGAGTGAGGAGAAGGGTTTTGACAACCTGCTGAGTAATGGTACTACCGCCCTGTATGATCTCGCCGGAAAAGATATTTTTAAGGAGGGCTCTTAAAATAGCCCAATAGTCTAACCCTTTATGCTTAAAAAATCTGCCGTCTTCGCCTGCAACGAAAGCCTGGATGAGATGATTAGGAATCCTTTCCAATGATACAACTTCCCGCTTCTCGATGAAAAATTCTCCGATGATTTCCTCATCCTCGGAATAGAATTTTGTAATAATAGGAGGTTGATAATTCTTTAAGTTCTCAATACTTGGAAGGCCTTGACTGAAATAGAAATAAGAAGCAACCCCAAATATCAGGAGAGAGGACAGGCAAAGCATAATGGCCAAAATAGAAAATTTAACTATTTTTTCAATAGAAGGTGATTTCATAATTATAATAAGAGGTTACAGACAATAATATTAGAAACTTCTTGACTTCTTAGTTCGCAATATACAATAATGGCAAAGAATTTGCAATCAATTTCAATTCGTCACCTTCTTTTTGGCAGCGACATGGGGGTGATAGGGAGAGATTTATGCAGGAGAAACCGATCGGAACGCTTTCAATCCTGATTCCTCTTTATAATGAGGTGGACAACATTTTTCCATTGTTTGAAAGACTTCAAGGTGCACTTGGAAAGACTGAAAGACCCTATGAAGTTATAGTTATTGATGACGGGAGCACGGATGGAACTCTGGATGCCTTAATCGATCTCAACCAGAAAAATCCTAAATTAAAGATTATCAGTTTTACCCGTAATTTTGGACAAACTGCGGCATTGAGTGCTGGTATTGATGCCTGTAACGGAGATATTATTATTCCAATGGATGGTGACCTTCAGAATGATTCGGAGGATATTCTTCTTTTACTCCAAAAAATCGACGAAGGGTATGATGTCGTAAGCGGCTGGAGAAAGGATCGTAAAGATCCATTTTGGACCCGGCGTTTACCTTCAACGATCGCTAATAAAATGATTTCACTTATCGGAGGGGTCCCCTTACACGATTATGGATGTACACTGAAAGCATACAGGAAGGACATCTTGAAGAACATTCGACTCTATGGCGAGATGCATCGGTTTATCCCTATTTATGCAAAATGGGTAGGTGCCCGAGTCACAGAGATTCCCGTTCAACATCTGGCAAGAAAGGCCGGTTCTTCGAAGTATGGAATGAGCAGAGTCTTCAAGGTGATTCTTGACCTGATGGTGGTTAAGTTTCTAATGTCCTATTCTCAAAAACCCATTTATGTCTTTGGAGGAATAGGGTTATTGATGGTGATCAGTGCTTTTCTATCAGGGGGATATGCCCTCTACCTTAAACTGGTAAAGGGAGTCTCTTTTATTTTAACCCCTCTCCCTCTCTTGAGCGTTCTTCTCCTCATGCTGGGTTTCCTTTCGATCCTGATGGGCTTTTTAGCGGAGATCATGACACGAACTTACTACGAATCTCAAGGGAAACCCACCTATCATGTTAAGGAGACCATCCCTTAAAAGGTATGGAAATGAGTGTTATCGTTGTCGATGATCGTATTGTCATGAGACAATGAACGTTAAACGGTGAACGATGAACATAGCTTCATCTTTCGGTTACGGTTACGAAGCCTGTTTCGGTTATCGGTTACGGTAATGTATAAAAAATGAATAGACGATAAACGTACCCTTTTACTTTCGATACGGGTCTCGTTACCCTTGCCCTTAGACTGTTTAGGCAATTACCATGTGTGGCATTGTAGGATTTCTGACCTCCAACCCATCTGAGATTCCTGAGTCCAATGTTTTGAAAGGAATGCGGGACATCCTGATCCATCGCGGGCCAGACGACCAAGGGGAGTATACTAGGCTCCTGGATGAGAGAGGCCCATTTCTTTATTTTGGTCATCGACGATTAAGCATCATCGATCTGGTCTCTGGTCAACAACCCCTTTCTAATGAGGATGGCACCATATGGGTCATCTTCAATGGAGAAATCTATAATTTTCAAGAGTTAAAGGACAAATTAAAGGGGCTCGGTCATCGTTTTAAGACAAATTCCGATACAGAGGTCATTGCCCATTCTTATGAAGAATACGGAGTAGAGTGTTTTAAGCATTTGAATGGGATGTTTGCTATTGGAATCTGGGATGAAAATAAGAAACAACTTGTCCTTGCGAGAGATCGACTGGGGAAAAAACCTCTCTATTATAGTCTCCTCAAGGGAACTTTTTTGTTCGCCTCAGAATTGAAAGCCATTATGGCTTACCCTCATTTTCAACGAAAGATCGCTCCTCTCTCTCTGATGAAATATCTCTTTTATGAATTTGTCCCATCTCCTCATAGCATCTTTGAAGATGCGATGAAACTCCAAGCCGCCTCTTATCTCATCTGGAAAGGGGGAGAGATTGAGACCAACAGATATTGGTTTCCCTTTCATACAAAAGAGGCAAAACACATTTCGGAAGAAGAGGCTGAAGAAAAACTCATCGATCTTCTAAGGCTATGTGTAAATCGGAGGCTGATCAGCGATGTCCCTTTGGGCATTTTTTTAAGTGGTGGGATCGATTCGAGTGCGATTGCGGCCTTTGCACAGCAGGGATCCCCTGGGAAAATCAAGACCTTTTCCATTGGTTTTGAAGACCCATCTTTTGACGAATCAAGATATGCTTCCCTTGCTTCAAAATTTCTTGGGACAGAGCATCATGAACAGATGATGACACCGGAGGATCTGCTCAGAATCGTTCCCCAACTACCGGATATTTTAGACGAACCGATGGCCGATGCCTCGATTTTACCAACTTATCTTCTCTCTCAATTTACCCGTGAACATGTGACGGTTGCATTGGGTGGAGATGGAGGAGATGAGTTGTTTGCAGGGTATCCTACTTATGTGGCTCATCAACTCGCATGGCCTTATGAAACATTCTTTAGCATTTTTCATCCCATTGCCACTTACTTGGGGAATCGGCTTCCGGTTTCCGATGATAATATCAGTTTCGATTTTAAGGTGAAAAAATTTCTTTCCGGGATTGGCTACCCTGATGGGATCAGGAACTCGGTCTGGTTGGGTTCGTTTCCTTTTTCAGAAAATGAAAAAACAGTATCTGACGAAATTCGTCATCAATTCAATCGAGATCGATTGGTTGAAGATATCGCTTTCTATGAGGCGGAATCCCCCTTTTCAGACAGAATGACTCGCCTTCAATATCTTGATCTGAGACTCTATCTTCAGGAGGCCATCCTGGTGAAAGTGGATCGAGCTAGCATGGCCTGTTCCCTTGAGGTGCGAGCGCCTTTTCTTGATCATGAGATGGTTGAATTTATGATGAGCCTTCCTCCCCATTTGAAATTAAAGAAGTTT
>Ga0194112_10011422_pt1 | contig 10989 bp, 9 predicted proteins | sample TA2MahC400mmetaG_FD_146191 | JGI IMG/M metagenome (GOLD analysis project Ga0194112, IMG submission 146191) | Freshwater microbial communities from Lake Tanganyika, Tanzania - TA2015016 Mahale Deep Cast 400m | ecosystem: Environmental > Aquatic > Freshwater > Lake | place: Tanzania: Lake...
TCATCAGACGAGTTCAGTCGGCCAACCCTGGCGGCTTGCCGTTGGGGGCCACGGGGGCTGCGCGTCGCTTCAAACCCCTCTTCCTCGATGTCGGCCTCTGGCAGCACCTGTGTGGGATGAGGACCGATGTCGAGTATGCCAAGGTGGACCTCCTGGACGTCTACCGCGGGGCGATGGCCGAGCAGTTCGTCGGCCAGGAACTCCTGGTCAGCCAGGACTCCGAGCTGTACTACTGGTCGCGGGAGGCCCGCGGCAGCACGGCGGAGGTGGACTACCTGGCGGCCGTCAACGGCGAGGTCCTGCCCATCGAGGTCAAGAGCGGCCCTGCCGGCCGCCTGCGAAGCCTCCGGTTGCTGCTGGACACGTATCCCAACTGCCCCCGGGGGGTCGTCTTCTCCTCCGCGCCCTACGCCGATGTGCCCGAGCACAGGCTCACCTTCCTGCCCCTCTACTTCGCCTATTCTGCAACGAAGGGGAGCAAGGAATGGGAGCCTAGAGCGGGCGGGGGTCCCGATCCCCGCGCTGCCTTGCTGGATTGACAGCCCAACGTGGCTGTGATATGCTTCAGCAAGAGAGGAAGCCGTCATGGAGTCTATGGACCGTATCAGTGTTGATCCCGCGGTATGCCTGGGGCAGCCAACCATCCGCGGCATGAGAATCACTGTGGCGTTCGTCGTCAGGCTCGTGGCGAGCGGCATGACACGGGCCCAGATCCTCCAGGCCTACCCCGAGTTGGAGGAGGAGGACATCGTGCAGGCGCTCCAGTACGCGGCGTGGGCATCCTCGGAACGCGTAAGGCTGGTCCCTGTAAAAGGAGCGTAGTGTGCCCGCGCTGCGCTTCCTGGCCGACATGCACATATCTCCCCTCACTGTCTGCGAACTCAGGCTAGAAGGCTGGGATATCGTCCGCGTCTCCGAAGTGATGGATGAGGAAGCAAGCGACCTCGAGATCCTGGCCTACGCCCGAGAGCATGGGCAGGTGGTCGTGACGCAGGACCTCGATTTCTCTGCCTTGTTGGCCATCGGACGGCGCGCCAAGCCGAGTGTCGTTTCGTTGCGTCTCAGGAGCGCTCGCCCCGCGCACGTCACGCGACGGCTGCGCGACGTGGTCGCCGAGATGGGCGAGGAACTGGCTCTCGGGGCCGTGATCTCCGTGAACGAAACGGCTGCCCGCTACCACCTCCTGCCCATCACGCTGCAAGGCGAATGAGCGCAGGTAGTGGCCTTCGCGCGGTTGGCTGCCACTGAGACCCCGGTGGGTGCCTCTCATGTCAGGGACCACCAGGCGTGTGTTCCTTCGTTCGGCCAGTTGTGGCGCTCTAGGAGCGGTGGCGCTCCGGAGCGGAGCCGCGGGTCCACGCCCGCGACCGCCAAACGTCATCCTCGTCTATGCCGACGACTTGGGCATCGGCGACCTCGGGTGCTATGGGTGCAAGGACATCAGGACGCCCCACCTGGACGCCCTGGCCGCTTCCGGCGCGCGGCTGACCAACTACTACTCGGCGGCACCCGTCTGCTCGCCCTCGCGGGCCGCGCTCCTCACCGGCCTCTCGCCCCAACTGGCCGGCGTGCCCACCAACGTGCGGGCGGGCAAGGACGTGGTCGGCCTGCCCGGGGACCGCGTGACTATTGCCGAAGTCCTCAAGACTCAGGGCTATGCGATAGCGCACTTCGGCAAGTGGCACCTCGGCACCGCGCCCGAATCGCTCCCCACGGGCCAGGGCTTCGACGAATACTTCGGCCACCACTACGGCTGCATCAGCTACTCCTCCCACATCTTCTCCTGGGACCCCAAGCTCGGCCCCGTCCACGACCTCTGGCGCAACGGCAGAGAAGTCCACGAGGACGGCCAGTATATGACCGACCTCATCACCCGTGAGGCGCTCCGCTTCATCGGGGAGAAGAAGGACAAGCCGTTCTTCCTCTACCTGCCCTACAACGCGCCGCACTACCCGATGGAAGCGCCCGAGAGGTGGATGAAGATGTACGAGGGAACGGAGAAGAACCGCCGGCCCTACGCCGCGATGGTGAGCTGCATGGACGACTCCATCGGCCAGATCGTCGCCAAGCTCCGCGAGCTGGGCCTGTTGGAGAACGCCCTCATCATCTTCGCAAGCGACAACGGCCCGTCGGACGAGGTGCGGACAAAGCTCGACCCCAAAGGCCCGCGGCCTGGCTCGGCAGGGCCATTCCGCGGCAGCAAGTTCAGCCTCCTTGAGGGCGGTATCCGCATGCCCTGCATCGCCTCGTGGCCGGGGCACATTGACCCGGGCAGCGTCTACGACGAACCAGCGATCGCGATGGACGCCTTGCCCACCATTGCCGCGGCTGCGGGGGCGAGGTGCCCCGAGGGCATCGAAGGCTGCAACCACTTCGCCGAGGGCGAGAAGCCGAAGGAGCGGCCGCTCTTCTGGGAGAGCGGCGGCCAGCGCGCCGTGCGGCGCGGCAACTGGAAGCTCTACGTGCCCCAGAAGGGCCAGGGCCAGCTCTACGACCTTGCCGCCGACCCCGGCGAGGCCAGGGACCTCGCGGCCGACAGGCCCGAGATTGCCAAGGACCTCCTGGCGGCGCATGATCAGTGGCGGGCGACGTGGAAGAAGTGATGCGTGACGCGTGAAGAGAGAGGGAGGCGAGCGATGGGTGGCGAAAGCGCGAAGGGCGGCATCCGGGCCGTCGTGTGCAACGAGGAGCTGTGGTACTTCCGCCTGGGCGCGCGGCTTGGCTGGTATCGCGCCGAACTGACCCACAGCGCGGTCAAGGGCGGCCTCGTCGCCGTCCCGCGGCGCGAGCTAGCCTACTGGCAGGCGCGCCTGGCGGAATGGACGGCCGGCACGCTCCCCGATGGGCCGGCGCGCGGGATGTTCCTCCACGAATCGGTCCACCTGGAGCAGATGAGCCGCGCACCGTTCTGGCTCTGGGCGCTCCGCTACATCCTGAGCAAGAGCTTCCGCCGCCGCATCGAGGAGGAGGCTTACACCGTCCATCTCACCTACCTCGCCAGATGCGGCATTCCGCTGGAGGCCCCCTACTGGGTCGAGCACTTCCGGCAGCTGTACTTCGGGGCGTTCAACGAGGAGCAGGCTCGCGCAGCATTCGAGCGGATCGCGGCGGCGGTGCGCCGAGAGGTGCCGGGCGCGCGGATCACCGAACACGTCGAGGCGCGCGAGGGGCCGCCCCCCTACGTGCCCTGGCTGGCCGAGCAGGCCGAGGAAGGCGAACACCCATGAAAGCCATCGAGCTGTTGCCCCAGGTGATTGACCGCACGGTGCTGGGGGTTCTTGACCCCGAGCTGATCGCGCTGATGAAGGACTACCTGTCGCTCCAGAAGGTAGTGCCGTGGGGCGAGAAGTTTGTGATGGGGATTCACGCGCCCCCGTTCCCGGGGCCGGCCTTCGAACGCTTCATGAAGGGGCTGGTTCCCGTGGGCGGTGGGGGCGACCGCCCGCTCCTGAACACCGCGGCGCTCGCGGTGACGAACCGCTGCCCGCTGGCCTGCTGGCACTGCTACAACGCCGGGCGGCCCCAGGAGGACCTGCCGCTGGCGGCCCTTCAGAGCATCGTGCGGCAGTTCCAGGACCTCGGCGCCGCCACGATCATCCTCACCGGGGGCGAGCCGCTGCTGCGGCCCGACCTCGAGGACGTGTGCCGAACCATAGATGAGGACTCGGTTGTCCTGCTGAACACCTCCGGGGTCGGGCTGGATGCCGCCCGGGCGCGGAGCCTGAGGGACGCCGGCTTCTGGAGCGTGGGGGTGAGCCTCGACTCCATCGCAGCCGACGAGCACAACCGCCTGCGCGGCTCGCCTAAGGCGTTCGACGCCGCCGTCGCGGCGCTCGGAAACGTCCGCGCCGCAGGCATGTACCCCTACGCGATCGGCGTGATGCGGGAGGGCTTCCTCGAGGAGGATGTGTTCCTGCCCTACCTTGAGAAGGCGCGTGACTTCGGGGCCGCGGAGGTGCACCTCCTGGACCCCGCCCCCTGCGGGCGGCTGCTGGGCAGCTCGATTCCTGAGCCGACGGCGGCCGAGCGCGCCCGGATGCTCGACTACCAGCGCCTCGTGGCCGAGCGCGACGACTTGCCAATCCTCTCCTTCGCCTCGCTGTTCGAGTCGGCCGACTGGTTCGGCTGCGCGGCGGGGCGGGCGATGCTGTACGTGGATGGGGCGGGGAACGTGTGCCCGTGCTACGTCGCCGCCCTTTCGTTCGGCAACGCGGCACGTGAGCCATTGGCCGACATCGTGCGGCGGGTGCAGGAACACGTCGGACATCCCCGCTCGCGCTGCCTCTCGCGAGTGTTGGCGGAGGACGTTGCGGCGGCGGCCCCGCGGCACGGGCTGCCCCTGCCGCCCGAGGTCTCGTGCGCGCTCTGCCGCGCGCGGCTCCGACCCGACGAGCCGCCCGGCGGCCCCTCGCGGCTCGACCGCGTCCTCCAGGGGCTCGCCCCCAGGCAGGTGGGCGTGCAAGAGCTTGCCATCGGCTACGACGCGAGCGCCCAGGACTACGAGAAGGACTGGCTCTCGAAGGCCAAGGGAGCGATTGACCGCCTGATGGAGCTGCTCGACCTGAGGCCGGGGGAGCGGGTGCTGGACGCCGGGTGCGGGACGGGCTACACGACGCGGCGGGCAGCGCATGCCGTGGGGCCGGGCGGAGCAGTGAAGGGGGTGGACATCGCGGAGAAGATGCTCGCCGTGGCGCAGGAGCGCGCCGCGGCCGAGGGGCTGCGCAACTGCGAGTTCGTGCGGGGCGAGCTCCTCGCCGCGATGGCCGCCGAGCCCTCCGCCGCCTGCGACGCCTGCACGTGCACGTGGGTCGTCGGCTATGTGGGCATCCAGGACCTGGCGGAGCGGGCCGCCCGCCTCCTGCGGCCGGGTGGGCGGCTGGGCGTCGTGTGCAACGCCGCCTATTCGCCCAAGGAGATCCTCCACGTGGCCCTGCGGATGCTCGCGCGGCATCCGTGGGCGTTGCGGCGCGCCGTCAACTTCCCCTTCCCATCCAGCCGCCGCGCCATTCGCCACGCGCTCCTCAGGGCCGGCTTCCAGGAGCCGACCATCGAGACCGGCACATTCACCCTCCTCTACGAATCCGGCCGCCAGATTCTCGACTACTTCGAGCGCTCCGGCGAGGCCGAGGTCTACCGCCAGTGCATTGACCCCAAGCACTACGGCCGCCTGATGGCGGAGTTCGCGGAGCGGATGGAGGCGGGCTACCGCACACCCGAAGGCGTCCGCGTGACCTACGAGTACTTCGTCATCGTCGCCTCCCGCCCGGAGGCGTGAGCCACGAAGGAGGAGGTCCCACAATGACGCTATGGGCAAGCCTGATGGCAGTCGCCACGGCGGCACTCGCCGCTGAGCCGGTCACGAAGCCGGCATCCAACACCGACCCTGGGGGCAAGGTGGGGGAGCGGCCCTATGAGATGGCCTGGGCCGACAGGAAGCCCGAGCATCCCGAGGTCGTGGACTTCGAGAATCTGGAGGGGTGGACGGCCGTCGGCTTCGCCGGCTGCACGGCGGAACTCGTCCGCTCGCGCGAGGAGCAGATGTATGGCTCCTTCACGGGCAAGGCGACCTACACGGGCAAGACGGGGGCGAGCTACTTCGAGCTGCGCCCGCCCCAGCCGATCCCCATCCCCGGCGAGCCGACGGCGGCGCAACTGTGGGTGCGCGGCAACAACTGGAGCTGGTATCCCAAGCCCCAGACCGCACGCACGAACGTCGCCGCCATCGTCCGCGACGCCAAGGGCGAGCACTTCGCCATCGGCCTCGGCCACGTGAACTTCGACTACTGGTTCCTCATGCACGCCACCTTCGTCTCCCCCAGCGGCCAGCTCACCGGGCGGATCCACAGCGTAGACCGCCGCTCCGCGGCGGAATCCCGCCACGGAGTGGCGGACTCCGAAGAGGGCGACGGCAAGCTCGACTACCCGCTCAGCCTCGTCGCCCTTCGCGTGACCAACTGCGCCGACGAGAAGCCGGCGAAGCTGTCATTTGATTCGCTTCAGTTCTACAGGGCCGACTACAAGCCGCTCACGGAGCCGAAGCTGCCGCCGAAGGATGCCCCCTGGCCGACAACGCCCGACACGATCACGCCGCTCCCCAAAGGCACAGTAGCCACCAGTCGCCGCCGCCAGGAGAAAGGCTGGGCCTTTGAGGCGAAGGGGGGCGGCGACACCATTCGTTGGGTCTACGCGCCTATGACTGGCTCGCTCGATGATCTGACCGTGGAGATCAACGACCGCAGATTCCGGCCCTGCGTCGGTGGAGGGCCTGTGTTCCTTCTGGATGGGCGAGAGGTCCGGCCGGGGGACGAGGGGGTTGTCGCAGGCCACGTCTGCTCCGACGGCGACCAGGATTCGATCCGGGCCCACTGGAAACTGGAGCGCGGAGATGACCTTGTGATGTATTCCATCCGCTTTCGTCCGAAAGGCAAGTCTCTCCAAGTGACCTTCGTCGAAGGCGGCATCGCCCATGACCCCGGTGCAGAAGGAACGGCTGTAGCCCTCCGCATCGGCCGCACGAAGGGCACGCCCAACGCCGACCTCGTGAGCGTGCCATGTATGACCTTCGGCCACGTCGGGCCGCACATCGTGCACTGGGACGGCATCTTCCTCAGTGGCCTGCTCGATTGGTACAACTCCGACGCCTCGACGTTCTTCGAGGAACACGGGAGGCCTAAGCCGGATGAGGTCATCTACAACGGCGGCTCGCGCTATCTGCCGAAGACCGATGGCAAGCGCAACCCCCTCCGCGAACGCCTCATCCTCACGGTGTCGAGCGACTTCCAGGAGGTGCTGCCGAACATCCCGCACCCGAAGAACCCGATGGCGCACCTGGCGGCGGGCTCGATCTGGCGAAACGTCGGCGAGCCAGTGCCCGACCTCCTCAAGCGGCTGAAGGCCTGCGGCGTCGAGCGCTTCATCTGCCCACTCCACGAGGTCGGCTGGCGCGACGCCGGCGAGAGCTTCACCTTCCGCCTCCGCTGCGCCCCACGCATCGGCGACGACAAGATGACTGAATACGGCAAGTGGGTGAACAGCCTCGGCTATCGCTTCGGCCTCTATGCCAACTACACCGACTATGCGCCAGTGAATGAGAATTGGAGCGAGGACCGCGTGTGCCTGGACAGCGACGGCAACTGGCGAGGCGCCTGGCCCCGCTGCGTCGCCCCCAAGCCCACGTGGGCCTGGCAGGCCGAGGCCGACCTCGCGCCCAAGATCGCCCAGAAATTCGGCGCCGTCACCTGCTACAGCGACGTCCACACCTGCATCACCCCCTGGGACAGGACCGACTACGACGCCCGCACGCCTGGGGCGGGGATGCTGCGGGCGAGCTGGGACGCCTACGCCCGCATCCTCTGGAACGACTGCCAGGCATACGGTGGCCCAGTCTTCTCCGAAGGCCGCATGCACTGGATGTACGCTGGCCTCATCAGCGGCAACTACGGGCAGATGACCGGCCCCGACCGCTGGCGCCAGCCGCCGCTCGTGGACTTCGACCTCCTCAAGATGCACCCGCTGATGTGCGACTTCGGCATGGGCTCGCCCGACATGTTCTACCCCCACCACGGCGGCGAGTGGCGGGCCGACCGCAGCCGCACAAGCCCCTGGTTCGACCGCTTCATCACCTCCACCCTCGCCTTCGGCCACATCGGCTTCCTGGCGATGGAGTGGGGACTCGATGGTGGGCTGAAGAGCTACTACATGACCAACGCCGTCCAGCAGCGCTACGCCCTCGTCCCCGTCGCCGAGATTCGCTACTTCGATGGCTCGAAGCTGCTCACCACCTCCGACGCTATCCGCACCGGCGCCTACAAGCGCGGCCAGGTCTACGTCCGCTACCAGAGCGGCCTGGAGCTTTGGTGCAACCTCAGCTTCGACCACGACTGGCAGGTGACCTGCGACCGCAAGACCTATCTCCTGCCGCCCACCGGCCACCTGGCCTTCAAGAAGGGCGACATTCTCCAGTTCTCGGCCATCATGGACGGCCAGCGGATTGACTACGTTGACTCGCCGGACGACTACTACTACCTCGACACGCGCGACAGGTTCGCAGCTTGCGGCCCGCTGGCCTGCCGCGGCGCCGCCGCCCTCAAGCCCATAGTGTCCCAGGAGGCCGACCTCTCCCTCGGGGAGAGGTCGCCCGCCCTCGGCGGGCGGGTGAGGGTGCTTGGCGCTGCCGACGGGGGGGCGCAAGCACCCTCACCCCAACCCTCTCCCCAAGGGAGAGGGAGGATGGTTCCCCCCTCACCAGGCACGCGCGGGAGCGTTAGGGAGGCCAGGGCGTGCTGGGCAATCCCCTGCGACAACAGCGACGACCTCACCATTCGCCCCACCCACCTCGGCCTCGACCCCAACGCGGCCCTGTCCGCCGAAGCCTTTGGCCTGGAAGACAAGCCCCTCGGCCCCGCCGAGGTCCGCGTCAGCAACCTCGGCCACACCATCATGCCCGTCAAGGGCGCCATCCGCTACCGCGTCCGGGTCGCGGGCACGGCCAGCGCCCCGACGCCAGACCAGTCCGTCCGCAAGCTCGTCCTCGGCCTCGACTACCCCGCGAGCATTGTCGTGGCGAACCTGGGCAGCGCCACGCTGCGCGACGTTCGCGCAGCCGTGGACCTGATGAAAGGAGCTGCCGAGGGGGGCGCAGGGCGTTCTGACGTTCCTAAGAACCTCAGAACGTCCCCGGCCATCCGCCCAGGCTCCGAAGGGCGCCTGGCTGCGACGGCGCACGTTCCCGCCGACGCTGTCCCGGGCGAACGGCTGTGGTATCGCGCGCGGGTGACCGGCAAGATCGCGGAGAAGGACGCCGAGGGCACCGGCTGGTTCACGGCCATCGCGGCGAGGGCGGTTGACGTGGCGGTGCGTCCCGCGAATCCCACGCCTCAGCCGCCCGGAAGCCAGCAGGAGCTCATCGTGAGCCTGCGCAGCAACCTGCCGGTGGAGGCACACGTCGCGTTGTCGTTCACCAGCCCATCGCTGATCCTGAAGCCGCGGCTCGCCGAGCTGCGGCTGAGGCCCGGCGTCGAGCAGACGGCCGCCTTCCGCTACGTCCTGCCCACGGAGCCGGGTGTTGCCGCCCTCGAGCTCAAGGTGCACCACGGGGCCGGGCGGAACCCCACGGAGGCCACGCGACTCTGGCTTCGCTTCACGCAGGCCAAGGCGGTGGTCGTGGACCTTGCCAAGCTGGCGCCGAGCCGCCTCGGCATTCAGTTCCGCGGCAAGGGCGAGGAGCCGCTGGGGGCCGACAGCGGCGCGAGCTTCCGGGCGGCATCTAACACGGTGGGCGGGGCCGCCAAGCCGGGCTTCTTCTGCCATCCGCCCTACAAGGGCGGCGTGGGCCTGGCCTTCGCCGAGTTCGAGGCCGCGCTGCCCAATGAGGCGTGCGAGTTCGAGACCTCCGTCGGCTTCACCGACGGCTCCTCCACAGCCGATGGCTGCTTGTTCTCACTCGACGTGAGAGCCGGCGACAAGTGGGAGACGGCGGGAAAGCTCCAGTTCGCCGAGCTGAAGCGCTGGATGCCGTTCAGAGCCGACCTGTCGCCGTTCCGGGGGAAGAAGGTGGCGCTCCGGTTGGTGACCGACGTTGGGCCGGCCGACAACTCGTCGAGTGACTGGGCGGCGTGGGGCGAGCCGCGCATCCTGCTGGCCGGCCAACGCCTCGCCGTCGAGGTGCTCGACAAGGAGCCCACCGCGAAGTGACGCCTGCGGTTCGGATCGTGGCTCGTACCGGCTCTCCCCCTCTCCCTTGGGGAGAGGGTTGGGGTGAGGGTGCTTGTGCGCCCGCCACCCCGGAAGCACCCTCACCCTCCCCCTCTCCCCGAGGGAGAGGGGACAGAAGCGCTCCCAGGCCGGATGCACCAGAAGAAGATTGGCCTATCGCTGGGGGCCATGCTCGCACGCCCTCACTCGATCTCGATGGATTCGATGGCGAATTCGTGGCCGGCGACGACGTTGTTGCGCAGCTCCCCGCACTTGGGGCAGCCGCGGGCCTCGGTGTCGGTGCCGTAGCGTTCGCCGCACTTCGCGCACTCGAACTCCACCGGCTTGTCCACCACCACGTACCCCGCGCCCTCCAGCGGCGTTCCCTTCGCATACTCCTGCACGTGCTCGATGATATGCTCCGCGTCGGCCCCGCTCAGCTCGCCGACCAACAGCGTCACCTTCACCACCCGCTTCACCTCGTGCTTCGCCAGCTCGTTCTGAATCGCGCGGAACACCGCTTCGGCCCGGGCGGACTCGTGCATCGCAATGTCCTCTCGGTGATTCCTGGGCAAGCTCCCTCCCCGATGCTACTCGCTCCTTGCGCGCGTGTCAAGCACCCGTTCGCGATTGTGGAACCGCTCGCCGTCCCCGGCCGCCGCCTGGCCCTCTCCCCCGCCTTCCGCTACTCCACCTACTCCCCCACCCCGCTCTGATGCCCAGCCCTGCCCGCGTCCAGATAGCTTTCAGCGATTCGGCGGCGCTCCCACCGGCACCAAGACTGCCTAAAGGCAGGACTCCGAACCAGGAGAGCGACCCGTTTGGAGTCCTGCCTTCAGGCAGTCTTCGCCCCAATGAGCCGAATCGCTGAAAGCTATCTGGAGCGCCTACAGGCTACAGACGGCCAACTCCCTCCTCCCGTAGCCACGATGTCTGACCACTGCACTTCGTCAAGGCACGAACGCCGCCGCCCGAATCAACGCCGCCACCTCGGGCCGCTCCGCGTCGGCGGGACACCCAATCGGCACGAACCGCTTCGAGATTCGTCTCCCCTGAAGCAGCCCGTGCGGGTCGGCCAGCCGCACGCCGTGGATGAACTCCAGCCGCACCTTGCCCTGCTTCGCCACGATCTGGCACACCGCCCCCTTCACCCGCCCGCCCACCTGAGGCCGATGATATGACAGCCCGCCCCACAGCACCGACTCCTCCGCCTCGGGCGCCGCCTCCCGCACCACCCGCCACAGGGCCAGCACCCGCCCCCGCACCTCCGCCCCCAGCCCCTCCATAAACCCCCTC
>Ga0194112_10011427_pt1 | contig 10988 bp, 8 predicted proteins | sample TA2MahC400mmetaG_FD_146191 | JGI IMG/M metagenome (GOLD analysis project Ga0194112, IMG submission 146191) | Freshwater microbial communities from Lake Tanganyika, Tanzania - TA2015016 Mahale Deep Cast 400m | ecosystem: Environmental > Aquatic > Freshwater > Lake | place: Tanzania: Lake...
GATCAGGGCTTTGGAGCCCGGCCTAAGCGTGCCCTTCGGGTCGAGCCACTCCGCCCACAACTTGAGGTCCCCATGGCTCCACGGATGGTCGCCGAGGAGAGACAGAATCCGGTTGACTGAGGACCCGTCTCGCCCGCGCCGCAGCGGATTCCAGAAGCCATGGGATTTCCGGTACTGGTTGTGAAAGGGGATTCCTTGTTTCCGCAACACCGCGATCACCGGATGCAACATATAGGCGCAAGACGCCAGCAGCATCACCTTCTGTCCGTTCTCCAAGTGCTGCATGATCGTCTTGAGAATCCAGTACTCCGGCGATTTGTAGCCGCCCCGCGAGAGGTGCATGCACATCCCGTCGGCAGGTCGCGGCTCGTAGAGTTTTTCCTGCCTGCGGGTCACCTGATGGATCAACCGGTTCGCGCGGGCGTGAACGTTGCGCGGCACTCGGTGGCTTTCTTTGAGGATGATCTTGTGATCCTCGGGAATCTCGGGGTCCAGCACGGCGTCCGGCGTCGCGCCGCACCAGCTATAGATGGTTTGATCGTCGTCGGCCGCAATGATGAAGTACTGCGCGTTCTCGCCCCACCGTCGCACCAGCGCCAACTGCATCGGGTTGAGGTCCTGCGCTTCGTCGGCGAAGATGACGTCAGGGTTCTTTGGAGCGATGCGGATCTCCCGCCTTGACGTCTCGATCAAATCGCAGAAGTCCATCAGCCTGCACGAAACCTTGTAACGGCTCCACTTGGCGGCAAATTCGCGAAGGGCCGCTGGCCAGACCTCAACGTGCCGCATCATTCCCCGCGACCGATTCAACTCACCCAGCCAGTAGTCGCCACTCCGCACGTCGTCGACAGACTCCTCGTCGGATTCCTCTCCGTCCAGTTTCCGGTTCTTCTTCGCGGCAGTAATTCGCAAGTGGGGATTCGCCCGATTCCATTCCTCAATGTGCACTTCAGCGATTTCGGGACGACCCAGCGCGTGCCAGCAATGCGAGTGGAGAGTCCCAACCCGATCAGAACTGACAGGGAGGTCCTGCCCGGCGAGTTCCGCGGCCGCCGCACGTGAGAAGCTCGTCACCAGCACGGAGTGGCTACCGAATCGTTCGACCGCGCGGCGGATCTGCCGGGTGATGTTGGTGGTCTTCCCCGTACCCGGCGGTCCGAAAATGCGGTACTCGCCAGTAATAGAGTGGTCCCGCTGACCAATGGCGCTGAGAGCCTCTTGGACGTCTTGATGTTTAGACATCGGGCTTCTCCTCGCCGCACGCGATGTAGTCGGCGGGCGCGAATTCGCTCACCGGAAGCAGCCACCTACTCTGGTCTCGAAACCGGTTCGCCTTGACGCGCGTGATTGAAGCTCCAATCGCGGTCAACATCGAGGCAACGGCTTTGATTGTGTGATTTTCGCCGGAGGTCTTGTTGAGGTGCGCCTGAAGGTCCCCGGAACAGAGTGTTATCTGGCCATCGATGACGGCGGGCTTTCGACGTGTTTGAAGCGGCTGGTCAAGGACGGATTCGATGAATGGAGTTTCTGAAAGATAATTGTCGACGTGCAGCTTTGCGGAGCCGACAAAGTCTGTCTCTTCTCCCCCATCCTCAGTCGTCAGGGCGTCCAACATTGCCTGCGCGACCTGCTCCCACAGCTTTGGCTTCACCTTCGGGATCAGGCGGTCCACCGCACTCGCGATAGCCAGCCGGAGACTTCTCTGCTCAACGAGCTTCGCGACGCTTGAGAACTCGACCTTGGCGCTATCGAGTTCCATTTGATAGGTCGGCTCCTTGCCTGTTACTTTCACGATTCTCAGGACGCGCACGCCAAGTGCGTTGGAGATCTGGTCGCATAGGATCGCCCGCGCGGTCGCGGAGTCCGGCTTCGCCAGATGCGGTGGTTGGCCGGATTCCGCAACGGGCCCACCAAAGGGGTTGGCGGTCGTTTGGCTCTCGCCCCGCTTGGATGCCTTCGAAAGGGTTCGCTGGAAGTAGTCGAGTCGTGTTCGTTGAGACTTACCGTGGATTCTCCTGTGTTGAATCATCAAATCCACAGTCTGCTGTTCGGACAGGCCTTCTTCGGTGCAGAGGTTGGCGAGAGCCAGGTCATAACCCGACTGCGACTGATCCTTCAGGTCGTCCCGCTGGCGCGCCCAGGTCTTCTTGAAGCGCGAGTTGGCGGCCACAAGTCGATTAAGAAGCTGTTCGGGCACCGTCGCATTCGGATCGATAGAAAGGGGCTTGTCGTCGAGCTTCGCCTTCCAGTCCTGGGTAACGCGCTCCTCTGTTTCGGCATCCGGTACCGCCTGCGCTTCGAGAAATTCGGTGAAATCGCTCGGATTGTAACGGCGGTCCGACTGGGCGTGGATTGAGACAGGCTTCGGATTCTGCGGGTCTTTACAGCTTTGGGTTCCGGGAATTCGGAGGATCCGGGCGAGATCGGATAGACGATCAAATGCCCAACCGTGCGTGGCCGCGTTCAATCGGAGAAGAGTCTGCCAACGGCAGACCAGATTGGCGGCATCTAGGCGTTCCGCGTCGGTACTAAAAATGAGCGGCTCGCGAAACAGCCACCATGCATGCGCCCCGTTCCCGGTTCGAATCACAAAGGTTGGTGGAAACTGCGTCGGCAGGATCTTCAACGCATCCTCGATGGTCGCCGGGAGGGCCTCCTTCTTGTGCGCGTCTGACCGCAGATCGAGGTCGGCCCACAAACCGACGATGCCAGCCACGTCATTCGACGAGCAGCGGCGCGACGGCCCATAGTGCTGGCGGGAGAATCCGACGCCGACGTAAAGATCGCGCTGGCCAACTGACTCGGCGAACTGAATCGCTCTCTCGACGTCTTGAAACCAGTGTGATTGTTTATCCGCAAGCGTCCAAAGCAGGAGATACAGCTCGTTCGGCTTGCCGCCAAACAGAGCTTCGAGAAAGAGGGTCAGTTCGCGCGACGCGTTCGCGTTGGCCGGCGTGGCGCTCATGACTCAACCTCGATGCCGACGGCGCGCGCTACCGCGTGCGTGATGGCAAGGGGCTTGGACGTTCCGCGCGCCTCGCCCTTATTGCCTGCTATTCGAACCAGAACGTGGATGTTTCCTTTGTCGTCGCCACAAATCTTGTACTCTTGCGGGGTCGCCTCCTCCAGGAGGCGAAGGGCGTCCGCGAGCTTTTCGACGGGCTGAAACCGCCAGCGCGGCATCCAACCCCTCTTGCCCATCAGAAAACGGTCAGGGCCAATAGTCCAACCCATGACACGTTCGGCTAATAGAACTGTAAGATTTTCGCTGGTCATCCTGAGGACCAGCGTAGCTGTCAACTGATTAATTGCAAAGGAGATAAGCGGTGGAAAAGTTCGGGTTTGGTCGGGTCAGGTCGGGTCAGTTCGGAATTTCTGGTGGGAGGTAGCTTCTGAGCGATTCTGTCGTGATTTTTCGGTTCTGCCCCTGGCCTTCGACCTTCAATGCGCCGCTCTTGATGAGCTTTTGGCGCTGCCTGGCGCTGAGGCCAAGGTACTGCTCTGCAGTACCGAAGCTAACCAATCGCTTTTGGTCCAGAAGCGCCCCGTCTCCCTTACGCGTACTGGACGGCGGTGGCTGTTCGGAGACGCCTTGCCTTGGTACATTGACCTCCCCTGTGACGCCAGCACCATCCTGGTTGGCCGGTGGAGTCGAACCATAGATGAATTGCCAGTGGGCGACTCGGTCTTCGATGTAGGGCTTGATCGCCATGGCGAGGTTGTGCCGCTCCTTCAGCCCGATGTACTGCCACCACTCTAGGTTCGATAGATTGATGCCCGGCGGCTCTCCTGGGATTGGATCGGGCGGAACGTCATGAAAGCGATACCGGTACATGATCGCGTCGCCGACTACTTGGTGGTAGATGCAATTCTTGTCTGGATCATTTCCGGCGCGCACAACGATCTCGCGACCTTTCCATCCTTCGGTGGTGGACTGCCAGTCTGTTCGCGTTACCTTTTCACCCGGACTGCTTTCCCACTCACTCCCAAAAACGTCGCTCAGCAAATTGTGAGCCATCGCGTTGAGGACCTGGCCTGCGTCCCGCGCCTGTGCCGAGGCGGCTTTGCGATAGCCAGCCGCGTTCGCATCGAATACCTTTATTGCGTACTTCCTGAATGGTTCAACGATCACGCTTGCCAGCGGCCAGTCAGCACCACCGAATAGTCTCTCGACCTCACCACGCAACTCGGAGCGCCCGTTCAGCGTCGCCTCTGCTATACGCTGTTCCTCTTCGGGCGGAAGCACCGCATCGTCCGGTTCCCGCGGGCCGGTTGGATCGATCCACGCAACCTCACCACTTAATCGTGTGACGGGAATCGGGCCTTTCTGCGCGGCCGCTATCGTCCAAATCGGGTCTGTTTGTGAGGGCCGATCCATCGATTCGCCCTCCGGGGCACTCTGGTTAGCCTGCTCGGCGCGATCTACGGACCTTAACCATGCAGGCAACTCCATTTTCAGATGATGAGGCGCGCCGTGGGGAGCCTTTTGGGGTTCCGGTTTCGGTGATGCAACTCCATCGCCGTCCGTCGGAGTTGAAGAATCCACCGAGGTATCCGACTGCTTTCGCGCCGCCGTCTTGTAGCTCTCGGGAATCGCAAGTAGGATTGCGCATGTCGCCGGAAGCTTACCTTCGCGGATGTCCGATGCGTGAGCGCTAAACGCCGCATCCATCACGCCCGTAACCTCAGCGGCGTGCCGTCTGTGAAGCTGGATCACTCTCTCCGCGACTTGATCGGCAGATAGAGGCCGAAGATGTCGAAGCACACGGCTCACTTCACCGTAGTGTTCAACGACCTGAAGTTCGTTCATCGAACCTATCTTGGTTGCGGTGCGGATGAAACTCTCTACCAACGTGCGATCTTTTTCCGGCGTGCGTGGGTCGGTCAGAAGGTCGAGGTGGTACAGACCGCCCGGGTCGTGATTGCTGAACCTGCTGGCGAGCGTGGCGAATTTGCGGCTGATGCACTGGGAGCACCGCCCGCAATGTGGCTTCTCCGTGGTTTGCTCACGCGTGTGCGTACAACTCACACTCTGCGCGATCAGATCTCCGCATCCCGCGTCGCCGATCAAATTCACAACCTCGGTCTTGGTCTTCCAAAGGAAGGGGTTCTGGACCGTAAAGGTCTCCTCAACCAGGAGACTAAACAGATTCGCAAAGCCGTCGAGGACCTGCGGATGAGTAGTTCGGGTGGCTCGCGCGCCGACCACTTGCTCACTGATGGGCAAATTCAGGCTTATGACACCGTTCTCGTAAAACCGAATGCGCTTAAGGCCGAACACCCGCGCGACGGCAGCGCCGAGGGAAGCATACAGGAAAGTACGGCTGCGCTGCGTGTATTCTCGACCCTCGGTCCCGCTTTGGTGAACCCACACGGGTACATGAAGCGGCGGATTCTGTTTGCAGATCGCATGTAGTCCGGCGACTAGTTTCTTTTGACGACTAAATACTTTGGAATTTGAGCGGTGGCTGACCAAGGCAACCCGCCGCTTATCAAGCACCGCTTCCTGAACTGTACCGCCGAGTGAGTCCAGGCCACCCGAAAACAACAGCACCTCGTCGAGCTCTGGGGTAGTTGGATCGCCATCGCCAAGCGTAAGGTACTTCTGCATGGGCACGGCTTTGATTCGCTGCGCGAAGTGAAACTCGTATGTGTCCTCCGAAAGAATCCCGAGGGTCTTCTGCAGCGCATGAAGAACATTCGGTGACGACCAGATCGACGGCTGCCGAACAGGAATATGGAAAACGAAGCTTCGTCGCCAATGAGCGCCGAAAGTGAGCACGCCTTCACCACCGCGTGTGACGGCCTGATCAGCGCAATACACGTAGCTGGCGATCTCGATCAGGTCCGTGAGGACGTCGGGGACATCGCTGGACAAACGGCGGCTGATGTCGACAATCTCGAGGTCGACGTTCGGCTCGTCGCCGCCCAAGTCCAACCGGACAAGGCTGTCGGGGTCGGCACGACGCGGAGCCGGTGTCCCGCCGCAGAGGATGATGTGGTCAGCGCTCGCCACCCTCTGCTCCCTTTTGAAGCTCTGCGCCGAGCTTCGTCATGGCGTGACTTATGAATCCCGCCGCCTTCCTTGGTGTGATGCCGCCCTGGTAATTCGCCTTCGAAAACCACTCAGCCGCAAACTGTTCAACTATCTTCGATGCCTGCTTGCAATGAAGCGACAACGCCTCCCTGAATTGCCGATTGGCATCGACGCTATTCAGCGTGTTTGATAGTTCCTTGCTGAGGAAATAGGTCAAGTACCGTTCCGTCACCCGCGCAAAAAAGTCGCGGGCGACCACCGAGAAATTGACCGGCGTGCCCAGTCGCGCCAATTCGCGATGGACATCTTCGGGCGTCGTTTCGAATAGGCTCGTAGTTCGTTGCCCAAGGACGGAGCTGAGGGTTTCCGTAGCCCCCATCTGTGCCATCTCTCCCAAATCAGTGCGCCCGCCGACACGATACACATGAGCGTCCACGGCATCGGAGAGACCGCCGACCAGTTCCATCAGGGTCGCTTCACCGGTGATGGAGACACCGATCTTGGCAAGTTCCGCAACGAAGTCACCCTTTCGGGCACAGAGCGGCAACTGCGTCAGGAGCCAAAACGAATGCAGGAGGGCGGGGTCGCGCGCAGCGTCTTCCAGGCCGAGTTTGGAAGCTTCGAGAGTTGCCGCAGCAATGTCAGCAGTGTCGGCTCCGGCCCCCACCAGGCCGACCACCTCCTGCCATTGCTTCGTTCGCGGAAGTCTCCCGAGCCGAGTATGACCCATGAACCCTCAAAGCTTTGCTGGACGCTATAGCGAACTATCTACTTTATCCGTTTTGTGCACCTGATCATGCGCTACGCTGCTCGGGCGCGTTGCGGACACCTGGAGCACCACGAACGCCGCCCAACTTCAAAACTTGGTCACGGAACGTTCGGCAGCGGACAAGTCGTTGGGAATAGAATGGTTAATCCAGGGTCGCGTGACGAGGTCGCAAGCGGGCTGGTGGCTCATTGCATGGGCCACTGTCGGAGGCTCGCTCGGTCATCCCGCGCAGCCCCGGCAGTGATGAGCCTTACCTTATGCCAATGTCTTCAGAGCGATGGAAGCAAATCACGCCTTCACAGTTTCCCTGGGAGCGTGAGGCATTGGATTTCGTGCGCGAGCGGCTGCCGGATATCGATCCGTACCGGGCCTGGGCAAACTTCGAATTCATCGCGGACGACGGCACCATCAACGAAGTCGATCTGCTCGTGCTGACGCCGCGCGGCTTCTTTCTCGTTGAAATCAAGAGCAGACCGGGAATCCTCAGCGGGGATCGCGCCACCTGGGTGTGGGAATCCGACCAGCGTTCGCACACGGAAGACAACCCGATCATTCTCACGAACCGCAAGGCGAAAAAGCTCGTGTCGCTGCTGAAGCGGCAGAAGGCTTGCCAGAAAATCCGGGTCCCCTACCTCGACCCGCTCGTGTTCTGTTCCCACGATACACTCCAGTGCCGCCTACAAGGCGTCGACCGTTACCGCATCTGCTTACGCGACAGAGAGAAGACGGCAGATCGTCCAGCAACGCCAGGAATCATCGCGGCCGTCAAATCCAGAGGTGTCGAGGGGCTGTTCGACAACTTTGAGCTGCTTGTCGACCGTCCAACGGCCAGTGCCCTTTCGCGCGGCATGGAGCAGGCGGGCATCCGCCCTTCACAGAGGTCGCGACGAGTCGGGGATTACGTGCTCGGCGAGTTGTTGTTCGAAAGTCCAACTGGGACGTACCAGGATTGGGAGGCCACGCATTCCACATTCGACAAGATGCGGCGGCGCGTCCGGATCTACACCACCGGTGCAGCGATGCCCGCTGTTGACCGAGACACCATTCGCAAAGCGGCCAAGCGCGAGTTCGAACTGCTGGAGGGGTTGAGTCACGGTGGAATCCTTCAGGCGCTCGACTACACAGAGCACGAACTGGGTCCTGCCATCGTTTTTCGGCACGATCCGGACTCCCTCCGTCTCGACCATTTTCTGGCTCAATACGGCGCGCGACTGAGCGTCGATGACCGCTTGAGCCTCACACGACAAGTCGCCGAGGCGTTACGTTACGCACACGAAAAGCGGGTGGTTCATCGCGCACTCAGCCCGCAGAGCGTGCTGGTCACCAATCCCGAATCCCACTCCCGCAAGACCAAGATTTTTAATTGGCAGACGGGGCAGCGGCTCGCCGGCACGACGTCGTCGAAGGGGCTTGCACTTGTGACGCCCACGATTCACCCGGAGCAGCTCATTGAGGACGCCGCCACAGTCTACATGGCACCTGAGGCGATTACGGAGCCAGGTAGTTTGGGCGAGCACATGGATGTCTTTTCGCTGGGCGCTATCGCCTATCACATCTTCTCGGGGCAACCGCCAGCGGGAAACCTGTTCGAACTGGGTGAGAAACTTCGAAACGGTTCCGGACTGGCGCCGACGTCATCCTGGACAAGATCCGCCGCTGCCGGGAAGCTGTTGTCAAGGCTTAGACCGGACAGGAGACTAGCCAACTGCGGCGCTTCCGCAGAGAGTTGCTCGCGGCGGTAGGCTCTTCCACCTCGCCGAAGATGGGAGCATAGCCACCTTTCGGGAGTGAAATGCGGACTGGATCCGAGGCGCCCTCGACGACGTAGTATTCATCCAGCTTCTTCCGAAGCGCGTAAGCCCGGTTGCGCACAACGGAGTCATCATGGGGCGAAAAATCCGGCCCCTTGCCGAGAACGTCGACGCCAATCGTGTATTCGGTAAGAGCCGTTGCCTGTCCCTGCCAAGTCTTCTCGCAGACATCGCGCAAGAAGGCCTTCAACTGCTCGCTCCGGTCGAACGTCTTGCTGCCGAGAACGGGGTCCAGGGCGGCGCGCTGAGCCTCTTCCCGAACAGGAGTCATTATGAGAAGCTTAACAAAATCAGTTCGGCGCTTGATATACTCTCCCTTCATCATGCGCCTCCTACTTCTGCTCGCCGCCCTTTCGTTCCACCTGCTGGCGCAGGCCACCTTCCCGAAGGCTTACTCGCCCACTAACGACATTGTGATGGACAACCTCGTCGGCATTCCGATGCGTGACGGGGTGAAACTGTTCGCCGATGTCTTCCGGCCCGCCAAACCGGGCAAGTATCCAGTGATCGTCTGCCGGACGCCGTACTCCACCGAACGCGCTCCATCGGCCTACGACGCCGCTGTCTTCTTCGCGCAGCGCGGCTACGTGTTCGTCTTCCAGGACGTCCGCGGTCGCCACGAATCCGAAGGCCGCTGGGAGCCGTTCCGCGACGATATCAACGACGGCTACGACACGGTGGAATGGGCCGCGGCGCAGCCCTGGTCCAACGGCAAGGTGGGCATGCAGGGCGGCTCCTACCTCGGCCACGTGCAGTGGCGCGCGGCGATGGCCAAGCCGCCGCATCTGGTGGCCATGTTCCCGGCCGTGGCCGCCACGAGTCTCTACCACGACTGGATTACACTGAACGGCGGCTGGCGGCTGAGCTTCAACTTCGGCTGGGGCCCGGTGCGGCAGGAGTCCCGCATAATGCAGAACACGGGGCCCCATACGATTGGCGGCGTCGACGCCATCCACTTCGACCAGATGCAGCGCCACCTGCCGCTCGACACCATGCAGCAGCTGGCCGGCCGTAACGCGCAGTTCTACAAAGATTGGATTGCGCATCCCGACTACGATGACTACTGGAAGAAGCTCAACGCCGAAGAGGTGATGGACCAGATTACGGCCCCGGCGCATACGTTTGGCGGCTGGTTCGATATCTTCAGCCAGGGCACGCTGCGCGGCTATGCGCTGCTGTCGAAGAAGGGCGCGACGGAACAGGCCCGGAAGCAATCCCGGCTGGTGATCGGCCCCTGGGGCCACGGCTCGTCGCAGAAATTTGGCGACCTCGACTTCGGCGCCCACGCCCACGTAGACCAGTACTCGCTCGAACTGCAGTACTTCGACTACCACCTCAAAGGCCTGGCCAACGGCCTTGAGAAAGAGCCGCCCGTGAAGCTGTTCGTCATGGGCCGCAACGAGTGGGTCGGCGAGAACGAATATCCAATCGCCCGCACGCAGTACAAGAACATGTACCTGCACGCGGGCGGCAAACTAGACTGGGCCGAACCGGGCGCCGCCGCGCCGGCCGCCAGCTACCGCTACGATCCGCAGAACCCGGTGCCCTCGCTGGGCGGCAACAACTGCTGCGGCACGCCGACGCCCGCCGGCCCGAAGGATCAGCGTCCGTTTGACTCGCGCGGCGACATTCTGCGCTATACCTCGGAGTACCTCCGCGAACCGCTCGAGATCGCCGGGCCCGTGAAGGTGGTGCTGCACGCCGCCACCGATGGGCCCGACACTGATTTCGTCGCCAAGCTCATTGACGTCTATCCCGATGGCCGCGCGCTGAACATGGCCGAAGGCATCATCCGGGGCCGCTACCGCGCCGGGGCGGACAAGCCGCGGCTGCTGCAGCCGGGCAAGACGTACGAGTTCACGATCGACCTGGTGGGAACGGCCGTCGAGTTCCAGCCCGGCCACCGGATCCGCATCGACATCACGAGCTCCCACTTCCCGCAGTTCGACCGCAACCCCAACACCGGCGAAGCCTTCGGCACGTCGACGAAGACCCGCATTGCCACCCAGACGATCCAGCACACCAGGGCGACGCCTTCTTACGTTGTGCTGCCCGTCATCCCCGCGAGGAAACGATAACCCTATGTACGCCGCGAATCTGACCTGGCAGCAGGTGCAGGCCATTCCGAAGTCGACTCCCGTCATCCTGCCGATCGCAGCCGTGGAACAACACGGGCACCATCTGCCCGTCTATACGGACAGCTTTCTGCTGAGCGAAGTGGTTCGCCGCGCCGAAGCGAAACCCGTGCGGTCCCGGTGAGGATCGGCTAGATTCCGATCCCGCCCTCCGCGCCGTGCAACAACGAAGAACTGGCGGAGTTTAGCGCGTGTGGCAAAGGGTAGCGTTACGGAAAGGATGCACACGAATTCCG
>Ga0194112_10011429_pt1 | contig 10987 bp, 12 predicted proteins | sample TA2MahC400mmetaG_FD_146191 | JGI IMG/M metagenome (GOLD analysis project Ga0194112, IMG submission 146191) | Freshwater microbial communities from Lake Tanganyika, Tanzania - TA2015016 Mahale Deep Cast 400m | ecosystem: Environmental > Aquatic > Freshwater > Lake | place: Tanzania: Lake...
CGAAGATGGCTCCCTGGGAGATCTGGATTTCAGAGAGCCAAGAGCGGATGCTTTTAGCTGTACCTCCCAAGAATCTTGAAAAGGTTATCAAGATATTCAAAGATGAGCAGACAGAAGCTACTGCTATAGGTAAGTATGATCAAACTGGTTTGGCTAAGCTGAATTATCATGGAGTCAAAATTGCTGAGATTGAGCTAAAGTCTCTGTTTAATCCGCCTAAAACAACAAGAACTGCAAATAAGTTAGCAAAGAAGAGCGTTGAACCAGAATTTCCAGAGCCAAATAACCTCGGTTTAATACTCAAAAAATTATTAGCAAGTTATAATATTGCCAGCAAAGAGAAAGTTGTTAGAAGATACGACCATGAAGTGAAAGGGCAGACCGTTGTGAAGCCTTTACAGGGCTGGAATTCAGGGCCAAATAATGCAGCGGTTTTAAAACCTCTGGAAAAATCTGATGTAGGTATAGTAATCTCTTCAGGCCTTAATCCACGATATGGAAAAATTGATCCATATTGGATGGCTGCATCAAGCATCGATGAAGCAATCCGAAACAATGTAGCAGTTGGTGGAAGACGCATATCATTGCTTGATAATTTCACTTGGGGAAGCCCCGAATACCCTGACCGAATGGATGCTCTAGTCGAAGCATGCAAGGCATGCTATGAAATTGGGAAAGCTTACAACACACCATTCATCTCTGGTAAAGATAGCTTATACAACGAGTCGCCTCTTGGACCTGTTGCACCAACATTATTGATAACTGCATTAGGAATAATTCCCAACTACAGTAATGCAGTGACAATGGATCTAAAAAAGGCAGGAAACAAACTCTATCTCATTGGAGAAACTAAAAAAGAGCTTGGAGGATCAGAGTATTACAATCTTCACGGTTATCTTGGATCCTCAGTTCCCAAGTTGGACGCATTGAAAGCTGTTCAATCTTACCAAAATATTACTGATGCCATTGATTCGAAATTAATCCTCTCCTGCCACGACATCTCTGAAGGAGGTTTAGCTGTTGCTTTAGCAGAGATGGCATTTACTGGAGGACTAGGATTAAACATTAATTTAAACAAAGTCCTTGCCAATGAAAAATTAAGACTTGATTTCCTTCTATTCTCTGAATCAAACAGTAGGATGCTAGTAGAAGTATCAGAGGAGAACTCGGTGACCTTCGAAAAAATTATGGATGGAACAACCTATTCATCAATTGGTGTAGTGACAAAGATCCCAAGACTCGATCTCAATTATGATGGAAAAACTGTTGTCGATGAAGCCCTATCTGAATTGATTAAGGCATGGAAAACACCATTGGAGGCACCTCGATGAAGAGACATGACATTAAAGTTCTTTTAATGCGTGCCCCGGGAACAAACTGCGATCTGGAGGCTCTACGAGCATTCAGAGACATGGGCGTTCAAGCAGAGCTTGTTCAAAGCCAGAAAGTTTTCAAAACTAAAAACCTCGACGACTATAACATAATCTTCTTCCCTGGAGGATTCAGCTACGGAGATTATGTCCGCAGTGGAGCAATCTGGGCAAAAGAGATGGAGTATAGGATAGGTAAAGAACTGAAGGCATTTGTTGAAGAGGGAAAACCTGTCATCGGAGTATGTAACGGATTCCAAGTATTAGTTGAAACCGGATTCTTGCCTGGGTTCAAAGGTAAAAGTATCGAACCTGAGGCCGCACTTGGTAACAGCACTCATGGATACCAGTGTCGATGGATTAGAATGAAGAAAGTGAATAAAGGAAGTTGTCAGATGCTTAATAGTGTCGAAGAAGGCACAATCCTTCAGACACCAGTTGCTCATGGTGAAGGCCGATTCATTCTGCCACCGGATAAACTGGAGCAGCATTTAAAGAAATTATATGATAATGACCAAGTGGTTTTCAGATACTGCAGAGAAGATGGCTCCCCAGCATCAGGTGAATGGCCTATCAATCCGAATGGCGCTTTGGACGATATCGCTGGGATATGCAATCCTGAAGGGAATGTGCTGGGCTTAATGCCTCATCCAGAAAGAGCATATTACGGTCACCTAATGCCAACATGGACTAGCACAGGATTAAACAAGTATGGAGACGGATACCCCTTCTTCGATTCAGTAATAAAATTCACTGAGAAAAAATTTTAATCTCTAATTTTAACCTGCAGCTCTCTTACGCCTATATTCCAGCAATTTTTTCTCTAATTCTTTATCATTAATTGCTAAAATCTCTAGCGATAATAAGGCAGCGTTTTTAGATGAATCGATACCAACTGTCGCAACAGGGACTCCTGTCGGCATTTGAACAATACTAAGCAGTGCATCTATTCCATTCAGTTTAACTTCCTTGGGAACACCAATAACTGGTTTTATTGTGTGTGCAGCTACAACTCCGGGTAAAGCAGCAGCTAATCCTGCAATAGTGATAAAAACTTTTGCTTGGCTTTCTTCAACATATTGAGCTAAGGCTTTAGGATTTCTATGAGCGGACAGTGTTTTCAATTCATAATCGATACTGAATTCTTTTAGTATACTGGCTGCACTTTCTCCTAGTTCCTTATCTGAGTCGCTGCCAATTATTATTGAGACGGAAACCATGTTGAATGATAATGCGTTTCAACTTAAGAAAATAACTGATTAAAATTATCAATAATTGAAATATTAAATAGACAAAGAGAATACAATCAGTTCATGCAGGAGACCATCCTTCTAACAACATTACATGACTCAAGTGGATGGAGCATTAACTCAATCACCGAAACAGTCAACCTCCTAGATGCTTGTTATCCCAAAAAAATTGTTATATTAACAAAAAATACACTACCCTCAGTAATTGAAGCATTAAAAAATTCTGGATGGGATGTCAATACTTCAAGAAGTGAAGTGGGTATTGGATATATATCTGATTCAAGGAAAAAATTGCTCGAATATGGAGTCAAATCAGGTTTCACCTCATATCATTTAGTCGATATGGATCGGCTTCTCCACTGGGCAAAAACATACCCTGAAGAGTTGAGAAAAATAGCAAATGAGATTCCTAAACACAAATTTTTGATCTTGGGACGAACAAACAGGGCTTATGAGACTCATCCCATAAATCAGAAAGAAACTGAATGTTTACCCAATAAGGTTGTCTCTCTATTATGCAACCAAAAATTAGATGTCACAGCTGGTTCAAGGGGAATATCAAGTGAAGCAGCTGAAATCATTATACAATATTCGCAGGGGCGGTATTTTGACTCAGATTCAGAGTGGCCAATAATCATTCGCTGTAAAACAAAATATGAAATATCATTTATAGAGGTTGAAGGTTTAGAGTGGGAGACTCTGATAAAACGTTCGATGATGAAACTTGATAATGGGAGTCTGGTTGATGTTAAAGAATATAACGAGTCTAATCCTGAATCATGGACTTATAGAATAATGCTTGCTAATAGGATCTCTCAATGTGCATATCAGACTTATCAGCGTTTGAAAAAGGATTAATTCTCGTATATTCGTCCCTTCTCTTTCAAGCCTTGGTTAATTTTTTTCTTCATCTCTTTAGCAAGTTGATCTGCTTTTGGCGTTGGGTAATTATTTGTTACACACCCTAGACATAGCTGGTATTTGCTCATTCCTGTGCTTTTTACGTACTCATTTAAGGGGAGATAATTCACGCTGTCCGCTCCAATTTCTGTAGCTATCTCTTCATCATCGAGCCTTGCACCGATTAACTCTGAATATGTACTCATGTCAATGCCATAGAAACAGGGTCCAATGATTTTGGGATAAGTGATAAAAAGGTGGATCTCGCCTGCATTTGCTCCTCTTAATCTTTTTACTGTGCTCTTGATTGTGTCTCCTCTGACTATGCTGTCGTCGATTATTGCCAAGTTCTATCCTTCAATCATTGGTTGAAGAATATTTAATTTCCTGAATATGATGTTCTGTCGGTCTTGAGAATCAGAGATGAAGGCTCGTTGGGTGACGTATCGATGTCTCCTTGTTGCTCTTTCCCATGGTAGCCCTGTCTCTTCATGGAATCCATATGCTGCATCATCTGCTTTTTCTGGTAGGCTTAGAATCACGTCACATCTCTGAGCTTTCTCTTTATATTGTTGGGCTAGTGTTACACCAAAGTCTTTTCTTGCATTGTAGACGAATTTTTTATCAATTCTTGAGTCTGGCCTCATGAAATAGGCAAACTCGAAAGCACAGAATGCTTTTTTTCTCCATGGAATTACTTGCTTTCGAAAGTATTTCTGATCTTTAATACAAATTAGTTCACCTGGCTGCGGTTCATGATCGAAAGCAATTCCGTTGATATCCAGTCCAACACTCTCAGAACTGAAAGCATGAACTCCCTCTTTTTTACCATAACAGAGTGGTTTAATGCCTATTGGATCTTTGAAAGCGAATAGAGTGCCATCATCAATTATTCCAGTTACTGAATACGCTCCATCTACAAGATTCATGCAAGCTTGCACAGATTCCTCAAGGGAATTCGTCTCATCAAATTTTCTCAGTAAGAGTGTAGTTAAAGCATGGGTGTCTGAAAAATTTGCAGCCAATCCAAGTTGGTTCTGCGATTCACGCACGTTGACTATATTGCCATTAAAGCTAATGGCAATTGAGTGTTTTTTGCCTTCCAAAACTATTGGCATTGCATCTCTTTGCTTAGCCTCCAGATCAAGTGAACCAGAAGTCACATAGCGAACATTACCAATACCTATTTTTCCATCTAATTTATGTAAACTAAAATTCTCAAATTCACCACTATTTGGGGGAATCAAACCTATTTGGGTATAATGATTGATGATTTTGTTCAGTGTAGCAAATCCATGGCTTTGATGGCCTCTATGGTTCTGAGCAAGCATACCCCAGTAGAGGTAAGAGAAGACTTCGCTCTCTACAACTGCGCCATATACTCCACATTACTCATAGAGGCTCACCTGAGCTCTTCCATGACCTGATCAACAGTTTTAAGATTATAATCGCTTAGATTCTTTTTTCCTGATAAAACCTGGTAAGATGCAACACATCTCATGGAGACTTGTCTAATTATTGGCGTAGGAATTTCAGGTGCTGGACCATTACCAATGTAGTTGATATTTCTCAAGTATGCTCTGAGGAACTCTTTGTCTAAGCAGTGTGCTTCCTGAGGTTTCCCAACTTGATAGAATTTTTCTGCCCAGAATCTAGCAGAGTCATGACTCGGAGGCTCATCAATCTGAATAAGCTGGTCACCAACTTTACCAAATTCCAGTTTAAAATCAGGGATTATGAAGCCCCTGCTCTTTGCGTGGTCTCTGTAAGTTTTGAATAGTTTAAATGTGGCTTCTTCTAGCTGGTCCCATTCTTCTCGTGTCGCTAATCCTCTTTCAATTGCTTGTTTTTTGCTTATCTCCTCATCATGCCCTGCATCAGCTTTGGTTGTTGGTGTTAAAATTACTTCAGGTAATTCTTCAGCCATTCTTAAACCATTAGCTAGCTTTATGCCACTGACTTCCCTAGCACCATCATTGTAAGCACGCCATGCTGAACCATAGAGGTAAGCTCGACAGACCCATTCAATATCTATTCTCTGAGCTTTCTTAACCCTCATACTTCTTGAATCCTCTAAAAATTTAAAGTGGTTCGGGAAGATATCGTTAGTTTTGTTGAACCAGAATTCTCCTAACTTGTTTAAGCTCTCCCCCTTATGAGGTATCAGTGTAGGGAAAACTACATCAAAAGCAGATATTCTATCAGTGGTTACAATGACCATCTCATTACCAAAATCGTAGACGTCTCTCACTTTGCCTCTTCTGGGTTCAATGTCTTTCGAATATTCAGAGTATCTGAGAACCTCAATTTTGCCTTGACCCAAAGGATCATCCACTAAATAAGATTCTTTCATCCTCAGCACCTCAGGTTTATAATACTCATATATTGTATACTATATTCAATAATTGCGAATATATCAAGCTTCTTTTAACATGTTGATGCAAATTGTAATATTTTTTACAAAACCATGTGATAAATTCTTAAACCAGAGTCACCAATAAGAAAACGATTTGGTCTCCAGTAAACTAAAAAAACGCTTCGAAGAAGTTGTAACCAGTGGAGTCAAGCCACTAATCTCCTTGGGTATAACTCCCAACATGGTGACTGTGGCTGGTTTAGTTGCTTCTTTACTGGCAGCGTGGTTTTATTCTCTGGGGAGTCAGGGTTCAAATATATTAATAGCTGGGCTTCTTGTGCTGTTTTCTGGCCTCTTAGATGCTATTGATGGTGTTGTTGCTAGGGTGTCTGGGAAAGTTACTGTTTTTGGTGGTTTTTTTGATTCGGTATCTGATCGTTATAGTGATGCATTGGTTCTTGCTGGGGTAACGGTTTCTGGTTTATGCAATATTTATGCAGGAGTCGCTGCCATTATTGGTTCACTGATGGTTAGTTATGCTCGCGCAAAATCCGAGTCATCAGGAATAGCTATGGCTTCGATTGGAATAGCTGAGCGTGCAGAGAGGATGATATTATTAGCAATCTTCAGTTTTATTGCATTATATAATCTCGAATTTTTAGGATATGGTATAATAATTTTAGGAATCTTAGCTAATTTCACAGTATTGCAAAGAGTGCTATACTTCAAAAATAAGGTAGCTTAGGATGGAGACCTAAACCTTCTAGTACGTGGAGCAAACTTTCGTTCTTCTTTTCCTCGTACCTTAACTACACCTCTGTGAACAGCACAACTGATGCAGAAGTATTTTGTAACCTTAGTCCTCTGAATCGTTGAACCTTGCTGCTGTAACTCTTTGAGAAGCCTTGAATCAATAAGCGAAGTGTACCTTGTCTGTCTCTTCGCCTTGTCGCGGGGCACCAGAGCCCCACATATACTACATTGTACTGTTCCAGAGCTCCCCTTGTCTCCTTTGCTGCGGCCACCGCTGCTCCTCTTCTTCGTCAATTTTAGAACCTCAGCAGTAGTGTGAGTAGGTTAATTATAAATGCTGCGTGACGGTCTGGCATTATTCATTTTTTTTATAATAAAAATCTGTGATTAATCAGATTAGATAAAAAGTGAGTAGATCATTGAGATGAATATTGTAGTAAGATTCCTTTAATTGCTTGATTAAAAATTGATTCAGCGACTTTCGTGTAGCCTCTATTGTTTAAATGACCATCATTATAGTATTTTTTATCTAGTTTTCCCTCAGAATCAGCCATTGTTTCGACTAAACTAACAAAAATTACTCCTTCACTCTTGCAGAGAGTCTGTAACTGTTTGTTAAAACCCGATAATCTTGAATTTAGTGACACTACTCTGCCTGGTGTAAGTGAGCAAGCAATAGGTTCAGCTCCTATTGATTTTGTCATCTGATATAATTTTTGTAAGTTAGCAAGAAGGTCCTGATTTTTTATGTTTGGGTTGAAATCGTTGAATCCTGCCCAGATGATGACATAATCTGGTTTATGCTGTGTAACCCTTGGATTGAATCTGGTAATCATTCCTCCTGTTTTATCCCCATTCACACCTTCGTTTTCGATTACAACACCTAGATTGGTTATGTTTTTTTCCTTAATCTCTACCCAGATGAGTTGCTCAAGTACTCTAGTGTATGGGAAGTTTATGCCTCTTGGGTTTTCAGATGAAGGTGACTGAAAACCAACTGTCATACTATCTCCAAGAGCAACGAAGACTAGAAACTTGTAATCCATATGACCTGTTAATGTTTATCGAGGAGTTTAACATTTTTTAGGGATATAATTTGTTTTTTAGTAAAACCGTTTATATCTTTGAGCCATAAGGCTTCAGTGTGAATACTCGTGAATTAGCGTTAACTGGAGTCTACTCAGCTTTAGTCGTTGCTGTTGCCTACGCTAAGGGCTTAGCAGCTTCGAGTCTTCCAGGAGTATTTGAGTTTATGACTATCCTAATTTTCGTTGCAGGTTACTGTTTCGGGAAATGGATTGGGGTCTCTGTAGGTGCAATGTCTTTAGTGATTTACATGCTGATCCCCTACCCTTTTGCTCATCCTGCTGCTTGGCTCTATACTATTTCACCTGTATTATTGATCGTCATGATGCTACTTGGAATGATGTTTGGTTTTGCAGGGTGGAGTCTTTCTAAATTATTTAAATCGGATTCTCCTCGTTTTGCCCTGTTACTGATTATTTCGGGTTTCGTGTTGACTTTTGCTTATGATATTTTATCAAGTATTGGGTTTGCTCTTGCATATCCCGCTTTCAGTGATGTTTGGACTGCAATCTACCTTACCTTCATACCCTTATACTATCCATGGCCACCCATAATTCATACTTTAACTAATGCAATAATTTTTGGCGTGCTGGGGACTCCATTAATTAGAGCTGTAAAGAATCTGCCGGAAGCATTGAATACGACTAGGGTATAATTATTTTAAGATTGATCGAATATTTCGATGCCCCTGACATTGAAGCCCGATTAGCTGAAATTATTGATCTCCTAAGATTCAATCACATTAAACCTAAAAACGTCTTATGTGTTAGGAGTCGTGGTTCCCAAGCTAAGCGGACACTTGCTAGGATTCATGGTTTAGGGAAAATTTGGCAGGTAGCGATGGGGATCGAACCAACTTACATCATCGAAGTAATCTCTGAACAATTTGACAGGTTATCAACTGCTGGGCAGGATAGAACCCTCGTCCATGAATTACTCCACATCCCCCAGGGATTTCAGGGCGGTTTTAGACATCATAAAGATCATGTTACTACAGAAAACGTTGATTTATGGTTTAAGCGATATCAGGAGAAGAAACATGAACAAAACCTGTTCTCAAAGAAGTAAGCGATAAAGAGCGCGGTGACGATAGTTTATTGTATGTACCCTAGGCTTATGGTTGTTGAAGTGAAGAAATCTATTACGCTTAGGGATTTCGTTAAGACTCTTGGTGAAGACATTTTATATGCTTATGATCGCCGACTCATTGGGGTTTTAGTTGATGGGAAACGGTTATGGCCTTCAGCGCCTTTGAAATCTGGTGATAGGGTCACGATTTTTCCGATTATGACTGGTGGATGATTATATTACTATGATCTCTACTGGTTCACCCCATTTTGTGTAACATGCCATTTTATTGAATTCGTATGGGTAACTGATTATGACCATTACACGTCCAAAGAAGTTAAGGTGGTCAGTTAATGATGGTGAATTATCTCCTTTTGGGTGAGTATGGAATGTCCCAACTATTCTGAAGTCCATGGGAATCATGTGGGTTGGATAACTTGCTGAAGCAATGTTGGTTGTAGCATATGGAGGATATAGATAATCCGTTACGCGTATAGTATCCCCCTTAACATCGCCACGAAGCAACAATACAGCTTCTCTTGGGTGCTTGAAGCGAGCGAAGTCCAGCACCTCATCAAGTAATCCCTGCTCTAATTCAATCTTCATTTTTCCCATTCCCAAAAATTGTGTTATTTAATCACTCGATTTGTAGAGTAAAGGAGATATCCTCTCTGCCCTCTACTTTCTTTTCTCCAGTGCCTTCATTATAGTAGATCTCTTCGATCTTTAAGGTTTCTTTGAGGTCTCTTTCACACTGTTTAATATCTTTAGCTGTTTGTTGATCGGAATAAATTGTCACTTTTTTGACTGGCTTGTTTAAGCTGATGCCTCTTTGATTCTTTTCTTTTCGCAGCCCTGTGATTACGTCAATAAATAGGTCTCCGATCCTTTCTGCTTCAGCATCCATGTTTTTCGGATTAAGGGTTGGCCATTGGCTTGTATGGATGCTTTCTTCGTTCTTCTCAGCATATAGATAGTCGTAGAGTTCTTCTGTTAAGTGTGGGATTACGGGCGCAAGTAGTTGCAGTGTCTTTTTTAAGGTGTGGTAGATTGTCTGCTGTGCAGCGATTTTTTCTTCTCCTGTGCTATATAATCTCCATTTGACTGCTTCGATGTAATGGTCGCAGAAGATATGCCATGTGAAGTTGCGTGCTGCTTCTGTTGCATTCATGAACTCACATTTTTCCATCCCCTCTGTGCTTGCTGCAATCGTTTTTTCTAATTTAGTTAATATCCATCGATCCAAAAGTTGTGTTTTAACCATCTCTGAGTTGGGATCGTAGTCTTCAAGTTTCATTGCAGCGAATCTTGAGGCGTTCCAGATCTTAGTCATGAATCGTTTACCATACTCTACATCTTCCCATCGGAAGGGGATGTCTGTGCCCGTACTTCCTCCACATGCTGCCCATTGTCTTGCAGCGTCTGCTCCTTGTTTATTGAAGACATCAGGTGCTGTAACGAAGTTACCTAAACTTTTACTCATTTTTCTTCCGTCACCACCTAGCACCATTCCGTTGATTAATACTGAGTTATATGCTGGTTCATTGAATAGAGCTAAGCTTCTAACCATGAGGTAGTATGCCCAGGTTCGGATGATGTCTTGCCCGCTCGGGTGGACCGATGCTGGGAATAGGTTGTGCCAGTCTTTCCTATCCGGCCAGCCAGCGTGGATGGGGCATGTCATGCTGCTGTCGAACCATGTGTCCATAACGTCATAGTCGGGGATGAATTCGGAGGATCCACATTTGCTGCATTTTCCTCTTGGTTTCTGAACCTTAGTATCCACTGGCAGTTCCTGTGCTTCAGCAAGATGAATTTCACCACACGCTTTACAATACCAAACTGGTACTGGGGTTGCGAAAACCCTCTGCCTACTTAGAACCCAATCCCAGTCTAGACTCTCAGTCCAGTTAATCAGCCTATACCTCATATAATCTGGGAACCAATCAATCTTCTTCGCCTGTTTCACAACCTTCTCAGATAAAACAGTTGTTTTCATGAACCACTGTTTTTGATTAACAACCTCTATAGGAGTATCACAGCGCCAGCATGTGCCAACTTCCTGATCAAGGGGCTTCTCTTCTTTAAGGAGTCCAGTTTTTTTCAGGTCTTCCACGATCAATTTTCTTGCTTCAATTACACTGAGTCCCTTATACTTGCCACCCTGCTCGTTTAATTGACCACGTTTATCCAGGATGTTAATT
>Ga0194112_10011447_pt1 | contig 10976 bp, 9 predicted proteins | sample TA2MahC400mmetaG_FD_146191 | JGI IMG/M metagenome (GOLD analysis project Ga0194112, IMG submission 146191) | Freshwater microbial communities from Lake Tanganyika, Tanzania - TA2015016 Mahale Deep Cast 400m | ecosystem: Environmental > Aquatic > Freshwater > Lake | place: Tanzania: Lake...
AGTTGAAGGGGCGAAACATGCGGATAGTGCTCGCCATCGTTGGGCTGTTGACGGTTTGCGGCGCTGACGCCGCTCCCCGGGTCATCGCCGTGAGCATCGACGGCGTGGTCCACCCCGTCACCGCCGAGATCATCGCCCGCGCCATCGACCAGGCCCAGCGGGAGAACGCCGAGCTGGTGCTGATTCGCCTGAACACCCCCGGTGGACTGCTCGAGGCCACCCGCCAGAGCATCGAGCACATTGTCGCCTCCCCTGTGCCCGTGGTCACCTACGTCACTCCCAGCGGCGGACGGGCCGCCTCAGCCGGGTTCTTCGTTCTCGGCGCCGGCGACGTGGCGGCCATGGCCCCCGGGACCAACACCGGGGCCGCCGCCCCGATCCTGCTGGGCAAGGAAATGGACCCCGTGCTCCGCCAGAAGGCGCAGAACGACGCCGCCGCGTCCGTGCGCAGCATGGCCGCCAAGCGCGGCCGCAACGCCGCGCTGGCGGAGAAGGCCGTGCTGGAGAGCAAGTCGTTCACCGACAAGGAGGCCCTGGAGAACCGCATAATCGACCTGGTCGCCGCCAGCGAGACCGACCTCTTCCGCCAGCTCGACGGCCGCCAGATCACCCGCTTCGACGGCCGCCAGCAAACCCTCCGGCTCACCGGCGCTACCGTGGTTGAATACGAGAAGAGCCTGCGCGAGAAGATCATGAGCGCGGTGGCGGATCCCAACCTGGCCCTGGTGCTCATGGTCCTTGGCGCCTTGGGCGTCTACATCGAGTTCTCCTCGCCCGGCCTCATCGTCCCCGGGGTGGCCGGCGCCCTGCTGGTGCTGCTGGGGCTCTCCGGCCTGGCGCTGCTGCCCATCAACTGGCTCGGAGCGGCGCTGCTGGTGCTGGCGCTGGCCCTGTTCGTGCTAGAGGCCAAGATCGTCTCCCACGGCATTCTGGGGGCGGGCGGCGCCCTGGCCATGGTGCTCGGCGCCCTGTTGCTCATCGACAGCCCCGTTCCCGAGATGCGCATCCGGCTTTCGACCGCCGTGGGTCTGGCGGTCCCCTTCGCCGTGATCACCACGTTCCTGGTTTCCCTGGTCATCCGCGCCCGCGTCAGCAAGGTGTTCACCGGAACCGCGGGGATGGTCGGCGAGATCGGCGTGGTTCATACCGCCCTTGCGCCCAAGGGCAAGGTTATCGTGCATGGTGAGTACTGGGACGCCATCGCGGGCGCGCCGCTCGAAGCCGGCGTCCGCGTGCGCGTCACTGGTATCGATGGTCTGACACTCAGTGTAGAGCCCTTCACGGGCCACTCCGGAGGTTGATATGGAAGCCCCCTACATCGTCATCGCGGTGATTGTGCTGTACGCTCTTTCGTGCATCCGCATTCTCAAGGAATACGAGCGCGGCGTGATTTTCCGCCTGGGCCGCGTACTGCCCGAACCCAAGGGCCCCGGCATCATTCTGGTGTTCTGGCCCATCGACTCCATTACGCGCATTCCCCTGCGCGTCGAGACCCACGAGGTCCCGCCCCAGGACATCGTCACCCGCGATAACGTCTCGGTGAAGGTCAACGCGGTGGTGTACTTCCGCGTGATGGACGCCACCCGCGCCGTCATCCAGGTCTCCAACTACCTGTACGCCACTTCCCAGTTGGCCCAGACCACTCTGCGCAGCGTGCTGGGGGAGGTCGAGCTGGACGAGCTCCTCAGCCAGCGCGAGAAACTCAACGCGCGCTTGCAGGAAGTCCTGGACCGGCACACCGAGCCGTGGGGCGTGAAGGTCGCCCTGGTGGAGGTCAAACAGGTGGACCTGCCCGAGCAGATGGTGCGCGCCATCGCCCGCCAGGCCGAGGCCGAGCGCGAGCGCCGCGCCAAGGTCATCCACGCGGACGGAGAATTCCAGGCCGCCGCGAAGCTCGCGCAGGCCGCCGAAGTGATTCAGCGCCAGCCCGCGGCCATCACACTGCGCTACCTGCAAACCCTGGTGGAGATCGGCACCGAGCAAAACACCACTATCGTGTTCCCCTTGCCCATCGACGTGATTTCGAGGCTGACCGGCACGCCGAAACCCGAAGCAGCGGCCCCGGCGGAGACCTGATCCAGACCGCATGCCCAGAAACGAGGAAGGCGAGTTCGAGCTGGTGGTGGGCACCCGGCAGTTGCTGACCGTGGTGTTCATTCTCATGGTCCTGTTCGGAGTGGTCTTTTCGATGGGCTACTTCGTGGGCCGCAACGTGGCTGGCGAATCCCCGCTCGCCGCAGCCGCCGCCAAGCCCCCCGCCAACCCGGTCCCCGACTCCGCCAGGGTGACCTCCGCTCCGCCCTCACCGGTGGGAGATCCCGTCCCGGCGCCATCACCGGGGCAGGTTGCCGCAAACCCCGCCGCGGCTCCGCTGGTGGAACCTGCCAAGCCCCCCGCTGCCGCTCCAACCCTGGTAGCTGAGCCCGCGGCTGGCCAGACTTTCCTACAGGTAGCCGCGGTAAAGCGTCCCGAAGCGGAGCTGATCGTCGAGGTGCTTAAGAAGAAAGGCTTCCCGGCCATCACCGCGCCGGTCCCCAACGAGTCTCTTTTCCGCGTCCTGGTGGGACCTTTGGCGGACAACGCCGCCGTGACCAAGACCAAGACCGACCTCGAGCTGGCCGGTTTCCGCTCCATCGTCCGGAAGTACTGAGTGTCCGCCGCGCCGCCACGCCTGCCGCTCTGGGTCCGCAAGCCGCAGCGCGCAGTGGGTGCGGTGCACGCCCTGAAGCGAGAACTGCGCCGGCTCCGTCTCCACACCGTCTGCGAGTCCGCCCGCTGCCCCAACCTGCATGAGTGTTTCAGCCGTGGCACGGCCACCTTTCTCATTCTGGGCGATCGCTGCACGCGCGCCTGTGGCTTCTGCGCGGCGGCGGGCCGCCTGCCCGAGCCGCGCCCCGCGGCGCCAGATCCCGCGGAGCCAGCCGCCGTGGCCCGCTTGGCCGCTGCTCTCGGCCTGCGCCACGTGGTAGTCACCAGTGTCACCCGCGACGACCTGCCCGACGGCGGCGCCGCTCAGTTCGCCGAGACCGTCCGCCAACTCCGCGCCTTGCTCCCGCGGGCGCGCCTCGAGGCGCTGGCGCCCGATTTCCAGGGAGACGCCGCCGCTATCGCGACTATCCTCGATGCCCGCCCGGACGTCTTCGGCCACAACCTGGAGACCGTGGCCCGTCTCTACGGCCAGGTCCGTCCGCAGGCCCGATACCGCCGCTCGCTGGAAGTACTGGCCTTCGCCAAGCGCCGCGCTCCCGCCGTGCTGACCAAGTCAGGCCTCATGGCCGGCCTCGGCGAACAGCCCGGGGAGATCGAAGCGGCCCTCCACGACCTGCGAGCCGCCGACGTGGACATCCTCACCCTGGGGCAGTACCTCCAGCCCGCGCGCCACAACCTCTCCGTGGCCGCCTTCCATCCTCCGGCGCAGTTCGATGCCTGGCGCCACTACGGCATGTCGCTGGGATTCAAGGCCGTCTTCAGCGGCCCCCTGGTGCGCTCCTCGTACCTCGCCGAGGCGGTCTGGAAGCAGGCCGCGGGGGATACCTCATGCTGAACCTGCTGCTGGCGCTGGCCACCGCCTTCCTGTTGGTCCTCAGCTTCCCCCGCTGGAATCTGGTCTGGATGGCGCCCCTGGCCCTGGCGCCGCTGCTAGTCGCCCTGGCCCGTGAGCACCGTCCCTGGCGCCGCTTCCTGCTCGGCTGGGTCGCCGGTGTCGCCTATTGGCTCGGAGTCTGCTACTGGATCCAGACCGTCCTGGCCCGCCACAGCGACTTGTCCGCGTTCCTGGCCGGGCTGGCTGTGGTCTTGTTCGCGTTCATCAAGGCCCTCCACCTGGCGGCATTCTCGCTGCTGGCCGGCATTGTCATCCGCCGCGCGTGGGCCGTGCTCGCGGTCCCTGCCCTCTGGGTCGCCATTGAGCGCACTCACGGTCCGCTCGGCTTCGCCTGGCTGGCGCTGGGCAACGCCGGCATCGACATGGGCATCCCCATGCGCGTGGCGCCTTACACCGGTGTCTACGGCCTCTCGCTGCTGTTCGCCGCCTTCGGCACGGCGCTGGCCCTGGCGGCCCTGCGCCGCCCGCGCCGCCACCTGGCCTTCCTGCTGCCGCTGGGATTACTCTACCTGCTGCCCCGCCTGCCCGATCCCCAGCGCGCCGACCGGCCGGCGGTCCTCATCCAGCCCAACATCTCCCAGGACGCCGACTGGACCGAACCCTGGGTCCAGCGCATGCAGAACCGGCTGGCGCTACTGTCCCTGGCGGCCTCCACCGAGGCCGGTCTTCCCGCCCCCGAGCTGATCGTCTGGCCCGAAGTCCCTCTGCCGGTCTACTACGACCGCAACGTGCAGTTCCGCGAACTCGTATCCGGAGTGGCCCGCCGCACCGGCTCTCACCTGCTCCTCAACGTCGTCGCCCACACAGCCGAGGACAGGCCCATCAACTCCGCCCTGCTCGTCGGCCCCGACGCCCGCCCCTTGGGCCGCTACGACAAGCTCATCCTGGTTCCTCTAGGGGAGTACGTGCCCGCTCCCCTCGGCTTCATGTCCAACGTCTCCAGCGAGCTTGGCGACTTCGTACCCGGCAGGGACCTGAAATTGCTCCGCGCCGGCGACCACCCCATCGGCGCCTTCATTTGCTATGAGGCCGCCTTCCCGGACCTGGTCCGCCGCTTTGCCGCCGGCGGCGCCCAGCTCCTGGTGAACCTCTCGAATGATGGCTGGTTCGGACCCACCGCCGCCCGCCACCAGCACCTCGTGATCGCCCGCATGCGAGCCGCCGAGAACCGCCGCTGGCTGCTGCGCGCCACCAACGACGGCCTTACCGCCACCATCGACCCCGCCGGCCGCGCCTGCCGTCACCTGCCCCCTTACGTCGAGGCCGCCGCGCACACCACTTTCGCCTACATCGACACCCCGACCTTCTATACCCGCTTCGGCGACTGGTTTGTGTGGCTATGTGCCGCGCTGGCCGCAGCCGCTCTGCTCCCATGGAGCCGGCTGAAGCCGGCTTCTACCCGAGGCGGATAGAATCCCGGCGGGCCAGGTCGCGGCCGAGGAAGAAGCGGTAGCCGGTGAATAGCAGAACCGCAGCCGCGAGCATCACAACGGCCACGGCGACGAAGACGCCGCCCAGGCTCAGGTCACGCTTGAGCACGCCTGCCAGCAGCACTCCAAGCCCGCCGGCGAAGGTGTTGAGGAAGTTCGACAGGCCGATGGCAGTTGAGCGCAGCGTCGGCGGAACCACGTCGCAAAGCAAGGGGTTCTCATTGGACTGGCCGAGATTGCGGAAGAAGGAGAAACCGAAGACGCAGGAGCTGACCACCATAACGCTGGCCTGACCCATGAAGACGAGCAGAAACGGCGCCGCGGCGACGTAACAGAAGCCGTGGAGAAGCATGCGGCTGCGCCGGTCCCGGGCGGCACAGCGGTCCGAAAGCAGGCCGCCGAGAAGCACGCCGGCGGTCGCGGCAACCTGGAGAGCGAAAGTGCCCGAGAAGCCCGCCCCGGCCAGCGACATGTGGTACGTCTCGCGGAAGTAGAGCGGCAGCCAATTGAGGAAGATCCAGATGCCCACGGCGCTGAGCATGGCCTTTCCGGCAATCACCCAGTAGGAGGGAATGCCCGCCAGGGCGCGCAAGTCCCGTGGGAGCGAAGAAACCGGCCGTCTCGATCCAGCGGGCGCTCGCTGTTCGCCGCGGGGCGCGGGCCGCAGAAGCACCCGCGTGCACAGCAGGGCCAGGACCAAGCCCAGGCCGCCCAGGGCAAAGAACCCCGGCCGCCAGCCGTAGTGGTCGCCCAGGTAGCCGGTGGCCACGCCGCCGACAATCATCCCCACGTTAAGCCCGGCGGAGTGCAGGCCCATGGCGGCGCCCCGCGTGGCGGTGCCATGGTAGTCCGCGAGCATGGCGGTGGCGGCAGGCAGGTACAGGCACTCACCAAGCCCCAGCAGCACACGCATGCCGATCAGGTGCCAGTAGTTGGCGGCAAAACCCGTCAACAGAGTGATGGCGCTCCACGCCGCCAGGCTGACCAGGATCAGCCGCCCGCGCGGCCACCGGTCGGCCAGCACGCCGGCCCAGGGCGATCCCAACGCGTAGGCCCACAGGAAGGCAGAGCCGATGCCGCCCAGAGCGACGTCGGAGAGGCCGAGCTCGCTGCGGAGCAGCGGGAACACCACGGACACCGAAGTGCGATCGGCGTAGTTGAGGCCGGCGGCGAAGAAGAGCGCCGCTACAAGCTGCCAGCGGTAGGTGAACATCAGCATCTCAGGCCGGCGCGGGCGGGACGGCCTCGCCGAGGCCATGCTGCTCGACGAACGCGCGTGCGCGGGTCAGCCACTCGTCCGGCAGCGGAGGCGCCAACTGGACCATGTACGGCTCCATGATGCCGAGCACGTGCAGCACTGCCTTGAGGGCCATCAGCCGGAGAGTGGTGGAATCCTGCGGGCGGTCCTCGAAAAGCCCGAAGGCGCCCATGAGACCGGCGATTCGCTCCTGGTCGCCCGGGCGCGGTTCTCCGGAAGCGGCGGCGGCGAACGCATCCGAGAAGAAGCGCGGGGCCAGGTTGGCGATCGAGGGAACGCAGCCGTGCGCGCCAAACGCCGCGGCTTCCAGCGTGAGCAACTCGCTGCCGTGGAGGTAGGTGAACCGAGTCTGCCCGCGCAGGGCCGTCGCCAGCTCGCGCGTGCGCTCGCGGTCGTTCACCGAGTCCTTCAGCCCGATGATGCTGCCGTGGGCGCGGAGCCGGTGGACGGTCTCCGGCTCGAGGTTGTGCTGGGTGCGGAATGGCATGTTGTAGACGATGAGCGGGACGGGACTCGCGTCCGCGATCTTCGCAAACCAGGCATACATCTCGGACTGGGAGGTGCGGAAGTAGAAGGGCGGCAGCGAGACCACGGCGTGGACCCCCAGGGCGGCCAGCTCGCGGGCGCGCTGGACGGTGCCGGCCAGGGACTGCGTGGAAACGCCGGCGGACAAGGCCACGCGCCCGCCCGCGTGCGCCAGAGTGGCTTCCACCATCACGCACTGGGAGCGCCAGGGGAGGGAGCAGAACTCCCCGGTAGAGGAGAGCGCGAACAGGGCGTTGACGCCGCTGGCGAGGAGGAAATCCACGTAGCGCACTAGCGCGCCACGATCGATCTCGCCCGCGGCGGTGAGCGGGGTGAGCATGGGAACGACAGTGCCGTGAAAGGGATTCATTCGGGAAGTGGCTCCTGATTCGGACAGACACGGATCTCGAAAACGCGCGCCTGGAACTCGCCGTTCGCCCGCAGCACGGTGAGCCGCAGACGGTCGGTGACCAGCGGCTCCGGCAGCGCGTGGATGCGCTTGCGCTGGTAGTTGCCCTCGACGGCGAGCTCCCAGCCGGGGGCGGACAGGACGTAGTCCGCGACAGTCTCCGGCTGCGGCCCGCGGATCATCCTGCGCGTGAAGGCGTCGCTCATCGAGAGGGTAAGCTCGCGTTCGAAGCCGGTGTCGAAAGTGAGGTGGATCGCGCGGATGACCTGGGGCCGGTCCCAGCGCAGCTCCACCCAGGCGGGCAGCGACGCGGAGACCCACTGGTTGGAGCAGTCCGCAAAAAATGGATGCAGCGCGGGGGTCAGCCGCCGGGTGAGGCCGTTGACCAGCAGCCCCGCCTCGTGGCCGGGCAACTCGCTCGAGGCGCTGACCGATGCGGCGGGGGCCAGGTCGCCCTCAGCGGCCGCCGCCACGCCGGGCAGAAAGGCGTCAGCCGCGATCAAGGCTCGCTGCAAACGCCGCAAGCGGCCCGGCTCCAGCAGGTCCTCCGCGGCGGCGAGCGAGGCTCGCGCGGCCAGCGCGGCGGCGGTTCCAACGGCCTGACCCATCACCGCGCAGGTACCCATGACGCGCGTGGAGGAGAAGGCGACGTGAGTGGCGCTGATGTTGCGCCCCGCCATGAAGAGATTGGCCACGTTGCGGGAGTATAGCGCGCGCAGCGGAATCGAGTACAAGTGCGGCGCCTCGATCTGCTCACACGGGTATTCGTGAACCGCGTCGATGCCGGAGGGCGGATGAAGATCGATCCACCAGCCGCCGTACGCCACCGCATCATCAAAGAGACGCCCGCCCAGAATGTCCCCCTCCGTGAGAACCACCGGGCCGAGCAGGCGGCGCGACTCGCGTTTTCCGGGCAGCATCCCGACCCACTCGAGTGACCAGTTGGCCGCGGAGGCCGGCGCCGGAGTTTCCCCGTCCAGCCACTTCTCGTAGGCCGCCGAGGGATCAGCCGCCTGCCCGCAGCGGTTCTTGACATGGTCCCATATGCCCAGGGCAATGGCCAGAAGCTCATGCCGGATGCGGTCGCCGTCGCGTACGGCATCCAGATGCCCGCCCCATTCGGCCCACCAGTATCCGTATTCGAGATCGCGGTGGGAGCGCAGGCGAAGGTCGTCCTCGGTGAAGCGGCGGGCCCACGGCGGCGCGGCGAACCGAACCGGACGGCCGCAATCCCGAGCCATCAGCAGGATAGTGCTGCCCAGCGTGAGCGAATCCGGCTCCACCGCCGCGTGAGGCTCGCCGTATTCCGATCTCCCTTCCCGGCCCGTACGGAAGGCGGCCCCGGCCTCGAAGCCGAGGCGGGAGTCGCCGGAGCAGTCGGCAAAGAACGGCGCCTCGATGACGAAGTCCTCTTCGGAGAGATGCCGGACGGCGTGAACCCGGCGGATGCGGCGCGCGGCGGGAGCGCCTCCGGCATCGCAGCCCGTGCAGGCCGTGTCGAGCAGCAAGGTGATGTTCGGCTCGCGCCGCACCAGATCGTAGAGCAGAAGGTCGAACAGCGCGGGACTGCGGCCGGGATTGCGCACCGAATCCTCAACGCGGATCTCGTCGAGGATGCCCGACTCCCGCGCCAGCGGGCGGCGGCCGGAGCAGGAGGCGCCCACGATGTGCATGCGGATTTCCGACGAGGCGTTGCCGCCGAGCACCGAGCGATCCTGTGCCAGCGCCACGCGCGCTCCCAGCCGCGCCGCGGCCAGCGCGGCGCACACGCCAGCCATCCCGCCGCCGACGACGCACAGATCGGCCTGGAGAGAGGTCGTCACACTAGGGAACCTCGAGCCGCACCGCGCGGAGGTCTGGGAGCGTCCCCGGCGAATCGGCGTAATAGACCATGAGCACTCGGGTCCTGGTCAGCGTAACACAGGTGGTGTAGGCGCCATCCTTGAGATACGAATCGATCACCGTCTTGTGTCCGAACGTCCGGGCGTTGTCCGTGGAGAGGAAGGCCACAACTTCCTTGCGCTCGACGTCGCGGCCGCTCAACAGCACGCGTTTGCCATCGAGCCGGGTCAGAAAAGGACGTTGCAGCGTGAGGCCGAGCATCAAGTGGAGATTCTCGCGCTCGGTCCAGGTCTTGCCGCCGTCGGTGGAGAACAACGCCGCCAGCCCCTTGGGGTAATCCGTAGCTCCGGGTTGGCGTCTGGTGCGGAGCAGGCAGAGGATCTCGCCGGGCCCGGTTTCGAGTAGCGCAACCTCGTCGCCGCGGTTGGCTTCCGGCGCGGTGAGCTGCGAGCGCACCTTCCAGGTCTTGCCGTCGTCGGCCGAGTGCCACATCAGCGCGTGACAGTTGCCCACGCCGGAGGGAGGAAACGTGGCGGCGCAGCCGAGCAGGCCATCCCTGATGCGTATAGCATCGGTCAGGTAGTAGCTGCTGCGCGAGGGATCCTCGTCGAAGGTGCGAAACTCGGTCCAGGTCGCACCGTGGTCCTCGGACCATGTCCACGCTCCGGGCTCGCGGCGGGCCGGCGTTGGAGTGAAGCGGTACCGGCTGATCCAGAGAATCACGCGGCCGGAGCGCGCCACCAGCGCCACGGGGTTGTGCGCGGAGCGCGCGGGGTCCGGATCGCGGTACAGGATGCGCTGCGCGGACCACGTAGCGCCGCCATCGGCGGAAATCCGCAGAGCGATTGAGGAGGAGTCCGAGGCGTGGGTCGTGCCCACCCGGTAGAAAAGCAGCAGCCGTCCGTTAGCGGCCCGCACCATGCGCGGGAAGCCGTAGTGAACGTCCGGCGCGGCAACCATGGGCACGGGGGCCGAGAAAGTGATTCCCTCAGTGGCGCGAGCCACTGCGGTCAGCGGAAGGGCAAAGAGCGTGCGGCGGGTCATCGGACTTCCGGGACTCCTTTCGCGATGTGCCGGTCGAGAAACTCGAGCAGCCGGGGGAGCACGGCGGCAACCACGTCGAAGGTATGCCCGCCGGGGACCTCGCTGAATTCGTGCGGGATGCCGAGGGCCGAGAGCCGCTCATGGAAGGCGCGGTTCATGGGGCGGTCGAAGGCAGCCGAGGCCGTCATGAAGAACAGTGCTTTGCCGCGCAGCGCTTCCACGGCCCCGAGCGGGTTGTGCCCCGGCCATTCGCGCGGTCCGCCAAAGACCGCGGGGACCGAGTGGTTGTGCTCCGGCGGATAGGCAGCGTTCGGGAAATCCAGCAGGGCCAGCACTCCGCCCCAGGCGGAGAAACGGTCAGGGTGTTGCTCGGCCAGACGCACCGAGCCGTACCCGCCCATGCTCCACCCGGCCACGGCGCACCGTCCGGCATCAGGGGCCAAGCCCAGGCGCGGGCCGAGCCAGTCCAGCAGCTCCAGCGGGAACGCGGCGTAACGCCCCAGCCACCAAGAGGAGCGGCCGTTGGGTATCACGATAACAGAACGGGATCGCTCAAGCGCGGCGCGTGTGGCTGGGTGCTCCCAGAGAGTGCGATGGTCACGCCCGGCGCCGTGCAGAAGGAGAATCACAGCGCGGCATAGCCGCAACCAAAGCCCTGCTGGCGGTTCCGTGGGGCGAACCTCCAGGTTTGCGAGCTGGTTTTCCAACCAGCTTTGGGCCGCGCCCGGAGCCCGCGGCAGGTAAGCCGGCAAGGATGCCGGCTCGCAAGCGTGGACGCTCGCCCCACCAAAGGCTCCAGAATCTTCGCGGCGCGCAAAGAAACTCAGCGAGTGTAGTACAGCGCGGCATAGCCGCAACCAAAGC
>Ga0194112_10011453_pt1 | contig 10973 bp, 7 predicted proteins | sample TA2MahC400mmetaG_FD_146191 | JGI IMG/M metagenome (GOLD analysis project Ga0194112, IMG submission 146191) | Freshwater microbial communities from Lake Tanganyika, Tanzania - TA2015016 Mahale Deep Cast 400m | ecosystem: Environmental > Aquatic > Freshwater > Lake | place: Tanzania: Lake...
GCTAAATATTTTCGGCTCCAACGCCAAGTTAGGGCAGGGAGAACTCCTGGTGGCCGAAGCCGACGAAAGCGATGGTTCTTTTTTAAAGCTTTCTCCCACTATCGCCGTGGTCACCACCATCGACCAGGAGCATCTTGACTACTACCACAATCTGGAAGAGATTCAGAAGGCCTTTTTGGAATTTATCAACAAGGTTCCTTTCTACGGGCTGGCGGTCCTTTGCCTGGATCAGGAAAACATTCAGGCTTTGCTGCCCAAGGTGCGCCGGCGATTCGTTACTTACGGGATAAGCAGTCAGGCCAATTATCGGGCGGCTGAGGTATCTTTTCACGGCTGGCATACTTCTTTCCGGGCTTTGGAGAACAATAAAGAATTAGGGCCGATTTCCCTGCGGATGCCCGGCTTACATAGCGTCTATAATGCCCTGGCTACCCTGGCTACGGCTGTGGAGCTGGATTTAGATTTTGCCGTCGTCCGCCAGGCTCTGGAATCGTTCAGCGGGGTACAGAGAAGGTTCCAGATCAAGGGAGAATTGGCTGGCGTTATGGTGGTGGATGATTATGGGCATCACCCGGCCGAAATCAAAGCCACCTTGAGCGCGGCCAAGAGTGGCTGGGACCGGCGGACGGTCGTAATATTCCAGCCCCACCGCTATACCCGGACCAGAGACCTATTCCGCGATTTTTTAACTGCTTTTAATCAGGCGGACGTCCTTTTCTTAACCGGAATATACCCGGCCGGCGAAGAACCTATCCCGGGCGTAAGCGTCCAGAGGCTTTTCGAAGGGATTAAAGAACACGGGCATAGTGACGTGACTTTAATTCTGGATAAAGATGAAATTCCTGAGCGGGTGCTGCCCCGCTTGGAGCCAGGAGATATGGTTATCACCCTGGGGGCGGGGGATGTTTGGAAAGCCGGCGAGGCTTTGATTAAAAAATTAGAAACCAAGGCCACGGGTGACCGAAAATGAGGAAATTAGGGTAGTAGGACAGGCATATTTCAAGGTAGGAGGGGCATATGTCAAAAGGTAGGACAGGTGTTTATCAGAAGGTAGAACAGGCCTATATAAGAAGGTAGGACAGGCGTATGCCAGAAGGTAGGTCAGACATATGTCGTCAGAAGGTAGGACAGGCGTCTCGCCTGTCATTTAAGAAATTAATGAATTGGGGAAATAGGGCTAAAGCCATTGGTCGAAATTAATCCAATTTCATTGGCCAAGAAAATAAAAGGACAGATCCACTACGCGGTTCCCATGGCCGAATACACTTCCTTTCGGGTAGGGGGGCCGGTTGATTATCTTGCCTTTCCAGCGGATTTAGAGGATTTGCGCCAAACCGTAAAATGGTGCCGGGAAGAGAAGATCGATTATTTCATCCTCGGCAAGGGCACCAATCTTTTGGTGCGCGACGGCGGAATCCGGGGGATGGCCATTTCCCTTTCCCGGGGATTTTCGCGGATGGAAGAAGCAAGTTCCGCGGCGGAGGAAAGCTTGATATTCGCCGAAGCCGGTGGAGCCCTCGAAAAACTTATAGGCTTTTGTACGGCTAAAGGGCTGACTGGTCTGGAGTTTGCCGCCGGGATTCCCGGAACGATCGGCGGGGCGATAGCCATGAATGCCGGAGCCTTCGGAGGGGAGATAAGGCAGGTTTTACAGGCGGTTCGCCTGCTGGGCCCCGAAGGGGTGGTGGCGGAGAAAAAAAAAGAGGAATTACAATTTTCTTACCGTTCCTTGGAGTTGAAGAAAGGGGAAGTCATTCTCGCTGGATATTTTCAACTGCCAGCGAAAAACTGGCGGGTAGTGCAAAACCTGGTGGAGCATAATCTTGAGCGCAGGAAATCCAAGCAGCCCCTGGATTTCCCGAGCGCCGGTTCAGTATTTAAAAATCCCGGACTGGGGCCAGCAGGACGGCTAATCGAGCAGGCCGGCCTGAAAGGATACCGGATAGGAGAGGCTCAGGTCTCCGAGAAGCACGCCAATTTCATTGTTAATCGCGGCCAGGCACGGGCCCGGGATATCCTGGTCCTCGTGGAGACGGTTAGGGAAAAGGTTTTTAAGGAGTCGGGGATTAGGCTGGAGATGGAAATAAAGGTAATGGGGGCAGATTGAAAAAGCGGGAAGAGTTCAAAGGGAAACGAATCGGGGTATTGATGGGCGGGATGTCGGCCGAGAGAGAAGTCTCGCTGATGTCGGGGAAGGCAATTGGGGAGGCCCTCCAACTGATGGGATATGACGTTTGCTTAATTGAGGTCGATGAGAACCTTCCCCTGGTCCTGCAGGAGAAAAAGATCGAAGTCGCCTTCATCGGACTTCATGGCCGCTGGGGTGAGGATGGGGCCGTCCAGGGTCTTCTGGAAATGATGCGCATCCCCTACACCGGTTCAGGAGTTTTAGCCAGCGCCCTGGCCATGAATAAAATTATCTCCCGGAAGATCTTCCTTCATCACGGTCTCCCCGTGCCCAGGTATATTGTTCTCGGAATTGAACAGCAGAGGGAATTCTTCATTACCAATCTTCCTTGGGCCCTGCCGGTGGTCATTAAACCGTCACAGGAAGGATCGAGTGTAGGGGTAACAATTGTTACCCAGGAAGGGCAGATTTCGGAAGCCCTGGAGAAGGCCTTCAGTTTTGGCCCGGAAATATTGGTGGAGGAATACATCCCGGGAAGGGAAATCCAGGTGGGCATCCTGGACGATTCTCCCTTAGGGGCGATTGAGATCGTGCCCAAGGTCCAATTCTATAGTTATGAAGCCAAGTATACCGAAGGGCTGGCCGAGCATATTTCCCCGGCTCCCCTTCCGCGGCCCAGCTATGACCAGGCTTTAAAACTGGGCCTGGAAGCGCATCGCCTTCTGGGCTGCGAAGGAGGAACAAGGGTGGACCTGATTTACGCCGAAGAACCCGGCCTTCCCGGGCGCTTTTTCATTCTCGAGGTGAACACCCTTCCGGGAATGACAGCCTTAAGCCTTTTGCCGGAGATTGCCAGGGGAGCGGGGATTGACTTTCCCCATTTAGTGGAGCGGATCTTATTAGGGGCCCGGTTAAAGATTCCCGGGAGACCCGCCAGGGAAGGAAAACCGGAGGGTGGCTGAGAAAGCAGGAAGATGAGACGAAAGAACCGCATCCGAGCCAGCCGAAAAAGACGGGGCTGGCGTTTAAAGAAAGTGGCGGGATTACGGGCCTGGCCTGGCCGAATCGGGATGGCTATTCTCAGTCTGAGTACCCTGACCAGCCTGGCCATTTTAGGGGTAACTCTCTTCCAATATACGCAGCGTTCGTCGAACCTTAATGTCGGCGAAATAAAGATTATGGGGACCATAAACGCCACCGAATCAGAGTTGTTAAATCTGGCCGGGGTGGATTTTAAGGGCAGCCTGCTGAGCCTGGACTTAAAGGAAATCAGTGGCCGGTTGGCCCGCCATCCGTGGGTGGAAAAGGCCAAGGTTCACCGGGATTGGTCACGGAAGGCTTTGGTCATTGAGGTGCAGGAAAGGATCCCTTGGGCTCTTTTTCTTGGCGAAGATCTCTACTTGCTTGATCGCCAGGGGGAGGTCATCAAGAAAGCCGAGCCCAAAGACCGGCATGATCTTCCCGTTTTCACCGGGCTCAAATACCAGGAAGTTAAAAAAAGGGATAAAACCGCGGTAAGCTTGCTGAAGCAGGCCTTAGAATTTATGGAGATACTTGGACCACGAAAGGTTTTCAACCTGCAGGAAGTTTCAGAAATTCACCTCAGCAAACAAAGCGGACTGACGGTTTTTACCATAGAAGGGGGAATACCCATCCGGATCGGCGAGGGTGGTTTGGAGGACAAAATTGACCGCCTGGAAAAAGTTTTTCCCGACGTCCGGCTAAAAGTTAAAGATGTGGAGTATATAGATCTTAATTACCCGCGGAAAGTGGTGGTTAAGATGAGAACGACGGCCTTGGAAAAATCCCGGAAGGCCTGAGGGGAAGCGGCAAAGTTTAGGGTTTTTTCCGCGATGAAACGTCATTGATAAAGGGAGAATTCCCATGGGAAAAAAAGGGAAAAGAGAAAATATCATCGTCGGCCTGGATATAGGCACGACAAAAATCTGTGCCATTGTGGCTGAAGTCAATGAGGAAAGGGTGGATATAGTGGGAATAGGCACCCACCCCTCAAAAGGGCTGCGCAAGGGAGTTGTAATTAACATTGACGCCACCGTGGAGTCAATCCGCAAGGCCGTGGAGGAAGCGGAATTGATGGCCGGGGTTGAGATCACTTCCGTCTACTGCGGGATAGCGGGAAGCCATATCCGCGGGTTCAACAGCCATGGGATCGTCGCCGTGAAAAATCGAGAGGTGGCCGAAAACGATGTCAAGCGGGTGATTGACGCCGCGCGGGCCGTGGCCATTCCCATGGACCGGGAGATCATCCATGTCCTTCCCCAGGAGTTCATTGTGGACGATCAGGATGGAATCATGGAACCTTTGGGAATGTCCGGAGTCCGTTTGGAGGCCAAAGTGCATATCGTCACCGGCGCGGTTACCTCCACCCAGAATATCATCCGCTGCTGTAACCGGACCGGGCTGGAAGTTAACGACATCGTTTTGGAACAATTAGCCGCCAGCGAAGCAGTGCTTATCCCCGACGAAAAAGAGCTCGGGGTGGCCTTGGTGGATATTGGAGGCGGAACCACGGATTTAGTTTTGTTTTCTCAGGGGGCAGTCCGGCAAACCGCTATTTTCGGCTTAGGAGGCAACCATTTGACCAATGATATTGCCGTAGGCATGCGTACGCCCTTGGTCGAGTCGGAAAAGATCAAGACTAAATTTGGGTGCGCTCTCTCCTCCATGATAAAGAAAGAAGAAATGATCGAAGTTCCCAGCGTGGGTGGCCGGAGGCCGCGGGTTCTTTCCAGGCAGATCTTGGCCGAAATCATTGAGCCGAGGATGGAAGAAATTTTTACCTTAGTCCACCGGGAAATTCTGAAAACGGGATATGAAAACCTCATTCCATCGGGCGTGGTACTTACAGGGGGAACAGCCTCCTTAGAGGGATTACCGGAGCTGGTAGAGCAGATTTTTAATCTTCCTGTTCGCCGGGGATATCCGGCGGGAGTTGGCGGGCTTATGGACGTAGTCAATAATCCCATGTACGCCAGCGGCGTAGGTTTGGTTTTATACGGGAAGCGGCATCGGGCCGAAGGGCGTTTTAAGAGCAGCGACCGGAGCCTGTTCGGGAAAGTAACGCAAAGGATGAAGCGCTGGTTTGGCGAATTCTTTTAAAAAGAATAAAAAATGAAACCACAGAGGGCACAGAGGGGAGGGAAGCGGGACTGGATTCCGGGTCGCCCCCGGCCTACGCCGGGGTTGCCCGGAATGACGACTTCCTTCTGCTTGCGCGAGTCTTGCAGTAACCTTTCTTTTCATGGTTTATGGTGTTCCGAAGGGACATGATCAACTGCGGTTAGATTTTGACAATACGTTAATTTTTTTAAAGGAGGTGGGGGATGTTTGAATTGGAGGAGAATAGGAGGTACGGAGCTAATTTAAAAGTGGTTGGGATAGGCGGTGGAGGCTGCAATGCGGTCAACACTATGATTCAATCCAGCCTGAACGGAGTGGAATTTATTGGTGCCAATACCGATGCCCAGGCTTTGGCCGCCTGTAAGGCCTCCTTGAGGGTACAGCTCGGGGCTAAGCTAACCAAAGGGCTGGGCGCAGGAGCTAATCCCGAAATCGGGAAAAACGCCACCCTGGAAGATAAGGATCGGATCCGGGAGATCCTGATAGGCGCTGATATGGTTTTTATCACCGCGGGCCTGGGAGGAGGTACAGGCACCGGAGGAGCGCCGATTCTTGCTTCCATCGCCAAAGATATGGGGGCGCTTACCGTTGCCGTAGTCACCAAGCCTTTTCTTTTTGAAGGGAAGAAAAGGCAACAGCAGGCGGAAGAGGGACTAAAGGAACTGCGCAAGTTCGTGGATACCTTGATCACCATTCCCAACCAGCGCTTGCTGAATATTGCGGGCAAAGATATGGCTCTTTTGGAAACCTTCCGCAAAGCCGATGAAGTTCTTCTCCAGGCGGTCAAAGGAATATCGGATTTGATTACGGTCCATGGCTTAATCAACCTTGATTTTGCCGACGTGCGCACCGTAATGGCGGAAATGGGCTTGGCTTTGATGGGCACGGGAACAGCTACCGGCGAGAACCGGGCCATTGAAGCGGCCCAAAGGGCCATCTCCAGCCCCCTCTTGGAGGATATCACCATCGCCGGAGCCCGGGGTATCTTGATTAATATTACCGGCGGGCCGGATCTCACGCTTTACGAGGTGAACGAAGCTTCCTCCCTCGTCCAGGAGGAAGCCCATGAAGAGGCCAATATTATTTTCGGGGCCGTGATCGACGAAAATTTGCGGGGAGAAATGCAAGTCACGGTCATTGCCACCGGATTCGGTAAAGCAGCGGAAGAAGAGGTCCGGATTCCGGAACCGCGGGTTGTTTCGGCCGCTGAGGAAAAAACCGTTGTCAGTTTCAGCCGCCGGGAAGCCAACCGGGATATACCCACTTTTATCCGGCAAGATAAAAACGGGGAAAACAAGGAGAAACCGGCCAGGTCGTTAAGGACGCGGAGCTTCGCCAACCTCGTAGAAGATGAGTTAGACATTCCTACTTTTTTACGGAAACAGGCGGATTAAAAAAAGACTATAGGAAAAAGGTGATAGGTAATAGGTAATAGGTGATAGGTAGTAGGCTAAAGACTAAAAGACTAAGAGAATAAATGACTAAAAGTCTAATTGCCAAAGCCAAGAAACTTTTGGCAGAGGAAAGGATTACTTTTCCCCTCGAGGAGGAGCATTTTTCGCCGCGGCGTAAAGGGAGGTTATCCATTGCCCTGGCCTATCCCCAGCGCTATTACACCGCCATGTCCAACCTGGGATTTCAGACCGTATACCGCCTTTTTAACGAACAGCCGGAAACGGTCTGCGAGAGGGTTTTTCTTCCCGACCCCGAAGACCTGGAAGAATACCGGCGCACGGAAACGCCACTATTCTCCCTGGAGACCCAGCGACCGGTTAATTCCTTTGATATCCTGGCCTTTTCCATCTCTTACGAGAATGATTATCCCCACCTCCTCCGGATGATGGAATTGGCCAGGATTCCCCTTGTCAAAAAAGAAAGAAGGGAAAATCATCCTCTGGTTTTGGCCGGAGGGGCGACCATCCTGATGAACCCGGAGCCCCTGGCGGACTTTGTTGATTTTTTTATTATTGGGGAAGCCGAAGCCGTCCTGGCTCAGCTCGCCGAGGTTTTGCGCCGGAGTAAAGGGGAGAAGAAAAACAAGGATGAATTGTTGACCGAATTAATTTCTATAGATGGAGTTTACGTTCCGCAATTTTATTCCTGGCGTTATCATCAGGATGGAACCATCGCCTCTTTCCTCCCCCAGGAAGGGATTCCCGGACAGGTGAAAAGGATCTGGCTTAAAAACTTGAATGAAAGCCTTACCTGTTCTTCCTTAGTGACCCCGCATACTGAACTCTCCAGGATGTTTTTAATGGAACTCAGCCGGGGGTGCTCCCGGCGTTGTCGTTTCTGCGCCAGTTGTTACGCTTACTTCCCGCACCGGGCGCGGGATGGGCCTCTCCTCAAAGAAGTAGTCCGCAAAACGACCTGGCCGGCTGAAAAAATCGGGCTGGTGGGAGCGGCCATCTCCGACTACCCTGGCCTCCTGGGCCTCGGCCACGAAATCCTTCATTCCCAGTCTTCTCTTTCCTTTTCTTCCCTGCGGGTTGATTCTTTAACTCCGGCCTTGGCTGATTTAATCCATGATAGCGAGCAAAGAACCATAACCCTGGCCCCTGAAGCCGGATCAGAGCGGTTGCGCCGGGTAATTCACAAGGGATTTACTGAAGAAGATATTCTGCAGGCCGTAGAAATTCTATCCGGCCGGGGAGTTCGCAGTTTTCGGCTTTATTTTATGGTCGGACTGCCATGGGAAAAAAGCGAAGATATCAGAGGGATAGTCGAGTTAACCAAAAAGATCCGGCATCATCTTCGGGAAAAGAGTAGGGGGAAAAAAGGGGCCGAGAAAATCATCCTCAGCCTCAATTCTTTCGTTCCCAAACCGGCCACCCCTTTCCAGTGGCATCCGTTGGCGGAAGTATCCACCCTGAAGGAGAAGGTCGAGACCATCAAAAGGGGTCTTCGCCGGGAACGAGGAGTTACGGTGGCGGCGGATATACCTAAATGGGCCTATTTGCAGACTTTATTAGCCCGGGGCGACCGCCGGGTGGGAAGATTATTGATGGCGGCCCATCAATTAGGAGGGAACTGGCCTCAAGTCTATCGTTCCGTGGATCTGAATCCCGATTTTTACATTTACCGCCCTCGCCCTTTTACCGAAATCCTTCCCTGGGACTTCATCGATCACGGGATCAAAAAGGAGGTTCTCTGGGCCGAGTATCAGGCTTCCCGGGATGAAGCCGAATCCCCGTCATAACAGAAATTGAGTTTTCCCATCAATTTTGTTATATTTACATATCTAATCCCTCTCATCTCGGTACCGGCGTCGTAATTAGTTTTCATTAGGAAACTCCCTCTCCCCTCGGAGACTGTGTCATAACCGGGGCGGGAGGGCATGAGAGAGGAAGCATCGGCGGGTGAAGAAGATATACAAAGCATACCGCTTATCATCCTCAAAGAGAAGGCGGTTTCGAAGGACAGCAGAAATATTAGGGTTTTCAGCCCGCCTTGATCCATGGAAGGATCACCGCCTTATGATTCCGAAAGAATGCCCTCTCGCCCGAATCCCCAATTTTCCAATTGCGACACAGTCTCTCGCGGGAGAGGGATGGGGTGAGGGGGGCCGCCCATGTCCAGGGACCAGAAAAATTCGCTGGCCAAAATGAGGCCGTGCTCTCCTTGTTGTCGGCGGGGGACTCGACTTTGCTTGGGCCTGAAGGCCAATGCTTATGGGTCTAAATAATTTTTTTTAAATTTGCCAGGGTCTCTTTGCGGAAGGGAAGTAAACTGATGTGAGTTATTCCTATCCCGCCGATTTTGACCCGCTGAAGCGGGTGAATTTTCCCGTCCCCTGGACAACGAGAAAAGTTGATTTCAGCGACAAATTTAATTTTTACAGATTCCTCCCTCGAGGGGGAATGGTCGAAGGGGGAAGGGTTGAAATTTTCATGAACACCAGAAAAGAGTTAGAAAAAATAAAGAAAGAAAACGAAGTCCTGCACCAGCTCCTTGCCCAGGTGGAGCAGGAGAAAACGGCTCTCTACGAGCAGGTTCTACTGATCCGCGCTGAATGGGAAGCGGCCTTCAATGCCATAACCGATAGAATTTTTGTGGAAGATGGGAATTATTCTGTATTGCGCGCCAATACAGCAGTATTGCAGGATTACGGTTTGGCTCCGGAAGAGCTTTTCGGGAAAAAATGCCACCAGGTTTTTCGGGGCCAAGAAGATCCCTGCCCCGGCTGCCCGGTAACCCAAACCCTGCAAACCGGCAAGCCGGCCTTCGGGGAAATGGAAAACCCCCGCCTTAAGAGAAATTACCATGTCCGCACCTATCCCATTTTCAACCGCCGGGGCCAGATATCCGAAGTAGTGGTGGAAGACGTTACCGAAACGAGAAAGCTGGAGGAGAAGCTGCGCGAAACCGAAGGCCGATTTCGGCGCATCGTAGAACAAGCCAACGACGGGATCCTGGCCATAGGAGAGGATAACAAGATTGAGCTGGCCAATAAAAGCACGGCAGAAATAACGGGCTATCCTATAGAAGAATTGATCGGCTTAGATTTCATGGCCTTATTTGATGAGCAGAATCGAGCCTACATAGAAAATCTTTTTAAACAGCGCAACCCCGAGGAAGACCTGCGGGTTTGTTCCGAGCTGCATATCCTCACGGCCGGGAAAGAACCCAAGGAAGTTGAAATCTGTATAACCACGGTCAAAGACCGTCTGCGGGCCGTGAAGACCTATGCCTACTTACGGGACGTTTCGCTTACCAAACGCATCGAAAATGAGCTGCGGAAAGCCAATGATTTTTTGCGCAACCTGATCGAAAATTCCGTGGATGGAATCGTCGCCGCCGACATGAAGGGGAAGATTATCATCTTCAATAAAAGCGCCGAAAGGCTTTTGGGCTACCAGGCCGAAGAGGCGATTGCCAAAGTACATATTACCCAGCTTTATCCGCCGGGCGTGGCCAAGGAAATTATGCGCCGCCTGCGCTCCCCGGAATTCGGGGGAGTCGGCAGGCTGGAACCTTCTCAATTTCCCCTGGTCAGCAAAACCGGAGAAGAAATTCCCATCAACATTTCCGCCGCCATCATTTACGAGGGCGGGAAGGAAATGGCCAGTTTTGGAATCTTCACCGACCTGAGGGAGAAAGTAAAGATGGAGCGTGAGCTCCAGGAAACGCAACTCCAGCTATTGCAGTCAGAAAAATTGGCCTCCTTAGGAAAATTGGCGGCCGGTGTGGCCCACGAAATCAATAATCCCCTGGGCGGAATTTTGATCTTCTCCAAAATGCTCTTAGAAGACCTGCCGCCAAACGACTCCCGGGCCGAAGACTTAGAGCGAATTTGCGCCGAGGCCACCCGGTGCAAGGAAATCGTGAAAGGGCTTTTGGAATTCGCCAGGCAAACCTCCTATAAAATGGAGCCCACCGACCTCAACCGAGCCCTGGGGCAGGGGATATCTTTATTGGAGAACCAGGCCCTCTTTCACAATATCCGCATCATCAAAGACCTTGATTCCAATCTGCCGCTGGTCATGGCCAATACCGGCCAGTTAAACCAGGTTTTTATGAACATCATCCTCAACGCCGCCGAAGCCATGGACGGGCAGGGTACCCTTATTATCCGCACGCAGTTGGGGTCAGAAAAAAGTACGGTAATCATCGAATTCACCGACACCGGCTGCGGGATTAAGGAAGAGCATTTAACCCGCATTTTCGATCCCTTTTTCACCACGAAAGAAGTCGGCAAAGGCAC
>Ga0194112_10011458_pt1 | contig 10971 bp, 10 predicted proteins | sample TA2MahC400mmetaG_FD_146191 | JGI IMG/M metagenome (GOLD analysis project Ga0194112, IMG submission 146191) | Freshwater microbial communities from Lake Tanganyika, Tanzania - TA2015016 Mahale Deep Cast 400m | ecosystem: Environmental > Aquatic > Freshwater > Lake | place: Tanzania: Lake...
AGGAACCTGCCCTCGCAACGGCTCCAGATCGGACACCTTCTCAAATTGCTCAGCTGTGAACAACCCGCCGTCAGGCATTCCAGCCCCGCGATTCTTCAGGCCCAGGAAGCATCTCACCTTCGGTTTGAGCGTTTTGCCTATTTCATTGAACAAGTTTGAAAGATAAGTGTAGCGAGAGGTCTCGCCCACCACAGCACCGGAGGCCCGGGTTTCGGCTAGCTGCTTGAGGTATGTCTCGACGGGATTCATGCCGAATCAGGATTGCGATTCCGCCCTTAATCTATTGGATTTTGAACCAAAATCAATCATTGCCTCAATACGGATTGGTGAGAAAGTAATACAAGAACGTGAACCCAAGAAACCAGTACACGCCGCGCATCAAAACAGGATGGCGTCTCTTGACATAGTGCCAAAGCTGAGAAAGCGCGATCATCAACAGCGTGAAGCCAACCAAGACGGCAATCGTGGGCGCAGTGCTCAGCCGCAATCCCCACCACACGGTCATGTTGAATTCCGGATTGACCACCCAGCCGTAGAGAACGACAAGATGAGCGATGTACACGACAAATGACTCGACCCCCAGAACGATGAGCCACTTCGGCATCCAGACATCGACGACTTCCCGGTGAACGACGAGGCTCTCGAAAAGCCAGAGACTTGCAAGGAGCACAAACAGCACGCCCAGACGAATCCAGAAGTAGTTCGGGCTGGTATTCCAGAAGTTGTATTCAGGAAATGTCCGGTACGGGAGCCAGTCAAGCGCATGGCCAGCGACAATGAGAAGAAGTCCCACAATTGTGAGGTTTCGCACAAACTTGTCCTCTTTGCCTTCCTGAGCACAGCGCAGGAAGCGCCAGGCCATCACTGTTCCGGCAAGAACAAAAGCCGAGTTTGGGAAAAGTGGATATGGCGATCCCCCAACGCCATTCAGTCCCATTGCCACGAAATCCGGGAGACGATCGCTCAATTCCTTTGACCAGAAGAACGGAGTCGTGTACACGAAAAAGATCAGGAGAGCGATAACCACGCGGACGAAGAGAGTTTCAGAGCGCAGCACAACCAAGAGCAACCGGAGCCCAAGAAGCGTCAGGCCGATACATTGAAGGACGTCGAAGGAAAAGAACGCCGTCCATTGCTGGGGCGTCGACTGCTCGAGGATCTTCTTGAGCGAGAAAAACGGAATATGCAGGGCGTAGCCGATACCGATGAGCAGCAGCATCCGTCCCGCCCGCCGCCAGAAGGCAGGAGTGAACGAGAGCAGCAGTTCCCATCGCCGCTGTGTTGCAATGGCAAAGGCGAAACCGGCGCCAAAGAGAAATCCCGGTCCTGTGATGCCGTGTGCCAGCTCGTGCAAGGTGAAGAGAGGCGATCGCTGGGACTCTGGCGTCAGGAGGGCGCGCAGCACGTGCCCTTCAACCATGAACAGAACAATCAGTCCACGATAGAGATCGAGGAACCGGTAGCGTTGAGGTCGTGTCACACAGCGCCCATCACGGCATTGATGGCAGCCACATTGACGATATCTTCCACACTGCAGCCGCGAGAGAGGTCGAAAGCAGGTTTGCGAAGTCCCTGAACAACCGGCCCGACTGCTTCGGCTCCGCCCATCCTCTGAGCAATCTTGTAAGCGATGTTGCCGGCATCAAGATCGGGGAAGACGAGCACATTGGCCTTGCCTGCGACAGGGCTGCCGGGGGACTTACGCTCACCGACCGAAGGGACGATTGCGGCATCGACCTGAAGCTCCCCATCAACGGCGAGCTGCGGTTTCTTCTTTCTCACGATGTCCGTGGCCTGACGCACTTTGTCGATGAAAGGGTGATCGGCGCTGCCTTTTGTCGAGAAGGAGAGCATGCCGACGAGCGGCTCCGCACCGGTCAACTTCTGATGGTTTCCCGCGGAGGCAATGGCAATATCGGCGAGCTGCTCGGGCGTCGGATCCGGCACAACTGCGCAATCGGCGAACGTGTACGTCTTCTGCGGGAAGATCATGAGAAAGAAGCTCGAGACGATACTGATTCCCTCCGCTACGCCGATTATTTGAATTCCTGCTCGAAGAACGTCCCCTGTCGTCGAGATCGACCCGGCGACGCTTCCATCCGCCATCCCCTGACGGACCATCATCGCTCCAAAGAACAACGACCGGCGCATCGTCTCCTGGGCCTGGTTGAGCTGTATTCCCTTCTCCCTCCTCAATTCAAAATAGATGTTGATGAATTCATTCAGCTTGTCCGATTTCGCCGGATCAACGACGGAGACGCCGTCCAGATTCACGCCGATCTGCTTTGCCTTGGCTCGAATCTCCGCTTCCGTCCCGACCAACGATATAGCCGCCAGCTGTTCATCCACGCAAGTTCTGGCGGCCCGGATCGCCCGCTCGTCCGTGGCGTCAGGAAGGACGATGTGCCGCTTCAACCGCTTTGCCTTCGATCTGATTTCTTCCAGAAGGGGTATCATAGGTGTGTCCTCGTTTTGGGTACATCTGCAGCAGAGGTGCCTGGAGAGGCCGGGTGCGTTCCTCGCTTCGAAATCACTCTCCACCCTCTCCCTGCCGTCACCCACGCTTTGAACCACTTTGGTTCGGAGTGAATATACCAAGCGTTCGGACCTCAATCAACCCGTTTCCGCCAGCCGTCGAACTGACTATTTGTCAATTCACTGGGAAGCGATTGACGAAATCTCAGGAATTCATATCGTGTTAAAAGACTTTAATCGACGTCCGGCTGATTGCTTATCTGTCATTCTTTCACTAAATTTGTCACCCGTGAGAGCGGCCTGTCCAGCATGAACGACCCATTACAGATATTCGTTGAGACGTACGGCTGTCAGATGAACCTTGCGGATACCGAGGTTGTGCTGGGGATTCTCACGAAAGCCGGCTATACGCAAACAGACGATCTGGCCCGAGCGGATGTTGTGTTGGTGAACACGTGCGCGGTGCGGGATCATGCTGAGCAGCGGGTGTACGGCCGGCTGGGGGATTTCAGACATTACAAGCGGGAGAATCCGGGATTGGTGGTGGGCGTCCTTGGTTGCATGGCAGAGCGCCTCCGGCGCGACCTCCTGGAATCGGAAAGCCACATCGATCTGGTCGTTGGACCCGATGAGTATCGTCGGATCCCCGAGCTCATCGAGAACGCCGTCGCCGGCGAGAAGGGGATTGCGGTGCGGCTCTCGCGTGTCGAGAACTATGACGACATCATACCTCTTCGCACAGATGGCATCACGGCCTGGATCTCCGTGATGCGCGGGTGCGACAAATTTTGTACTTTTTGTGTTGTTCCTTTCACCCGAGGACGAGAGCGCAGCCGGACGCTGGAAAGCGTCGTCCGGGAGGTGGAGAACCTCTCTGCGCGCGGCTTTAAGGAGGTGACGCTGCTCGGGCAGAACGTGAATTCCTACCATGACGGCAAACACGACTTCGCCGATCTGCTGGCAGACGTTGCCCGGGTTGATCGATCGATGAGAGTCCGCTTCACCACGTCACATCCACAGGATATGTCCGAGAAGCTCATCCGAATGATTGCCGGGCACGAGAACATCTGCAACCACATTCATCTCCCGATTCAATCGGGCTCCGATCGCATTCTGCGATTGATGAACCGGATGTACACGTGCACCGAGTACTTGCGGCTCGTCAGCAGGATTCGATCCTTCATTCCCAGCGTGAGCCTCTCCACCGACATTATAGCTGGTTTTCCGACCGAAACCGCAGAGGACCATCAGAGGACGCTCGATGTACTTCGTGAAGTGGAGTATGACGGAGCCTTCACGTTCCGATATTCGCCGCGAGAGAACACCAAGGCATGGCACCTCGGCGATGATGTTTCCGAAGAAGTCAAGATCGATCGGCTCAACGAAATCATTGAAGCCCAGCGTGGGGTTTCATACCGCAGAAACCAACGGTTGATCGGGCAGACGGTGGAGGTCCTCGTTGAGGGAGAGAGCAGGAAATCGACGAGCGACCTGAGCGGGCGAACCGATACGAACAAAACGGTTGTATTCCCGCGAGGAGACGCCCAGATCGGGCATTATCTGAACATCACGATCGAGCGAGCGAATTCTGCAACCCTGTTCGGTCGGCCTGTCCTGCAAGCGCGGCAGGGATACGGACACTCAAAACTTGCAGCGAATGGATAAGGAGGGAAGACCGGCATGAAGACACGCACAATTCTGCTGACGGCTGCTGTTCTGGTTATCCTGCTTGGTGCACCCTTGTTCGCACAATCGACGCAGAGCGGACAACCCGACATCCAGCGGCGACTGGAGCTGATCGAAAGAGGTCAGGGTGAAGCCGTCAAAGCTGAGCTGCCGACATTAATGACGATGTTCCAGAATCACCCGGGCGTTCTGTATTTACAGGCGGTTCTCACAACCGACGGCACAGAGGCGGCGAAGGTCTATCAAACCATTGTCGATAATTTCCCGAAAAGTGAATGGGCCGACGACGCTCTCTTCAAGCTCTATCAGTATTATTATTCCATCGGCTTGTACAAGACAGCCGACCAGAAAATGGAGCAGCTCAAGCGCGACTTCCCCTATTCAACCTACGCGGCTGATCAGCCCGTCGTTGAAGAGCCGAAGGTTGTTCCTCAGGAGCCACCGGCCGTGGTGACGCGCCCCGGCAAGGCGGAACGATACTCGACGGTATACACTGTCCAGGCAGGGACATTTTCTGTGCTCCAGAACGCGGAAGAGCTGAAAGCGCGGTTCGAGCGCGACGGCTACACATCGACGATTTTCACTATTGTCAACAACGGTAAGAAATTTCACAAGGTTTGGGTAGGGGAGTTCCAGAAGCAAGAAGAGGCACGGCGGTTTAGCGCCGAGATCGAGAAGAAATATAATCTTCAGACGATCATCGTTTCCCGCTGAGTCCGCCTCATCGCGAGCAGGAGTTGAAGTTGTATGGATCGTGAAGCGTTTCAACAAGAACATGGCATCATTGGCAAGTCGCTGGAGATCCAGGAGATCGTCGATGTTATTCAGCAGGTTGCCCCTACGGACATCACCGTCCTGATCAGTGGTGAAAGCGGCGTAGGCAAGGAGGTCATCGCTCAGGCGATCCACAACGCGAGCAAGAGGTCGAAGAAGCAGCTCGTCACAGTGAACTGCGGTGCGATACCGGAAGGCTTGATGGAAAGCGAGCTGTTCGGGCATGAACGAGGGTCGTTTACCAGCGCTATCGATACGCGCAAAGGCTACTTCGAAATCGCCGATGGCGGAACGATCTTCCTCGACGAGATCGGCGAGATGCCGCTGGCGACCCAGGTCAAGCTGCTGAGAGTCCTGGAGAGCGGCGAGTTCATGCGGGTTGGCTCGTCATCGCCGCGAAAGTCTGACGTCCGTGTGATTGCCGCGACGAACAAGGACCTGCACTACGAAGTTCAGCACAAGCGGTTCCGCCCGGATCTCTATTTCCGGCTCCGGTCGGTGAACATCGTCATCCCGCCACTTCGCAACCGGAGCGAGGATATCCCGCTCCTGGTGGATCATTTCGTCAAGGGATTCACCGACAAGAACGGCATCCGCTTCGAGGGATTTGCTGACGATGCCACGGAGCTGATCATGGACTACCGGTGGCCCGGCAACGTCCGCGAACTGAAGAACGTTATCGAAAGCATGCTGGTGCTGGAGAGCGGCAAACGTATCACCGCGGATGACGTGCGGAAACACCTGCGGGAGTACCGTGATACCGTGGTCGAGCGCAACCTGCCGGTCGTCGCGAACAAAACTGTCGAACAGGCTGAACGCGAGCTGATCTATCGCGCACTCCTTGATCTGAAGAGCTCGATTCTCGAGCTGCGCGATCTGGTTCTTCAGGACGCCGCAGGCCGCGAGCGTTCACAAGACACCACACTCCATCACTCGAACCACGACGGCGCTATGACGCTCGATGAGATGGAACGCCGTATGATCCTCAACGCCTTGGATCGAAACAAGGGGAACCGGCGCATGGCCGCGAAAGAGTTGAACATCAGCGAGCGAACGCTGTATCGGAAGATCAAGGAGTTTGGATTCAATCTATAAGTTAAAGGTTGTGGGTGGTAGGTTGTAAGTTGTACCTCAGGGATTGGCAAGCGGGAGTTCTCGGGTTGAGTCATCGATTCTTCTTCTTTCATTTTTCATTCTTGCTTTTCCTTTCTGGCTGCGTTGGCTGCCCGTACTCCTTTACCGGAGCGTCGGTGCCGCCGCATCTCAAGACAATCGCTATCCCCATTGTCGAGGATCAGAGCGGTTACGGGGATCCGACATTGCGCGACCAGTTCTCGAACCAGCTGGTGCAGCGCTTCATCAATGACAATACCCTGCAGCCGGCCGATCGGACTTCCGCGGATTCGATTCTCGAAGGCGTCATCACATCGGTGAGGGATGCCCCCGTCGTTATCGAAGGAGGCGACCAGGTTGCCAAGCGGCGGATCTCGGTCACGGTCCACATGACGTTTCAGGACGTCAAGCTGCGCAAGAAGGTATGGGAGAAAGACTTCACCCAGTGGGGCGATTACCCATCGGGGGGAGGATTGACACAACGAAATGAGGGGATCGCGGAAGCGGTGCGAAAATTAACGGAGGATATTCTCAACGAAACAGTAGCAGGATGGTAACAAGACCATGATAGTCGCAGCATGTTTTTTCCGACAGGAGATCTTGCAGAGCCCGTATCTCACGGACCTGGTCCTCTATCTCTACTTCTTCTCCTTGCTTATTCTGTTTACCTTTGGCGCGCACGGATTCGTGATGGTCTATCACTATCTCCGGACCCGGGGTAAAGAGGATGCCCTGATGGTTCTTGAACGAGAGCCGGTCGTCACCGTTCAGCTTCCCATGTACAACGAGTACTACGTCGTGGAACGAATCATCGAAGCCGTGTGCAGCCTGGACTATCCGAAGGACAAGCTTGAAATCCAGGTACTTGACGACTCGACCGACGAGTCCGTCGCTGTGGTCGCAAGAACGGTGGATCACTATCAGAAGCTCGGATACGATATCAAACATATCCACCGGACGAACAGAGCCGGATACAAGGCGGGCGCGCTCAAGAATGGGCTCGAGACCGCCCGGGGAGAGTTCGTGGCGATCTTTGACGCCGATTTCGTCCCCAACAGCAGTTTTCTCAAGAAGACGCTCCCGTATTTTTCCCGGGATGAGCGCATCGCACTCGTCCAGACCCGCTGGGAGCACCTCAACAGCGAGTACTCCCTGCTGACCCGCGCCCAGGCGATGGCACTCGATGGGCACTTCGTCATCGAACAGTCCGTCCGGAACAAGGCGGGGTACTTCATCAACTTCAACGGCACGGGGGGCATCTGGCGAGCGTCGGCGATCATCGATGCAGGGAACTGGCAGGCAGATACGCTGACGGAAGACCTCGACCTCAGCTACCGGGCGCAACTCCGCGGCTGGAAATTCAAATACCTCGATGACTTTACCTCTCCTGCCGAGCTCCCGGCGGAAGTGAACGCCTTGAAGTCGCAGCAGTTCCGCTGGACGAAAGGAGCCATCGAGACCGCACGAAAGATCCTGCCCGAAGTCTGGAAATCCAATTTCCCGCTTCGGGTCAAGATCCACTCCACATTTCATCTAACCAACAACATTGTGTTTCCGTTCATCCTGCTGGCAGGCATACTCAACGTTCCCCTTATGTTCATCAAGCACCAGGGGGGACACGATGCATACTTCGCGATGATGTCGATTTTCGTGCTGGCCTTCATCGGCTCCTTCCTCTTCTACACATTCTCCCAAAAGGCAGTCTATCCCGATTGGCGGAGACGGCTTCTTCTCTTCCCGCTCTTTATGGCCGGAAGTATGGGGTTTGCAGTCAACAACTCCCGCGCGGTCTTCGAGGGATTGTTCAGGAAGAAGAGCGAATTCGTTCGGACGCCCAAATACCGCATCGAGGGGAAGAAGGATTCCTGGCTGCAGAAGAAATACGTTGCCCGCAAGCTCGATTGGATCGTTCTCATCGAGGTTTCGCTTGCACTCTATTGCTTCTTCGGCGTAATTTCCTCATTATGCTATCTGGAAATCGCCGCGCTCCCTTTCCAGCTGTTGTATTTCCTCGGCTTTTCGTTTGTGTCTGTTCTTTCCATTAAACACGCCATAGAGGCGCGCAAGCTTCGGCAACAACGCTCATAACGACGATGGCTCAACCGCTTCACGAACAGATCCCAGCGCTGGAACAACGTCTCTCCAACCAACCGCAATCGCCCTTCTTCGCACGGCTCGCGCAGCACTACCTTGAGGCCGGACGCGCCCAGGAAGCCCTCCGCCTGTGTGACGAAGGACTGGCTCAGTACCCGTTCTACTCCACGGGTCATCTCATCAAAGGAAAGGTTCTTCTGGAGCTCAAGATGCTCGCGGAAGCGAAGCGGGAGTTCGAAGTCGTCCTCGGACTGCTTCCCGGCAATGAATGCGCTGCACAGCTGTATTCGAGCATCGACCTCGGTCCTTCGGTGGATCTCACCGCACCCCCCGCTCCGGAGCCGACTCCCGCAGAAGGCTTTGCTCCTCCCGCTCCTGAGGAGGTTGCTGCTGAAGAAGCTCCGCCGGAGGAAGCTGTTGCGGAAGAACCGTCGATTACTGCAGCGGAGGAGATCGAAGCAGAGGCACCGGCAATGGAAGCGGAGGCTCCCGTTGATCAATTCCAGGAGCAAATTCAGCCCGAATCCATGGATTTTGGTTTTGGCGCTCCAGCGGGGACACCTCCAGCAACCGAGGCGACGTTGGATGCATTTGGAGAGCCGATTGTACAGCAGCCCGAGCCGTATGCGGAGCCCACAACAGAACCGGTAGAGGAAGCGCCTCCTGCCGAGATCACGCCCGCTGAGCCAACCGAAGAGGCAGCCGTTGCCGAGCCGATCGCACCGGTTGAAGAAGCACCACCTGCGGAAACGCCGCCTGCTGAAGGAGAGGAAACACCGAGCTGGCTTGAGGCATTCAGCCAGCTTCAACAGCCAACTGAAGAAACCGCCGAGCCGACGCCTGAGGCGGAGGTCCAGCAAGAGAATCCGTTCGCTGCCTTTGGTGCCGAAGCCGAAGCACCCGGCACTGAAGGCCCAATTGAAGGTGAGCTGTATGAGGAATTCGCGGCCCGCACGCGGATGGAGCTCTTCGGCACAGAGAACACCTTGTCCCTGGATGAGTACCTTGCGTCCTCTCCAGAGGAACAACCAGCTTCAACAAGTGACAACATCGAGGACCTTGCCGAGAAGCTCAAGGCCCCAAAGAAGATCACTCCCGTTATAGACTTCACTGAGAAGACAACCCGTCCCGCAAGCGAGACCGACACACCGGCAGAGACAGGGTTTGTGACACCAACTCTGGCCGAAATCTACGTCAAGCAGGGCTGGTATGACGATGCGATCAAAGCGTATCGGGCGCTGGCCAAGAGCAAGCCCGCTGAGCGAGAGAAGTATGAGCAGAGGATCGCGGAAATTGAGGAGATGAAGAAGAAGGAGCAGTAGCAAGACAAGAGAAAGAACTCAGCAAAAAACCCCGGCTGGTGGTCGGGGTTTTTGTTTTCTATGGCAACTCAGACTGAAGTCTGAGGCTACACAAGTTGCCAACTCATTTGATCGCGTTCACAAACTTCGTCAGCCGTGATTTCTGGTTGGCTGCGGTGTTCTTGTGTATCACGCCCTTCGCTGCAAGCTGATCCAGCGTCTTGACCGCTACCTTCAGTGCTGTGGCAGCATTCTCCCTGTCTTTCGACGAGCGAACCTTCTTCATGAGCGTTTTCAATCTTGAGAGATACGCTTTGTTTCGAGCATGTCTCCGAACGCTCTGGCGGGCCCGCTTTTCAGCCGATTTGTGTTGTGCCATCCTTTTCTCCTATATAAAGCACATTCTTTTGAGAATCTAACGAGTGTCGGCTGAAAAAACGCGTCACGTTGAGCGTAGTCGAAACGTGCAACACGATGCGCATATCAGGGTTCGACTTCGCTCACCCTGACGCGGATCTTTTTTACATGATTTTTCAGCTCGCCATCAGTGCAAAGATAGCGAACTATTCGGAATTTCACAAAGACTTTTTTGCCGGCGAGGAGGTCGATCTCCGAGTGTCAACCGGTACCAAGCTAGGTGTCACGTATGGCGCTCAGGAACGAACGGATGATGGCAGCAGTTGCACCCCAGACATCATGGTCGCGATACCTGTAGAAGTACACGTCGAAGATTTCCCCGTACCGCTTCCGCTGCTCGATCCTCTCGTTGGCCTTGTCAAGGAACAACGAGATGGGAACCTCCAGTACGTCCGCGACCTCTTGTTTGTTCGGTTTGAGCTTGGGAAGTGCCGGCACATAGGCAACGACCGGCGTCACGGCAAATCTCGATGGTGTCTCGTAGTCGTCGAACAAGCCAAGAATTTGAACGGCGTCCGGCAGCAATCCGATCTCCTCGCGGCACTCGCGCAGCGCGGTCTCAACGATACTTCCATCGTCTTCATCCATCACTCCGCCGGGAAATGAGATTTGCCCCTTGTGGTGCTCCACGTCCTCCGTCCGCTTGGTCAACAGGAAGTGCAGCTCCGCGTCCTTCATGAAAAGAAGCACCAGCACACCGGCACGGGTAAGTGCCGGATTGTGAATCTCAGTACGTCGGTACGAGGCAAAGAATTGCCGGATATGTTCTAATCCTAATGTCATTGCGTCAAGTCGTTGACCCTTGCTTTCTCGCTGTGACGATCCGGCCAGTCACAATATCCTCCAGCACACCCTCGAGGATCTCCCTCCACTCGGGACGCGAAAGGGCGGCGGTCAGATCAGATTCCAGCTGGTATATGACGTCTCGAAGCGAATTAAACGTTCGACCGGTGAATCGCGGACTCGTTGACCGCACGATGATATGCTCATCCAGCAGCCGTTTGGCTTGAAAAATGAGGCTATTATCTGCGTTCTGCTTCACGTTGACAGTGACTCGGCTTTTTAGTACACTGGCGCGGGGGCGGAATGACAATTAACAATATTTTCGAAG
>Ga0194112_10011467_pt1 | contig 10965 bp, 8 predicted proteins | sample TA2MahC400mmetaG_FD_146191 | JGI IMG/M metagenome (GOLD analysis project Ga0194112, IMG submission 146191) | Freshwater microbial communities from Lake Tanganyika, Tanzania - TA2015016 Mahale Deep Cast 400m | ecosystem: Environmental > Aquatic > Freshwater > Lake | place: Tanzania: Lake...
GCAGACCTTTGGCAGCCCACCGTCTCACGATGATATTCCCGACCGCCCGGTCGTGTACATTGAGGTCGGTGAACTTGTGCCCCGACGATCTCGGCTCAAGTCTCCTCGGCTGATCTCGGGCATCCCTTCCTACGCCCATTCCTGATAGGAGAGCATCCGCCAGTGGAGACCGACCAGGATGACCAACGGTCTTGATTGGACATGGGCAGACATCCCGCACGAGGGAGACCACCACAAGACGAGGCTCGATCATTCGCTGACTCGCTTATTCGCTGAGGCTTGACAGCACCCTGCAGTTGTTGTTGGCCAACGAGCAGGCCAGGGCCATCCTGAGCAAGCACCTCCCTGGCCTGCTGGACGCGCCGCAATTGAGCCTTGTCCTGAGCGCAGTCGAAGGAATGGCCATGGGGTTCACGCTGGAGCAGGTAGCGGGCATGGCGCCGGGTGTGTTCACCGCAGAAGTCATGCAGGCCATCGCCGAGGACCTGGTGCAGCTTTCTCCCGTGGCCGCCTCTGACCTGCCAGAGCCACCCAAGCTCAGCCTGTGGCAACGACTGCTGGCCAGGCTGGCTTCCTGGCGTGCCCGGCGGAGTTCCCAGTGATTATGGTCGCTGCCTATGTGACCACGGGGTCCGCTACCGGATACCTTTCATGGGCAGAGCCAATAGTCTTATGAGGTCAATAACGTCGTATAAGCATTGCTAGGCGGTTCGACCGGTGAATGGAGAACGATATGAAGAGCGATGGAAATTCATCAGGATGTCGTAAGCTCGCGGGAATCATCAGTTTGATAGCTTCGATAATTGCTATCTTCGCTTTTGTGACAGGCCGGATGAGCTTGCCTGAGATTTTGGGACATTCCCGGAAGCCGAATACGACTCCAGGGATGATCGTGACTCCAGTACTTGCAAACACGGCCCAAATCGAGATGTCCACTAGCACAACCGCGACTTCGGAATCCTATGCGCCAGTGCTCGTCACTGAGCAGACGGTTCCGTCAGGAGAAACGCAAGTGTTTCAAGTCACCCTAGGCAATGACGAAATCATCGTAGGTGCAGGCTACCGCTTCAATCAGGATATCGAAGGGTGTGCAGCATTTCTCATAACTGGACCTGGACAGTTCACGTTTGTGGTGGGTGACGGCAAGTGGATGCGCTACATGAATGTGCCTTCCGCGGGGCAAGCAGAAGCGCTCCTACAGGGACAAATGGATCTTCTAGTCAACTACTACAGTTGTGCACGTTCCGAGCTCAGGGTTTCAAGGCTAGTGGCACCTGCTTCATCGGTTTCTACCACTTCAACACCGGCACCAGGTGCTGGTACACCAGTGCCAACCCATCCCGAAGGCTATACACTATATGATGATTTCACGGCACCAGGCGCGTTAGATAGCAATTGGTGGGTGCATAATAATGTAGGCCAGGTTTGCAGTTTCAGGGTCAGTAGAGGCCAGTTACTGTTCGCCTGTCGTAATGCCACTACTAACAACCTTGTAGTGACACTCAATGCCAATGGACAGTTCAGTGGAATTCGTGGCATAGCGGTTGTGGCGCGCGTGGACAGGTTTGGTGGGTCGCTAAAGCTTGCGACGGACTGGACATGCCAGGCCGATGGTCTCAAGCGAGCATATCACCTTGAACTGGGCACTAATGTCGCAGTAGCTAACGAGTTCTATCCACAGGAAGATTGGCATACCATAGAACTCGGGAGAGTATTTGTCCTCGCAGGTCAGGCGCATTTGTTACAGATTGAACACGTTAATAGCACCGTGGAATTCTTTGTAGATAGTCAACCTCTCCCACTTCATACCTCGCCCAACTTGTCGGCTTGCTTTGCCATAAGCGATTGGAGCCTTGGCTTTAGCGTGCTGAAGGAGGGCGGTGACCTTGAGGGCCAAATCGAAGAAGTAAGTGTGCGGTATCCATGAATACCGCGCGAGCCTGGCAGGCTATCGGCAATATCCACGCAGCCGGCCTAACACCGGCTGGTGTGCTCTGCAAAGCTGTCGTCTGCTAACCGGTGGAAGTCCGGCCGTGGTAACTGCCAGGAGGCCACGTAACAGGCATCCAGTGCATCAGAAGTTTCGTGTAAGCATTATGCGTCAAGATTGGCGCTATGAAAGTTTTATGGTGTCAATAAGTTAGCAAGGCATTGTTATGTGGCGGCTGCCTGGACGAGCGTTCCAAGAAGGCATCGGCCTGACAAAGGACTTAGGAGGTTATTGTGAGCGACGATTCTCCTTTGTTTGTGAGCGCTATTGAGCTGATTGCTCATTCGACTGAGCTTTACACACAGGGTAACGAGCGAAAGTACAAGTTCGTTATCCTCCACCTGGCAAATGCAATCGAGTTGATTTTGAAAGACCGCCTTGTGGATAAGGGGGTTAGTATATACATCCCGAAGAAATCTCTAACAATCACTATCTGGGACTCTTTTGAGAGACTTGAGGAGATAGGCATCACCGTACCCGAGCGCCCAGTAATCGAACTACTTGTTGATGACCGGAATACAATACAACACCGCTTTGGCTTTCCAGATTCAGAGACCGTTTATTACTATCTGAAGCGAGTAGTTGCTTTCTTTAAGCGATTCCTTGATGAAGAATATGGCGTCGATCTTTCAGACACTCTGAAGCTCTACCTGGCAACAGAAGATCTCGCCATACTGGGGTTAGTTGAGGAAGAGGAAGATCGATATGCTCAACTAGACAGGCTTTTCGAGTTGTCGCCTGAGTCTGCCGTTTTGCAGGCTTATAACGCACTGGAGGGCAAGTTCCTAGAGGTGATGGGAATTGACCTTGGTTCTCAAAGACGACCTTTTATGTTCTGGCGGGTTGCTGACTTCCCTCATCTCCTTGACGATTTGGCAATTGACGGGTTCATCTCTCAGGACACAGCCAAGAGATTCTATCTGCTTCGAGAGATGAGGAACCGTGCAGCTCATACCGCTCATTTCGAGGGGGAGCCACTTCTAGATTGGGCTGCGGCATTGAGCATTGCTAAGGATTTGTTGCAGGGATTAGATCAGGCTATTGAGGAGGGTTTCTTTCGCAAGAGAGCAACACGAAATGGTCTGTCCGAAAGCGATAACTTTGGTAACGAAACCATCTCTCAAAACGCGGCGGAGGAAGAAATAGACTCTAAAAACTTGACTTCCACAAGCGAGGCCACCGCATAACAAACCGCTGGTGTGTCCTAAAGGCTGTCGCCTGCTAACCAACAAAAGCCACATGCGTTAACCGCGCAGGTGGCCTTTTGTGTTGCCAAAGGAGTTGAAATCTGCTATACTATGCTTGGTGTTATCATTGGGACGGTCCACCATCCACGACAGTGAGGACGTGCACACCGGCACGCCGGAGGCGACGTTGACCGTGGCGTAGCTCGATCCGGAAATCTGAAGGAGAGTCCATATGGCACACTTATTCGAGCCCGATGTGGAACTGCGCTGGCGAGGCAAGGAGACCAAAGTAAAGACGGTCAGCCTGCCTTTCCAGACGGTGGAACGCATTGACTTGGGTAGGTCAGATTGCCAATCTGACCTACGGGGCTGGAGCAACCGGCTCATCTGGGGCGACAACAAGAACATCATGGCCTCGCTGCTGGACGAGTTCGAGGGGCAGATTGACCTGATCTACATTGACCCGCCCTTTGCTACGGGAGCGACTTTCAAGGCCCAGGTGGAGGTCGGCGAGGCGGCCGACAAAGCGGAGAAGGCCGAGTCCATCATCGAGCAGAAAGCCTACAACGACACCTGGGGCCGTGGCAAGGCCTCCTACTTGCAGATGATGTACGAACGACTGGCACTGATGTACCGACTGTTGAGCGATACGGGCTCGATCTATGTGCATCTGGACTACCGGATGGATAGCTACGTTCGGCTGATAATGGATGAGATCTTCGGTGACGGCAATTTCAGGAATGAGATCATCTGGTGCTATACTTTTCCAGGGAAAGTGTTCCGCGATTTCCAGAGAAGGCACGACACGATTCTGAGGTATTCAAAAACTCAAAATCTCGTTTTCAACGCTGATAGCATAAGGGTGCCGTACAAAGCCAGTTTCACAGCGGCCAGGACTCCACCGGGAGGATCAGAAGGCTATACAGAGTTTGCCCAAAGAGAACGTCACGAAAGGGGAAAAATCCCTGAGTCGTGGTGGGCGGATATTTCCAATGTTTCCGGATGGAGAGACGAACTGCTAGGCTTCCCTACCCAAAAACCCGAAGCTCTTCCAGAGCGTATCATCCGCACTTCATCCAACCCCGGCGATCTGGTGGCCGATTTCTTCTGCGGCAGCGGCACTACGCTGGCGGTGGGGGAGAAGCTGGGCCGGCGCTGGATTGGCTCGGATTTGAGCAAGTTCGCCATTCACACCACACGCAAGCGGCTGATGGAGATCGCCGCTTCCAGAGACCTGGAAAACGAAGGCCAGCCATACGGCCAGCCACCGCGCCCCTTCGTCATCCAGAACCTCTCCGAGTACAAGACCTATCAGTTCGCCGACACCGAAGAGGAGAATCGAGAGAAGTATTTCGAGTTCATCCTGGAACTCTATCGAGCTGAGCCCGAGCCGGGCCACGATCTTCTACACGGCAAGAAGGGCGGGCGCTACGTCCACATCGGCGAACTGGACAGCGAGATGACCATCGAGAACGTCCGCCGGGCCGTGGCGGAGCTCAAAGCGCTGAGCGCAGACAAGCTGGACGTGCTGGCCTGGGAGTTTGCCATGAACATGGACCTGAGCATCGAAACGCTCCAGCAACAAGAGGACGTGGACGTGAAACTGATCCGCATCCCCCGCGAGGCACTACAGGTCAAAGACCCCCGCAAGGAGAACATCCACTTTTACGAGATGCCCCGCCTGGACGTGGCGGTCGAACGGCGCGATGGCCAGGTCGTGCTGCGCATCACCGACTTCAACGTCTACAACCTGGAGGACTTCTCCGAGGACGTGATCGAGGTGCTGCAGAGCTACAGCGACCTGATTGACTACTGGGCGATGGATTACGACTACGATGGGCAGCACTTTGTCTCCCGCTGGCAGACCTACCGCACCCGCAAGGATCGCAGCCTGGAGCTAGAATGTGCGATTGATGAGGCGGAAATCGGCGACGCCGTCGTAGTCAAAGTGGTGGACATCTTCGGCAATGATACGAACAAGCTGGTGGAGGTAGAGAGCACATGAAACGATATCGCAGAGGTAAATCCGGATCTATTGAGAACAAGGAAATTGACGCTTTCTTGAGAGAAATCGTCAAGGTCTGTAAAGACCACGGCTTTTCTTTGAGCCACGAAGACACTCACGGCGCTTTCGTCGTAGAGAGATATGACGAAGACAACGTACAGTGGCTCATGGATGCCATGATTGGTGAAAGCGTAGACGCCGGCTGACACATTGCCACGGGCGACGAGGTGATTGTGGAAACCTGAAGGGAAGCCTAATGTTTTCGAGAAAGCTGCTGGAGAGAATCGAAGACTGGCGGGGAAACACCACCCGCTGGGAAGAGACCAATTACAAAGGCACCACCCCCATCACCAAGCGGCTGCTCCAGTACTGGTTCTACGAGGAGCACTTCCTGGAGCAGGACCTGTTATTCAAATACTGGGACTGCCAACGAGAAGCGATGGAGGTCCTGATCTACTGCTATGAGGTGCTGAAGGTGAGAACCATTAGGGAGCTGGCTTCCAAACTAGACTTTCAGTTGATTGAGCAAGCTGCACTTCTGGAGGAATTCCAGCATTACAGCGCGCCTGAGCTATTGGAGCGACAGAATCAGATCAAGGAAGCCTTTGTTGGGTATTTGACTAAATCATCTATCCCCAAATTGGCCTTCAACATGGCCACCGGCTCCGGCAAGACGATGGTTATGGCGATGGCCATCGCCTGGATGTATCTGAACAACTACAGCCGCACCTTCCTGATGATCTGCCCCAATACCATCGTTCTGGATCGCCTGGCACTGGCCTTTGAGAACCTGGCCATCTTCAAGCAGTTCCCCATCGTGCCGCCCGAATACTGGGCCAACGACAAGGTGTACGATTTCAACTTCAAGAACGTACAAACGGTGAAGCAGAACGAGGGCAGCACGGAGTTCGGCACCGGCGTCATCTTTCTGACCAACATCCAGCAGCTTTACGACAAAGAGACCCCTCGCGGGCGCAACCAACTGCGCCTGTGGCTGGAGAACGTCCGCATCGGCGAGTTCATCAACCCCCTGGTCAACCGCGTGTTGCGATACGACAACGTCACCGTCATCAACGACGAAGCACACCACAGCGCCGCGCTGGAGTGGTCACACGTCATTCAGCACGTTCACGACAACGCGCGCAGCTTCCACCTGCAACTGGACTTCTCCGCCACCAACAAGTACTACAGCGACGGCTCCCCCTTTGAGCACATCGTCTACGAGTACGGCCTGAAGCAGGCCATAGACGCTGGTATCGTCAAAGACATCCAGATCCAAACCTACGCCGACATGCAGGATAAGATCGTCCTTTGGTCGGACGAGAGGCAAAAGCAGTTCTTGATTGAAGAGGGCCTGAAGAAGCTGGAGGAACTCAAGCAAACTTACGCTGATACCCCAGCCAGGCCAGTCCTCTTTATTCTAACCAGTACCACCGATGAGGCTAACGAGATTGGCAAAGCCATCATCGAGGATCTGAACAACCCATATACTGCCGAGCAGGTTTTGGTTATCCATACCAACATGCGAACCGGGGAGATACTGAAAGATAATCTGGAAACTGCACGCAGAGTGGCCAGGGAGATAGACGAGCCTGGAAGCAAAATCGAAGTCATCGTCAGTGTGCTCATGCTCCAGGAGGGGTGGGACGTCAAGTCGGTCTATTGCATCGTCCCCCTGCGGGCAGCCGGCAGCCAAATCATGGTAGAGCAGATCATCGGCCGGGGACTGCGGCGTAGATTCCCTCACAAAAACCGCGATGACGAATACGAGGTGGAAGAAAAACTGTGGATCATCGAGCACCCCAACTTCAAGCGGTTCTGGGAAGCGGAAAAGAAACGACACGGCTACGATTTCCACATTGATTCGGGCCGACCAGAGAAGCCAGTAGAGACGATCAAGGTTGATGAGTCCAAGCTGGAGTACGATATCGAAGTTCCCGTGCTGTCCGGAGGAACATACCAGACCCGAGCCATTGACGCCACGCTGATCAACGTGGACGCGATGCCCACCAAAAAGTTCTACGTTGCGGCTTTTGACGTCAGCGACCCCCAGCGTGTACACAAGCGACTCGGCGAACGCGAGGCCGAAGGCGAGCGAGTTGAGCTGGTATTCTATACCTTCTATAACTTCGTCAAAGCCAAGCTGGTCAACATGATCGTCGAGGACAACAAACTGGTCGGGACGGACGTGAAAGCGGTCATTGACAGGAAGCTGGATGAGTACATCGCCGGCAAGCTCTTTTGCGACTTTGACAGGGATAACCCCGAGCACGTCAAGCGGCTCAATCTGGCACCCATTGTAGACGAGATCCTGACAGCCTTTCGAGATCAGATTCGCAAGATAGCCGCCACCGTGCGGGACTTTGAGCCCAGCCTGCGGGCGGTGAAGGTTTCCGAGACCAAGCCCAAGCAAACCTCGAAAGATACGTATGTCCCCAAAAGATCGGTGTTCAACCAGGTGGATTATGACAGCGAGTTGGAGCACGAGTTCATGGAGAAGCTGGACACGTGGGAGGGTGTCGAAGCGTGGAGCCGCGTGGTGCCCTTCAAGGTTCCCTACTACGACGAGGAGTACGGCTTCCACTACTACATCCCCGATTTCATCGTGAAGGCAGATGGACAGTATTATCTCGTCGAAACCAAGGGGAAAGGCTTCGCCAAACAAAAGGACGTCGAATCCAAGCGGGACGTGGCCGAGGAATGGATTGCGAAGGCGAACGAGAGCACAGAAGTTACGTGGGCCTATCTCTTCGTGCTGGATGAGAAATTCAATCAGTACAAGGGCCTGGGCTCATTTGATGCGTTTGCTAAAGCAGTCGAGTAAAGGGTCATTACATCCCGCTGGTGTGCCCTGAAAGCTATCGTCTGCTAGCCGGTGAGAGTCCGGTCGTGGCAACTGCCAGGAGGCCACGTAGCAGGCATCCAGTGCATCAAGAGTTTCGTATAAGCAATGTGCGTCAAAATTGACGCTATAGAAGTTTCATGGTGTCAATAACGTCGTATAAGCATTGTTAGGTGCCCGCACTGATAGGAGGAGCAAACATGGCACGAAGGCCACAAGGACAGGCTCAACGGGGTAGCCAGAAATGGCTCCAAATCCTGGTAAACGAGTGTCCAGGGCTGGTTGATCGGTATCTCTGCGATTTCATTGGACTCTCTGACGAGGAGAGTGTGCATTGGCTATCCCCACTGGAGAAGGACGACTACGCCGAGTACAGCGATCGGCAGTTCATCGATAAGCTTGGTGTTTCTCTGGAGAAGGTGCGTTTGAATTCATTCTGGCCAAGGTTTGGACCTGTGTGGGATGGGTTGGCAAAGACTGACCGGGGCGATTTGATACTTGTCGAAGCCAAGGCGCATATCCCAGAACTGGTTAGTGATCCCACTGGGGCAAAAGGGAAATCGCTTGCCAGAATTCAAGAGAGTCTAAACAAGGCCAAGCTATGCTATGGTTCGCGTTCGGGTGGTGATTGGGCTACTTGCTTCTATCAATATACCAATCGGCTGGCACATCTCTACTTGCTTCGTGAGCTCAATGACCTTCGAACGTACTTGCTTCTGCTGTGCTTCACAAATGACAAGGAGATGGATGGGCCTACCAGTCGGCTGGAATGGGAAGGAGCTATCAGGTTGATGGAGTCGTTTCTGGGCATTCGGCGTCATAAAGTTTCCGATTGCGTTCTTCACGTTTTCATCGATGTGCAAGAGTTGGAGTCGTCGGGCGCCTAACAACTCGCCGGTGTGCCCTGCAAAGCTGTCGCCTGCTAACCGGTGAGTGTCCGGTCGTGGCAACTGCCAGGAGGCAGGCAGTTTCGACAGCATAGGTCGAGATGCGGAAGCGAGTGTCCCTGGGGTAAGGGAAAGAGAGAATGAGAGAGGGGATAATGGATTGTGAAGACGTTGTTGCCCTCATTGACGAGATCAGGCGTCTGGGCAGTGAGCTGGATGATGTGGAAACCAAGGCCGCACAAGGTGGCCTGCCAGCACGTATCTATCGCTCCCTCTCAGCCTTGAGCAACCGCCGGGGCGGGGGCGTCATCCTGCTTGGCGTGGACGAGGAACAACGGTTTGCCGTCGTCGGCGTGGCGGACGTGGCCCGCCTGCAACAGGAACTGGCGTCCGTCGCCTCAGAGATGCGTCCCCCGCTGCGGTTGGATTTCAACGTCTGCGAGGTCGAAGGGCAAAGGGTGGTGGCGGTGACGGTGCCAGAATGTCCGCCAGACCAGAAGCCCTGTTACTGGGGAAGAAGCCGCTTGGAAGAAGGGGCCTACGTGCGCGTGGGTACCACCAATCGGCAGATGACGGTCAACGAAATCCGACGGTTGTGGGCCTCGTATCGCGATGATGTGGACGTCGAGGTGGTGCCGAATGCTTCGCCTGAGGACTTGGATTGGCGACGTGTGGAGGCCTATCGCGCCCAGGTGCTTCGTCGTGACCCTGAATCGGCGGCCGCCGAGCAAACGCCTGAGCAACTGCTGTTGGGGATCCATTGTCTGGCGCGTGATGTCGGTGTGCTGCGGCCGACGCTGGCCGGTCTGCTCTTCTTCGGACGCACCCCCCAGTACTACTGCCCGCGCTTCATCGTCACCATCACGCAGTACACAGGCACAGAGGTGGGGCAGGAGATCATCCACGGCCGCCCTTATCTCTTCGATACCGAGGCCCAGGGCCCCATTCCGGCCATGATTGACAAAGCCGAACGGACGGCATTGGGACTCATCAAGCGCCGGGCCTACTTTGATGGCTTGACGCGGCGGGAAGTGCCAGAGTATCCGGAGTTCGCCATTCGGGAGGCCATCCGCAACGCGGTGGCCCACCGGGACTACACCGCGCGTGGCAGTCACGTTGACGTGCGCCTCTTCGCCGACCGGCTGGAGGTTCGCAACCCCGGCGGTCTCTTCGGCGACCTGACCGTGGAGACGCTGGATGAAGCGCCCCCTTCAACCCGCAACCCAATCATCATGCGCGTGTTGCAAGACCTGGGCTACGTTGAGCAGCGGGGCACCGGCATTCGGCGCATGATCGCCGAGATGCGCCAGGCCAATCTGGAGCCGCCCCACTTCAAGGATGCAGGGACCTACTTCGTCGTTACGCTCAAGAACCACACCCTGCTGGATGAGGAGACATTGGCCTGGCTCAACCAGTTTGCCAGTTATCCTCTCAGCGACCGGCAGCGATTGGCGTTGGCCTATCTACGAGTGAACGTGCAGATGACCAACGCTGACTATCGGCGGCTGCATCACGGCGCGGTGGAGACCGTTGAGGCCACGCGGGAACTTCGGGGTTTGGTGGAGACTGGCTTGGTGGAGATGCACGGCATCCGCCGCTGGGCGTATTACACCCTGAGCGAGGAGGTGCCTGCTCAGTTACAGCCGCCTCTGCCTTTAGCGATGAGTGGTGAAGAGAAGATTCTGGACTACGTGCGGGAGTATGGCTCCATCCGTAACGCAGAGTGTCGAGAACTGCTTGGACTTGGCGATGACCATGAGAGAGCAAGGTACATCCTGGGGAAACTGGTTGCGACCGGAGAACTGACACCGATAGGGCATAAGCGGGGAACCCGCTATGTGTTGCCAAACGACAATATATCCGGAAGTTATCCGGAATCTTCCGGATAACCTGCCCATAAATGGAGATAGTGTCGAAAGGTTAATCCCATTGATGCTATGAGAGTTTTGTGGTGTCAATAACGGCGTATAAGCATTGCAAGGCGGTGTAAGCCTGCTCGAAGCGAACTGTTTAGCAATCAGGGAGGTCTATTCTGTGCTGAACATCACTGAAGA
>Ga0194112_10011470_pt1 | contig 10963 bp, 6 predicted proteins | sample TA2MahC400mmetaG_FD_146191 | JGI IMG/M metagenome (GOLD analysis project Ga0194112, IMG submission 146191) | Freshwater microbial communities from Lake Tanganyika, Tanzania - TA2015016 Mahale Deep Cast 400m | ecosystem: Environmental > Aquatic > Freshwater > Lake | place: Tanzania: Lake...
GGTCACCAAGCAGGGGCAGAAGTACACGGGCACGCTCCTTTCCTTCGACGCCCAGCAGTTGGTGCTCCAGGGCGAAACGCAGTTGTACATGGTGCAGCGTCCGGACAACGTGCAGAACCTGGAGTTCGCCGCGCTGCCGGAAGGGCTCCTGACGCGCCCGACGCTCGTGTGGAAGGTGGCCACCGAGAAGCCGGGGGCCCACATGACGCAGGTCACCTACCAGACGAAGGGCATGGGCTGGCAGGCGGATTACTCGGTGGTGGTGAATCCGGAAGACACGCGGATGGACCTCTCCGGCTGGGTGACGCTTACGAACAAGTGCGGGGCGGGCTTCAAGGACGCGCGCGTCAAACTTATCGCGGGCGACGTCCGCAAGGTTCAGCCGCCCCCCGCGCCGCCCAGGGCTGCCGCTCCGCAGGCCGCGTTGGCGGCCGGCTTCGGCGGCGGCTTCGAGGAGAAGCCCTTCTTCGAGTACCACATGTACACCCTCGGCCGCACCACCACCGTCAATGACAACCAGGTCAAGCAGGTGGAACTCCTCACCGCCGCCGACGTGCCGGTGACCAAGCGGTACGTTTTCGAGCCGGGCGGCAAGTACTGGCACAAGCGGTACGGGCAGGGGGACCTGTACAAGGCGAACGTTTACATCGAGTTCAAGAACTCCAAGGAGCAGAAACTCGGCATGCCCCTGCCGAAGGGCAAGATCCGCGTGTACAAGCGCGACCCGGCCGACCAGGACCTTGAGTTCGTCGGCGAGGACGAGATAGACCACACGCCGAAGGACGAGGAACTGAAACTCTACGTCGGCGACGCCTTCGACATCGTGGGCGAAAAAAAGGTCACCGACCGCAAGCAGGCCCAGCGCTGGCGCCAGGAGTCCGTCAGGATCGAACTCAGGAACCACAAGGCCGAAGACATCAAGGTCCTCGTCCGCGAGCACCTCACCGCCGGCCAGTGGGAAATCACCGCCAGAAGCCAGGACTACAAGAAGTTCGACGCCTCGACCATCGAGTTCGAACTTCCCGTCAAGGCCAACGGAAAGGCCGAGATCACCTACACGGTCGATTACCGCTGGTGACGGGCTTGGCGGAAACCGAAGCGCGCCGTGGCACGGCCGGCTTGCCCGGCCGTGTTTTTTTCCGGTCCCGCTGGTATAATGCCTTCGCAAACTGCGGAGGCCCAGCATGGCCTTTCTCGGCAACTGTCGCGCCACCGGCATCGGCAGCCTGCCGCACACCGACGCGGCAGAGGCCGTCGCGGCCGTCTTCGCCTGCGCGCCCGACCTTCCGTATTGGCCGCAACTCCCGAAGGCCTCGCGGGCCGAAGGCATGAACGAGCAGGCGCTGGCCGGCCTGCCCGGGCTGCGCATCACCGGCGACGGCCGCCTGCGACTGGTCCAGGACGAGCCGTTCTTCCTGGCCGTCGAGCAGGTCATGGTGGCCGACGCCGCGGGCGACGCTGGCGCGGCCGCGATGGCCCCCGAGTCGGCCGCCGGCCTCGAACCCTTCCTGGCGGCCGCCCGCGAGCGCTCGCTCGCCGAGGCCAAGGGTCAGGTCTCCGGCCCCATCACCACGGGCATGGCCGTCCTGGGCGAGGACGGCAACCCCATCTTCTACAACGACGTCCTTCGCGACGTCCTGGTGCGGTTCCTCGCCCTGCGTGTGCGCTGGCAGGCCGAGCGGCTGGCGGGGGCGGGCGCGCGGCCGATAATCTTCGTCGATGAGCCGTTCCTGTCGAGTTTCGGCACGCCCTTCTTCGGCTGGGGCGCAGGCCAGGTGCGGGAGGTCCTCGGCGCCGTCGCCGCCGGGGCCGAGGCCGCCGGGTCGCACTGTTGCTCAAATACCGATTGGCCGATATTCCTGGAGTGCCCGCACCTTGCGGTCGTGTCGTTCGACGCCTTCGGGTTCGCCGAGAACTTCCTGGTGTACCGCGAGGCGCTGGCCGCGTTCCTCTCGCGCGGCGGGAACCTGGCCTGGGGCATCGTGCCGACCGACCCCGACCTGCTGGCGGGCCAGTCGCTCAAGGGCCTGCGGGAGCGGCTGTTGGCGCTCGTGGCCAGGGTCGAGGCGCTGGGCTTCAAGCGCGAGGACGTGCTGCGGCAGAGCCTCATCACCCCCGCCTGCGGCCTGGGCTCGCGCGACCTGGCGACGGCCGAGCGGGCGCTCGCGCTTACGCGCGACCTGGCCGCCGGGCTCCGCCGCGAGTTCCTGGGCACCGGCCCTAGTTGAGTTGATAGTACTTTCGCAGCAGCCACTCGGCCGTCACGATCGCCAGGAACAGGCCGAAAAGGATCGTGAAGAGGCCCGGGATCGTCTGGATGCCCCACTCGCGGTGGATGTCTTCCTTGATGGTCGAGTGCCGCAGGCGCTCCACCAGGTCTCCGAAGTTCGCCGGCTCGTAGTATTCCCCGGCCGTGGCCTGGGCGAGTTTCTTAAGGAGCGCCCGGTCAACGCTCAGCCGGTCGAACTCCTGGTTCGGCCGGCCGACGGAGAACTCTATCTCCGCCAGGCCCAGCCGCTTATTGTCCTTGCGGGCCTCCACGAGCAGTCTGTACTGCCCCGGGTCGGGCGCGCCCAGGTCGGCCGCATAGACGCCCACGGCGCCGGGTTCCAGCGCCAGCGGCACGTCCTTGCGCTCATCGCCGGGGCCCAGCAGCACGCCCGTGACGGCGGCGAAGTTGGTGGCCCGTCCTTCCTCGGCCCGGACCTTGGCCCGCACGGTGACCTTTTCGCCCGGATTGTAGAAGGGCTTCAGCACGAGCAGGCTGACGCCCGGCTCGCTGGACTGCTCCTTGATTTCCTTGGCCGCAAGCCACCGCACCATCTGGCTCCAGAACCTGATGTAGGGCGAGTCGCGGCCGAGGGCCTTGTACGGGAGGTACCACTGGTAGGTGGTGTCGGCGGCGAACGCGGCCGCGCGCCCCTTGCCGTACTGGTGCACGGCCAGCACCGTCAGCGGCCCGGAGGGTCCGGCCCGCTCGGGATGGATGGCCAGGACGCTCGCCCCGGCCTTGGCCCGGGCAACAATGTTGCAGCCCTTAAGATATGGCAATCTTTCCACGGGGGCGTCCGACTGGTACCGGAAGAAGTCCTTCGTGCCGTGGAAGATGGGGTGGTTGGCCCCCTCGGGAGTGAGTTTCAGGACGAAGGGCGTGGTCTCCTGGCCGATGGTCCGCGGCCCAACCTGGACGGGCAGGATTTCCTCCACCGCCGTCCCCTCGTACCCGCCCGGGCCGAGGCTGTTGTACCCGCCTATCATCACCAGGCCCCGCCCGTCCGACACGACCGTCTTGAGGTTCTCCATCTGCTGCCCGGAGAAGTAACTGCGGTCCATGTCGCCGATGATGAAGACGTCGAACTTGCGCATGTCCTCCAGCGTCTGCGGAAAGCCCGACAGGGTGATGCCCGTCATGCTGCCCGACTGGAGGAACTCGCCGCGCTTCACCTGGACCAGCGCCAGCAGTTCCGCGTTCGGGTCGGTCTCCAGGATGCTCTTGAGGGGCTTGTATTCCGGGCGCACCACGCCCTCGATGTAGAAGACGCGGATCTTCGGGTCCGTCGCCAGCAGGTGCACCTGGCGCTCGTTGTTCTCGGTCCGCCGCTCGGCAGGGTCCGGCCGGATGCGCACCGTGTACGTGTGCCGCCCGGTGACGGTGGGCGTGACGGCCAGCGTGACGCCCTGCGTGCCGGGCATGCCGTCGAGCCTGAGCGGCTCGGCCGCGAGCGGCGTCTCGCCCTCCCTCAGTTCCACCTCCACGCTGCGGTCGGCCAGGCCCACGGCCTCAACGTCCACGGTGATCTTCGTCAGGTTGTTGACGGTGCACTCCTCCGGCGCGCGGACGGCCTCGATGCTGATGTCCTGGTATCCGCTCTGGGCCGTCAGGTCCGTGCCGACGCCCACGGCGTAGATGTGCGGCGGAGCGAGGGCGACCACGTCGTCCACCACGCTGCCGCCGGCGTTGTGGATGCCGTCCGTCATCAGCAGGATGCCCGTCGTGTCGCTCTTGCGTGCGGCGGCCAGGACGTCCTTCAGGGCCCGCGTGATGTTGGTGGCGTCGCCCTTCGGGTCGGGCCACTGGCCGGGCTGCGCCTCGTGGGCCCGCGTGTCGAACGCGAAGAGTTTCACCTCGAACGCCGCCTGGAGGCGGTCCAGGTAGTCCTCCACCTGCTTCGTGGCCAGGCCCATGCGGTTCGGCGTGTCCGGGTAGTCGCTCACGGACATCGACTTGGAGGCGTCAACCAGGACGTACAGGTCGGTGCGCCGCTCAAGGCGCTCTTCAAAACTCAAGAGGGGCTTGAAGACCAGGAGCACCAGCAGCACGATGGCCGTGAGCCTCAGGGCCAGCATCAGGGCCATCGGCAGCCGCCCCAGGTACGTATAGACGCGCAGGTAGAAGAACAGGACCCACACCGCGCAGGCCAGCGCCATGAGGATCATCAGGGCGAGTTGCGCCGGGGCCTCGCCGCTGCGGCCGGCGGCCAGCGTCATCGGCACGAGCATCCCGGCCAGGGCGAATCCCACCAGGATTTGCCACCAGGGCAGGACGGGTTCGCCCTCGTCCGCCGCCGCCCCGCCGCCTGCCCCGGTGGCGGCCGCGGGCGGCGGCTCCCGCCGCCTCAGCCACCCCGCCAGCGCCAGCAGCGGCGGAACAAGCAGCAGGGGCGCAAGCCGCCACGACCGCGTCCTGTAGACCCAGTGCGCAAGGATCGTCCAGAAGACGGCCGTTCCGGCGATGATCACCGCCCAGGCGGTCATCGTCAGGCCGTCGCTCCAGAACATCAGCCGCGTTTGGCTCACTGCAAGCATCAGCGGTTCCGCGGCCGGCGTTTGCCCGGCCCGCTTTCGCCCGTCAGGCTGGCCCGCCAGCGCTCTTCCATGCCGGCCAGGTCGAAGCCGAAGGACGTCTGTATGGCGGACCCCTGCGGCTGCCGGCGCTTCAGCGCCTCGACGAAATCCTTCGTTCGCGGCCCGCTCCTGGAAAGGAGCAGGTCCGCCAGCGTGTAGCACACCGAGTACTCCTCCAGCGTCAGCACCGCCGTCGAGGGGTACTCCAGAATGTCGGCAATGGGCTTGCCGGCCCTCGCGGCGGCCTCGGCCGGCGCACGCTTCGCCGCACGCAGCGACGGGTCATTATACACCATCATGTACTCGCTCAGGCCCTCGTCGAGCCACAGCGGCAGCCGCACGCTGCCCCTGTAGGTGCGGAAGAACGCATGCGTACCCTCGTGGACGAAGTAATTCTGAAGCGACATGAGGTCCCGCCCCCCCACGGGAAAGCACAGGTGCATGAGAATGGGATAGTTCCTCCCGGCCGTCTCCGCGGCGTAGTACGCCTGCCAGCCGCTCGCATCCATCTTGTCGAACCGCGCGGCAAAGTCGATGAACTCCTGCCTCGCGGCAAACAGCAGGATGATGCACTTGCCGTCCCAGGCGCGCTCCTTCGGGTCGATGTTCAACTGGCGCTGGAGGCCGGCGTAGAGCGGCTCGGCCCACTCGGTGAACGCCCGGGTGCGTTCGGCGTCGGCGTTGCTGAAGATCAGGTAGTGCAGCGTCTCGGCCGCGTCGAACCGGCTGCCGAGCGCCTCGCCCACGATGGCCGCACGCTTCCGCTGCTCCGCTGCGATGTTCTCGTGGTTGAACGTGCCGTTGGCGTTGAAGCACGCCTTCGTTAGCGGCGGAAATGGCGCCGCCTGCCCGGCGGCCGGGGCGGCCGCCGGGGCCGACAAGGAGCGGCCCGTCGGCCGGGCCGCCGCCTGTCCGCCGCCCGCGGTGCCGCGCGCGCCGGCCGCCAGCGCGGCCGCCGCCAGTCCCGCCATCCACGATGCCGCAATCGCTGCGTTCATGTCCGACTGTGCCGCTCTCAGCGCCGCTTCGGCGGCCCGTTTTCGGCCGCCAGCGCCGCCCGCCACCGCCTCGCAAGACCCTCCGTGTCGAAACCGTACGCGGCCTTCAGCGCCGCATCCTGGTCCTTGCCGTCCTTAAGGAGCACCACGAACTGCTTGAACTTCGTCTTGCCGGCCTGCTGAAGGTAGTCAACCAGCGTGAAGGCGATGGAGTATTCCTGAATCTTCAGGTCGTCGCCCGTGACGGCCTTGAAGAGCCGGTCCAGCGGCATCATGAGCCGCGCCGCCGCGACCGCCGGGGCCGTCTTCGGCCCGCGCAGGTCCGGGTCGTTCACCACCGTCATGTACTCGGCCAGGCCCTCGTGCAGCCACAGCGGCAGTTCCACGGGCCGCCGGTACAACTGGAAGAAGGCGTGCGTGCCCTCGTGTGCGAAGAGTTCCTGGAGCCGCTTCGGGTCCCGCTCGTCCAGCGGGATGGCGATGTGCACGCACTCCGGCTCTCCGGCGGCGTAGTGCTCCCAGGCGAAGAACGCCCCCGCGTCGGCCGCGTGTTCAGAGTCGAACACCCGCGCAAACTCCACGAACTTCGCCCGCGACCGGAACACAAGGAGCATGCACTTGCCGTCCCACACGCGCTCCTTCGGGTCGATGCCGAACTGGGCGCACAGGCTGGCGTACAGGGCCTCGCTCCAGCGGACGAACTGGGCCGCCGTGGCCGCGTCGGCGTCGCACAGGACCAGGTAATGCGGCGTCTCGGTCATGCGCATCTTCAGGCCGAGTTTCTCGTTGATGACGTCCAGGCGCCGCTTCTGCTGCGCGACGATGGCCTCCTGGTTGAACGACCCGTCGGCGTTGCGGTAGCCCGGCGGCAGGAGGAAGACTTCCATGCCGTCCTTGCCCGCCTTCGGGGGCCTGACGGGGGCCTTGAGCGCACCTGCGGCCGGGGCCGCCGTTGCTGCCGACAGGAGCGGAATGCCGGCGGCTGCCAGGGCGCAGGCGCTGGCTGCCGCCAGCGCGAGGGCCGCCAGGGCGGATGTTGGCGCGGCCTCCGCCGTCAGCCGGCAGCGGCGGGCGCGCCGCGTCTTGTCGGACTCGCGGCTCATCCGCCTCGTTACCGCGGCCTGGGCGCCGCCGACGCGGACATTTGTTTTCGCCATCGTTTCAGCAGTTCCTGGGAATCGTAACCGTAGGCGGCCTTGAGGGCAGCGTCGGTGGTCGTGCCTCCCTTAAGGCGCGAGAGCAACTCCTTGAAACTCGTAGGGCTCGTCTTCATAAGAAAATCCACGATGGAGTACGCGACGCAGTACTCGTTCGCGGTCAACGTGGCCTTGGCGCCGGAGAGGATGTCGGCGTACGTGCTGCCCTTGGCCAGCCCTTGCTGGACGACTGCCCGCATGCCCGGTGCGAGCGTCGGGTCGTTGACTACGCTCATGTAGGTGGCCACGCCCTCGTGGAGCCACAGGGGCAGCGGTTCGCCGCGGCGGACCAGGTCCATGAACGCATGGGTGCATTCATGGGCGAAGATGCTGCGCATCTCGCCCTCGTCGTATCCTTCCAGGCAAAGGCAGATGTGCGCAAGTTGCGGCGCGGCCTCTATCGGGATTCGCCGTTCCCAGACGTAGTATGCCGCCGCCGCTGCGTGCTGGGAATCGTCAATGCGCTGCGCGAACCGCGTGAACTGGGCCTTGCTGGTGAAGAGCAGCAGAACGCACTTGCCGTCCCATACGCGGCCGGTTCGCGCAATCATCAGGTTGTTGGAAAGGCTGTTGTAAAGCAGTTCGCACCACTGCCTGTACTTGTCGGTCGTCGGGCCGTCGGCCTCGCTGAAGATAAGGAAGTGCGGCGTCTCCACCAGCCGCAGACGGGCCGGCACCTCGCGGTTGATCGTCTCCATCCACGCCTTCTGTGCGTCCGCTATCACTTTCTGGTTCAAGGTCCCGTCGGGACTCAGGCACGTTGCCGACAACTCCACGAACTTGCCCGACTTGGCCGCCGTGTCGGCGGGGGCGGTGGGCGGGGCCGCGCTTGCCGCATACGCCCTCCATTGCGTCAGGAGCAACTCGGTTCCGACCTGGTACGCCGCACGGAGCGCCGTTTCCTGGCCGTTGCCCTCCCTCAGGAGCATCAGGAGTTTTCCGAACTTCGTCTTGTCGGTCTTCAGGAGGTAATCAACCACGGCGAAGGTGCATGCGCGGTTCTCCTTGGGGATGTCGGCCCGGTTCTGCGTCAGCACCTGCGGGGCGAAAAGCACGTGCGGGGCCCGGTTGCTCGCGTCGCGCCGCATAAGGTGGCCGGCGCCCGGCGTGCCGAGGCTCCATATGTAAAGGACCATCCCTTCGTGGATCCAGCCCGGCAGCCGGGGTCCCCGACCGAAAAGGTCAAAGAACGGGCACACGACGTCGCGGGTGAACACCCACCGGATCTCGGCCTCGCCCATTGCGCCGGGATCCAGGTAAACGCGGACGGTCTGCGGCATCCGGGCGGGGGGCTGCCTTGCTTCCAGAATGTGAGTGCCGCGGTCGGGCGGCGGGTCGCGTCCGAGGCGGCGGAAGTGCTCGTCCATCTGCGCACGAGACGAAAACAGCAAGACCATGCCCTTGCCGTCCCAGGCCGACACGCCCGCCTCCAGCCCGAACTCGGCGTAGCAGGAGCGGTACAGGCTCTCGGCCCACTGCTGGTAGCGTTCGGTCGCCGGGCCGCCGAGCCCGCTAAGGAAGAGAAAATGCAGCGTCTCCGACAGGCGGTACTGGAGGTTCTCGTCCTTGTTGGTCGTCTCGAGCCGCTTTCTTTGCCACGCGGCGACGGCCGCCTGGTTGATTGAGCCGTCGGCGTTGAAGCACTCGGGCGGCACTTCGGCCTGGGGCGCTGCCGCCGGCGGGGGGGAGGCGGGCGGAGCAAGAACTTGCGGCACGGCAGCCGGCGTTGCGGCAGTGGCGGGCGACCCCGTTCTTTTGGGCGCCGGCGGAATCACCGGCGGGGGCGGCGCGGAGGTCGGCGGCACGGTGATGGTAAGCGACGGTGTGCCCCCGGAGTCCGCCTTGCCGTTCTTGCCGCTCTCCCCGGCCGCTGCCGCCGTGCACAGACCGGCTGCCGCCGTCCACAGACCGGCCGCCGCCAGTACCATCGCCGGCCCTATCCTTCCCCAACGCCCTGCTATGCACCGGTGCGTTCCCATCGGAATTCCCCCGCTATGGGCCTGTTGTCTCCACGTGCGCCTGTGCGGCCAGGCGCGGAACCTCGGCAATCAGCCGCTCCGGCAGGCGCACGCGCTGCACGATCTGGCCGTCCTCGATGCTGCGCTCAAGCACCGTGGCGTGGCGCTCGATCCACGAAAGCAGCCGCCCGTCGGCGGCGGCGGTGCGCAGCACCGTCTCGCGCACCGGCCCGACGAGCCGCTCCGTCACCGCCGCACGCAACTCATCCAGGCCCTGGCCGGTCTTGGCGCTCACGGCAACCGACCCCGGCCGCGCGCGGCTGAGAATGTCCAGCCGCACGGGGTCGTCGGCAAGGTCCACCTTGTTAAATACGATGAGTTGCGGTTTCTCCTTGCATCCGATTTCCGCCAGGACCGCCTCGACGGCCTCCATGTCGGCCCGCACGTGCTCGGTGGAAACGTCCACCACGTGCAGCAGGAGGTTCGCGTGCACGGCCTCTTCAAGCGTGGCCTTGAACGAGGCGACCAGGTGGTGCGGCAGGTTGCGGATGAACCCGACCGTATCGGACAGGAGGGCCGTCAGGCCGTGCGGCAGGGGCCAGGCCCGCGTGCGCGTGTCGAGCGTGGCGAAGAGTTTGTCCGCCACGTATGCGTCCGAGCCGGTCAGGGCGTTCAGGAGGCTCGACTTGCCGGCGTTCGTGTAGCCCACGAGGCCCACGGTAAGTTGTTCGCGTCGGGCGAAGACCTCGCGTTCCTTGCGTGCGTCGATGGTCCGCAACTTCTGCCGCAGGTCCGCGATGCGCTGGCGGGCGATGCGGCGGTCGCTTTCCAGTTGCGTTTCGCCCGGTCCGCGCGTGGCTATGCCGCCGCCCTCCATGCGCGACAGGTGCGTCCACATGCGCTTCAGTCGCGGCAGGATGTACTGGAGTTGCGCCAGTTCCACCTGGAGTTTGGCCTCCAGCGTGCGGGCGCGGGTGGCGAAGATGTCAAGGATGAGTTCGCTGCGGTCGATGGTCTTGGTGGCGGTGGCCTTTTCCAGGTTGCGGACCTGGGCGGGCGTCAGGTCATTGTCGAAGATGATGACGTGGGCGCGGCTGGAATCGGCGAGGCCCTTGAGTTCCTCGACCTTGCCGCTGCCGATGTACGTGCCGGGGTGGATGCCCTGGCGGTGCTGGGACATCGTTGCCACCACCTCGGCCCCCGCGGTGTCGGCCAGGCGCGACAGTTCCTCCAGCCGGTCGCGGCGGCCGGCGAGGCTGTCGTCGCTGTCGGTGATGACTTCCACCAGGACGGCGCGCTCGCGGACGACGCTGCGCCGGGTTTCCTTGAGTTCTCGCACGTGCCTGGTCGCGTCCTCCTGCCGGGTGCACTCCGGCCTGCCCGCCTTGCGCCCCTGATATTATAAACGGATGGGAAGCCCCGTCAATTCGTGCAAACCGGCGGCGGGGTCGTTCGCGCCGCGTTCGTTCAGCCTTCGCCGCCGCGGCGGCGGAGAGCCCCCGCCTGGTCGAGAAAACTTGACACCCGCCCCCCCCGGCGATAGGGTCGGCGCGACGCATCCGGCGCGACGCATCCGGTGCGACGTATCCGGTGCGGCGGCGGCGAAGGTCCCGCCGGCGCAGGGGAGGTGCCCGCGATGGCCGAGGTATCCTACGGCGTTCAGTGCCCGGCGTGCAAGTTGGCATTCCGGGCGAAGGCCGAGTGGGCCGGCCGCACGGGCCGATGCCCGCAGTGCAAGAGCCAGATCGTGATCCCCCCGCCGCCCGCCGGCGCAGGGGCCGCCCCGCAGGTGGCCGGCGCCCCGCCGCCGGGCGCCGCGGCGCATGTGCATGCGCCGGCCGCCCCGGCGCCGCCCGCCCCCGGCCGCGCGGCCGCCCCGCCGCGCGCGGCCGCCTCCCAGGCCGGGGCCGTCGCAATCGTGCCGGCCGTCGCCGCGCCGGGCGTGGACCTGGATGCCCTCCGCACC
>Ga0194112_10011471_pt1 | contig 10963 bp, 7 predicted proteins | sample TA2MahC400mmetaG_FD_146191 | JGI IMG/M metagenome (GOLD analysis project Ga0194112, IMG submission 146191) | Freshwater microbial communities from Lake Tanganyika, Tanzania - TA2015016 Mahale Deep Cast 400m | ecosystem: Environmental > Aquatic > Freshwater > Lake | place: Tanzania: Lake...
AGGAGATAAGCCCGGCTGTCGCCGACATTGGCCACGCTCGCCCTCCGCCTTTCGACCACGGCGGCGACGAGGGTCGTCCCCATGCCGAGAAGGCCGGTTTCGGCGGCCGCTTTCTCGAAGATCGCCCGGTTGGCTTTCTCAAACACGCCCCCCAAAGCGGATTTCACGTCCGGGCGCGGTTTTGTTCCCGCCCAAACCGTAAGATCCCGCTTGAGGATGTCGACGGCCAACCGGCTGGCCACGGCGCCGCCGGCGTGGCCGCCGATCCCGTCGGCCACGGCCAGGAGGAAGAGGTCGTCCCCTCCGTTGGCCGGCCCGAGGTTCAAAAGGATGAAATTGTCCTCGTTGGCTTCGCGGACTCGGCCGGTATCGCTGAGCCCGAAGGCGTCAATAATCATTCCTTTTTGAAGAGGAGGACGGTCCGGCCCATTTCGAGAAGCGTTCCGTTTTCGATCACCATCGGACCGGTCAGGGGTTGCCCATTGATCCGGGTCGGGTTGGTCGTGCTCTCGTTGGCGACGGTGAACTGCTTCTTGGCGTTATCGAAGTAGATCGAGGCCTGCTCCTTGGAGACGGTCTCGTCGTTGAGCTCGATGTCGTTCTTTCTGGTGCCGGGCCGCCCGATCGTCGTCACCTGCTGATGGAGGGTGAACTCCTTGCCCTTATCGGGCCCCTTGTCGATAACGATGTCGGCCCCCAGGCTGAGAAAGACCTGGGTTTTAGCCGGCCCGGCCGCCGGCGGGGGCACTGCGCCCGTGGGCATTTTCATCGTCTTGGCGGGTTCGGCCGCCGGCGGCGGAGGCGGGGGGGCGTAGGTCGGAGCGGCGGCCGGACGGGCCTGCGGCCGGATCGTCCCGGCCGGGACGGCCGCCCGCCGCGGCTTCGTCAGCAGGACGATGAAGGTGATGAGAAGGATCAGGAAGACGACTCCCGCCCCGATGAGAAGATATAGGGTCGTCGAGGCCATCCCGGGCGCCGTCCGGCTCAATTCCTTCATGATCGGGACGTTGGCCGCCGTCGGGTCCTGGATGATGACCCCGGTGACCTTGAAGTTCCGGCTGATCGGCGGGAGATCTTCGGTCCGAATCGTCAGGGGATTCGGACAGCTGTCGTCGAGCAGCGTGTAGGTGCCGCGGGTCGTGCCGGCCGGGTTCGGGATCACGGCTTGGACCTGGCCGGTGACGGTGACCGTCGTGTTCCAGAACCGGGCCGGGTTCGTCAGGATGTCCAATATCCAGGTCGATTGGGCGAAGGCCGAGGTCGTCGCCGCCATCGAGAGGGCGACGGCCGAAAGGCCCACCAAGACACACCGTTTTGTCATGACCTTCCTCCTCCTTAAGACATCTGCCGTTGTATGCTATCCGCAATGCCGGCCTTTGTCAATGAACGGAACCCGTCCTCAAATCGCCGATAAAATGGGGGCGGCATTCCGGGAGGGGATCCCGGGGCGAGCCGGCCCGGATCCGGAAAAACCGGTTCTCAGCGGCGCTGAAGGCGGACGTTGGCCCCGAAGGATCCGCTGAGGGAAATCAGGGTGTCGCGCTCCAAACCGAAGACGATCGACCGCCGGTCGGAGGAGATCGTCTCGGACTGGACGTTGACCCGGACGGTCTGGCCGTCGATGTCGGTCCAACGCCCCTTGAGGACATTCGTCCGGCCCCGGGCCGTTTCGATCGTCAAGCGGGCGGTTCCGTCTCCGAATAACTCGATTTCCATGGGGGGCGAAGGGACGTCGCGGTAGAACGTGCCGACCCAAGGGCTCGACGAGGTTTCCTGACCGGCTCCCTGGCCGCCCGACAGGGCGGCGGGCACGTGAGGGCTGAGATAGATCCTCCGGACTTGGCCGATGGGAACGACCGATCCGCTCTGGAGGATGAAGGTCTGCTTATCGCGGTCGAAATCGATGAGTCGGCCCGAGACGACGTCGTCGTTGCGGAGAAAAAGATAATGCCTCCCCTCCCGGATCTGCTTTCGCTCGGCGGGGAAATCCCAGGCGTCGTTGATGAAGTTCATCATCCAGATTTCGCTCAAGGGATACTCGCCGCCGCCCTCGGTGGCGACGAACTCCCGGACCCGGGAGATGGCCTTGAAGCCGTCGATGACCGAATCGCCGTTGGTCAAAAAGATCGTGACCTCGCCGAGCCGCATCCGGGTCTGGCCCGACCCGAGGGAGAATATGGCCGCGACGAGGACGCCCAGAGCCAACACATGCCTGCGCCTCATGGGAACCTCCTTTCTGGAACTCGGCTTTATTGTAGCACACAACCGGCGCAGAATCGAACAGCGCCGCCATTCCGGCCCCGCTCCCTCCGGCGATTTCGGGGTTCGCCGTTGACGCCGGCCGGGAGGACGGCTAAAATCCGGGCGATGAACCTGTCGGTCGTCGATTGGGCGATCGTTGCGGCCGTGGCCGCCGTCCTCATCGCGTCGGTCCTGGCCAGCAAGGGTCTCATGCGGAGCGTGTCCGATTTCCTGGCCGCCGGACGGACGGGGGGGCGCTATCTCATCAGCCTGTCCCAGGGGACGGCGGCTCTGGGGGCCATCACCATCGTCGGCATGCTGGAGATGAATCACATCGCCGGCTTCAACCTTCGCTGGTGGGAAATGGCCATGGCCGTCGTCCTCGTCGCGATCAGCGTCTCGGGGTGGGTCCTCTACAGGTTCCGTCAGACCCGCTGTCTGACCATGGCCCAGTTCTTCGAGGTCCGCTACAGCCGGCGATTCCGGATTTTCGCGGGCGGGATCGCCTTCCTCTCGGGGATCATCAATTTCGGGATCTTCCCGGCCGTGAGCGCCCGGTTTTTCATCTATTTCTGCGGGCTCCCGCCCGCCCTGGACATCGGCGGTCTCCGTCTTTCGACCTTCGCCCTGCTCATGGTCGTCGTCCTGGGCGTCCCCTTGTTTTTTGTCTTGAGCGGCGGGCAGATCGCCGTCATGATCACGGATTTCCTCCAGGGCGTCTTCACGAACATCGTCTTCCTCGTCATCATCGTCGTCCTCATGCTCAAGATCGACTGGGCCCACATCTTCGCCGCCGTCTCCCAAGCCCCGCCCGAGGCCTCTCTCATCAACCCTTTCCGGACGAGCAGCACGAAGGATTACAACTTCTGGTATTTCCTCATCGGCATGGTCGGCGTCGTTTACGGCAAGCTGTCCTGGCAGGGCACCCAGGCCTACAACGCCTCGGCCAAGAGCGCCCACGAGGCCAAGATGGGCGACGTCCTCATGAATTGGCGGAACATTCCCCAGTGGGGGCTTTTCCTCGTCTTTGTCCCGGTCGCGGCCATCGCATTCCTCCGCCATCCCGACTTCGGAGCGGCCGCGGCGGGAGCGAAATCGGTCCTGTCCGGAATCGGCAACGAAGCCGTCCGGAGCCAGGTCACCGTCCCGGTGGCCTTGAGCCGTCTCCTCCCGACCGGCCTGATGGGCGCCTTCGCCTCGGTCATGCTGGCCGCTTCGATCGCCTGCCACAGCACCTACCTCCATTCCTGGGGGTCGATCTTCATCCAGGATATCGTCCTCCCTCTCCGGGGCCGGCCGCTCCCCTCCGACACGCATATCCGCCTCCTGAAGCTGGCCGGCGCGGCCGTCGCCGTCTTCGTCTTTTTTTTCAGCCTCCTCTTCGAGCAGAGCGAGTACATTTTCCTGTTCTTCGCCGTCACCGGGGCGATTTTCGCCGGCGGGAGCGGGGCCGTCATCATCGGCGGGCTGTACTGGAAGCGGGGCACGACGCCCGCGGCCTGGGCCGCGATGCTGACCGGTATGACGACCGCCGTGGGAGGGATCGTCATCCGCCAGGTCGATCCCGGCTTCTCCGTGAACGGTCAGATGTTCTGGGGATTGGCCATGGCCGCGGCCAGCGTCGTTTATGTCCTTGTCTCCTTGGCCGCGGGGCGGGGACGGGCGTTCGACATGGACCGCCTTCTCCACCGGGGGGCCCATCTCATCACCGGGGAGGTCCGGATCGTCGACCCGGTTCCCCTCAGGGGATGGAAAGTCCTGGGGATGGGACGGGAATTCACTCCGTTCGACAAGGTCATTTTTCTCGCGACCTACGCCTGGACGTTCGGCTGGGCGGCCGTCTTCGTCGCCGGGACGATCCTCAATCTCGTCGGGACGGTCGGCAACGAAGCCTGGATGGGATTCTGGAAGACATACGTCCATATCTATCTCGGAGCCTCGGTCGTCGTCATCGTCTGGTTCACCGCGGGAGGGATGGTCAACCTTCGGGACATGATCCGGACCTTGAAGATTATGAAGCGCGATCCTCGCGATTCGGGTTTCGTCGATCAATGATAAAACTCCATACGGGGAGACATGACATATTTGTCCTTCAAAGTGGGCCAATAAGTCATGTGTCTCCGCTGTGCTTGAAATGCGGTTCGTATCCGCCATCTTCAGGGGGAGGACGGACGTGACGTACGGGCGCTTTTCGGCCGACGGCCGGGAATATCTCGTCACCAACGTCGCGACGCCGAGTCCCTGGATTAATTATCTCTGCAACGGCCGGTATTTCGCCACGATCTCGGGCAACGGCGGGGGGATCAGCTATTTCCGGAGCCCCCTTCACGGACGCGTGACCCGCTACCGGATCAACGACGTCCCTCCCGATCGGCCGGGGAAATACATCTACGTCAGAGACGCTGATTCGGGGGCAATCTGGACCCTGACCTGGCAGCCGGTCGGGAGGGACGTCGGGGCTTATCGAACGGCCCATGGTTTCGGCTACTCCCGGGCCGAGGCCGCGGTCGAGGGGATTGCCTCGTCGGTCCTCTTCTTCGTCCCTCTCGATGACGACCGCGAGATCTGGCGAGCGACGCTACGGAACACGTCGGGCCGCCGGCGGCGGCTTTCGGCGTTCGGCTATGTCGAATTCGCCCTCGGACACGCCCTCGTCGACCTCATCAACCAGTGCGACGACCAGCATTTCAACCGGGTGAGATTCGACCCGGCCCTCAACAGTTTGTTCGCGACGAAAACCTATTGGGTCACGGAGACCAGGGGAACCCAGCACCAGGAAAACAAGGAATGGGACCGCTGGGCGTTTTTCACCGTCAACCGTCCGGCCGCCGCCTTCGAAACGCGGAGGGAACGGTTCCTCGGGCCCTACCGGAACGAGGCCAATCCCCTGGCCGTCGAGGCCGGCCGGCTATCCTCGCGGGAGACGGATTTCGGAAACGCCGTCGGCGCCCTCCAGGTCGACCTCGAACTCGAAGCCGGGCAATCCGAAGAGTTGATTTTTTCTTTGGGCGTCATCGCCAAACAAGATTTCGAAGCGGCCAAAGCCGGCCTCGTCCGGAAATATCAAGATCCGGCCGAGGTCGAGACCGCTTTCGGGAAGGTCAAGGCGTCTTGGGATGCCTATCTCTCCTTCACCCGGGCCGAGACGCCCGACCCGGACGTCAACGTCTTTCTGAACGGCTGGTCGCCTTACCAGGCCAAGGTCGCCTTCGACGTCGGCCGGGTGGCCAGCTTCTATTACTGGGGCATCGGCCGCGGCTTCGGATACCGAGATACCGCCCAGGACGCGATCGCCGTCGTCATCGCCGACCCCGGAAAGGCGAGGGATCGGATCGGCCTCCTGGCCCGCCAGATGCGGCGAGACGGGAAGGTCTACCATCATTTCTACGGCGACGGGCAGGGCGAATTCACTCGGCACTGCGACGACCCTCTCTGGTTCCTCCTGGCCGTGACCGAGGTTGTCAAAGAAACGGGGGATTTCTCCCTCCTCGACCGCGATGAGCCGTTCCTCGACGGCCCTCCCGGCTCGATCCTCGACCATCTCTTTGCCGTCTTCGAGTTCGCCCGAGGCAACTCGGGCCGTCACGGTCTGCCCGTTTTCGGCCGGGGCGACTGGAACGACACCCTCGACTACATCGGCGGCGAAGACGGCGGGGAGAGCGTCTGGGGAGGGATGTTCACCGCGGCCATGCTTGACAGACTGGCCGATCTTCTCCAGGCGGCGGGGCGGCCGGAACGTCGGACCGAGGTCATCGAGCTCCGCGACCGGCTTCGCCGGGCCGTCGAAACACACTGTTGGGACGGGGAATGGTACATCCGCGCCTTCGGCGAGGGCGACCGCAGGATCGGCTCGCGGGAAAACGCCGCCGGAAAAATCTTCATCAACACCCAGAGCTGGGCCGTCATCGCCGGCCTGCCGGATCGTGCCCGGCTCGTCCAGGCCCTGGACAGCGCCGCGAAGCATCTCGATTCGGCCTTCGGCCCCAAGATCTGCGCTCCCGCTTTCCGGGAGATCGACCCCAAAATCGGCCTGATCACCCGCTGCGTTGGGGGAAAGAAGGAAAACGGGGCCGTCTTCTGTCACCCGGCGGCCTGGCTCATCCAGGCCGAGTGCCTCCTCGGCCGCGGCGAGCGGGCCTTCCATTACTATCGGACGCTCTTGCCCAACCGCGTCGATTCCGACCTCTTCGTCGCCGAGCCATACGTCTACTCCCAGTACATCACCAGCGACGAACACGAGAGCCCCGGCCGGGCCAGCCACTCCTGGCAGACGGGTTCGGCCGCCTGGATGTACCGCGTCGCCTACGATTTTATCCTCGGCATCCGGCCGGCCTACGAAGGGCTGATGATCGACCCGGTCGTCCCCGCCTCGTGGAAAAGGTTCCGGGCCGAGCGCGTCTTCCGCGGGACGCGCTACTTCATCGAAGTCGAGAATCCCGGCGGCGTCGAATCCGGGATCGCTTCGATCGAAGTCGACGGCCGCCCGATGGAAGGGAATATCGTCCCGCCCTCCGATAAACCCGAATGCCGCGTCCGCGTGGTCCTGGGCCGGCGTCTCTCATAACGTTTTCCCCGAATGAGGGGTAGAGTATTGACGAGGAGGGAAAAATGCCCGCCGCAATCCGCTTCATCCTGGCCGCGATTCTGGCGTTTGCCGGCCTTTTCCAAGAGCGGGCCAATCCCAAAACGCCTCTCCATCCGAATCCCGGCCGCATCCTCAAGCTCGCCGAAGAGTTGAGAATTCCCGGCGAAGGCGAAGGATACTATTTCGAGGGGGCCCGGGATCTTAAAATCGACTCCTCCGGCAACCTCTTCATCTGCGATTCCTGGAGCTCGGCCCGGAAGGCGCACCTGCCGAAATTTTCGCCGGACGGGAAGTTTGTCAAGGACCTCTATCGCCAGGGCGAGGGGCCGGGCGAGATTCTATCGTCCTTTGATTTCGCCGTGAGCGGCGGGGATCTCTTCATCTTTGACAACATGAAACGGAAAATCGTCGTCATGGACACGGACGGAAATTTTAAGGCGGAGTTCAAGAAGGAAACTTCGCCGTTCAACGAATTGTTGGGAACGCATGGAGAGTGGCTCGTTTTTTCCCGCAGGGACTCCCCCCTCGAAAGAAAGACATCGCGTCTCTATGACGTCAATAACGTCCTCGTCCTCGTTTCGAAGGACGGAAAAAGCGAAAAGGAATTGGCCTCGATCTCGAATCGGGAGTTCTATATCTCCCCGGCCCAGGGCGGAGGGAGGATGGGCTGGGACCCCTTCGAGGCGATCATCGGGAATGACCGGCTGTATGTCTCGTCGACCCAGAAATATCTCATCCGGGTTCTCGACCTCGCGACGGGAAAGACCGTTTCCTCGTTCAAAAGGGATTATCCCCGCGTCGACCACGCCGCCCGCGACTGGGAGAAGAAATTCATCTCCCAATACAACGCCCCCAAGCGCGAATACGAAAACGACGTCGCCGCCCTGTTCTTCGACGGAAAAATCCTGTGGGTTCAGACCTCGACCGAAACCAAGGAAAAAGGCGTCCTCTACGACCTCTTCGATCCGGACGGCCGTTTCCTCGACAGCTTCCATGTCAACCTCAAGGGGCGCGTCCTGAGAATCGACGGTGAATTCCTCTACGCCTCAATTCGCGATCCCAACGACCTCCCCCTCCTCGTCAAATACCGGATCGCCGAACCCGTGGGCGCCCGTTAAAGGGCGATGCCCCCTCGTCGACAAACTCCTGAAATGAGGATAGAGTGGACGCGTCTCCCGATTAAATAATTTCGAGAGAGTCGCGGTCGGGGAGCTTCGGGAACTTGGCGTGCGGCTCGGCCTGGTACCAGAAGGCGACCGAGGCGATGTCGTCCTGGAGAGGCAGATAGCGGCCTCCCGACCTCCATCCCAAGGCCTGGATCGTGACCCTCAGGTCCTTCTCGAAACGGATGGGGTCCATGATGTGCCAGCGGTAGAGGCCGAACCTCTGCTGGACGTCGTAGTGGCCGTCGCCGCGGATGACCTGGGCCAGCCCGCTGTAGGGCGTCGTGTGCTCGGTGTACTGGACCGTGCCGTCGGGCCGCTTGGTGTCGAAGTCGTAGGACCCGCAGAAATAGTCCTCGGTTCCCGTCCCGCAGATCGTCGGGAACTTGTCGTCCCCGTCGAGGTAGAATTTGATCTCGCCCTCGCCCCACCAGCCGTTGTTGTTGACGCCCCAGGCCATGTACGTTCCGACGTAATGGCCCCAGCCCTTGACGCCGTCGAGGATCGTGTAGACGTCTTTGTAAGGCAGGGGGTTCGTCCGCCGGAACTGGGCGTGGAAGTAGGCCGCGTCGGCCGGGACCTCGGTCAGGGTGTAGTTGATCTGGTAGTAGATCGTGAAGTTGTCGTCGGCCAGGTTCTCGAGGGTGATCTTGAAGCCCTTCCGGAAGGGCATCTCCCAGTAGGAGTTGAAGGCGCTGCCGGGATTGACGCAGACGGCCAGGGACGAGATCTGGGCGTAGCGCCCCCATCCGCAGGCGAAGAAATCGCCGATCGGGCATTCGACCGACGGTTCGGTCTCCCCGTCCCAGTAGAAGCGGATGATGGCGTAGCGCCACGTTCCGGCCGGGGTGCACCAGATCTGCTGGATGGCCCCCTCGCCCTTGACGTCGGCCATGACGAAGGTCTCCTTGGGCTTGATCCGGACATAAGGCGACACCTTCCATCCCTGGCCGAGGTCGCGGGCGGCGTTGAGGGCCGGCCCGTCGACCGACATCCCGGCCTTGCCTTTCTCTCCGGTGAAATTCTCGGGGCTGATCGAACGGGTCGCGGCCCGCGACAAGCGGCTCAAATTGCCCAGGTTCAAGCCCAGCCCGTTGAAAGGCTTGGGAGGATCCTGGGCGGCCAGGAAGGCCATCGCCGCGACGAGGATGAGCCCGGTCCTGATGACGGTCTTTTTCATGAAATCCTCCTTTGAAAGGAAATCGTCATTGACAGGATTTATAGGGGGAGGCCGGGCGATTGTCAAGAAACTCCGGCTCGGCGATAATGGACGGGAAAGGCGGACCCATGATCAGGCACCACAAGAATCCCATCCTGACGCGGAGGGACATTCCCGAGATTCCGCCCCGTCTCCGCGATGTGAGCTCGGTCTTCAACCCGGGGGCGGTCAAGGCCGGCACGGCCTACCGCCTTCTCCTCCGGGTTCAAGACAGGTCGCGCGAGACCTATCTTGTGCCGGCCCACAGCCGCGACGGCGTTTCCTTCCAGGTCGAGCCGCGGATCGTCGAATTCGCCGGTCTGGAGCGGCTCGGCCGGCGCGTCTATCATGTCTACGATCCACGAATAACCCGGCTCGAGGCGGCCGACCACGTCATGTTCGCCATAGACACGGACGACGGCTGCCGGCTCGGCCTCGGGCGGACGACGGACTTCGACCGGTTCGAGTTCCTCGGCTTGGCGGCCGACGACAACACCCGGAACGGGGTCCTCTTCCCCGAGAAAATCGGCGGCCGCTATCTCCGCTTTGACCGGCCGAACACCGCCCGCCGCGCCGGCGGCCCGGCCTCGGGGAGCGCGATCCGGCTGTCCGAGTCCGACGACCTCCTCGCCTGGCGGGAAGTCGGACCGGTCCTCCAAGGACGGTTCCACTACTGGGATGAGTTCATCGGTTCCGGTCCGCCTCCGGTCAAGACTCGCGCGGGCTGGCTCCATCTCTACCACGGCGTGGCCACCCATTTCGGCAGCGCCAGCGTCTACCAGGCCGGAGTCGCCCTTCACGACCTCCGGGACCCTTCCAAGGTCCTGGGCCGATGCCGGCGCAACATCCTCGAACCCCGCGAAATCTACGAGATTGCCGGCCAAGTCCCCAACGTCGTTTTCCCGAGCGGAATGATCGTCGAGGAATTCGACGAGGATGGTTTCGCCCGTCCCGAGAGCGAGGTCAAGGTCTACTACGGGGCCGCCGACACGGCCGTCGGACTCGCCGCGACGACCGTGTCGGCCCTTCTGGAAGCCGCCCGGGAGGATGAGATTCCGCAATGCCGATGACCAGCCGGGGACGCGTCCGTAGGGCGATTCGTTTCGAGCGACCCGACCGGGTCCCCATTTCCCACGCCGTCCTCCCGGCGGCCCAGCTCAAATACGGCCCGGCCCTGGCGGAGATCCTGGCCGAATACCGCGAGGATTTCGGCTGGGATTACGCCGACGACCTGCCCCTCGAACAATTCTCCCCCCAGTACAAGCCGGGCCGCAACACGGACGACTTCGGGACGGTCTGGCAGGTCGAATGGGCCGGCGTGTGCGGGATTCCCGTTTCCTGGCCCGTCCCCGACCTCGACGGCTACGACAAGTATGTCTGGCCGGCCGGCTTTTCCGCCGGTCCTCCGGCCGGCCGCCAGTACAGCGGCCACATGTGCGGTTTCGACGACCGGTGGTACGCCCGGGGAGGCTGGTTCACCTACTTCGAACAGATCCAGCAGCTCCGGGGGATGGAAAACGCCCTCCTCGACATCGCCTTCGAGCCCCGGAATTTCGGCCGTCTCCTCGACGACCTCCTGGCCTTCAACCTTCGCTGGATCGACCGCTGGGCCGCCCTCCCCTACGACGGCCTCCACTTCGGCGACGACTGGGGGGGCCAGACGAGCCTCCTCGTCAGCCCTTCGGCCTGGAGAAGAATCTTCAAGCCCCGCTACGCCGAGATGTTCCGGAGGGCCAAGGCCGCCGGCAAGGATGTCTGGTTCCACAGCGACGGCTT
>Ga0194112_10011473_pt1 | contig 10961 bp, 10 predicted proteins | sample TA2MahC400mmetaG_FD_146191 | JGI IMG/M metagenome (GOLD analysis project Ga0194112, IMG submission 146191) | Freshwater microbial communities from Lake Tanganyika, Tanzania - TA2015016 Mahale Deep Cast 400m | ecosystem: Environmental > Aquatic > Freshwater > Lake | place: Tanzania: Lake...
GTAACACTTCAGCCGAATGAAGTGGAGAGCCAACCGTCGCCCTCGGATGGCGCGCCGAGTTCGGAGTGCGGGCTTTAGCCCGTATCTGGGGCGCAGGATACGGCCTAAAGGCCGCACTCCAAACCTCCACTTCACTCGGCTGAAGTGTTACGAATGATCGAGTATGGGGAGGGAGCTTGCCCAATTGGCCATTGGACACCGGACATTCGCTTCCTATGATCCGGTTCGTCGGCGCTGGTACATGTCGAAGCCGACGGCGATGACGATGAGGACGCTGATGACGACGAGTTGGTGTTCGTACTGGAGGCCTTGTTGGGTGCAGCCCTTGTCAATCACGCCCATGATGAGGGCGCCTGTGACTGTGCCAATGATGGTGCCCTGCCCGCCGCTGAGGCTGCCGCCGCCGATGACGACAGCAGCGATGACGAGGAGTTCGTAGCCCCCGCCGAAGACGGCCTGGCCGTTGCCGTTGAACGATGCCTCGATCATGCCGCCCAGGCCGGCGAGCGCGCCCACGATGGCGTAGACGGCCAGGGTGTAGCGCTGGATGGGGATGCCGGAGTAGCGCGCCGCCTCGATGTTCGAGCCGATGGCGAAGCTGTAGCGCCCCAGCCGCGTGTGGTTCAGCACGTAGTGCCCCACCGCGACGACGACGAACATGATGACGACCGGCATCGGGGCGAAGCCGAAGAGCATGCCGTTGGCCAGGAAGCGGAAGCTCCCCGTGCTGATCTCGACCGTGGTGGTGCCCGAGACGGCCTTCGCGAGGATGTAGGCGGCCCCGCGGGCCAGGCCCATCGAGGCGAGCGTGGCCACGAACGGCGGCAGCCGCAGCCAGACGACCATTGCGCCGTTGGCAAACCCCCACACCGTGCCGATGAACACGCCCACAAGCGTGCCCACGACGACCCGCAGGGCCTCGAGGCTGGACCCCGACGCGCCGAGCCACGCCGCGAGCCGCGCGGCCAGCGGCGCACTCGCCTCGATGCACCACGCGGCGACTATGCTGGCGAAGGCGAGCACCGAGCCGACCGAGAGGTCGATCCCGCCCGCGACGATCACGAAGGTCATGCCCACACCAATGATGATGATGACCGACGAGAAGCGCAGGACGCTGCTGAGGGTGGCCCAGGTGGCGAACCCCTTGGTCGTGAGCGCCAGGGCGACGGTGAGGACGATGAGGAACAGGAAAGGGAGGATGCGCGCCAGCAGGTGCTTCACGATGCGCTCCTGGCCGCCTGGGGCGGGTCTGCGGGGGGCGCTGCGTCGGCGCCGAGGGCCATGTAGCGGAGCACCTCCTCCTGGGTCGCGCGGCGCGGGTCGAGGGTGGCCGTGACCTCGCCGCGGCGCATGGCCAGCAGCGTGTCGCTCATCGCCAACAGCTCGGGCAGGTCGCTCGAGATCATCACGATGGCCGCGCCCTGGCGGGCCAGCTCGCACAGGAGGTGGTAGACCTCGACCTTCGCCCCAACGTCAATGCCCAGGGTCGGCTCGTCGAAGATGAGGATTTGGCTCCGAGCGTAGAGCCACTTAGCGAGCACCACCTTCTGCTGGTTGCCGCCGGACAGGCGCACGGCGAGCTGGCGCACGGAGGGGGTGCGGATGCCCAGGCGGGCCACGTAGTCCTGGGCCACCCGCCGCTCGGCGCCCAGGGGCAGGTGGAAGCCGCGCAGCAGGCGGCCGAGCGCGGCGAGCGTGGTGTTGTGCGGGAGCGGCAGGTTGAGGAGGAGGCCGGTGCCCTTGCGGTCCTCGGTGAGGAGGCCCAACCCCGCCCCAATGGCGTCGTGAGGCGAGCGGAAGCGCCGTTCCACGCCGTCCACGAGCACGCGGCCGCTCTCGATGGGCGCGACGCCGAAGAGGGCCTCGGCCAGCTCGGTGCGTCCTGCCCCCACGAGGCCCGCGATGCCGAGGATTTCGCCGGCCCGCACGCGAAGGCTGACGTTGCGGACGCGGCCGTTGCGTGCGGAGAGGCCCTCGACGCGCAGCCGCTCGGGGCCGAGGGGCGCCGGCTCCTTCGGGTACATGTCGGTCAGCTCGCGGCCCACCATGTGGCGAATCATCATCGGCAGATCGGTCGCCGCCACGTCGCCCGTGTAGACCCTTTCGCCGTCGCGCAGAATGGTCACGCGGTCGCCCAGCTCGCGGAGTTCTTCGAGGCGGTGGGAGATGTAGACGATGGCCACGCCCTCGGAGCGCAGGCGCCGCAGGATGCCGAAGAGCTGCTGCGTATCCTCGAGCGACAGCGAGGCGGTCGGCTCGTCCATGATGACGATCTTGCTCTCGGTGACCAGCGCCTTGGTGATCTCGACGAGCTGGCGCTTGGCCCGGCTCAGGCGGCTCACCGGCGTGTCGGGCTCGATGGGGAAGCCGAAGCGCCGAATCACCTCGCGCGTCCGCGCCCGCAGCGTCCGCCAGTCCACGATCCCCAGCCGCTGGACGAGGAGCGGCTCGCGGCCGAGGAACACGTTCTCGGCGACGCTGAGGGCGGGGACGAGGTTGAGTTCCTGGAACACCATCGAGATGCCGAGCCCGAGGGCCTGGTGGGGGCTGTGGATGGCGACGTGGCGCCCGGCGAGAAGAATGTCGCCGGCGTCGGGGCGGTAGACGCCCATGAGGCACTTCATGAGGGTGGACTTGCCGGCGCCGTTCTCGCCGACGAGGCAGTGGACCTCGCCCGCGCGCACCTCGAGGTCCACGCCTCTGAGGGCCTGGACGCCCGGGAAGCCCTTGTGTATTCGCCGCATCTCGAGGAGCGGGGGCGGAGGGGGATTTCCGATTTCCGATTTCCGATTGCCGATTTCAGAACCCATGTCCCCCCATCGCTCCTTCGCCCTCTCTGGCCAATCGGCAATCAGCAATCGCAAATCGGCAATGGGTCACTTCTCATCCGGGACCAGCGCGCCGTAGGCGGCCAGGTGCTCGCGGATCTCCGGCGTGCCCAGGTTCTCCTTCGTCACGAGCTTGATGGGCGTCTTCTCGAGGGGCTGGGCCTTCTTGCCCTGGAGGTGGTCGTAGAGCACCTTGACCCCGCGGTAGCCCATCTCGTGCGGGTCCTGCACGATCGTCGAGTCGAGCGTGCCGCTCTGGATCGCCTTGATGAGGGCGACGGAGGCGTCGAAGCCGACGATCTTGACCTTGCCCTTGCGCCCCTCGTTCTCCACGGCGTTCACCGCGCCGATGGCGCCCGGCTCGTTCGCCGTGAAGATGCCCGCCAGATTCGGGTGCGCCGTGAGGATGTCGGTGACGACCTGGAGGGCCTTGGACGACTTGCCCTCGGCGTGGAGTTCCTTGACGGGTTTGATCTTGGGGTACTTTTCCAGGGCCTTGCGGAAACCCTTCTCGCGCTCCTCCGTGGAGGCGGAGCCTGGGACGTTCATGATGAGCGCCACCTCGCCCTCCTCGCCGATCACCTTGGCCAGACGCTCCGCGCCCATCACCCCACCCTGGTAGTTGTCCGTGGCCACGAACGACACGATCTTGTCTGAGTTCAGCCCCGAGTCGATCACAACCACTGGGATGCCCGCGGCTATCGTCTTCTCGGCCACCTGGACGAGCGACTGCGCGTGCTGCGGGGCCAGCACGATGCCGTCCACCCCACGTTCGATCATGGCCTCCACGATCTTGATCTCATCGGTCGGCGAGGTCTCGTCCTTCGCGCCGCGCCAGAACATCTCGATGCCCAGCTCCTTGCAGGCGGCCTCGGCGCCCTTGCGCACCGTGGGCCAGAAGGTGAACACGTCGGCCTTCGGGATGACGGCGAAGGTGAGCCTCTTCTCTCCCTTCTTCCCGCCGTCGGCGGGGCCTTTGCCCTCCTCGCCGCAGCCGAGGACGAAGACGATTGCGCACGCCGCCGCGAGTCCTGCCATGTGCCGACACACCATCGCCCGACCTCCTACGAAACGCTGGGGAGACTCTGCACGCTGAGGTAGATTATAGGCGGGCGGCCCGGCCAGTCAAGCGGGGGGCGTGGTAGCGGCGGGCTACTCGAAGTCGTACCGCTGCACGTCGTCCCAGGTGTTGATGCAGCGGGTGTCGTGGCGGCCCTGGAGGATGATGTAGGCGAGGTCGGTGGGGACATCTACGAGGCAGACTTCGCCTGTGTTGCGGTGGCGGGCGAGCTTGATGCCGCGGTCGCGGATGCGCTCCATGAGGGCGCGGAGGTCGCGGCCGCGGGCGTCGGCCGCGGCGCGCTCGTCGGCGGTGACGAAGCCGGGGGGCCTGGTGTAGTCCTGGGCGAGGGCCTTGCGGAGGTAGGCGGCGGGATCGCGGACCTTGCCTAGCTCGTGGTTGTAGCGGGTGATCTCGATCTTCTCCTTGATGTACTCTGGGGGATATTCGTGGGCGAGTTGCAGGGCGATGGAGTCTGTGAAGAATTGTCTCAAGGAGTCAACAACAGCCGGGCTGGGGCCGTGGTCTATGTTGATGTGGACATCGCCGTGGATGGTTGTTGTGGCTCTAGTTGGCTCGTCTATAGTTGTTCTTGTTCTCTTGTTTGTGCCCCTCTGTGGTGGTAGGTTGTCTTCCTGTGGGGAGAGGGCTTCGCGCTGCGGGGGGATAGCCTTACCCTGCTGTGGGGCCAGCCCTACCCCCGCAGCGGGGGTAGCCTTGTCCCGCAGCAGGGCTAGGTCCACCTGGCAGCCGGGGTAGGCGAAGAGGAACTCGTAGGTGTTGCTCTGATTGCCGTTCCTATGCCTGCCTGACCAGATACGGATGAGGGCGTTTTGTTCGAGGCTACGGAATGCGGAGCTGATGCCGCTGTTGCCCAGGCCGCTGAGCTTCTTGAGGCGCTTTAGGGAGGGATTGACGGCCTTGAAATCCTTGTTGGTATGGATGGCCAGGACAGGGTAGAGGGTGCGGGCCGAAGGGGTGAGCTTGCGCCACGTCTCGGAGAGGACGAGGTCTTGAAAGAACTTGAAGAAGGCGTTGTTCGGCATCTGGGCGCTGCCTCATGCTCCCTTGTCAGCGGCGCGCGGTGGCGGGCGCGGCAAAGGAGGGGGCTCGAAGGTCGTGGCTCATGGCCCGAGGCTGGAAGGGCTCGATGCGCTGGTTGGCGTAGGCGCGCAGGCGCTGTATGTCCTCGGGCTCGAACACGCGATATCCATTGCGGTCGCGGGCGACATCGGTCACCCTGGCGGCGCGAAACCACCGCTTGAGCGTCGCGGGGGAGACACCGACGGCCCTGGCGGCCTCGGCAATGAAGAGGGCCATAGCTCCTCCACTATAGCACGGGGGTCAGGGTTCGGCGCAACCCCACGGGTAGTGCTGCGCCGGGTTGCTATAGGTTATACCGGCCTGCGCCGGCGCTGTCAAGTGAAAAATCGTCTCCCGACCACAGGATTTTGGGCTGCCCGGCCCGGCCCACACCACGCCTCGTATGAACGGCCGCGCCGGGGCAACGGGCAGAAAAGGGGACATTCTCGCTTTCTGGCCCAGGGACGCGGCACGTGGTTTGCCCCAGCCCTTCACGGCACGCGAAACAGGCGGCTTTGCGGGAAGGGGTGCGCCGGGTGGCGGAAAAAGGTTCCGCCAGGGGCCCCCGGTTCCGGCCCTCGGAAGACTATGGGGGGAAGGACACGTTGCACATCCCGGATCACTGGGCTAGGGCGTGTGGCTCAGACTGGCTCGATGGCAAAACGGTGCCAAACGTCTCGTGTGTCCTTCCCCCCCATTTCTCTCTTGCCTCCGAGGGGGCTGGTGCGCTCTGCGGATTGTGGCGCGTGTTCTACGGCCTGCGCGCCTGAATCCCTGGCCTCGGGCGACGGCCACCCACGCTGCGCTCGCTGCTGCGGGCGCCGCCGCGCGTCGCGCGTCGTCGCCGTAACTCCCGTCACATCTTTGGGTTGACGCTATGCTGCCGGGCGTGGCGGCAGGCGGGGCCTGCGCACTCGGGAGGCGCCGTCCCCCTGCGGCACACGATTTGCTCGCGTTGTGGCTCCGTGCTCGAAGGGGTCGCAATGCGAAGTATGGCGAGGAGCAGGACGAGACGCCCCAGAAGGTCGCAGGCTCTCCCCCGGGCCACCGGCCCACGCCGGCGCCCGGAAGGCAGGGCGGGCTGGCCGCCCAGCGACCCCCTCCGTTGTCTCAACGCCCCGCACACTCGTCCTGCTCCAAGCCTTTTCCAACCAAAGGGGCAAGACCCAGGTTGGGCACACTAGAAAACAAAGCCAGCTTGCCTGGGTTTGGTTTCTTCTTCCGCGCTCCGATGTCGTAACGTGCCAGGGAGCCATGACTTATTGAATCGACCGGAGGACCGCTCGATTCAATAAGGTGTGCCCAACCTGGGTCTTGTCCCGAGCAACGTTTGCGCAAGGTGCGCACGAGGCACAGTGGGAGAGTCTAAGGAGACCGACGCATGAGCGGCGAGCCATGCACGGCGGCGTCACTCGGCGAGGCACTCGTCCGCAACTACGCGTTCGAGGCGGAGCTGTACCAGGGCCTTCTCCTCCTGGCCCGGGAGCAGGGCGGCCTGCTGCGGCGCGACGAGGACGTGGCGCGCTACGCCGCCCTGTTCCCGCGGAAGGACGAGCTGTTGCGCTCTATCGGCCGCATCGAGCGGGAGCTCGAGCCACTCAAGCAGCAGTGGTGGGCGGGCGACGTGGACGCGGAGGCCCGCGCGAAGCTCAACCGTCTCCTCGACGGCATCCTCGGCACGATCGAGGCGATCCGCGAGCAGGAGGAGCAGAACGAGGCCTGGCTCCTCCGCCGCGGCACCGCTGCCCAGCAAGCTGTGCGGCGGGCCAGGCTCAGTGCATACCCCCTCGAGGAGTTCTCCGCGTCTGCCACGGCCTGCACGGTGTGAGGGGGAGCGCATGCCCGTCGAGAGAGTGCTCGTGGCCGCCGAGGATGCGCAGACTCGCAGCACCCTCGCCGGTCTTCTAGTGGCCCGAGGCTGCCAGGTCACCCAGGCCGCCAGCGGCGCAGAGGCCCTCCTCACCCTCCAGCGGGAGGCGGTGGACCTGGTCCTCGCCGACACTGCGGAGGGCGGCCCTTTGGCCCTGGGCCTCCTGGAGAGCGCGCGCGACCTCGGCCGCGATGTCCTAGTCGTCCCTCTTCTCGCCCCGGCGGCCGGCGACCAGGCGGCCGCGGCGCTGCGCCAGGGCGCCTTCGCCTGCCTTGCCAAGCCCCCCACGCCCGCCGACGTTGGCCGCGTCCTCGAGCGCGCCGCTCAGTGGCACGCCCTCCTCCGCGCGAGCCGCGCACTCCCCGGCCAGGACGATGGGCGCAGCGGCGACGAACTGGTCGGTCGCCACCCGCGCCTGACGAAAGTCCTCGCCACCGTGCGCCGGGCCGCCGCCAGCAAGGCCACACTCCTCGTCCAGGGCGAGAGCGGCACGGGCAAGGAACTCGTCGCCCGCCTCGCCCACACGGCCAGCCCCCGCGCGCGCGGCCCCTTCATCAAGGTCAACTGCGCCGCCCTCGCCGAGACGCTCCTCGAAAGCGAGCTCTTCGGCCACGAGAAGGGCGCCTTCACCGGCGCCATCGCCCTGCGCCGCGGCCGCTTCGAGCTCGCACATGGCGGCACACTCCTCCTCGACGAAATCTCCGAAATCCCACCCGCACTCCAGGCCAAGCTCCTCCGCGCCATCGAAGAGGAAGAACTCGAACGCGTCGGCGGCGCCCAAACCCTCAAGGTGGACGTGCGCCTGGTCTGCACGACCAACCGCGACCTCCCCCGCGAGGTCGAGGAGGGGCGCTTCCGAGCCGACCTCTTCCACCGCCTCAACGTCGTGCCAGTCCTCCTCCCACCCCTGCGCGAGCGGCGCGACGACATCCCGCTCCTCGCCGCACACTTCCTCCGCCGCTTCCGCCGCGAGGCACACTCCCCCGTCCGAACCATCAGCAAGGACGCGATGGCGATTCTCCTCCGCTACCCCTGGCCCGGCAACGTCCGCGAGCTACGCAACCTCATCCACCGCGCCGTCGTCCTCGGCGAGAGCGACCAACTGCGCCCCGAGGACCTGCCGCCCGACCTCACCGCCGAGCGCCCCCGCGGCCTGCCCGCTGGCATCGCCCCCGGACGGTCCATCGAGGATGTCGAGCGCGACCTCATCCTCAAAACCCTCCGCAGCACCGGCGGCAACAAGACCGCGGCCGCACGCCTCCTCAAAGTCACCCCCCGCACCCTCCGCAACAAGCTCGGCCGCTACGCCGCCGCCTCCGAACCCCCCCGCCCCGTCGGCACCGCGTGAGCCGCACCGCGCCGTCGCGTGACCCGGGCGGGCGCTCAATCGGCGAAACGCAGGAGGGAGTACTGCTCGAACCGGTGCCAGTCGTCGGTGGTCATGGGGGCGGAGTTGGACTCCTCGGCCTTCTTGTAGACCTTCGAGTAGTCGTAGCGGGCGAAGGTGAAGCGCCAGGCGTCCCCCGCCTTGGGCGGCCTGCCGCCGGCGTGCGCGAGACTCTTCCACGGGATCGCCAGAATCACGCGGTAGAACCCGTCTGTGTCCCCCGAATCGTTCACCGTGCCCACGGCCTGGACCGCGGAGGCGATGCCCGTCTCCCAGGCCGAGCGCTCCTTGATCGTCTTCTTGTCCCTCCGCTCGTCAATCTTCAGCGCCATGACCGTGCCGATGGGATTGACCTCGAACTCGTAGTAGCCCGGCTGGTCCTCGCGGGGCTTGAGGAACAGCTCCACCACGTCCTCCTCCCAGAGCGGGTCGGTGCGCTCCTTGAACCTCCCGCGGAGATCGGCGTCGGTGGCGACCGCCTGGACGTAGAGGTGCTCCTCGTCCCAGAGCATCATCGCCTCGGTCCTGCTCTGAGCGGGACTGTTGGACTTGGCCGCGAAGAAGCCTCGGATGACCATCGCGTTCTTCCACTGCTCGGGGTGCGGCTTCTGGTCAACCGTGACCGCCCCCGCAGCGCGGCGAACGACGTACGGCTCCCCCGCCTTCCAATCGTCGGAGCCGAACGCCGGCGCCGCAGCAACCACGGACACGAAGAGCCAACCAAGGGTGAACACGGCCATCTCCTCCTCGATGACGCCTGGGCCTTCCATCTCGGCGAAGACCTCCTTGTCCGCCTCGCGGCGGATGATGCCGTTCCCGTCGCCATTGGCGTCCCAGCGGACGTACTTGCCCGTCTTCTCGTCGTACTTGCTCGCGCGGTCGTAGCTCGACCACTGCTGGCACTTCTCGCCAGGGGGCGGCAGGACGGCCAGGGCCTCGAGGTCCGTCAGCCGCTTCACCAGGTCGAGATACGACCAGCGTTCGCCCCCCACGCCGACCTGTGCCGCGCCGAGAGCCACCGCCAGCCACACCGCCGCCATTCGTCCTGCCGATCGCATGCGGAATCCTCCAGGGAAGCTGTGCGTCCCCCCACGCCCGCCGATGCTACCAATCCCCCCCGCCCCTGTCAAGGCCGGCGGCGCTTGGCGCCCGACATGTTCAAGATGTTCACTCCGCGACACAGGGGGTGAACATGTCGAAATCGCCGGGCGCCCGTGGCCATAAGTAGCTTTGTGGCAAGCACTTGTACTCACGGGTCGCGCCGTGGCGGGGCGGTTTCGACATGTTCACCTCGCCAAGCCTCCGGGCCAGACTCTCCGGAAGCCGCCACGTGCCCCATCCAGCGCATCAGCCTGTCGGAGTGCGGCGGCTCGACGCCGCCTTGGCTTGCCAGGACGCCCCCGCCCCGCGAAACCGCAGCAGCGGAAATAATGGAGTACTACGACCCGACCCCACCGCCCCACCGCCACCGCTCACAACCTCGTCGTCTGTAGACATTGCGCCTTCTCCCGGCGGCCCGGTTCTCCGGCTACCTGCGAGAATGCTACCACGGTCCTTTGGCCCTGTCAACCATCGCCGTGTGTGCCCTGCGCTCAACGCCCGCCCCTGCGGCAGCCCAAAGCGGTCTCAAGCGACCGCACTCCGACAGGCTGCCGCACGCCTTGGTGACCACCACCCCTTTGCTGAACGCGGACCCTCTGCAAGGGCCTCCGCCTATGGCCGATCTTCCATCCGCCGCGAGGCGCCAGCCTGTCGGAGTGCGGCGGCTCGACGCCGCTGTGGACTTGACCCGCGCCACGGCCTCTTCGGAAGCAACTCATCGCGTAGGATCGTCGCGATCCTCCCGGATCATCGCCGCGGATTCCGAGGGCGAACGGAGCCCAGACTTCTGCACCAGCCTGAATAGCTCCCCGATCGTGAGGCGGCGCTTCTTGGCGTCCACGCCGTCAGCACGTGGCGTGTGCTCGCGCTTTCCTTCAGCGTCCCGTTCCGGTCGCCTGTGCGATCTGTCTCTTGCGGGCATACGAGACCACCTTTCTCCCGCTGCGCTTCTCCTCTTCCTGGAGGCTCTTCCCCATCGCCCGAATGTCGTAGTTGAACTTCGCGGCGTGCTCCTCCTTGATCCGCCGCATCTCCTCGACGATCGGGTCCTTGGGTGCCACAGCCATTGCCTCCAAGCTCCTGCGGCGCGGAACAGTGCGTTGCCGGGCACTCAGGCGTATTCGTAAACCGGCGTCTCGACCACCCGGTCGGGTTTCTTCCTGCCCCGGATGAGCGCTTGAATGCGCTCCACCGTCTCTGGGGCGAAGAACTCCTCGCCCGTCTCCTTGCACACCCGCGCCGGCACGTGCTCGATGACGTAGAACTTGCCTCGGTACGCCAACGTGTAGGTCACCTTCGTATCTACCACTGTCTCTCTCATCGGTCGTCTCCGCTGACTGTCGGCATGTTACCGCCGCCGCGCCCTCGTGTCAAGCGAGCTGGCCGTCGCTAGCCAAGGCGGCCTGTGCGATGCGTCAGCCTGTCGGACTGCGGCGGCTCGACGCCGCTTTGGCTTGCCGGACACCCCCAGCCCGTGGTACCACACCAGCCAAAATAATGGAGTACTGATTCCGCTGAAAAACCCTTTCTGGCCCGTCGGCGGGCATCACGGATCCGCGAGTTTTGCGAAAAGAGCCTGCCTCTGCGGGTGGAATCCGCCTATCCGTGTATGCGCCTTCCGGCGCGAAGGGG
>Ga0194112_10011475_pt1 | contig 10960 bp, 6 predicted proteins | sample TA2MahC400mmetaG_FD_146191 | JGI IMG/M metagenome (GOLD analysis project Ga0194112, IMG submission 146191) | Freshwater microbial communities from Lake Tanganyika, Tanzania - TA2015016 Mahale Deep Cast 400m | ecosystem: Environmental > Aquatic > Freshwater > Lake | place: Tanzania: Lake...
ACTGAGGTGGTTTGGGGCTGTGATCAAAGGCGAGGAAGAAACAGACTTGGATTTGAGTCTGGGTAAGCTGATTGCGCCATTGGCGACGGTGATTATCTTGGCTACGATGTCCTTTGTTATGATCCGCGTTTATCCCGATCTGATGGGGATGAGCATCTTCCCCTTGGTTGGGTTCTTGATCTTTGGTCTGGTGGATTTTGCTCCGATCAAGCTCAAAGGATTTGCCCTGATGGGGATTTTGTATTTTGCCCTCAACCAGTTTATCCTTCCCTACGTGCCGTTGATGGGCAAGGTCTTTGCCATTGTATTTGTCGCTGGAGCCGGATATCAGGTCTTTGGTTTTATGCACCGTAAGGGCAAAGCGATGGGCTATATGCCACTTTTGGCGCTCCTGATCCTGTCTTTGGCAAATCTGGTGATTGCCACCAATACTGTGGAATTCTTTATCGCTTGGGAACTGATGACGCTGGCATCCTATCTCTTGATCCTCAAAGGCAAAAAGGCAGAATCCGCAGCTTTGACCTATATCATCTTTTCTGGTGCGGGAGCATATTTGCTGCTTGCGGGATTGAGTCTGATGCCACAGACTTATCCTTATTATCCACTAATTTTACAAGCAAGCTTTCACTCCATCGGAGCTTGGGCTGGAATCCTCATGGGTTTGGGGATAGCCATCAAACTGGGAGTTTTGGGGCTACATTTGTGGCTGCCGGATGCTTATTCCCAGGCTGATGATGATAGCACTTCGCTGATCTCTTCCGTGCTTTCCAAAGCTGGTGTTTTTGCTGCTATGATCCTGTTGTTAATGCTATCCAAAGCTGTTTCGGCAAATGGCTGGCAGATGATAGCATTGGGTTGGGCAGGTGCTCTTACAGCTCTCATCGGAGCCATGATGGCAGTTTTCCAAGAAGATGCCAAAAAGCTATTGGCATATTCAAGCATGAGCCAGATAGGCTATATCATCATGGGACTGTCTTTGATGTCGCATTTGGGTTGGGTATCCGCACTCTATCTCACCATCAATCACCTGCTCTTCAAGAGCCTGATCTTTATGGCGATGGCAGTGGTCTTTTTACGAACCGGAACCACGATGATGTATGAAATGGGGGGCTTGATCAAACGCCTGCCGATTGCCTTCATCAGTGTTTTGATGGGGATTATTGCCGTTTCGGGAGTACCGCCACTAAGCGGATTTGGCTCCAAATGGTTTATCTATACATCATTGATCGAGCAAGGTCGCTATTTGCAAGCTGGTGTAGCGTTCTTTTCATCCGCAGTAGCCTTTTTATACCTCTACCGGCTGATCCATACGGTGTTTTTGGGACAGGCAAAGCCGGCTTTTAAGGATGTCAAAGAAGGTCCCATCTGGTTGATCATCCCTCAAGCGATCTCGATTATGCTGATCATGGGGATATCAATGTTTCCCAATCTAATCACCAAGCTGGTATCATCGGCGGTGGGAGAATATTTTGCCAAGCCGGAGTGGATGAAGTGGGAGGGCTACAACATCATCCTCTCCTCTCCTGTCCTGCATGGCAATTGGAATGGAAATCTGGTGATGTATGTAACCATGGGTGTCTTTGGGATTCCTTTGATCTGGCTACTATTGGTAAATGCCAAAGTACAAAAGGTAAAGCAGTTTAACATTGTATTTGCTGCCGAAAGACCCTATAAACCATGGACGACCCATTTTGCCTATAACATGTTTGCGCCGTACAACAAGGCATTGGGCTTTGTGGTAGCACCACGGGCGACTGCTTTTTATGCTGGATTGGTGGAATGGGTACATTCAATTGCTGCGATGTTTAGCCGACTTTATACCGGAAACGGACAAACGTATATGATACATATATTCCTGTATATCATCACTTTATATATGCTGATGGGAGTAAACTGATGAGTTTAGCAGTCAAGATCTTCTGGGCTTTCGTCTCCATGGGAGTGGTAACCGTATGGGGCTTGACCTTGGGCGGTATAATCTACAAGATTTTTGCCAGAGTACAGGGACGTTTGGGACCTCCAGTGTGGCAGCCCTTTATCAATATCCTCAAAAACAACGCCATCCGAACCGGTGTGAGCCATGGAATCATGTTTTATCTGGGACCAGTGTTTCGTATTGCCGGTGGGATTGGCACCTATATGTTTATACCGGTGCTCTTTGGCTCCATGTACTTTAGCAATTTCTCCATCTCGGGTGATGTCATCTTGGTGATGTATTTCATCTTTTTTGGACAATTGGGCATGGCATTGGGAGCCGGAGAAGGAGGCCATCCCTATTCCGCTTTGGCAGTAAGTAGGGGGCTGGCACAGATGACGGCTTTCGAAGTCCCCTTTGCCCTTTCCGTGATCAGTTTGGTGATCCAATATGGCAGTCTCAACATCACCGAAATCGTGGCCGCTCAACAAGGCAGCATCCTCAATTGGACCCTCTTTACCAATCCCTTGGCTGTGATTGCCGGTATGATCGCTATGTTGGGCATGAATATGCATAATCCCTTTAGTATCGTTATCGCACCGCAAGAGATACCCATTGGACCGCCAACAGAATATCATGGCTCATTTTTGGGGCTATTGGCTACAAACCGCGGGGTCTTTAATGGTGCAAAACTGGTGCTCTTTATGAACCTCTACTTTGGCGGAGCTACCAATCTCATCGTATTGATGATCAAGACTTTTGCTATCTATATGTTCAGCGTTTTTGTGGGTGCTTCCTTCCCCAGATTTAGGACGGAGGATTCGATTCGCTTTTTCTTGACCTTCCCAACCCTGATCGGGATTGTGTCGATTCTGGTGTTTTCTTTCTAAGGAGTTCCGGCATGGAAAAAGATAAAATTGACGATCTCGAGATGATGGATCTACCTGTTGAAGAGGAGTCCGATCTGGGATTTACGGAGTGGCGCAAGGATGAAAAAACCCTGCTCAACCTGGGTCTTCCCGAAGAGGAAAGAGATTGGTTTTGCGATGCCAGGCCCCAAGTGCACAAGAAAAGCCCCAAGATTATCGAGGACTTTTTAAACTGGGCAAGAGCGGAAAGCCTCTGGATATTGGCATTTGGCACCGGTTGCGGGGCTATCGAATTGCGTCCATTGCTCACTGCCAGATATGATATCAGCCGTTTGGGCATGGCTCCCAGACCCACTCCCAGACAGGCAAATCTCTTTATGATCGGTGGTTATGTCTCAATCAAGACGCTCAAGCGCATCGTTCGTAGCTATGAACAAATGCAGGGACCAAAGTTTGTGGTGGCGGTATGTTCCTGTGCCATCAATGGTGGAATGTATTGGGATTCATACAATACCGTCAAGCGCATCGATGAATTTATCCCTGTGGATGTCTATATTACTGGATGCATGCCACGTCCGGAAGCAGTTTTGGCTGGTTTTGACAGGCTCAAACAGCTCATCCGAGCCGGTAAAGCAGAAGGACAAAACCTCTATGCCCAAAACTTTGATTATTACAAGGCAAACCAAAAGCGCATCATCAAAGACTGGAATATGCCGGATTACAATTGGTAGGAAGATATGAAACAGCTATATGAAATGCTCCGCACCCAATACCAGGTTTATGATTTTGAACAAAGACATGATCGGCTTGCCTTTGTATCCATCCCTCCTGAACAGATGGTGGGTTTGCTCACCTGCCTCCGGGATATCTATGGCTTTTCTCATCTGGCACTTATGACCTGTGTGGATTGGCTGGAAGAATCGCACTTTCAGCTTACCTATATCCTCCGCAACCACGATGGGCATAGAGAACTGGTGATCAAGACCTTTATCGATAGAGAACATCCCGTGGTGGATTCCATTCATCATCTGTGGCAGCATGCCAGAGTCTATCAACGCGAGCACTATGAGATGTTTGGGGTTTCCTTTCCGGGTAGTCCGGGAATGACGGAACCAATGATCCTGGAAGGATGGCAAGGTCCTCCTCCCATGCGCAGGGATTTTGATACACTCCGCTATTGTGAAGACAACTACTCCAATCGTGATCGTACCCATAGCGAGCCCGAAGCTCACATGAAAGCAACATTGTATCCGGAGGACTAAGATGCAAAGCCTATATCCACCCATTCAGAATGGTAAAGCTAACTACGATCTGGAAAGCCAGAAATATCTCAAACTCTGGCAGGGTCCACAGCATCCCGGCGTCACCGGAAACATGAGTTTGGAGCTCGATATCTGTGGCGACCAGGTAATAAACTGCAATACCCACGTTGGCTATCTGCACCGCGGATTTGAAAAGCTCATGGAACGCAGGCGTTATATCAACAGCTTTCCTCTGGTGTGCAGAATCTGTGTGCCAGAGCCGGATACCAATGAATATCTCTTTGTCGCTGCCATGGAAGATCTCCTGGGGATCGATATCCCAGAGCGAGCAAAGTGGTTGCGCACCCTCAATCTGGAGCTATCCCGCTTAGCCTCCTATCTGATGTGGATGGGTGGTCAGGCTGGAGCTTTTGGGATGGGCACGATAGCGCAGTGGTGTCTGGCCCACCGGGATTTTGTGCTCGATCTCTTTGAGGAATGGACAGGTGCCAGAATCTATCACATGTATATGACTCCCGGAGGGGTGAGGGGTGAGCTACCCGAAGGTTGGACGGGACGAGCTGAGAAGGTGATCTCCGCCGTGGAAAAACTCCTCGGGGAGATCGAACAGGTCTTTATCAACAATGCCATTTTCAAGCAACGGGCACAGGGCTTGGGTATTATTGAACCAGAAATGATCGATCCCTATGCCGTGGTTGGACCCAATGCCAGAGGCAGTGGTGTTAAACGCGACCTGCGCAAAGACACTCCATACCTGATCTATGATCAGCTAAGCTTTGATATTATCACAGAGAGTTCCAAAGATGCCTATGGACGGTTTTTGGTGCGCTGGCGTGAGACACAACAAGCCATTGATCTCATCCGCCAGATTATCAAAGATATGCCTACCGGTGGAGCATTTCATATTACTCTGCCAAATGTGCTGCATCTCAAAGTGCCCAAGGGACAGACCTATGTAAAAGCAGAATCCACTCGTGGAGAATATGGCTATTTCCTGGTCTCCGATGGCTCTGCCTTCCCCCGCAAGGTCACCGTCCGTGGACCCTCATACTCACATGCTATGGCATTATTGGAATATCTGGCTGTGGGTGTAAACATTGCCGATGTAGCCGGTTTGATTGTATCGCTGCATACATATCCACCAGAAGTCGAGAGGTAAGAATATGAAACTCAAAGATATATTATCGCCCTTCTATGTGTGGAAACGAGCATTTGAGAAGCCGTTTTCAGTGGCGACTCTCAGTGAAGCCAGAGCAGGAGCTCCCTCCTATCGTGGTTTTCACAAAAACGACATCGAAAAGTGTATCGGGTGCGGCACCTGTGCGGAGATTTGCCAAAATGCCACCATCGATATGGTGCCGGTAACAGATGCCCGACATGGCGATAGCGGCCTGAGACCTCGCATCGATTATGGGCGCTGCTGTTGGTGTGCCCTCTGTGTTGATATCTGTCCCAGTGGCTCGCTGACCATGTCAAATTCCTATATTTGGGTGGAAGATGGCTTGGATCGTGATGTGCGAGAGACCTATTGCTATATTCCGAGTGTGGATCAAAAACCTTGGGATACGGAGGAACAAGGCTACCATAAACCCGATAACTATGAATTGCTGCATCTCAACCGTATCCAGATGCCCCACATGCCTGCTGAGGAAAGGCTTCATTCCTTTTCCGAAATGGTGCATGGCTATTCTCGTGAAATGGCATTGGCAGAAGCAGACCGCTGTATCCAATGTGGGATTTGCACTGCCACCTGCCCTGCCCACATGGACATTCCAAAATACATCAAAGCCATTAGGGAGGATGATATCTCCTCCGCTCTCAAAATCCTCTATGACACCAATCCCATGCCCGGAGTTTGTGGCAGGGTTTGTACCCGCAAATGTGAGGATGTATGTGCCCTTTCCCATCGTGGAGAAGCCATTTCCATACGCTGGCTCAAACGCTATATCACCGATTGTGCCGAAAGTGGAGATTATGCAAAGATCCTCTCTGATGAGACTGATAATAGTGGCAAAAGGGTTGCCATTATCGGCTCTGGTCCCGGTGGTTTGAGTGCAGCTTACTACCTCCGCAGCCTGGGGCATGAAGTACACGTTTTTGAAAAACAAGCAGCAGCGGGAGGAATGCTTCGATATGGCATCCCTGCCTATCGCCTGCCCTATGATAAGTTAGATCAGGATATCGATTATATCCTCTCTTTGGGAGTCCAGCTTCACCTTAATACCTGCATTGGCAAAGACCTCAGCTTTGATAAAGTATATGAAAGCCATGATGCCGTCTTCATCAGCACCGGTCTCTTTGAACCCTTTAGAATCGGTATCAACGGTGATGACAATGTAGGGGTAATCAGCGGACTCAAGCTCCTCAGCGATACAACCAATGACATTCCCATTGATTTGGGAACTCATGTCGTCGTAGTTGGCGGAGGCAATGTTGCCATGGATGCTGCCAGAACCGCAAGACGTTTGGGAGCAGAGGTAACGGTATTGTATCGCAGACGTTTGGAAGATATGCCTGCAGATCGTGAGGAAATCGATGAAGCTCTTGAAGAAGGCGTGTCATTCATCTACCAGGCTATCCCCTTGGAGATAACAAAATCCACCAGCAAGCGGCTCGAAATGTATTGGGGCAAGGCGGAAATGGTGATCCAAGATGGGTCAAAGCGTCCACAACCCATATTGATCGAAGGCAGCCGGGAAGTGCTCATTGCCGATACCGTAATATCTGCCATTGGACAAGGGATGAATTTTAACTGGATGGATGGCGAAGCTTTTGCCCAGATCAAATTTGGCAAGTGGAATATCGAAGCTGATCGCTATGGCAGAACCACAGATGAAAAAGTCTTTATCGGTGGCGATATATTCAATAAAACTGCGGATGCCATCACCGCTATTGCCGATGGTCATAGATCCGCCAAAGCCATCGATATGCTACTCCAGAACTGATATAAAGCACTACGAACACGATTAGCCCGATTCGGTGATTCTATACACTGACCGGGCTTTTCTGTTGCCCTCTTGCTGTCTTCATCGCCGTTCCCTAAACCAACTTTATCATATTGAAGAGACCCTTGCACAGGATCCCAACCCAACTTTATCATATTGAAGAGACCCTTGCACAGGATCCCATCACAGCGTCAGAAGTTATAGAATAAACTGGCATGATTGGCACGTGCTCGTCATTCCAGTCCGGCGCCAGTCCAGGTCTTTTGTTAACTGACTATTGGACTATGTATTATAAAATATTGGGCTGACGCCGGCGCGGGAATGACGGCGCGGATCATTACCAATATCTGCCTTTGTCAGAGCTTTGAATCCAACCCCAATTATTCATTGTTCTCCCAGGACAAAGAGTTGTCAGATAGCGTGGGGACAGCGGAGTTTTTCCAAAGGTAACACCACTCCCAGCAGCTCTTACCTGCTTGATCACCTTAGTATAACCTTAGTATAACCTTACGGTCGTAAGGTTATACTAAGGTTATACTAAGGTAATGAAGCAAGGAGGAAGTGTGGAGGATGAGAAAGATCAAAGACAGACATCCAGAATCCGCTTGACACAAAAGGGCTGCCTTTGATGTTTACGACCGATTAGAGACAGGTTATATTATAAATGATGAATGAGATACTAAAGCACATGGGCAAATACCGGCGGCAGATCAATCTGCGCATTTCCGCCAAGGCATTGGCGAGCTGTGTCCTCGTGCTGGTTTTTGCCCTGCACATCTATTACCTGCTGTTCAGCCATCTGGATCACAATCCCCAGGCGGTGGTGGTAGCGGGGATCATGGTACGCATCACTTTATCGATGCTCTTTATCTATTTCCTGATCAGCGCTTACCGGCGATTCTACGGGGTATTTGAGACGGCGCGCTTTTTGGATCGGCAGGTGGATCATCAGGACGATCTGTATCAGAACGTCTATCAATTGTCTGAGGAAAAGGCGGATGAACGGATCGTGGATCTGCTGGCGCAACAGTCGGTTAGGAGGATAGACAAGGAGCATTACCGCATCCCACCGGTCTATCAGATGCGTTCCCTGCTACTGATTCTGATGCTGGTCATCGGGATCCTGGGCATCTGGGCTTATGATTTCGACGCGTTCTCACGGGCAATGACTCAGCTTTATTCCAACCGCGTGGAGACGATCCTTTATAAAGATACGATCGAGGTCGCTCCCGGCAATGCTACGATTGGTAAGAACACCGCTCTGGTGATCAGCGTTACCGATCCCGACCGGCGGTTGCATCACCGGCTCTTTTTCCGTTATGACCAGGATTGGCGGGAGCTTTCCTTGACCGATCAGCGCTATGTCTTTGATAGGGTGGACAATAGCTTTGAATATTATGTCATAAACGAGGTGGCGGTCTCGCCCACTTATCGGATCGAGGTGCTCGAGGAACCGCTGGTGCGGCGCTGGCGGATCGAATATAGTTATCCGGCATACACCGGTTTGCGGACTGAGATCGATACGCTAAGTTATGGCAATATAGAGGCATATCGCTTTACACAAGCCAGGATCATGATCGAAGCCAATATCCCGGTCACTTCCGCAAAGATGATCTTTGCGGATGGAACCGAGACCCCAATGTCCAGCATTGATGAGCGGCGTTACATCGCTCAACTACGGGTTATGAATGCGGATAACTGGTATCTGGAGATGACTGACGCGCTGGGTCGCCGCTCCCGTCCCGAGGAAAAACGAATCACCATCATCCCTGATCTGCCGCCTCAGATCCGGATCCTGATGCCCGGCGAGGACGTGATCCTCAATCAGAATATGCTTCTTCCCCTGTATTTCTATGCCGATGACGACTTTGGACTGAAGGATTGTCAATTGGTCTTCCGGGTCAATGATGCGCCGGAACAGATCATCCCGATCCAAAGCATCATCAGCGGTAAGATCTATGAACAGGATTACCTGTGGAACCTGCGTGACCTACAGCTCCTGCCCGGGCACGTAGTTACCTACTATGCCGTTGTTTACGACAATTCTCCGGAAGCCCAGAAAGGCGTATCGCAGACCTATCGGGCGCGCTTCCCGTCGATTGAGGAAATTTACCGGGAACTGGAACGGCAGGAAACGCACAAAAAAGACGAATTGCAGTCGGTTCTTGACCGCTCGCGGGAATTGCAACAGGAATTTGAACAAAAGCGAAGGGAATGGCTACGTGACGAGAAACTGGACTGGCAGGAACAGCGTCAACTGGAAAACATCGTGCAGAACCAGGAAAAACTGAGCGAACAGGTGGAAAAGCTCGCCGAAAATTATCAGGATTTGATCGATAAGATGCAAGCAAATCAAGCGCTTTCACCGGAGACACTGGAAAAGATGATGAAGATCCAGGAGCTTATGCAGGAAATCAGCAATGACGAATTGCTGGCGGCGATGCAGAAATTCCAGAATGCGTTGCAGAACCTCGATCCTGAAGCAATGAAAAAGTCGATGGAGAACTTCCGGTTTTCCCTGGAGGACTTCAACCAGCGCCTTGATCAGACGCTTAAGCTATTGGAAAGTATAAAGAAAGAACAAGCGGTACAAAAGGCATTGCAGATCTCCGAAGAGATGGAAAAAATGCAGGCAGCGCTTCAGGAACGAACTGCGGACAGCTCTCAGGACTGCCAGCGTTTGGCTCAGGAACAGCAAAACATCGCCGAGAAATATGAAAAGCTCAAACAGGAATTGGACCAGATCGGTAAGATGCTCGATCCGCAACAGGATCGGCAGGCAATGCAGCAATTGCAGGAACTGATGCGTGAGATGCAGCGCAGCCAGATGGAACAAAACCTCTCCCAGAGCGCATCCTCACTCTCTCAGAATCAGCGTTCGCAGGCAATGAGCGAGCAGGAAGAAGCCCGACGGAAGATGAGGACATTTACCCAAATGCTGGCTGCAATGAAGGAATCAATGGGCGGTTCATCGCAACAGATGGTAGCGCAGGCAATGCAGAACGCCATCCGTGAAATCCTGATCTTCAGCAAAAAACACGAGGAGACCGCCGCCCGCTTTGGCAATGATCCCTATCAGATCATCGCCGATCTCATCGCCCAGTATGAAGGGCTGCAGATCTCGATGAACCGGCTCTTTGCCAATCCTCAGGTAACGCTGTACCTGCCGCCCAAGTTTTATATGGATCTCAGTTCTGCGCTACAAAACTACCGGCAGATCTTTGTCAATATCGGTGATCCGGCTTTTCGAACCACACGGGAAGTCCTGACCAATATCCAGAAGGGACTGAATCTGATGGCTTATGATCTGATGCAAGCGCTGAATAGTCCCTCCTCCGGTTCGGGAGGTGGAAGCGGGATGCAGTCCTTGATGCAGATGCTGGAGCAGATGGGTCAGGAACAGATGGCGATGAATATGCTGACCGAGCAATTGATGATGCGGATGATGCAACAAGGTGGCAGACAGGATGCAGCAATGCAGCAACAAATCCAGCGCCTGGCTCAGGATCAGCAACGCCTGGCAGACAACCTCAAACGCGCTCTGCAAAACAATCCCGAAGCCCAGAAACAAGGCAATACCATCCAACAGATCATCGATGATGCGGAAGCCGTCGCCCGACAACTGCGCAATAATCAGATCAACCGTGATTTATTGAACAGGCAGGAACGCATCCTCTCCCGCATGCTGGATGCCACCCGCTCGATCAATAAACGTGAATTCACTGAAAAGCGGCGGGGAGAGACGGCAGAGAACGTTCCCTTCTCCCGACACGATGGTGACTTTGACTACAACCAACTGCGGCGTAATGCGATGCTGGATGAACAGTACCGCACTTTTCCCCGGGAATATCAGCAAGTCATTCAGCGTTATCTGAAGACCCTGAATGAAAAGGCGACACGATGATGCGGGGATTGCAGATCATTGCTTGTATTTTCCTGGTAGGTTTGATGCTGGTTCCGATGTCTGCT
>Ga0194112_10011476_pt1 | contig 10960 bp, 4 predicted proteins | sample TA2MahC400mmetaG_FD_146191 | JGI IMG/M metagenome (GOLD analysis project Ga0194112, IMG submission 146191) | Freshwater microbial communities from Lake Tanganyika, Tanzania - TA2015016 Mahale Deep Cast 400m | ecosystem: Environmental > Aquatic > Freshwater > Lake | place: Tanzania: Lake...
TAAAAGGTGGAGTGTACTTAAAGCTACCCGAATCGTATATGCCCTGAGCATAAGCCAACCATGCATAAGAATCCGAAGCGCAAAATCCTATCGGCTGAGTATGCACTAAACGGTACTGTAATACCGATCCTAAGGACTGCCATAAAAGCAGGCCTATAAACATTACCAAAAAAATATCTCCTAAATGTTTGTTAATTTTATCATAAAACCATCGCATAATGCTAGTAGGATATAATCGCTGTTTAAAAATGTGATTGCATAATACACGAAGTTAAAAAAAAAGTTTAAAAAAAAAATAATTTAAGGGTAGACTGTGAACTTCGCTTCGTTCTTGTAAGTGTCCTCGCAGACTATGCTGTACATCTTCTCTGCTATGGACAGCTCGTGGACGTTAGTCCCTGCGCCAGTCATAGAGTTGCCAGTCCCGAACAAGAATGTCGAGTTGCTGTACTCGCAAGTCGAAGGCTCATCCATCTCCATGTGCAGGTAGTTGCTCGGCGTCACGTAGATGAACACTATCTTCGGCCCTTCCAGGTCAACATCCACTGTGAACGTCGTGTTGGCGCTCGCCAGGTTGCCTGCCTTGTCCATGCATTTCACGTAGTAAGTGAAGTCACCTACTCCAGGAGCCAAGACCTGCTCGTGGTAAGCCTCTCCTGTCTTGAAGAAAGCCACCATGTTAGTGTACAAGTCGTCAGTGTTGCTGTATCCGCAAACAGCTTTGCCGTTCTCAGCGCCTTCCGCAGTCGCGACCTTCAACGTGACCTCTTTCTCGAAGAAAGTTCCGGTAGGCCCTATGCTTATTATCTGCAACGGATCAGTAGGCAATAGGCTGAACTTTGAGCTCTCCTTATTCTTATTGCCAGCAGCATCTTTGCATCTCATATACCATTCGTATTTGGTAATGTTTGTCATGTCAAGAGTTGTCTTGCACTCGTACAGGCCATGCATGACAGTGTTCACTGACAACGGCGACATCTGGCAGTCGAACTTGCCGCCCATAAGGTCAAACTCTTTATCTGCTGTGTCGTACCTGCACTCAGCCTTCTCGTTTACATAGATGCTGAATCCTGTGTAAGGCGTCCCGCTCGAGATGTAAGAGCCAGGCTCTATGCTCATCTTCTCGACTACCGGAGCTGTCATGTCAGGCTCTGGCTTGAGAGTGAACCTTATGAAATAGTCCTTCTCGTTCTTGTTGCCCATGGAGTCCTTGCACCTGATGTACAGGCTGTAAGTGTCGCCTGTCTTCTTCAAGGCTTCCTTGGTCATGAACTCCGCAGGTATCGTGAAAGTTATCTGGTGCTCATACACGTATTGTGAGTCTCCGAAGAACGACACCATCTGGTCGAAGTCAGTCCCTATCTTGTCTGATATCTTGCACTGCGCGACTTCATTAGTCTTAATACCGAGGGTTATCGAGTCGTAAGGCCCTACCTTCTCATTTACCTTATACCCTTTGTTTCCTTCATCAGTTGTCTCGGTTATCGTGTATCCTTTTGGTATGACCTCTGGCCAAGTTGATATGATAGGCGCGTTCACGTCATTCTGGTTCATGTTCACGCACTTCTCTTCAGAAGTCCCTACATTAACTAGATAACAGTTTTGTCCTAACGACTTGCAACGGTATAATGAGCAAGGCTTCTCCTTATCTTGGTTGCACTTCTCACAATCCGTGCTCTTCTCAGGTGCGACCCAAGGGCCGCAAGTCATCTCGTAAGTCTTCTCCTTATCGTCTGCGAAGAACAAGTCTATTAATTGGTAGATGGTATACAGCCACATGATAGTGTTGATGGTGCCCATCGTACCGCCGCCTTCCATCTTTCCAGCTTCGCCAGCCTGCTTAGTCAGCTCTTCTGAAACTTTTTCTGTTGCTTGTGTAGTTTGGCTGCTTGTCCAACTGGTACCATCATATACAAAATTTTGACCGTTTAATGATGTTTCTGCACCTTTGAATAAATTACTATTTACACCTGTAGTAGGATCAAAACCCATTTGTGAGTTCCATTGGGTTGTTAATTGTGATGACATCTCTGGAGAGGTAGTTACTGACTTAGTGGTCATCCAGTTGCTTCCATCATAAGCGTATTTTACTCCATCTTTAGTTAGCGCAGTATTTTTTATCGGTTCTCCATAGACGCTGCTTACGCCTTGGCTGAAAGCTTTCGTGCCTCCGGAAGTGAACAGTTTAGGGACTTTTCCAAGTATGGTCAATCCTCCTGTCGCTCCGCTCATGAATGTTCCGCCCATCGCTGAGGTGTAAAGCCCGCTTGCTGCAAAAGTCAGTACCGGGAGTCCGAACCTGCTTACCAGGTCGCCCATGTTCAGTCCTAAGAATCCTCCAGTGTCTTCTTTCAGGGCTTCTCCTTTCTTGGCTATCGTGTCCCAGTTCCCGACGTCTTTCTCTGTCAGCTTATGGCCGTCGAAGTATAATCCTTTCTCTTTTTTTCTCTCTTCTGAGGCTGTGTTAGCATAGCCGTCTAATGTCACTTTGCCCATGTAGTTGAATTTGGCTCCGCAGTCCCCTTGTACTTTGCATAAAGTGTTTCCGCCAATTACCCATTCTGGTTCTGTGCAGTGGCAGTTTTGTACGCATTCCCAATCTTTCTGTGTGCCTATTCCGCCTATGCCAATCTTTCCTGTCCCGCCGATATGCCATTTAACGACGCATTCCATATTAGCTTGCGAGCATACGCTCTCAGCGTTAGAGTTTGGTCCTGTTGAACCGTGAGCGCCTGTCTGCTTTCCAGTCGTGACTGCTGCGCCTGTAACTGCTGCTGTAGTGGCAGGAGTGCTTCTTGTGCTTGAGCTTGGCGGCTCTGTCGTGCCTGATGGCCAGAACTGTAATCCTGGAGGAACTTGAGGAACGCACAATCCTGTGATGCCTGTTTGTTTAGCGGCGTCTGCGGATATTATTCCTGTAGCAGACAATAAGTAACAGTCCCTTAGGTTCTCGTTCTCGCAGCATGTTTTGATCTTGTCACCAGTAGGCTGCTCGTTGCATTTCGAGCAGTCTTCCCACCTGTTCTTCCTGCACGCAGCTTCTATATAGTCTCCGCTGGTCTGGAATGATTTCAACGTATCTGCCGGCTCTTCCCCTAATACTCCTTGCACGCATATCTCTTCACGGTAGTCCATGCATGGCTCGTTCATCTCTTCTCCGTTAATGCATAAGTGCCTGTAATGCCTTGACCCTACAGGGTCCTGGGCTTTTCCGACGGCTGAGTCGTAAAGGCACCAGCTTTCGCCGTTCTTCTTCGGCGTTCCGGCGTTAGAGCTTAAGCCGTCATTGTAAGTTGTTGAGCATTTAGTTGTTGAGCATATTAAATCGCCGAATTTCGGCTTAGTATTCTTGGCTTTCCTGCAGATGCTTCCTAAAGAGTAGTCGCAGTTTCCGCAGTTAGGGTCTCCTGTTGCCGGAGAGTTGCATATGGTGTCCGGTTCTGCGACGTAACCATTATTGTAAGACTTGACCTTGTCTGAGCTGTAGACGTTCTCCCTGTTGCCGCAGCTGTCCAACCAGTATACCTTGTCTCCGTCGCATCCGGTGTTCGTCTGCTTCGCGCAACCGCAGCTTAACAGGTCATTGCTGCAGAGCATATCTTTGTAGAATCCATCTCCTGTCTGATTACCGCTCGTAGGGGCTAGTGAAGCTGACGGGCAGTTCTCCCTTGTTGTGAATTTGCAAGATTCTGAGCTTACGCAGCATCCTTGCTCTTGGGATTTAGCTAGTGATTGGCATTCTAGTTCAGTCAGGATTTCTGGCATCCATTTCATAGTGACGTTGCCGTAATTAGAAGTCTCTAGTTTGCATTTGACTTCTGTGACGAAGAACCCTTGCGAGCCTATGACACAGCAACCTTTCTGGCATTGTGGTATTTCACAACTCGGTGATTCCGACCATGTTGAGCCCGGTACGCTGCCGCATTCTGCTCTTGCGACGTTAGCATAGCATTCTCCTTCGTCGCTGCTATAGCAGCATCCTGTCTTGCAGAAGCTCGTCTGCTCGCAGTTTATAGAAGCGTCTTTATACTTAGGGTCGCATTGCTCCTCTGCCGTGTAGACGCAATAGTCTTCTGCGCTTGCCAGCTTTTCGCAACAAACATCTATAGCCACTGCTGAAGTCATCAAGAACAACGACGAGATTAATAATAAAATTAAAAATTTTTTGCTCATGTTAAAGGCTCTCCTTGTATCGCGAATTGGAAGTAGTAATTGCTGTCTTCTTTGTTCATCTTGTAAATCTTGTCAGGGTAAGGCCTCATCTTCTCTATCCTGTACTTGCCGTGATACGCGAGCATATAGGTTAGCTGGTCGAACTCGCCGTAAGTTGATTCAGTGTTTATCACGTCCTGGCTTACCTTGTAAAGCTCACCTAACGGGTAGTTGAAAGTCTTCGTGAACTTGTCCTCTTTCAGCACAGCGTTAGACTTGGCAGATATTAGAGTTACTGGGTAGTTCACAACGACCTGGACTGATTCAGGGTTTATCGTAGTTTCGACGACCCAGTCTTTAGCAGCTTGGATGTCTAACTGGCCCCATGCCTTAAGCTTGTTCATGTCTATGCATTTCGTCAGCTCAAAGTCTAATGCTTCGTTGAGCTGCTGCTCCATGTCTACCTTTCTAAGCATGCGGTTCCTGCATCTAGAGTCATCTTCCATGTTATAGCATAAGTAGCTTATCGTCACGTCATCATAACGCCTGTAAGTCCCTTCCGGAGTGCTTAAGTATCCTCCTTGCAAGGCGATTCTTCTTATCGGCTCGTCGCCTGCCTGGCCTATGCAGGATATCATGTCTTTCCTTATGTCGCTCATCACTTTGTTCAGGTCTTCCTGTGACGGCGAGAATATGAACACGTTCTTCTTAGAATATAACAATAACAATACTAATATGACTATTACTACTCCTATTATTACAAAAGCCGTGATTTGTCCTCTTTTTCTCATTCTTTTCACCTTCTCTCCTCCTTATAAATTCTTAAAATTATTTAAATTTTTCTATAAATACACTTTTATAGGGTCGTTCCAATCGTTATTATAAATGTCTGCGCAGTTAACATAATAATAGGTAGCGTCTGATGAGCTTACAGTATTATGGTTCGTGCCCCCGCCTGACATCTTGTCACCTGTCCCGTAAGCGAATGTCGAGTTGCTGTACTCGCAGTTCGCAGGCTCATTAAGCACGATATGCAATGCTACGCTGTCAACATATATGAAGTCTAGCTCAGGAGGCTTCAGGTCCTGGTCGAGCTTGAAAGTGATGGTTGCGGACGCTTCGTTGCTCGCTTTATCTAAGCACTTCACATTGTAAAACACGTCCCCTTTGTCAAGCCCTATCAACGGCTGTGAGTGTATCGTAGTTCCTGTTTCGTAAAACTCAGGCCATAACGTGAAATCTCTTGACGGGTCGTCTGAGTAGTAGCATTTTGCGTTTCCATCTTCTGCTCCGCCTTGCGTAATCACGGAAAGTGTAGCCTCACTGATATTGTACAAAGTCCCTCCAGGACTTTTAGAGACTATCTTCAGCTCCTCAGTATTCACTAAGTGGAATTCGTAGCCCTGCTGGTTCTGGTTCTTGAACTCGCTAGTGTCTTCGCATCTGAAATAGTAAGTATTCGTGCCCTTGGCAGTGATGTTTAATATTGTGTAGCAAGGATAGGTTTCGTAATTCAAAGCGTTCGTGGGCTCGTCTTGGCAGTAGAACACGTTCTCCATGTCGTTGTATTTCAAGTCTGTGAATGACCATTTACAATTAGCGGGCTCGTTGAGATAAATCGCGAATCCCGTCTCTGTTGCGTTATAAGGCACAAATCCGTAATCATCTATTGCTGTAGCCTCAATCTTTGGAGGGGTCTTGTCAGGCTCTTTCGTAGTCGTGAGCCTTATCACGTACTCTGCAGTGTTAGAATTCCCGTTGCCGTCCCTGCACCTAACATAATAGTCAAACGTCTTGCCTCCTATTAGAGGGTTGACTGTCATGTTATGCTCCATCTGGTAGAAGCTGTCCCCGAAATAAGAGTTCATCTCATCATACTTTTCAGTATGCTCAGGCGAGACTTTACACTGCGACAACTCATTCGTCTTTATGCCGAATTCTATCTTCTCAAAGTAAGGCGCTTCGGGCTTAATCTCATAACCCTGATCCATCTCATTGACAGTGAATCCTTCTGTCAAAGCCTCAGGCCACGGGCTGATAATCGGCGAGTTGACATCGTTCGGATTAGCGTCATAACAAGCGACTCGGTCGGTACCAGAGTTCTCCTCGATAAAACCGCAATTCTGACCTAAGCTCTTGCACTTATACTCTGTGCAAGCATCATAGAATTTTAGCTCATCAACTTTCTTCTGATCCAAGCAGTACTTGCAATTTTTCCCGCCTGTAGGGGCCTGCCATGGCTTACATTCTGTAATTACATGGTACTCTTTGACTTTTCCTCCGCCGAATATAACAAACATAATAATTATTACTACGATTACTACCACCACACCGATAATAGTGGCTGCTGTAGCACCGAAGAAACTTGTGATAGAGCCTAAGAATGCGGACTGTGAAACTACTCCCCCTATAGCTGCTCCAACACCAAGAGTGTTCATTATAACAAGCATCGAAACCGCTGCGACAACTCCTCCGATTAATGCTTCTCCCATGCCGCCCATACCCCATAGTCCTTCTGGTTTTTCTACTCCTAAATCTTGTAATGCTTTCAAAAGTTTTTCTAATAAGTCCACCATTCCTCCGAAGACTCCATACTTACTCCATTCAGCCCATGCTGCTTCGCTAGGCTTTCCTGAAGGCGGGCCTCTTCTTCCACGCCCGGATAATACGAATCCATCAGTGGTTCTTTCACCGACTATGTTTAGATTCGCTCCGCAATCACCTTTTGATTTGCAAGCCTTGGCCATATCATCAATATATTGTTGTGTTTCACAGTGGCAGTTCTGCTCGCACTTCCAGTCTGACATCCTATTCTTCTTTACCCATACTACTGTACAGTCATTGGTAGCATCATCGCAGTCTCCTTTCTCTTCCCAGAACCTAAAGCCTCGAGGCACTGTTGATATCTGCTCTTTGATAGGTGATTCGTAAATGTCATTATGTAAGCATTGAGAGCTTGTCATGCCTTCCACTTCTGCTTGTGAGCATATCTCTTCACGATAATCCCTGCATGACTCTACTACTTCTTGGCCGTTGACGCACATATGCCTGTAATGCCTCGTCCCAGGCCGATCTATATAGTCTCCTGTTCCTGATTCGTAAAGGCACCAGCTCTCACCATTCTTCCTAAAGCCACCCATTTCAGGATCGTGGACGTTTTTCTCGTCTTTATAGGTCATTTCGCAATTAACCGTGCCGCACTTAAACTCTCCTTTCATATTCTTGCAAAGGGTTCCTTGAGCGTAATCGCAGTCTTCTGCCACATCTTCTAAATTTCCACAGCTGTCTTGCCAGTAAACATCCTCATCAAAGCAGGTTTTTGACTCTTGCGCCTTGCATCCGCAAGTGGCTATAGCACTACAGTACTGTCCAGTATTAAACGCCCCTTGACCAGCGTCGCAAGCAGCCCTAGTCTCGTAAATGCAGCCGCCATCAGTGTTGACGCAGCACCCTTTCTCACTTGCCCTGCAAACATCCAAGCATTTCATCTCGCTGCTTATGCTAGAATCGTAAACCATCTCTAAATCGGGATGCTTAGCAGTCTCTAACGCACATGACTGTTGAGTTGTTAACTTACATTGGGATCCTATGGTGCAGCATCCTAGGCTGCAAGCGCTTACAGTGTCACAAGTAGCGTCAGTATACCATTCAGCGTCTTGGACGCCTAAGCATTTCGATTGAGGCACAGACTTGTAGCAAGTGCCTTCGTTCATGTCATAGCAGCATCCGAGCTTGCAATAGTCAGTCTGCTCGCAACGGGTAGCAGCGTACTTAAAAGCGGGGTCGCAGTTGCTGCTGTCGCCATAAAAACAATAGTCCCCTTTAGCTGTCTTCTCGCAGCACTGCTGAGTCCCAGCACTAACAGGCTTAATAGCATAACCAAAATAAATCATCGCAACTATTATCAGAACAATCTGTAATATGGCTTTCTCCCTAAGAAACCCTTTTTTCATATCTTATACACTAATAATCCCTAGTATAAAAAACTTTTCAAAATTCAATATAATAACTAAGCATTGGTCACTTAATCAAAAGGTTTATAAACACGCCACCCTTCACCGCAATCCAGAGGAGTGTGCGTTTAATTGACAGACACATCTAAATACGAAATACCTTTAGAAAAGCTCAGCTGGAAAGCCGACCCTAAAGAGTTCACTTTCCAAAGCACTGCAGAGATAACTCCACCGACTAATCCTATAGATATCGTAAAAGGGCAGGATGCTGCCAAGCAGACTATCCTTAGAGCTATAGCCTCAAAAAGAAACGTATTACTCCTAGGCCCAGCCGGTTGCGGAAAATCTTTACTGGCAAAAACATTGGCTGAGCAGTACGCGATGAACAAGACAGAGAACATAACGCTTTACGACCAAGTACTAGTGCATAACTTCATAGACCATTACTCCCCAGAAGTCCTGTCGTTGCCTACGCCTATGGGCGCAGAGTTCAAGATGGATATGAAGATAATGATGAAGATTATGCCCGAGGCTATAAAGAACGGCTGGATGATAAACTCAAAACAGGACATGCTCAACGTGCCAGTGATAAGCGTTAAGAACAACTTCTTCTACGACCAGTCCTACAGCACGACAGTAGGAAGCCTGATAAAAAATGCTGAGAAATACGCCGGATACAAGCTATTGGACGATTACAAAGATGTGATAAAAAACAGCGGTAGCGTCTTAGACGCACCGATACTAGAGCTTGAAGGCCAAACACACTCGCTGAGAGATGTATTCCCAGACTTATCAAGAAGCGTCGCTGGCGGAGCTAAGAATTACTACAACCTAGAAACTATCCTAAAAAAATATGAGCGCTTCCCAAAAGTCATGAGATTCTTCGAACATCTGGTTAAAGACGTAGGCGAGAACCTAGGAGTCTTCCACGTGTCGTTCTTCGACTCTTACGGTGGGCAAAACCCTATGGAAAAAACTGCGAAACAAGAAAGATACACGGCTAATGTAATAGTTGACAATGCAGAAACCACGGGCCTGCCAGTCCAATACATCGAAAACCCGACGATACAAAACCTGATGGGAGAAGCAGGGCACGATGCCTTGAACATGACGCCGCCGCACACGAGATGCCAAGCCGGAAAGCTTCACAAGGCCAACGGAGGCATAGTAATAATCGATGAGCTAATAACCATATTACAAAACCAGTTCATGAGGAACTACCTGCTTACAGTCTTGCAAGAGAAGAAAGGAAGAATCGGCGGAGGCCACGGCCTAGTCAGCGGAGGGACAAGCGCAGGGATAGAAACCCAGCCAGTAGACGCTGACTGCATAGTCATAGGCTGCGCCAACGAAGACTTACTACAGTTAATGACTCCGAAGATAGCGAGAAGGTTCCAGTACAAAGTCACGCTAGACGCGACTATGCTTAACACTTTAGAAAACAGGGTAGGCTACGCAGAGTTCGTCAAGTTCAAGATAGAAGAGTACAACGCAGACCCGAAGAACAAAGAGAAGATACCTCACGCTAACCCGGAAGCAGTAGCCGCTTTGATAGAGAAAGGTGTCCGTATGGCGCAAAACCACGGCCACGGCAAGAACAAGCTGACAAACATATTAGACCCTATAGGCCAGATAGTCACAACCGCTGGTCTGATAGCTAACGAAGAAGGGAAGAATACCATCGAGAAAGACCATATCGAAGAGGCTATGAAAGAAACTCGAAAAGTTAATGCTCAATTAGAAGACAGGATGATGGACTACATAAACAACGACTTCATCCAGATCAAAACCCAAGGCGAAGAAGTAGGACTAGTCAACGGATTAGCTGTTTCGCAAGACGAATTCGGACTGGTGAGTTACGGATTCCCTGCAGGGATAAAAGCCTCAGCATCAGAAGGGCACAGCGACGGAATAGAATACATCGATGACCAGTCCAACCTCGGAGGAGACTTCTACAAGAAAGCCAACCACATAGTCGAAGCTTACCTCAACAAGAAGTTCAGCAAGAAGAAGATGAGCCAATGCTCAGCCAGCGTAAGCTTCAAGCAGAGCTACTCAAAAATAGACGGAGACAGCGCCTCAGTAGCAACGACGCTAGCGCTCTTATCAGAATTGTCCGGCATGCCTGTAGACCAAAGCTTCGCGATGACCGGCTCGATGGACGAGGAAGGAAGGGTACAGCCTATCGGCGGAGTCAACGAGAAGATAGAAGGATTCTACAAGGTCTGCAAGAAAAAAGGCATGACAGGCAAACAAGCGGTCATAATCCCTGACTCAAACGTCCAAGACCTAATGCTCAACGATGAGGTCCTTAATGATAATGACAAGTTCAAGATTTACAACGTAAGAAGCATAGATGAAGTCGTAGAGATTGCGATGCACGCAAGCATGGAAACAGTAGCTAAACGCATAAACGACAAGCTCGAGATTTACTCTAAACGCCCGGAGGGGAAAAATGCCTAACATGTTCAAAAAATCACCTCGGCAGCTGCCGTTAGAAGGGTGCGAAGGCGTCGAGAAAAAGAAAAAATTCGCTTACGGCAGAGTGATAAAATGGGGGTTAATAATCTACTGTTTTTTCATTTTCAGAAGCTGCTTCGGCAACATGACCCCTCAACAGCCGCAAAAGATTAGACAAGAGTCAAGCATAGAACAGATTCTTCCATCAAAGTTGGAGCGTTATAACGCAGATGAGATTAGGGTAAGAGAAGGTTTTTTAATGGGCGGCAAAGAAGTTTATAAAAACAACATCCACTTAGGATACTTAAGCGAAACGAATATAATCACTGATTTAAAAGGCGAGCCTGTAGGTTATTTGAACAACAGCGGAGTCTATAACAGCTTAGGCCAGCATA
>Ga0194112_10011478_pt1 | contig 10958 bp, 10 predicted proteins | sample TA2MahC400mmetaG_FD_146191 | JGI IMG/M metagenome (GOLD analysis project Ga0194112, IMG submission 146191) | Freshwater microbial communities from Lake Tanganyika, Tanzania - TA2015016 Mahale Deep Cast 400m | ecosystem: Environmental > Aquatic > Freshwater > Lake | place: Tanzania: Lake...
CCATTACACCCCTCCTTGATGGAGGAATGTAACCATTGGAGTTCACTTTTCAACCGTAAACGGTTCACTTTTGAAGCATAAACAGTTCACTTTTCAGTCGTAACTAACAAACTAACATCGGGGGCTTGACAAGTTGACAGAGATGTGCTATGTTTAGAGTGCCATCGACCGTAAGGCGGTGAGCTTTCGGTACCTGGACAAGTTTGATTCGCTTGGATCGGCAACGACCGAGACGGACGCAAAAGCTAAGTAGAGTACCAGGGAATTGATACCCTCTCGGCGATGCTGAGAGGGCATCTTTATTTTTGGGCTGGTGCTCATGATGCATAGTATAGGCTTTATTGGCGCAGGTACTGTAGGGACGGCCTTAGCAGTAAGGCTGGGGGAGAAAGGCTACCCGGTGACAGCCGTGGCCAGTCGCACCCCTGCTTCAGCCGAAAGGTTGGCTAGCATGGTCAAGGGCTGCCAAGTCCATCACAGTGGTCAGGCTGTAGCCAATGTGGCCGAGATGGTCTTTATTACTACCCCCGATGGCGCTATTCCCCAGGTAGCCGCTCAGGTACAGTGGCATCCGGGACAGAGCGTCGTTCACTGTAGTGGGGCAGATTCCTTAGACGTCCTCGAACCTGCCACAAAGGCTGGAGCCCAAACCGGTGCCTTTCACCCCCTACAGACCCTGGCCAGTATAGCCTACGCCATAGAGGATATTCCCGGCTCCACCTTCGCTCTGGAAGCAGAAGAGCCACTGCTAAGCGATCTTAAAGAAATGGCTCACGCCCTCCAAGGGAGGTGGATAGAGCTCCGGCCTGGCGATAAGGTCCTTTATCACGCCGCAGCAGTAATGGCCTGCAACTATATGGTGACACTTGTGAAACTGGCTACTGATCTGTGGCAGACCTTTGGGGTCCCCCCCTCGGAAGCCACCCAGGCCTTGCTCCCCTTGCTGAGAGGCACAGTTAACAACATAGGTAATGTCGGATTGCCCAACTGCCTCACTGGACCGATTGCCCGGGGAGACCTGGGAACAATACAAAAGCATCTAAGATCCCTGGAGGCAAGAGCTCCAGGATTGGCCGCTACCTATCTTGAGTTGGGGCGGCAGACAGTGCCTATCGCTTTAGCTAAGGGGAGAATTGACGAACAGAGAGCAAAGGAGCTGCACCAGCTTCTGAACCCAAAGTGATATGGAGGTGAGTCAAAGTCATGAGGACAATGCTGCGCAGCAAGATCCATCGAGCCAGGGTTACCGGAGGGAACATCGATTATGAAGGTAGCATCACCATTGACAAACGTCTGATGGAAGCCGCCGACATGCTACCCTATGAGCTGGTTCACGTGTTGAACATCAACAATGGTGCTCGGTTCCAGACTTATGCTATCGAGGGCGAGGCAGGTTCTGGAGACATTGTTCTCAATGGCGCCGCGGCTCGGCTGGTCTCCAAGGGTGACGTTGTGATAATCCTCACTTACAGCACTGTTAGCGAGGATGAGGCGCGCCGCGTCAACCCCAAGCTGGTCTATGTCGATGCCAATAATCACATTGTTGACCAGAAGACGGGGCATGAGTGGATCGACGACGTGGTTGAATCGCTGCACGCCCGGTGAGGAAAGGTCGGTAGGGGAAGAGACACCCTCATTGTATTTCACGACCTCTGCCCTGGCGGACTGTCCAGGATAGGAAGTGCCTAAGACTTCGATCTGGAAAACTTGACCTATTATCAGGCGTTGGGGAGGCGAGATGAGAGTTACTATAAGCCAAATCAAGGAGATGAAACAAAAGGGCGAGAAGATACCCATGCTCACCGCCTATGACTATGCTACGGCCAGGCTTATTGATGAAACCGGCGTACCCCTTGTTCTGGTAGGGGATAGCCTGGGAATGGTGGTATTGGGCTATGACTCGACCATTCCGGTGACGATGGAAGAGATGCTCCACCACACCAGGGCAGTGGTTAGAGGCGCAAAGCAAGCCCTGGTTATTGGCGACATGCCTTTTATGACCTATCATACTAGCATTAGCGATGCAATTTACAACGCTGGACGCTTTCTGAAAGAGGGCGGGGCGCAGGCGGTTAAGCTGGAGGGCGGTCAGTCCATGGCTGAGGTGGTGCACCATGTGGTGCAATGCGGCATCCCGGTTCAGGGGCACATCGGCCTTACTCCCCAGTCCATACACCAGCTTGGCGGCTTCAAGGTCCAGGGCAGGTCCCCAGAAGCTGCTGTCCGTCTGGTAAAGGATGCCCTCGCTTTGGAAGAAGCCGGGGCCTTTTCTATCGTCCTGGAATGTATACCAACTCCTTTGGCCAGGATAATCACGCAGAAAGTTAAGGTTCCCACCATTGGCATCGGAGCCGGACCGTATTGCGATGGGCAGGTGCAGGTCATCAGCGACCTTCTAGGCCTTTATACTGACTTTGTTCCCAAGCATGCCAAGCAGTATGCCAGGCTCTTCGACACCATCAAGAAGGCTACCGGCGATTTCATTGCTGAGGTGCAACAGGGCACCTTCCCCACCGAAAAACAGGGCTTTGCCATGGACGAAAGCATTCTGGAGGGGCTGGAGCAGGAGATATAGACATGGCCATGAAACTCCCTGCTCCCAGAAAAAGGGGAGAGGTCTCTCTTGAAGAGACCCTGGTGAGAAGACGATCCATACGAAGCTTCACTCCCAAGGATCTGACCTGGGAGCAGATCTCTCAGTTGTTGTGGGCGGCTCAAGGCATAGTGAAAGATGTGTTTCGCACCGCCCCTTCTGCGGGAGCCACTTACCCCCTGGAGGTCTACTTGGTCACTAGCAAAGGCGTCTATCACTACAGAGCGGAGTCACACGAGTTGGAGACAATCCAGGAAGGCGATGTCCGTGGTCAGCTTTGTCGAGCCTGCTTGAGCCAGGAGTGGCTAGAACAGGCGCCCGTCAGTATTGTCCTCACTGCCCTCTACCACAGGACAAGCGGGGGCTATGGTTCGCGAGGGACTCGCTATGTACATATAGAGGTAGGGCACGTAGCTCAGAATGTTCATCTCCAGGCTGTGGCCTTGGGACTGGGATCTGTGCCGGTTGGCGCATTTCGAGACGAGCAAGTGCAAAAGGTCCTTTCTCTGCCCGAAGGCCATCAGGTGCTTTATATAATACCAGTGGGATATCCAGCAGAATGAGAGTCCTCCCCACTATTGCTGAATTCAAACAGGTCAGGCAGGAGGAGGTGACCTCTGTGGGTTTTGTGCCCACTATGGGTTATCTCCATGAAGGTCACCTTGTCCTGGCGCGGCGAGCCAAAGCGGAGAACGATATCGCGGCCGTCAGCATCTTCGTCAACCCAGCGCAGTTTGGCCCCACAGAGGACTTTGCTCGGTATCCTCGTGATCCCGATCGCGATCTCGCTCTTCTGGAGAAGGAAGGGGTGGACTGGGTTTTCATGCCCTCTGTTGAGGATATGTATCCTCAGGGCTCCAGCACTTGGGTGGATGTGGAGAAGGTGACAGATAGGCTTGAAGGGGCCATTCGGCCGGGGCATTTCAGGGGAGTGGCCACCGTGGTAGCCAAGCTATTCAATATCGTGCAGCCGACCCGGGCCTATTTTGGGCAGAAAGATGCTCAGCAGGTAGTGGTCATCAAGAGGATGGTGGCTGACCTGAACATGAACCTGGAAATTGTGGTGGTGCCCACCGTGCGCGAGCCGGATGGCCTGGCCATGAGCAGCCGCAATGTATACCTCAACCCCCAGGAACGGCAGGCAGCGCTGGTGCTGTGGAAATCGCTCAACCTGGCGCAACAGCTCTGGCTGGAGGGCGAAAGAAGGGCTGAGAGGATACGGCAACAGATGACCAACCTCATCCAGAAGGAGCCCTTGGCCAAGATCGAGTATGTCAGCATAGCCCACCCGGAAACCCTGGAAGAGCTAACCGAGATAGACCAGCCGGCTCTGGTTTCCCTAGCAGTGCGCATAGGAAAGACCAGGCTGATTGACAATATAACCTTAGAGAGTCAGCCACGCTGATCCATTCACATACCATACTATGGCCGTTTGCGAATTGTGTGGCCAGGGATGTATCATACTTCGTGGAGAAGCAATCAATGGAGTCCGCCAGAATTATCTGCCAATGCGCAAGATTCGTTTCACTTATGTGAACAGTCGGGATACGTCGCTGGAGCTCGCAACCAGATCACCCTTACCGATGAGAAGCCTCGCCTTATCGCCAGATATTCTGAGCAGGTGATTAGGAATCCTGGCGACCACATCATGATAAGAGCTATGACATTTCTGCGGAATTAGACTATAAGGAGGTAATGACTGATGACTTCTGATCCTTCCACGGGCAACGCTACCGTGATCAAGAGCGACTGCATACTGTGTGTTTCGGGATGTGGCATAGACGCCTACGTGAAGGACGGTAAGCTGGTCAAGGTGAAGGGCATGGCGGAACACCCCTTAAACAAGGGGCGTCTGTGTCCCAGGGGGGATAATCTGGTCGAGTATGCCAACGCCCCGGATCGCCTCAAGTACCCCATGAAGAAGGAGAATGGTGAGTGGAAGCGGATTTCCTGGGACGAGGCACTCGACACTATAGCCAACAAGCTGACCAAGATAAAGAAAGAGTACGGCGCTCACTCCCTGGCTATCTTCGGTGGCTCCATGGCGGTGGAGAACATTGAGCTGGCTGCTTTCACCCAACGCTTCAAGGGAGCTTTTGGCACTCCTAACCTCTTTTCTGTGGAAAGCTTTTGCTTCCGCATCCGTGTTGTTGCTCATTTGCTGACCTTTGGCAGATTCACCAGCGAGGATCCGTTGCTGTCCAAGTGCATATTGCTTTGGGGAAACAACCCGGATGAATCGCGGTGGATGTGGGCTGATCACATGCACGAGGCAGTGGAAAAAGGGGAGCTGAAGCTGATCGTCATCGACCCCAGGCGTACCCCGCTGGCCAAGAAGGGACTTCATCTCCAGATCAGGCCGGGGACTGATGCTGCCCTGGGCCTGGCCATGTTGAACGTCATCTTCTCAGAGGGCCTTTACGATCAGAAGTCTCTGGAGGAGTGGGCTATCGGCCTGAAGGAGCTGAAAGAACACGTCAAGCAATACACTCCTGAGAAGGCTGAAGAGATTACCTGGGTTCCGGCGGCCGACATCAGAAAAGCCGCCCGCATATTTGCTACTGCCAAGCCAGCGTGCATCGTCCCTGGCACCTGCTCGCTGGCTCAAAATGGAAATGCCTTGCAGAATGAACGCCTTGTGTGCATTTTGCAGGCGGTCACTGGAAACCTTGACGTGCCCGGTGGCTGGGCGATGACCCCGCTGCCACGCCTCAGCGACTTGAGGGTACCGGTAAAGGAGGAGCCGATAGGAGCTGCCGAGTACCCTGTGTTTTACCAGACCTGGGGAAAAGTGGTTCCCTACGGCCAGGCGATGCTCTTCCCCGATGCGATACTGACTGAGAGGCCTTATCCTATAAGAGCGATGATAGTGGTAGGAGGTAACCCGGCCCTCACCATCCCCGATTCAAACAAGGTTAGGAAGGCGCTGGAGAAGCTGGACTTGCTGGTAGTTCTCAATCCTTTCATGACCGAGACCGCTGAGATGGCCCACATCGTCCTCCCGGCCTGTACCTTCCTGGAGAAGATGGGGCTGGGAATGGTTTATGCCATAAACGCTGGTCTGCCCTATTTGTTGCTGCGCAAGCAGGTAATTGAACCACCGGGTGAGGCCTGGGCCGACTGGAAATTCTGGACCGAACTGGCTCGCAGACTGGGGTTAGGCCAGTATTTCCCCTGGGACACGGATGAGGAAGTGGTCGCCCATCTGCTGGAGCCCACTGGCATTACTCTGCAACAGCTCAAAGAGAATCCTTGCGGCGTCTATTTCGACAAGAGGCATTACAACGCCCGGGAAACCTTCGGCTTCAGAACGCCATCGAAGAAGATTGAGCTTTACTCCAAGGCGCTGGAGGAGATGGGCTTCGATCCAATGCCAACTCACCGGGAGCCTGACGAGAGCCTAATTCGTGCTCCAGAGCTGGCGAAGGAGTATCCCTTGATTCTGATTACCGGAGCCAGGATGCGCGAGTATACCCATTCCCAGCTACGCAGTATGACTCAGATGCGGCGCAGAGCACCGGAACCTTTGGCTCAGATTCACCCTACCACAGCTAGAAAATACGACATCGTCAATGACGAAATGATTGTGATAGAAACCAGGAGGGGTAGCATAAAGCTGAAGGCCAAAGTCACCGAGGACATCGCGCCTCAAGTGGTCAGCATTCCCCACGGCTGGGCCCAGGCCAATGTCAATGTCCTCACCGACATAACAGCCCGTGATCCGGTGTCAGGTTACCCAACGCTCAAGGGACTCTTGTGTCGCATAAAGAAGGCACCGGCCTAGCAGAAGTGATATGTAAGTGGCGGATTTGCGTGCGTCGTCATTGCGAGCGTGGCAATCCCAGGGCGGTGGGGCATCATTCTACCAAATTGCTTCGCTGCGCTCGAATTACAGAAAAACCTGTACTCACCAAGTCACGCGCTATTTTCGGAGTGACGACATTAATAAATAACCCTTATAAGCACTCGCTGTTTTGTAGGAGAGCATAGAGTCCCAGGATGATGATCGCAGACAACGTAAAGGAAGCCGTATTTATCATTAGGCAGAACCGCTTTGCCTGTCTGGTGAAATTATCGCGCGGCAAAGAGGTGGTTTACCTCCCCAACTCTGGAAGGCTGGATAGCGTGCTCTTTCCCGGGCAGAGGGTGTTTCTGGTCGAGAAGCCGTCCCCCTTCCGTACCACCAGGTACGACTTGGTGGCGGCCAAGGCAAATGGGACGGTTGTTTCCGTGGACTCCCGCGTTCCTGGTGAGCTGGTTCATCAGGCTTTAAGTCAGCGGGCTTTACCGCCCTTTGCCCACTATTCCTCCATCCGGCGCGAGGTGCCTCGGGGCAGGAGCCGGCTCGACTTTATGCTCACTGGGCCCAGGTCCCAGTGTTTCCTGGAGGTGAAGTCGGTTACCCTGGTCACCGGAGGCAAAGCTCTCTTTCCTGATGCGCCCACCCTGCGGGGCACGAGGCACTTCAAGAGCTTGACTTGGGCCAGAAGGGAAGGCTACGCTGCGGCGGTGGTTTTCGTGATTCAGCGGGAGGACGTCGAGGTTTTCTCGCCCAACGATGCTGTTGATCCTGACTTTGGAACTGCGCTTCGGGATGCCAATCGTCACGGGGTTGAGGTCTACGCCTATCGTTGTAGGGTAACCCCGAAGGAAATCGAGCTGGCTGACCCGGTTGCTATTGATCTTTGAGAGGTGGCCGCGATGCAGAAGGACAATGCCCCCATAGTGTTGAGGCCCATCGGATATGTGAACAATAGCATCGATGCGTCGATGGAAAAAGGATGGGAGGAGATAGTCTCGGAGCTTGTCCTTGACCCTGACCTGGAAGAGGCCACAGAAGGCCTGGAGAAGTTTTCCCACATCATCGTCGTCTTCTGGATGCACCAGGTGCCCCGGGAGAAGGGCGTCCCCACCAAGGTCCACCCCCGGAGAAGAGCAGACCTGCCTCTGGTCGGCCTGTTCGCCACACGCGCCCCCACCCGACCCAACCCGCTGGGGATAAGCGTGGTCAGGTTGCTGGAGCGTCGCCGCAATGTGCTGAAGGTGAAGGGGCTGGATGCTCTCAACGGCACCCCGATCCTAGACATCAAGTCCTATTTCCCCATAGATGAGTCCGGTGTTACCGTTCCTCAGTGGGCAAGAAGGCTGTGACCGGGACGCTGCTAGATGTTTATCGTCGCCTTCTCGACTGCTACGGCCCACAGCACTGGTGGCCGGCTGATAGCCCCTTCGAGGTGATGATTGGGGCTATCCTCACCCAGTCGGCAGCCTGGGGCAATGTGGAGAAGGCTATCAACAATCTGAAGGCCAGAGACGCGCTCTCCATCGACGCTTTGCGTCGGCTGCCAACGGAGGAACTGGCCCGGCTTGTCTACCCCTCGGGCTACTATAACGCCAAGGCAGCGAAAATCAAGGCCTTGGTGCAATGGCTTGTGGAACGCTATGAGGGCGACTTAGACAAGCTGTTTGCCCTGGACGTTCCTGTGCTGCGGAGAGAGCTTCTCTCCGTCACAGGCGTGGGCGAGGAGACAGCGGACTCCATCATCCTCTACGCTGCTGGCAAGCCTGTTTTCGTCATCGATGCCTATACCCGCCGCATCCTGCGCCGCCTTGGCCTTGCGCCCCCGACGGATACCTATGCCGCTTTTCAAACCCTCTTTATGCAGCACCTTCCTCACGATGAAACACTGTTCAATGAGTACCACGCCCTTCTGGTTCGCCACGGCAAGGACGCCTGCAAGAAGACGCCATACTGCCAGCACTGCTGCCTGAATTCACTCTGCTCCAGTCCTCAGAAGTCAAACAGATCACCCTAAAGGTGAACTGATCTCTATCCGCCAATCTGGGGTCTTTGCGTCAAAGCTTTTTCCAGTAGTGTGGTGTTCCTAGAGACACTGACTATTAGGGGCATCAGTCCATGAAAGTTGGTCGGTTGCTGAGTCGCACCCTGACAAGGAGCTTGCCGCATAGGCCTATCACGGACCACAGCCTCAGCTACATTTCAATCACAGGAGCTCTGCTATTGGCGTTCTTGTGATCGGAGGTGTGTTTATCGCGATAGAGACTCGCACCAAGAGGTCAGATCTGCCACGGTTCTCTTATCCAATCGCTCGATCACGGCAGTCAGCAAATCCACTGCACGATCGAAATCCTCCCTGCGCACGATAGCATTGTGGCAATGGATATGACGCGTAGGGACACCTAGAACCACAGTGGGGACACCGCTCTTGTGCAGGTGAATTGGGCCACCATCGGTTGCCCCACCCTCCATGGCCGAAATCTGAAGGGGAATATTGCAGTTCTTCGCCGTATCGATTACCAGGTCACGGAGCTGGAGGTTGGGGATCATACGTGCGTCGTAGGCAAGCAGCACTGGACCGCCACCGAGCTTGATGGGCGCCTCCTCGGGATTGATTCCAGGCACATCTCCGGCGATGTCCACTTCGGAAATGATCGCCACATCAGGGTTAATCAACTCAACGCTGGTAGTCGCTCCTCTTGCCCCGACCTCCTCTTGAGCTGTGGCCACACAGAAAAGCGTGTTAGGGTGATCTGTGCCACTCAGCCTTTGCATGACTGCTATCAATAGCGCGCAGCCCACGCGATCATCAAACGCCTTGGACAGATATGCTTTAGAACCAGCCATGATAGTGAACTCGCTGAGGGGCACTATGGGGTCGCCAATGCGCACCCCGGCTTCTTCGACCTCTTGTTGTGAGGTAGCGCCAATGTCGATATACATGTGTTTCTTTTCCATGACTTTCTTGCGCTCTTCGTCCGATTGAAGATGAGGAGGTTTGGCACCCATCACACCGATTACGTCGCCCTTGCTGGTCTTGATTAGCACTCGCTGGGCGAGCAAAACTTGATCCCACCAGCCTCCGAGGGAACTGAACTTGATGAAGCCTTCCTTGGTAATATACTTCACCATAAACCCGATCTCGTCCATGTGAGCCGCAACCACTACCCTTGGCTGGTCTGCCACTCCACGTTTCTTGCAAATCAAGCTGCCAATTTTATCTTGGGTGATCTCCCCCATCGATTGAAAGTGACCACGAATAAGATCACGTACCTCTTTCTCATACCCGGCTACACCTTTCGCTTCGGATAACTCACGCAGCAGTTTCTCGATTTCGTCCATGATCATGCCTCCTCATCAAATATTCATAACCTAGTCTCTTTTCATCTACGTAATCAAGGCTCTCTTGCCACAGCTTGACCCACCAGCGGCAAATGCACGGCTGGTAACAAGCCTCTAGCTCATGTACGGCAAACAGCAATGGAGCGGTGATCTGGCTTGCCATGGCTGTTCATTACTGCTATCTCTTCACTTCACCCAAGGTTAGGATTATAACTCATAAATAATGGATGTAGGGTTGTCACTCCAGTCTCTCCGCAAGGCGCTTGCCGGTATCTGCTCGTTCCCAGAGGAGAGGCTGTGTTTCTTCAGCGGTCACAAAACCACCCTACCTTGGAGCAAGGTGGGCTGAACATGAATCCACAGCGACAACTCGAAGTTACGATGGGAGCCATAGAAACGAGGGAAAACTACCAGAGCCGAGCGCGATCCGGGGCATGATCCTGGCGCTGAAAAGACCCATTTACTCCGCGAACGAAAAGTCCGACTTATGCTGAATACCTACAAACAGCCTGTATGTGGTTAGTGTCAAGCCATGCATTAGTGGTGCAGGGCCTCTGGAAAGATTTGATGGTAGACTTGCCCAAGTAATTTCTGTTCTCCAAAGACAAGGGTACGAACCCACGAACTACAGAGGCTGGATTTCAGTATCCCACGAAAAACAATGCAGCATCCAGCCTTTACGGCGCCACTACGCTACGGTACGCCGTTTGAATAGGCCAACACCGGAGCGGTCAAGCAACTTGTAACCCACAACGGTTGAGAAGCCTGACCGAGCCACTCTTCTTGCTGCACAACCCTTTATTTCTTTGCGCCCTTCTTCTCTTCCTTCCCTTCTTTCTTCTTTGGTGCTTCCTTCTTGGCATGTGCTGCGCAGGTCTTACACATAACACACCTCCACCATCATTTAGTTTGTATTATACCACATGGTGGCAAGCCTATCCCTCAATTCATGCAGTCCCCCATGGCACCACCCCCTAAAAGACATTTGACAGTCAGAGGAGGAGGCTGTTGTGCTTCAATGGAAGTCGGACAATCAGCTTTGAGGAAAAATGTTAGGCCCTCCTGGGGAAGTATAATGATCGATAGGAGGGAGTAATACTGTGGAGAGAAGTCAAGGTAGGCACATGAGTGCTGAAGAGAAGCTGAGGGTAGTGGAGGAGGGGAGGGGGTCGGGGGCCACGATAAGCGAGGTATGCCGACGCCATCAGATTGCCTACACCCAGT
>Ga0194112_10011486_pt1 | contig 10953 bp, 8 predicted proteins | sample TA2MahC400mmetaG_FD_146191 | JGI IMG/M metagenome (GOLD analysis project Ga0194112, IMG submission 146191) | Freshwater microbial communities from Lake Tanganyika, Tanzania - TA2015016 Mahale Deep Cast 400m | ecosystem: Environmental > Aquatic > Freshwater > Lake | place: Tanzania: Lake...
AGGCGGACATACCGGCCGTAGTAGAGGTGGTCACAGGTCCTGAATACCGGGCGCCGGACCCCTGGTCCCCAACCTGATCATCTTAAAAATTGGCGGAAGGAATTTCCGTTCCCGGCTTTTCGCAGGTTTGGTTGCCAGATACAGTTCCTTATGATAGTATCTCCTCCATGGAATATCTGAGTACGCGCGGTTCGGCTTTCCCGATCCCGGCCAAAAAGGCTATCCTTAAAGGAATGGCGGAGGACAATGGGTTATATGTCCCTGCCCGCTTTCCGGCTCTCCACCCGGATCCTTTTTTTGACTTGGCCGACGGCTCCTATGCCGCGCGGGCCGTCACGATCCTCCGCGCTTTTCTTACCGATTACTCGCTATCCGAACTTTCCTCCGCCTGTCAGTTGGCCTACGCGGATAATTTTGACTCCCCTTTAACGGCTCCGGTAAAGTTTGTGGGGGATGATTTGGCCATTCTGGAACTTTGGCACGGGCCCACCTTGGCCTTTAAAGATATGGCCCTGCAGCTCATGCCCCGTTTACTCTCGTTGGCTCTCGGGTCCGAGCAGGAAAAATATGAAGTGGTGGTTCTCGTCGCCACCTCGGGGGACACGGGCAAGGCCGCTCTGGAGGGATTTGCCGACGTTGCCGGGGTGCGGATTCTTGTTTTTTACCCCTATGAAGGGGTGAGCGAGATGCAGCGGCTGCAAATGGCCACGCAGCAGGGAAAAAACGTGGGGGTCTGCGCGGTGCGCGGGAATTTCGACGATGCCCAGAACGGGGTTAAAAAGATATTCTCCGACGGGGAATTGAACGCCAGGCTGGCGACCTCTAATTTTCGCCTCTCTTCGGCCAATTCCATTAACTGGGGTCGACTGGCCCCTCAGATCGTCTACTACTTCACCGGCTACGAGGAGATGGTGGCCGCCGGAAAAATTTCACGCGGCCAGCCGATTCCAATATGTGTACCCACGGGAAACTTCGGGAACATCCTGGCGGCGTATTATGCCTTCCAATGCGGGTTGCCGGTTTCCAGGTTAATCTGCGCTTCCAACCTCAATAAGGTCCTTACGGATTTTATCCGCACGGGGATTTATGACCGGCGGCGGGAATTTTTTAAAACCGACTCCCCCTCCATGGACATTCTGATATCCTCCAACCTGGAACGGTTGCTCTTTGAATTGGCCGGGCGCGATTGGTCCCAGGTGCGTGCCTGGATGGAAAAATTGGCTGGCCTGGGCTGGTATACCCTTTCCCCAGAAGCTTTGGACCAACTCCAATCTCTCTTTTTCGGCGGCTTTGCCGACCGCCAGGAGACTCTCGGGGCGATCCGGGAGGCTTTCGCCAAGCAAGGATATTTGATGGACCCGCACACGGCCGTGGGATATAGCGTCTGGCAAAGATACCGAAAAGAAACCGGTGATAGATCTCCCATTCTACTCACTTCCACAGCCAGTCCCTTCAAGTTCAACCGGGCGGTGCTCGAAGCCCTGGGGCGCCAGGCGGCAGATAAGGACGAATTCTCTCTGCTGGAAGAAGTTTCGTTCTTAAGCGGGCAAGATGTGCCCTCCCAGCTCGCGGAGCTGAAGAGATTGCCGGAATTGCACCGGGAGGTCTGTGAAAAGCAAGAGATGGCCCAAGTTCTCTGCCGCTTCCTCGGAGTCGAATAAGAAAAAAAAACAAAGAGAGCGGGACCGGCCGCTCGCTAAAAAAATTGGAGGAGGTCTTTTTATGTCCGGAAAATTTTTTGAGGAATGGGTGGAAGGGGAAGAATGGATCACTCCCAGCCGGACGATGACCGAAACCGACGTGGTCATGTTTGCGGCCCTGAGCGGAGATTACAACGAATTGCACACCAGCGAGGAATTCGGAAAAAATACCCAGTTTGGCAGGCGCATCGGGCACGGGCTGCTCGGCCTGGCGGTCTCCCATGGTTTGTTATTCCGTTTGGGCTTCCTGGAGGGAACGGCCATAGCCTTTTTGGGGGTTGATTCCTGGAAATTTGAAGCCCCTTTTTTCCCGGGAGATACGATTCGCGTGAAGGTGAGGGTAGCGGAAAAAAAAGAAAGCCAGAGCAAGCCCGACCGCGGAATCCTAAGATTGTTTCTAAAAGTCATGCGCGAAGACCAGACGGTCATTCAATCAGGGTATAAAACGATCATGGTTAAAAGAGTGCGGGTTTGAGAGGGAGGAGAGGGGGAGATGCCCGGTAAATTGATGAGCCCAGAAGAGGCTGTGCGGTTGATCCAAAATGGGAGTACGGTTTCGATCTGTGGGATCATAGGAGCGCTGGTGCCAGAAAAAATTTTGGGGGCCCTGGAGAAGAGATTTTTAGAAACCGGCCAACCCCGGGATTTGACGGTCGTCTTTCCGGTAGCGGTAGGGGATATTTATGAGCTTCCGGGCGCAGATCACTTAGCGCATGAAGGGTTAATTAAACGGGTCATCGGCGGGTCCTTCGTCACCGCCCCAGCTTCTGCCCCCCCTCCTAAACTGGTGGCCATGATTCACCAGAACAAAGTGGAAGCTTATAATTTCCCCATGGGCGTGCTCATGCACCTCCACCGGGAGATCGCGGCCAAAAGGCCGGGCCTGATCACGCAGGTGGGGTTGAGGACCTTCGTAGATCCGAGACTCAACGGAGCGAAAATGAATGAAAAGACCCGCGAAGACCTGATCGAGGTAATCCAACTTCAGGGAAAAGAGTACCTTTTCTACAAATCTTTCCCCATCGACGTGGCTATTATCCGGGGAACGACAGCGGATGAGCAGGGAAATATCACCATGGAGCATGAAGGGTCGTTCTCCATCATGCTTTGCTTAGCCATGGCGGCCCATAATTGCGGGGGGCAGGTGATCGCCCAGGTAAAAAGGGTCGGCACCCGGGGAAGTTTAAACCCGCAGTTGGTGAAGGTGCCGGGAATTTTGGTGGAGGCCATGGTCATCGACGAGGAGCAAAAGCAAGCTACGGGCCTGGCTTATGACCCGGCGGTCAGCGGCGAGGTGAAAAAGCCCCTGGGTAAAATCGAGAAAGTTCCCCTGACCATCGAGAAAGTGGCGGCGCGCCGGGCTTTGATGGAGTTGCGCAAGGGGGACATAGTCAACCTTGGATTCGGCATCCCGGCGCTGCTCTCGCCGGTGGCGGCCGAAGAAGAGTTGATCGATCAGATTTCCTTCACCATCGAACACGGGGCTATTGGCGGAGTGCCCTTATCTGGGCTGCAATTCGGGGCGGCCATCAACCCGGAGGCCTTGGTGGAATCGGCCGCGCAATTTGACTTTCTAACCGGGGGAGGAATTGATGCGGCCTCCATGGCCTTTGCCGAAGTAGATGGCCAAGGGAACGTCAATGTAAGCCGTTTGGACCAGCTCCCCCAGGTTTTATCCGGAGCGGGCGGATTCATTGATATCCTGCATGGCGTCCGCAGAATCATATTTTGCGGAACCCTAACCGCCGGTGGAATCCAAGCGGAAATTGCTGAAGGGCGGGTAAAAATTTTGCAGGAAGGGAAAGTCATCAAGTGCGTGGGCCGGCTCCAGCACCGCACATTTGACGCCGGCTTTGCCCTGGAAAAAGGGCAAGAGGTGGTCTATGTAACGGAAAGGGCCGTTTTTCGCCTGCAGCCGGAGGGGTTGGTCCTGGCGGAGATTGCCCCGGGGATGGAAGTAAAGCGCGATGTCCAACCGGTGGTGCAGTTTGCTGTAAAAATATCCCCTGATTTGAAAGAAATGGATGCGCGCCTGTTCAGAGCTGCGCCCATGAATTTAAAAGATGAGGCGGCTTGGAGATAAGCGGAAAGAGAAAATTCAGAACCGGGCTTTCACCCGGAACGGAATTCAAGACTGGGAGGCTGAAGATGGATTGGGTTGTGGAACCAGAGAGGAGAACCCCGGTAATCGACCGGACGGATCTTTTGGTTTGCGGCGGGGGGATCGCGGGCGTCGCCGCGGCGGTGGCGGCGGCCCGCCTGGGGGCAAAAGTAATGCTTTTGGAGAAGTATGGGTTTTTGGGTGGGTGTGTAACGGCCTCCTTGGTCATAACGACTCCCCCGTTGAACAACGGGATTAACCTGGAGATCGCCCGGAGGTTAAAAGAAAAGGGAGTTTACCGCCCCTGCCAGAATTCCGGGGAGGAAGTGGCCTGGCTGAAAATGCACGCTATCGATCCAGAGATCGTTAAATACGAGTTCCTGCAGATGCTGCAAAAAGAGGGGGTGCATCTCCTCCTGCATACTTATGTCACCGGAACCCTCATGGAAGGGCAGAGGATTGAAGGGGTGGTCATAGAAAATAAGGCTGGCCGGCAAGCCATTCTAGCCAAGATGGTTGTGGATGCGACGGGAGACGCGGATATCGCGGCTTACGCCGGCGCTCCTTTTCGCCTGGTTAAAAAGCCGATGACCATGATGTTCAACATGATTGGGGTGGACACCCAAAAGGCTTTGGCTCAGATCGGGAACTGGGGAAACCTAAGGAAGAAACTGCAGGAGGCGATCCAAAAAGGCGAAGAAAAATTCGGTTTGGGGGTGACCATGGAATTTGGCGCCCCCGGGATTCATGCGGAACAACTGGTCTATGATGGCGAAATTAACATCTGGTCCGGAAACCTTTTGGGGATGGATGGGACAGACCCAAAAGATTTGACCCGGGCGGAAGTGGTTACTCGCGAACACGCCTGGAAATTCGCCAATTTCCTGCAAAAAAACATTCGGGGTTTCGAGAAAGCCCGGATCGAAAATACCTCGACTCAGGTAGGGGTACGGGCGACCCGGCAGATCAGCGGTTTAGCCTCACCCACCGGGGAGGAAATTAATCATCAAATATTTGCGGATACTGTGGCTAAACCCTATGCGCATCAAGATATGCGCATCCCCTTCGGTTCCCTTCTCCCGCAAAGGGTGGAAAATCTCCTGGTGGCGGGGAGATGCATCTCCGCGGAGGAAGAGATTATGGGGCAGTTGCGGCTGATCCCAGTTTGTTCGGCCACCGGCCAGGCCGCAGGGATCGCCGCCGCTTTGGCCCTGGAGCAGGGAAAGACGCCGCCGGAACTAAAAATTTCCCGGGTGCAAAAGATTCTGCAGGAACAGGAGATGGACCTGGGCCTGCCGGCGAGGGGGAAAAAGGGAAAGTAGCCAAGGGAAGATGGAGATAGGGATGGACCAGGCTTTATGAAGCCGAACAAGAAAAACAGAGGATGGGGAAAAATGCAACCAGCCGAGGACCTTTTGACAGATACCGCCTTCGTTATCTGCCGCCGCAGAAGGAACCACCCCCAGATTTCTCCTTTGGTTTGTGAGCAGCGCTGCAAGCGGATCAAGGGTTGTCCAGCATATCTGGATTACCTGCAGCCGGCCTTGTTTCCCCGGTATGACCGGAGGCAGGCCAAAGGTAGGGAAAAGGATTTGGAGATGACCCAAGATTTATAATAGGAACCCCACCCCGAAACAACATCTTGAAATAAAGGAGACCCACTATGCCTTTTCAAAGCGGACGCCATTTTCTTCAAATCCCCGGGCCGACAAATGTGCCCGAGCGGATCTTGCATGCCATAGCCAAGTCCACGATCGACCACCGGGGGCCGGAATTCGCCCGGTTGACCCGAGAAGTGCTGGGCGGACTAAAAAAAATATTCCAGACCTCCGGGGAAGTGGTGATCTATCCTTCCTCTGGGACAGGGGCTTGGGAAGCGGCGCTGGTCAATACCCTCTCCCCCGGCGATAAGGTGCTGATGTTCGAAACCGGCCATTTTGCCGCGCTGTGGCGCAATCTGGCCGTGCGGCTCGGACTTAAGGTCGATTTCGTCCCCGGTGACTGGCGGCAAGGCGTTGATCCCAAAGTGGTTGAGGCCATGCTGGCCGAAGATAAAAGCATTAAAGCCGTTATGGTGGTCCATAACGAGACCTCCACGGGGGTAACCAGTCAAGTGGCGGAAGTGCGCCAGGCCATCGACCGGGCCGGCCATCCGGCGCTGTTCATGGTGGATACCATTTCCTCTCTGGCCTTGACGGACTACCGGCATGACGAGTGGGGGGTGGACGTGTCCGTGGGAAGCTCCCAGAAGGGCCTGATGCTGCCTCCGGGAATTGCTTTCAATGTCGTTAGCCAAAAAGCCCTGGCGGCCTCCAAGTCCGCCAGGCTGCCGAGATCCTATTGGGATTGGGAGGCGGTGATCAGCGCCAATCAGACCGGTTTTTTCCCCTACACCCCCCCAACCAACCTGCTCTTTGGCCTGAAAGAAGCGATCCAGATGCTGTTGGAGAAAGGTCTGGAAGATGCTTTTAAACGGCATAATCGATGGGGTGAAGCCACCCGCCGGGCGATTCGAGGGTGGGGGCTGGAAATCAACTGCTTAAACCCGAAGGAATACAGCAACGCGGTCACCGCGGTGCGAATGCCCGAAGGGCAGGACGCCGACTCCTTAAGGAAACAGATCCTGGAAAGGTTCAACCTGTCCTTGGGCAACGGGCTGGGAAAACTCCAGGGCAAGGTTTTCCGCATCGGGCATATGGGTGATTTCAATGACTTAATGCTTGCCGGAACCTTGAGCGGAGTGGAAATGGGCTTGGCTTTAAGCGGCATCCCCTTTAAAAAAGGGGGCCTTCAGGCGGCCATCGATTACCTGGCAGGCGGCGATTAATAACGGGCTTGCTCCGCATCCACTAGCCTCTTAAGGACTGCCCCCCATTTGCGGCCTGCAGATCACTTACCGCCGACATCCATCACCGGCATGGCCTCAGCCGGCCGCCAGCTCCAGTATTTCTGCAAGAGAAGGGCGGTCCCGAACAGGGAATAACCGATCATGTCCGTATAAATGCGGGAATCGATCAAGGCCAGGGCGGCTCCGAAAAGAAGAACCCTTTCCACGAAGTTGGCCGGCTTGAGCAGGTACCCGATCATGGAACCGGCGAGGGCCAAGATCCCGATACAGGCGGATAAGAACCCCACAATTACGCCCAAGATCGGGCCTTGTCCCAAGAGGGTGGGGTTATAGATAAACATGAAGGGAACGAGAAAACCGGCAAAGCCTATGCGGCAAGCGGTCAGAGCCGTCTTAAGCCAGTGCGCACCGGCGATGGCCGCGCCCACATAAGCTCCCAGGGCCACCGGGGGGGTGACTCCGGCCAGGACGGCGTAATAAAAGATAAACATGTGCGCCAGAAGCGGAGTAATGCCCACATTCACAAAGGCTCCGGCAACGATAGAGATGCCCAGCATATAGGCCGCCACGGTGGGAACCCCCATCCCCAAGATAATCGTCACGACCATCCCCAGGATGAGAGCGGCAAGCAAGGACTGGCCGCTTAAGGCGGAGATCACGGCCGAGAACTTCACGCTGAGCCCGGTCATGCCCACCACGGCAACGACTATCTGGACTACACCCACCATGGAAGCCACCAGGGCGGCGGTCAGCGCTCCCCCCTCCAAAGCCTTGAGAACATTCTTCAGCGCTTGATAGAGCTGGGCCTTGCTCTTCGCCGAAATAAGATAAAGGATCAGGGCGCTGACAAAGGACCAGAAGGCGCAGGTCGTGGGCGTGTACATGGAGACCAGGAGGATGATCAGGAGTATCAGGGGAATGAAAAGGGTATGGCTGCCGGAGAAGATTACCCGCAAAGGAACCTTACCGACTTCCGGGTCAGGAAACAGGCCCAGGCGCTTGGCTTCAAACTGCACAGCCATCCAGCAACCGAAATAATAAAGGATGGCCGGGATCAGGGCGGCGGCGGCCACTTTGAAGTAGGAGATGCCGAGGATATCGGCCATGATGAAAGCAGCGGCTCCCATGATGGGCGGCATGATCTGCCCGCCGGAGGAAGCCGCTGCTTCGGTAGCGCCGGCAAAATGGGCGGGAAAACCTTTGGATTTCATCAGGGGGATGGTAAACACGCCCGTGGTGGCCACATTGGCGGCGGTGGAGCCGCTGATCATCCCAAAGAGCATGCTGGAGACCACCGAAACTTTCGGAGGCCCACCAGTCAGCCGCCCGGTCAAGGAATAAGCGATGCGGATGAAAACATCACCTCCCCCCGTGTGCACCAGCAGCCCGCCGAAGATGGCGAAGATGGCGATCACCGCGGCGGAGACCCTCATGATCGACCCGTATATACCCAGCTCCCCTAAGTATAGAGTGGCTACGATATCTCCAAAGGAAAACCCGCTATGGGCCCATTTCCCCGGGAAATAGGAGCCGAAGGAGGCGTAAAAGATGGCGATGATGGCCAGAATGGGCAGCATGGGGCCGATGGTCCGCCGCGCGGCTTCCAGGACCAGCACGATCATGACCACTCCCAGGATGATATCCATGGGCGTGGGGGAAAGGTATCCCAATTCGTAGAGAATTCGATTCAGGTTGAACATGTAATAAAGATTTCCCGCCAGGCCCAGAAGGGTGAGAAGTACATCCCAGGATTTCACCTGGTCCCGGCGGGCATCTCTCTTTTTCGAGGGGTAGGTGATAAAAATTAAAAGGAAAGCAAACATGAGGTGCATGGTGTTCTGCACCACCAGTGATCCGGTTCCGGCGGTATAAATATGAAAGAGGGCCATAGCAATCCCAATGGCGCGCATCACCCTGGCCCACATTCCGGTCAGCTTTCTCCGAGGAGTCTCTTCCTTCTCCACGACTTTTTGCTGTTCGCGGTCAAGAGTTATACCTCTATCAAGTCCGGATGGACCTCTGAATTCTTCTTTCATCTCTTTTGCCCGTCTGTTATCTCATATTTATCAGGCCAGCTCACTTGGCCTCTGGAGGAATGGCCCCGGCGGGAATGGATAGGCCAATCTCCTTGTAGTACTTTAGAGCTCCCCGATGCAGCGGGGCGGTGGCGTTGGCCGTCGTCTCTTCTGGTTTGGCATTGGTTACCAGGGGGAAGGCCTTGGCAATCTCGGGTAGGTTCTTCCAATAGGCCTTCACCATTTGGTAGATCTCCTCGTCGGCCAGCTCCTTATTGGCACTGACATTCAGGTAAAGACCGACGGTGGTGGCCTCGGGCACATTCTTATAAGTATTGGCCGGAATGATTTGCTTCACCAAAAAGGGGTATTTTTCGGTGATCTTTTTCACCTGGTCTTCGCGGAGCGAAAGAATCCGGATGGGCCTGGCGGCATGGACTTCAACGAAGATGGGAACGGGCAGGGTACCGTTATAGCTAAAACCCACAATCCGGCCGTCTTTTACCGCCTCGGCAGCATCGGCAATCTTGGCCCGGAAAAACTTGGGAGTGGCCCCTATGACCTCGAAGACCTTCTCGGTAATATACTCCCCGCCGCCGCCGATGGTGCTGGGATTGAAGGACTTTCCGGCCAGTTCATCGAAGGTCTTTATTCCGCTGTCCTGGGTCACGACCCAATGCATGTAAGAGGTGGCCACATTCCAGAGGAGGCGGTGGTTGTCGATGGCCTTGTCTTTAAATCTTCCCACCCCTCGATAGGCCTCAAAAGAAACCAAAGCTTCGCTCAGTCCCATGTCCAGCTCTTTCTTAGCCATACGCAAGGTATTCTCTCTCGTGCCCCCCGTTTCGCGCACCGTAATTTCCAGCCCCGGAACCCGCTGGGAGAGGATGGTTGCCATCTGCGAGGCATAGAAATACCAACCGCTGCCGCTGGGAACAGATCCCATTTTAAACTGGATCTTCTTCTCCGAGGGCAGTCCTGGATCTGCCGTACCCAGGATCGCCCCGAAGGCCACGAGGCAGAATACCGCTGCCAGCTTACATCCTTTGTTTTTCTTCTTCCACATGGTTCAGCCCTCCTTAGGTTTAATTCGTTAGCCCCATTACCAGTAGAAACTACTTTTGCCACATTTTGCCATTTTCTGCAAGGCCTCCTTCAGCCCAGGCCAGGAGCCAGCAGGGTCTTTTCCAGAGAGGTTTGGATTAGCTTGATTTTTAGCCCAAATTCTCGCCCAGCCGGTCCAGGAGCATGCCGTAAGCCTTCTGGCCCCGCTCATAGCTGGAGAGCCGGAAGAATTCATTGGGCGAGTGCTGGCGTTCATCCGGCAGCCCAAAAGCAAAGACGATGGTGTCCGCGCCCAGATGCTCAAGGAACAGGGCATTGGCCGGGATCGTCCCGCCCAGGCGCATTTTATACGGTTCCTGACCGTATAGATCCCTGAGCACCGAAGCCGCAATCCCAAGGCCTTGGTGATCGGCAGGAATGAGGTAGGGAAGCGCGCCGCTCTTAGACTTGTCGGTATTTACTTTCACTCCCGGCGGGGCCGCTTTATTTATGTGCTGCCCAAGAAGATCGGCAATTTTTGAGGGTTTCTGGTCGGCCACCAGCCGGCAGGAAATTTTGGCATGGGCCGTATGGGGTAGGACGGTCTTCAGGCCTTCTCCCTGGAAGCCGCCGGATATGCCGTTGATCTCCAGGGTCGGCCGGGCCCAGGCTCGCTCATAAGTGGTGAATCCGGGTTCGCCAAAAATGGAGATGGAGCCGATGGCGCGCAGGTATTCAGCCTCGTCGAAAGGCAATTGGGCCATCTGGGCTCGCTCTTCCTCGCTGACCGGCCGAACGTCATCGTAGAATCCTTCCACCATGACGCGCCCATCCCGATCGTGCATTGAGCCCAAGATCTGGACCAGGGCCTGGATGGGGTTCATGATCGTCCCCCCATAGGTCCCGGAATGGAGATCATGATCCGGGCCGCAGATGTCGATGAAAACCGCGGCCAGCCCCCGGGTGCCCAGGACGAGAGCGGGATGATTTTCATCCCACTGGGCGCCGTCCGCGCTCAAGACCATATCGCAAGACAAAAGATCTTTGTGGGCCGCCAGGAAATCTGGGAGCTGGGGGCTTCCGATCTCCTCCTGGCCGTCAAAGAGGAACTTAAGGTTTACAGGTACTCTTCCGCTGGTCTGCAACATGGCCTCGGCGACCGTGATGGGGATGAAGAGGTTGCCCTTATCATCCGTTGCTCCCCGGGCGAAGATGCGCCCCTCCTTGATGATGGGCGCAAAAGGA
>Ga0194112_10011490_pt1 | contig 10950 bp, 5 predicted proteins | sample TA2MahC400mmetaG_FD_146191 | JGI IMG/M metagenome (GOLD analysis project Ga0194112, IMG submission 146191) | Freshwater microbial communities from Lake Tanganyika, Tanzania - TA2015016 Mahale Deep Cast 400m | ecosystem: Environmental > Aquatic > Freshwater > Lake | place: Tanzania: Lake...
CGGCCAGGCGGTCCATGTGCGGCGTGCGCAGGATGGGGTTGCCGACGCAGCTCATGGCGTCCCAGCGCTGGTCGTCGGTCATCACGAAGATGATGTTGGGACGGCGCGTCTGCGCGTTCGAAATGTGCGGGAAACCGCCGCCTACACTCGCGGCGGCGCCCAGAAGCTGGCGTCTGGTCATGATGGTGAATGCTCCTCCGGCAGTTGCCGTTTGGTATGATAGCAGAACGCTGCGAACATGCGACTACTCTCCTGGCTTCTTCCGCTGGCGTGCTGCGCGGCTCTGGCCCAGAGCCCCTTCGCCTTCCATGATCTGGACGGCCGCTCGCTCGAGCTCAGCGAAAACGGCCGGCCGGTGTTCGTCTACAACTACGGTCTGATCCTGAGGCCCGGCAATCCCGAGACCAGCGCCCGCTCCACTTACCTCCACCCGGTCTACCTGCCCGATGGCCGCCTGATCACCGACGACTTCAACCCCGACCATCCGCACCACCGCGGCATCTCCTGGATGTGGCCCGTGGTGGTAGTGGACGGCAAGACCTATGACCTGTGGACCCTGGGCGGCATCCGTCACCGCTTCGTGCGCTGGACGGCGCGCGACTCGCGGCGCGACGCAGCCGTGCTGGCGGTCGAGAACGGCTGGTACATCGGCGAGCGCAAGGTGGTCAAGGAGAACGTCGAGATCCGCGTCGAGCCGGCCCGCGACGGCGTGCGCCGCCTCGACTTCGCGCTGCGCTTTGAGGCCGCCGAAGGGCCCGTGGACATAGCCGGCACGCCCGACCAGAATAAGGGCTTTGGCGGGTTCTGCTTCCGCTTCGCCCCGCGCGACGGCGGCCGCGCCAAGACCATCATCCGTACCGAGCAGGGCGTCGCCAAGCAGGACGGCATCATGGCAGTGCATCCCTGGGCGCAAGTGGAGGGAAGTTTCGAGGGGCGACCGGGCGGCGGCCGGGTCGAGGACGATCCCTCAAATCCCGGCTTTCCCAACGGCTGGCTGATGCGTCACGGATTCGGCTTTCTGAATGTCTCCTGCCCCGGTTTGAAGCCCCACCGCCTCGAGCCGGGCAAGCCGCTGGTGCTGAAATACCGCGTGACGCTGTACGCGAGCCATCCGCCCCAACACTAACCGTGCGCGCGCTCTCCGGGGCGGGGGGATCCTCCCCGTCAGGCCTCCGCCGGCCCGTGGCGCGTGAGTGGCCTAGAAGACGTACTTCAGCGCGAGTTGCAGGTTGCGCATGTTGGTGCGGGTGCCGGAGATGATGCCGAAATTGGCGCTCACAATGTTGGAGTCAGGCGCGCCCCACACCGGGTGGTTCAGGATGTTGAAGGCTTCGAAGCGGAACTGGAGCCTGTGCTGTTCCGTGAAGTTGAAGTCCTTCAACATCGAGAAATCCCAGCCAAAGGCGCCGGGAGCATCAAGGATGTTGCGGCCCAGGTTACCATGCAAGCCGTCCGCGGCCCGGCTGAAAGCCGCCTTATTGAAATAGGCGGCGTTGGTGGAGGTCCAGCCTTTGAGCGGGTGGATTCCCGTGGCATCCGGCCGGTCGAAAGTATGGCCGGTGTTGGAGGGATCGCCGCCCTGGCCGATGTTCTGGGGCAGCCCCGTGTGGATGGTGACGATGGAGCCGATCTGCCAGCCGCCCACCACGGCGTTGAGCACCGGGTTCTCGATCTTGGCATGACGGCCCTTGCCGACCGGGATGTCCCACAATGCCGAAGTCACAAAGCGATGGCGGACGTCGTGAGCGGAACGCGCCCGTTCGCACTGGCGGCAGTAGCTGTTCATGGGAAACAGCGTGTCGTTGCCCTGGTTGCGAATCGCAGACGCCGTATCGATCGACTTACCCCATGTGTAACTGAGAAGATAGGTGATACCTTGCGAGTAACGCTTGGTGAGCTTGACGCCGAGGGAATTGTAGTTGCCCTTGCCGCCGTTGTCCACAAGCTGGATGATGCCGAAGTTGGGGAAGGGCGAGCGCTGGGCCACTGACAGGCCCGAAGTGCGGGGCGCCTGCAACGCCTCGTTGGCGGAGCGGAGGGCCTCCAGCCGGCGGCTGACGCTGCCCAGGTAGCCGATCTCGAAGAGCGCGTTGCCCGGCAGCTCCCTCTGGATGTTGAGCATGTACTGGATGCTGTAAGGCGTGCGCCGGTCGTACGGATTAGCGAAGGCGTAAGGGCGGAACACGTTGGCGGTGCCCCCGGCGATGGAGCTTAGCGAATTCTGCCAGGTCAGGTACTTAACGTCGGAGTTATCGCGGAGGCGGCCAGCGAGGTTGCGAGCCATGTCGAAGCGCGGGTTGCCGGTGTCCTGGGAGTAGAACATGCCGCCGCCGGCGCGAAGGACCCACTTCTCGGTGGGTGACCAGGTGACGCCCAATCGGGGGGCCCAATCGTTGCTGTCGCGGCCGACCAGGCGCGCTCCCAGGCTGCCGTCACACCTAACGGTGATATCGGGCCACCGGACTCTGACGCCCTCATAGCAGTCCTGGCGGGAGGGCGCCTGGCGCATGAAGAAGGGCCACATGTCGCGGGGCGCGCTGGCGTTGCGGTAGTCGGTGGGATGAACCTCATTGGGCACAATCCCGTTGAAGAGCGTGCCGGTCTGGTCCTGCCAGGGCGGAGTGTTCTCGTAGCGCAGGCCGATATTGAGCGTAACGCGGTTGGTCAGCTTCCAGGTGTCATCGAAGTAGAAGTAGAACGTGATGGCCCGGAAATCGGCCTGGGCGATGGACACCGCGGCTTCGGCCTGGTAGGGCTGTCCGAGCATGAAGTCGGCGAAGGCGTCACCGGTGACGCCCGAGACGCCGGGGTTGCGCGTGGCGTTGCGGTTAAAGCTGAACTGCCCCCGGGCGAACTGGTTGCCCACCTGGCGATACACGTCGTTGCGAATCTCACCGCCGAACTTGAAGCTGTGCTTGCCGCGCACCCAGCTCAGATTGTTGATGAACTGAAGCGACCGGTTGTTGTTCTCGTAGGGACCTTCGGAGCCGTTGCCGAAGCCGCTCAAGCCGTGCTGGAGAGTGATGTTGGGGATGCCCCACTGCACGGGCGGGCCGGGGGCGAGGCCGGGGATATTCAGCTCCCCCACCACGTTGCGAGAGAACGCCAGCTCCGGCCCGGTGGTGTTGTAGAACTGGCTCAGGCCGAACCGGAACTCATTGACCGTGTTCGGCGTCAGCACCCGCGTGTTAGTGACCATGTACTGCTTGAAGTTGGTGACAACCTTGTCACCGTTGAGCAGCATGGATTCAGTGAGCTGGTTTTCGTCGCCCCAGCTATAGCGGCCGAACCACTGGGAGTTGGAGGATTCCACCGCGTCGAAGCGGCCAATGAACTGGTCGCGGTTGATGGGCCGGCCGCGGGGGGAAATGTAGTTCTGCGTCTCCCCGGGGAGATTGGGCGTAGGCAGGAACTCGAGCAGTTTCTTGGACTGCTCGGGGATGCGCGAGGCGGGGATGATGTTGCCGGGAAAAATGCTGCCCCCGGCGGCGCCCGGATTGGGGCGGGTGGCGGGATCGTAGATTCCCAAGGTGCCGAAGGGCCGCATGGAGAAGTCCCCGTTGCGAGTGGGGGTCACGGGCACCGTATTGATGCCCTGGACATTGCGGCGCTGGCGGAACCACTCGTAGTTGGTCATGAAGAAGAGCCTGTTCCGGCCATCCAGGATCTTGGGAACCACAATCGGCCCGCCGAGAGTGAAACCGTACTGGTTCCACTTGAATGGATCCTTGGGCGGCCGGGCGGCGGTGAAGGCGTAGTTCTTAGCGTCCAGTTTCTCGTTGCGGAGAAACTCATAGGCCGTCCCGTGGAACTCGTTGGTGCCTGACTTTGTCGAGATGTTGACCTGCGAGGTGCCGCGGCCGAACTCCGCCGGGTAGATGCCTGTCTGGACCTTGAATTCCTGAAGGGCGTCCACCGAGGGTTCGACGATGTAGGTATTGAAGTTGGGGTCGGTGTTCTCAATTCCGTCCAAGGTGAAGTGATTGAACTGGGAACGCTGGCCGGCGATGGAGATGGAGCGGTCGGCGCGGATTCCGCCCTGGCGGTTGCCAGCCTGCCCGGCCGAGGGAAAGCCATAGCTCACGTTCGGGGAAAGGGCCGCCAGGGCCAGCGCATTGCGCCCGTTCAGAGGGAGGTCTATGATGCGCTTGTTCTCGATAACGGTTCCGACCGTGGAGTCGCTGGTGGTCAGCATCACCGCAGAAGCCGCCACCTCGATGGTCTCGGTCAACTGGCCCACCGCCAGTTGAAAATCGAGGCGCAGGCTCTGCTGCACTTCCAGCAGGACGCCGTTGCGAACGGCGGCCCTGAATCCCGGGGCTGTGACCCTCAGGTTGTACACACCAGGAGTCAAGGCTGGGAAGTTGAACACGCCCACTTGGTTCGACTTGGCCTCACGGACCGCAGAAGTGCCCGTATTGGTCAGCGTGACGGCGGCTGCTGCCACAACTCCGCCGGTGGAATCCGTCACGATCCCGGATACCTCACCGAGAATCTGCCCAAACGTCGTACCCAATCCTGCCAGCATGAGCAGGACCAAGATGCCCATTAGTCGTTTCATCGTCTTGTCTCCCCCTGTCTCTTCACTACCTTCGGATGGTTGCCGCCACAGGCAATCCGTTGCGGACACAGCGAATCGGACCCCTTGCCGGCCTCCCGGACAAGTCAACTATACAACCCAGCCCCCCTGGTGTCAACGCCGCTGCACGAAGGCCAGCAGGCAAACCGCCCGCTTCACCGCACCGTAGGGTACTCGATGCCCAACTGCTCGAGGTAGGAGGAGAACTTGGCCGGGTCGTAGCGCAGCTTCTGGAGCTGCGGCCGGAACTGCTCCATCTTCTCGCGGTTGAGATCGATGGGCGGCTGGGTGTCCTCGGGGATCAGGGACTTCCACTTGACTTCCTTGGTCTGCCCGGCGAAGTACTGCCGGGCGGCGGCCAGAAGCTCGGGGTTGAGCAGCAGGTCCAGCGCCGTCAGGGCCTGGGCCTTGGCGCCCGCGGTGGAGCCCTTGTGGGCGATGGGCGTGGCCATGGCGATGCCGCTGGACCAGTGGTGGCCGGTCATACCGGGGATATTGGCCGGGTAGCGCAGCACCACCGTGGGCAGGTTCCAGGACACCTCAGCGATGTCGTCGGAGCCGCCGCCGCGCTCCGTCGAGGGAGGCCGGAGCTCGCGGACCTCCTTGGGCAATCCCTGCGCGCGGGACTTCAGCTCGGCCTGGGCGGCGCGCGCCAGCCGCTCGTCGGCCTCCGACCACTGGGGCATGCCCACGCGCTTGATGTTGGCGTGCAGCGCCTCGGCCAGGGGCTGGTTAAAGTGGCCCGGCCAGGTGGAGGCCAGCACCCGCTCGGTCATAGTGGTGTCGGTCATCAGGGCGGCGGCGCCCGCAATGCGCGCACCCAGCTCGTGCAGCTCGCGGATGCGCTCGTAATCCCACTCCCGGAAGAAATACCAGACCGTGGCCAGCGGCGGGACCACGTTGGGCTGGTCGCCGCCCCGCACGATCACGTAGTGGGAGCGGTGCTCGGGGCGCAGGTGCTCGCGCCGGAAGTTCCAGGCGACGTTCATCAGCTCGACCGCGTCCAGCGCGCTGCGGCCCGCCCAGGGCGCCGAAGCCGCGTGCGCGCTCTGCCCGTGGAAGGTGTACTGGGTGGACACCAGGCCCGAGCCACCGGGGCCGTAAGAGGTGTTGAAATCGGTCGAAATGTGGCAACTGAGCATGGCGTCCACGTCGCGGAACAACCCGGCCAGCACCATGTAGGTGCGGCTGGCCAGCAGCTCCTCGGCCACGCCCGGATACACCCGCACGGTGCCCGGGATCTTGTAGCGCTCCATCAGCTCCTTGACTACGATGGCGGCCGTCACGTTCACGGCCTGATGCGAGTTGTGGCCCTCGCCGTGCCCCGGCCCGTTCTCGATCAGCGGCGCACGGTACGCCACACCCGGCTTCTGCGAGGTCTCCGGCAGGCCGTCGATGTCGGCCATGAAACCTATCACCGGTTTGCCCGAGCCCCAGCTCGCCACAAAGGCGGTGGGCATCCCGGCCACCCCGCGCGTGACCTGGAAGCCGAATTTCTCCAGTAACCCGGTCAGGTAGGCCGAGGTCTCCACCTCCTGGAAGCCCAGCTCCGCGAAGCTGAAGATGGAGTCCACGATCTGCTGGGTGAGCGTGCGCCGCGCCTCTACCAGGCCCAGGGCCTCGCTTTTCAGCTCTTCCAGCGTAGGCGCCTGCGCGCCTGCCGCGGACAGACCCACTGCCAAGACGATCCACGAGCGTATCTTGCTTGCCACCATGAGGGACGATTGTATCACCTCCCGCCGCCCGCCCCCGATAAGATAGGATGGTCACGCCCCCGTAACGGCAGGAGGTGGTCTTGACTAGACGCGACACACTCGGCGTGCTGGCCGCCGCGGCCCTGGCGGGCTGCGCCAGGAAGCGGCCCCTGCGGGTGGGCGCCAAGAACTCCACGGAGCAGACCATCCTGGCGGAAGCCGTGGCCCAGCACCTGGAGCGCCGCCTGGGTGTTCCGGTGGAGCGCAGGTTGAACCTGGGCGACACCGTGCTGGCGCACCAGGCCCTCATCACCGGCCAGGTGGACCTGTACCCGGAGTACAGCGGGCTGGCGTTTACAATCGTCCTGAAGCTGCCTTTCGAAGCCGAGCCGGCCATCGTGATGGAGCGTCTGCGCAGCGAGTACCGCCTGCGCTCGGCCATCGAGTGGCTGGACCCGCTGGGCTCGGAGGGCGGCTTCAGCATGGTGATCCGCGGCGAGGACGCCCGTGCGGGCCGCCTCACCACCCTGTCCGACGCCGCCGCGCACGCCACGCGCTGGAGGCTCGGCGTGACACAGGAGTTTCTCGAGCAACCCACGTTATACCGGCGCCTCATGAGCGTCTACAGCCTGCCCCTGGCCGCCGCCCCAAGGGCGTTCCAGGCCGGCGCGCTCTACAAGGCGCTGGCCGCCAGCGAGGTCAGCATGGTATCTGGCAGCCTCACTGACGCGGCCCTGGCCGGAGCGGATTTCCAGGTCTTGCAGGACGACCGGAACGCTTTCCCCCCTTGCCAGGCGGCGCTGGCGGTGCGGGCCGACGCGCTGACGCGTCATCCGGACCTGCGCCAGGTCCTGGACCAGCTTGCCGGCAAGTTCTCCACCGAGGCGCTGCGCAAGCTGAGCCTCGAGGTTGAGGTGCAGCACCGGCCGGTCGCCCAAGTGGCGGCCGACTACCTGCGCCGGGCGGGACTGGCGCCGTAAGGACTTCAGACCACAGCCGCCCGCCGGAGTGGCTCAAAACACCAGCTTCAACCCGAGTTGGATGCGCCGCGGATAACCGCGCTGGCTGCTGACCTGGCCGAAGGCCGTACTGGTCGGGCTGGTGTTGGGGTTGCCCAGCAGCGGGTGGTTGAACGCGTTAAGAAACTCCCCGCGGAACTGGATCTCGATGCTCTCGCGGATCGCGGTGTTCTTCAGCACCGACAGATCCCAGATGTTGAAGCCGTTCCCACGCACGTCGTTGAAGCGCGAGGGCATCAACCGGTAGTTGTAGCTGAGCTGGCGCGCGGAGTTGCGCTCGAAGCCCGCGTTGATATCGAACCACATCTCCGGCGTGCGTCGGCTCGTGGGCAGCGTGATGTCCTTGATGTTCCCGATGAACAGCGCGTTGCCGAAGCCCAGCGGCGCGCCGCCCTGCGCCGTGTAGATGCCTTGAACCTGCCAGCCGCCCAGCAGCTTATCCGCCACCGCCGGCGCCGAGCTCCACAGCCTCCGGCCCCTGCCGAAGGGCAGCGCCCAGATGCCGCTGACCACGAAACGGTGCGGCCGGTCCTGATCCGAAATCACATACTCCAGCGGCGACTCCATGCCGTTCAGCCGTCCCGTGGCCTCCATGTTCTTGGACCACTGGTAGGCCGCATTCACCGTCCAGCCCGCGGCGAAGCGGCGCTCCGCCTTCACCTGGAGCGAGTGATACCAGGAATAGCCCTCGTACATGGTGGTGCTCAGACCGGTGAAGTGTGCGTGATCCTGGGACGACAGCAGGTAGGCGCGCGAGACGGTGGTGCCGGACAGGCCGGTCCCCGGCAACAACGGATAGAACGGGCTCGGAACCTGCTGGCTGAGGTAGTCAATGACGGGCTGATCACGGAACGGCGAGGTGCTCAGGTACTTCACCGGCAGGTAGCGGAGGTCGCGTGCGATCTCCAGCCCCACGCCGCGGTTGCCCACGTAAGCCGCCTCCAACAGCAGCCGCTGGGGCAACTCCCGCTGGAGGCTCAACTGCCAGCGTTGCTGGTGGGCGGCCTTCGGGGTCTCGTCGTAGTAGCGTACGCTGCGGCCCAGGAAGGTCATAAGGCCGTCAGCCGCCCCAACCGGTTCCTGAATGCCGTCTGGGAAGGGGTTGCTCAGCGTGGCCCGGAAAGTCAGCCCGTTGTCCAGCGAGGGGATCAGCTCGGTCCGCTGGCTGAAGCCGTACTGCGTCGGCCCGACGTCGCCCCGGTGGATGCCCAAAGGCGCATAGTACAGCCCGAAGCCGCCCCGCAGCACGGTCTTCTGGCCCAGGGTATAGGCGAAGCCGAAGCGGGGCATGATGTTGTTGAAGTCGCGCTTCCACAGAGTGCGCGGCTGGCCGCCCACGCCGGGAAAGGTCAGGCCTCCCACCAGGCGGAACTGGCCGGCCGGAAGCTCCGTGATCGGGTTCCTGGCATAATTCGCCTTGACCTGAGCCTCGATGGGGCTGGGTGTCTTGAGGTCGTACCCCCGCACGGTGCGATTGAACCGCTCGGTCATGGGACCTTCCAGCTCATAGCGCAACCCGAGATTGAGGGTCAGCCGGGACGACACGCGCCAGTCGTCGTGAACATAGAGAGACCACGCCGTGGACTGCTCGGCGAAGTTGGCCTTGCGATCCACGCCTCCACCCGTCGGCAGACCGAACAGCAGACTGGCCAGCCCCTGCCCGATGGGCGCCGCGGGTGAGTTATCCATGGGCCCCCGGGTCCAGGTAGTTCCGAAGCTGAACAGCCCGGACGAGGCGTTGTGCGGCTCGTACTGGAAGGTGCGGTACTGGCGTCCGTCGCCGCCGAACTTCAGGGCATGCCGGCCCCGAATGGCGGTGAGGTGGGCCTCCAGACTCTGGTTGGCGTGCGGATACTTCCACCAGTTGTTCTGCGTTCCTTGGTAGCCATCAATGGTGATGGCCGGGAACACCCGCACGTCCGGCGGGATCGCGTCGGCATAAGTCTTGGGGAAACCGAGCGTGGTCAGATCGAAACCCTGGCTCTCCGGCTTCGGGTACTGGTAGATGTTAAGGCGGTAGAAGCCATACCGCAAGTTCAGGATGGTGGTGGGATTGATCTCGTAAACGTCATCCAGCGAAGCCGCGTGCTGTAGCCATTCCGAGTAGCCGCCCAGCACCAGGTTGCGGAACCAGTGACTGGAATGGCTGAACCGCTTGTAGGTGTTGAAGCGGCCGAACATGCGGTGTCTCGGACTCCAGTTATGGTCGGCCCGGGCCACGTGGTTGTAATAGGCAATCACCTCGGGGTCGTTCACCCGGATCAGGTTGTTACGGAAGTCTGCCGTGCCGGGCACGTTGGGGTCCGAATAGTAGCCGAGGATCTTCTTAGCGATGGGGCTGATGCGGCTGGAGGGGATGATGTTGCCCGCCAGCGGGTCCACCCGGGTGCGCCCGCCGGCCGCCGCCACGCGCGTGAACGGATCGTAGATCTGATACTGCGGGCCCAGCTTGAGCAGCGCCGAGAAGTCGCCGTTCTTCTGCTCCACCGTCGGGACCGTCAGCGTGCCTGAGCCATAGGCCGCGCCCATGGCCCGGCTCTCGTGAATGCCTTCATAGCCGTAAGCGAAAAAGGTGCGGTCCCGGCCGTTGTACAGCCTGGGGATGAACACCGGCCCGGTGCCGTGGGCGCCCCATCGCTTGTAAGTGAAATCGCCCTTGGGCTGGCCGGCCCGATTGGCGAAGAACAGGTTGGCGTTCAAGGCCGGGTCCAGGAGTGAATAGTAGCCCGTGCCGTGAAACTGATTGCCGCCGGACTTCAGGGTGATACTGGTCACGCCGCCCTGGGTGTGGCCGAAGCTGGCGTCGAAGGTGGCCGTCTGCACCTTGAACTCACGCACCATGTCCACCGGAGGCGTGTAGCCGGCCATCAAGTCCCCCACTCCCCAGCGATTGTTCAGCGCCGTGTTGGGTGTGCCGTCCAGGGTGACTTCGCTGCGGTTAGCTCGCACTCCGTCCATGGAGTAGCCCACGATGTGGGTCGGCTCGAAGGGCCGGTCCAGGCCCGGGTTCTGCGTGTGGACCACGCCGGGGCTGAGCGTGATCAGCAGAAACGGGTTGCCGTGGGCAATGGGCAGATCCGCCACCCGGCGCTGGTCGATCACCTGCCCCAGCGAGGCCGTGGTCGCCTCCAGCAGAGGCGTTTCCGCCGTCACCGTGACCTGTTCCGTGACTTCGCCCACTTGCATGGCCACCGGAATGGACAGGCGATCGGCGATGCGCAGCTCGATGCCCTCCCGCACAAAGGTCCGGAAGCCCGCCATCTCCGCCGTCAGCCGGTACGTGCCGGGCAGCAAGTAGGGAACCTCGTAGTTGCCGTCGGCGTTGGTGGCTGTCGAAACGGTCACATTGGTGGCCGGATTGGTCAAGCGCACCGTGACGTTGGGAATGACCGCGCCGCTGGGATCCGTCACCCGGCCCAGAATAGTGCCTCGAGTTTCCTGCGCCGCCAGAAAGGCCGCCAGGCAAAACAGCAGAATCCCCGCCATTAGCCCGCGTGGGAATTTCCTTCGCATGACACCCTCCTTCACACTCGCCCTCGCGCCGGACCGCGCAGCGGCGCTGGGCTAAGGCTGGGACCCCCACCCCGAAGGCGGGCACAACCATGGCGCGATACCAGCCTCAGGCCCTAGCCGGCTCTTAGGGCCTGTCAGGAAATAA
>Ga0194112_10011493_pt1 | contig 10948 bp, 7 predicted proteins | sample TA2MahC400mmetaG_FD_146191 | JGI IMG/M metagenome (GOLD analysis project Ga0194112, IMG submission 146191) | Freshwater microbial communities from Lake Tanganyika, Tanzania - TA2015016 Mahale Deep Cast 400m | ecosystem: Environmental > Aquatic > Freshwater > Lake | place: Tanzania: Lake...
AAACCCTGGCCGTGGGGTGATCCACAGCCAGGGGTCCAGGTTGTTGTTTGGTCGGAAGACTTACCAGCGGTTGCCGCCACCACCGCCGTAGCCGCCGCCGCCGCCGCCGCCACCACGGTTGCCGCCGCCGCCGCCGCCGCCATAACCACCGCGGCCGCCACCGCCACCACCACCACCTTCACGGGGGGTGGCTTTGTTAACGCGAATCATGCGGCCCATCCACTCGACGTCCTGGAGGTCGTCGATGGCTTTCTGTTCCGCTGCATCGTCGGCCAGTTCGACAAAGGCGAAGCCGCGCTTGCGACCGGTTTCCCGGTCCAGGGGCAGGCTGCACTGGCGCACCTCTCCGTATTGGCCGAAGAGATCAAGCAGGTCCTCGCGTTCGGCTTGGAACGAGAGGTTGCCAACGTAAATGGTCATTAATGGAGCAAATCCTGGAACTGATTCGGTTGACGTCGCGCTTCCTCGGGAATGCCAGTGGGAACTGAGCGCGCCGAAGGGAGCCTGAACGCCTTGGAATCACTCCCAACCCTACCGGTTTGCTGGGCCTGCCCACCCCGTGAGAGCGGGAATCATGGAGAAGCGTGAAGCCCTTCTGAAGAGACTCTGGAGTTCCCAAGGCGATCCCCAGTAGCGTTCCATTGTCAGCAAATCCTGATTAACCGCGACCCCGTGATGACGGCCCCTGTTCCTTGGAGCCTCGCCTGGCGCGAGGATGGAGACCTAGCTCCCCAGGATCGTTTCGACCTGCTGCAGACCCTGGTGACCAGCGAAAGCTTGGACGTTCAGGTCTCGCTGATCGCCGCTGTTGAAAGGCTCTCGGTGCCGGAGTTAACCAGTGTGAGTGTGGGAGACGTGACCAGTCTCTGCGCCTGAGGGCGCCCACACACCGCGTGGGCATCTTCGACGTCGCTGCCTTGGGCGACTCGCTCGCCAACGCAACCACAGGTGCGATCAAGCTGCGCTGGCGGGACGCTTTTGCCCGCCTTCTGCAGATCAGCCTGATAGGCCGATAGGCAGAAGGCTTTCACCACCTCCGAGACGCTGATGCCCCGGCTGGATGGAACCAGCCCGGCCAGCCCCAGACACAGCAGGCCGATGGGGAGGATTCGCGCCGGTCTTGGTGACATGGAGCAGGGTCGGGCGGTTGGCATGCCTGGCGCCCGAGACGGTTACCCCTGCAGTCGGGAGAGCTGGAGTGGCTTGTTCATCACCCGTAGCTGCCTCAGGCCCTGGAAGACCTCATCGGGCATGCCCTTGGGTAAGTCCACGGTGCTGTGGGTGTCGAAGATCTGGATGCGGCCGATCGAGCGACCGTTCAGACCCGCCTCATTGGCAATGGCGCCCACGATGTTGCCGGGCTTGATCCGGTCGCGCCAGCCCACCTCGACGCGGAAGCGCTCCATGTGATCCTCGGGCGGACCCATGGGCCGCTCGCCCCGGAGTCCCCGATCGGCATCACGTCCCATCTCGCGCCCCCGACCCCGATCACGCCCGAAGTCCCGTCCCCCATCCCGTCCGCTATCCCGACCGGGACCACTCGGCCGCACCTGGTGGAAATTCTCTTCACCCTGCAGCAGCAGCGGTTTGCCCGCCAGGCCTAGCTCGAGAGCGGCCAGCGCCAGCTGCTCGGGGCTCGAGCCTTGCTCCTGGGCCACCCGTTGCAGGATTTCGCTGAGCAGGGCCCGTTCCTGATCGCTGCTGGAGGGTGTCTGCAGGCAGTTGGTCAGTTTGCTGCGCATCCGGTCCAGCCGGTTCTGGTTGATGGTGGCGTTGCTGGGCACCTCCATCTCTTCGATCGGTTTGCCCACGGCCCGTTCGAGGCCGCCCAGGAAGCGGCGCTCCCGGGGGGTGAGAAACAGGATGGCGTCGCCGCTGCGGCCCGCCCGCCCCGTGCGACCGATCCGGTGCACGTAGGCCTCGGAATCGAAGGGAATGTCGTAGTTGATCACCAGGCCGATGCGGTCGACATCGAGGCCACGGGCCGCCACGTCGGTGGCCACCAGCACATCCACCTGGCCGCTCTTGAGGCGTTCGATGGTGCGCTCCCGCTGGGCCTGGGGCACGTCGCCATTGAGCACCGCCACGTCGTAGCCGTGCTGCTCCAGCGATTCAGCCACGGTGATGGTGATCGCCTTGGTGCGGGCAAAGATGATCACCCCTTCACTGGTCTCGGCCTCGAGCACCCGCTCCAGAGCCGCCAGTTTGTGGGGCGCATGCACCATCAGGAAGCGCTGACGGATGCGGCTGGCATCGGCGGCCTTCTGCTTGATCGTGATCTCGGCGGGCGCATTGAGATATTTCTGGGAGATCCGCCGGATTTCGGCCGGCATGGTGGCGGAAAACAGCACCACCTGACGCTTTTCAGGTAGCTGCTCGAGCACCCATTCGACGTCGTCGATGAAGCCCATGCGCAGCATTTCGTCGGCCTCGTCGAGCACCAGGGCCCGCAGATTGGAGAGGTCGAGGGTTCCCTGGCGCATGTGGTCCATCACCCGGCCGGGGGTGCCCACCACAATCTGAACGCCACGCTTGAGCTGGTGAATCTGGTCGCGGAAGTCGGCGCCGCCGTAGATGGCCAAGGTGCGCACACCGCTGAGGTGGGTGGCATAGCTGTTGAAGGCATCAGCCACCTGCAGGGCCAGCTCCCGGGTGGGGGCGAGCACCAGCACCTGGGGCTTGCGTTCCGCCGGATCGAGGGCGGCCAGCATCGGCAGGGCGAAGGCGGCGGTTTTGCCGGTGCCCGTTTGTGCCTGGCCCACCAGGTCGCGACCGAGTAGCAGCTCGGGGATAGCGGCCTTCTGGATCGGCGAGGGCTCCTGATAGCCGATGGCCTCCAGGGCTTTCAGCAGCTCGGGGCCGAAGCCAAAGCGGGCAAATCCCTGGCTGGCCTTGTCGTCTGCAGGCTTGGTGTCTGCAGGGGTCGACTCCACGGGGAGATCGGTCGACGTCTCAACAGACGCATTGATTTCGACGGAGCAGGTGAAACTGCCGCCGTTGGAAAGTTCGGTCACTGGATTCAATTCGGCCTGGTGAAGCAGAACTTGGTGAAGTTCTGGCTGGTGAGGTCCTTCAACGCAGGCCGGCAGAAACCCAATGGAGGCAAGAAAGACTGAAGCGATGGGCAGTGGCGGAACAACAAAACGCTGCACTGCCGAACCCGGACTTCAGTTGTTCTGGCCCGCACCTAACAAAACTGCCCTGCCCTTGAAAAAGGCTGAACCAAAACTTTATCACTACCCATGGCTCGCCTTTCACAGCCGCCCAAAATCGTCGGCCAGTCTTTCGATGTCGGTTTCGCTAAGCCAGGCGCCGCGTTGCACCTCGACGATCTCCAGATGTTCGCTGCCGCCCCGGGCCCGGTGAAGCGCCCCTTGGGGGATGAACAGGGTTGTTCCTGGCACCGCCGCGATCACAGCGTCGGCCACCTGCAGCTCGCCCGTGCCCGCCACCACCACCCAGTGCTCGCAACGGTGCTGGTGGCGCTGCAGGCTCAGACGCTGGCCGCTGTGGATCAGCAGCCGTTTCACCCGATAGTGATCACCGCTGGCCAAGGTTTCGAACCAGCCCCAGGGGCGCTCCACCCGGCCTTCCGGGTTGTGGGGGTTGGGGTGGATCACGCCATCAGGCTGGCGCTGTCGGCCGGGGCCCGCAAGGGGGTGATCAGCTGGGCCTGCCGGCGGGCCCGGGTGATGGCGGTGTAGAGCAGGCGCCGTTGGGGTCGGCCGGTGTCGGGCATCAGCACCCACACCTCATCGGCTTCGCTGCCCTGGGCCTTGTGCACGGTGAGGGCCAGGGCCGGTTCTGCATCGGGTAGCTGGGCGGGGTGAATCCACAGCGGCTGGGGGCTGCCAGGCGTGTTGAACAGCAGCCGGCGCTCTCCACGGGGGACCCCAGGGCGCTCCACCACCAGACCCACGTCGCCGTTGGCGAGCCCCAGTTCGGTCAGGTTGTGGCGACACAGCACTGGCGTGCCCAGCGGCCAGTGCTGGGGCGAGCGCCCGGCCGCCTCCCCCAGCAGGGCTTGGTGGATCGCCTCCACCCCCCAGCGGCCGCGGCGCAGCGGGGTGAGCACCAGGCAGGCGTCGAGGGCGGCCAACAGGCTGGCCGCCGTGGCGGGATCGTTGGGATCGCTCTGGCGGCAGCGCTGCTCAAGCTGTTGCTGGTGCTGCCGCAGCCGCTCCAGCAGCGCGGCTGGCAGCATCCGTGGTCTCGCCTGGATCCAGGCGAGGTTGGCGTCTGGATCCAGGGGCTCGAGCAGGCCTGTCAGCAGGGGTTCGAGGGGCTGGTCGCCGTCGCGCAGAGCGGCGGCCACAGCGGCGATGGTTCTGTTGTTGCGGTAGGTGGTGCGCAGGGTGATGGCCGCGGGCCCCAGGGCCCGGCGGCGCTCGGGGGCCTGCAGGTCGTGCAGCACGGCGCCAGGGCCCACCGGCGGCAGCTGGGCGGCGTCGCCCACCAGCACCAGTCGGCAGCTGGCCGGCAGGGCATCGAGCAGGGCCTCCATCAGGGGCAGGTCGACCATCGACACCTCATCCACCACCAGCAGGTCGAGGGCCAGGGGGTGGTGGCGATTGCGGCCAAACCGCTCGCCGCGGCTCTCCAGCAGCCGGTGCAGGGTGCTGCAAGGCAGCTGCAGCTCGGCGTTGGCCAGGGCGGCCCGCAGCCGGGCGGCGGCCTTGCCGGTGGGCGCGGCCAGGTGGATGCGGCTGCCAGGCTGCTGGGCCTGCACCGCCGTCAGCATGCGGGCCACGGTGCTGGTTTTGCCGGTGCCGGGGCCGCCTTCGAGCAGCACCAGCCCATGCCGCAGCACCGCCGCAACGGCCCCTTGTTGGTCGGCATCAAGCCCGCTGCTCTGCTCCTCGACACAGGGTTCGGCAGGGGCATCGATCGGCTGCTGGCCCCGGGCGATCAGGGCCTGCAGCACGCCCTCGCGCTGGCTCTGCCAGCGGCGCCACAGCAGCCGATCGCCCTCCAGGGCCAGGGGGCCATGGGGGGCGGCGCTGAGCGGTGAGGCCTCCAGGGCCAGGCGATGCTCCTCGCTGGGCACGGTGATCTCCAGCTGGCCTTCCGCCAGGGCTGCGGCCAGGGCCTCGATCAGCTCGCTCACGAGGGGATCGGGGCTGGTGGCGTGCAGCCGCGGCAAGGCTTCGCTCAGGGCTGCGGCCAGGGCCTGCAGCCACGCGGGTTGATCGGCAACGGGGCTCGTGCTCATGGCGTGCCCCCCAGGGCCCGGTCGAGCTGCAGCAGCCGCGCCAGCGGCGGTTGCTCCACAAACATGCCGGGCACGTCGCCGCCGGTTGCCGTGTCTGCTGCAGTGCCCGGTGCCGTTGGCGGCAGTGGGCCGGGCACCCCGCGCAGGAACACATAGACGTAGCCACCCAGGTGCTGTTCGGGGCGGTAGTCGGGCAAGCGCCAGTGCAGGTAGCGGTGCAGGGCCACCAGGTAGAGGTGGGCCTGCAGCGGGTAGTGGTTGGCGGCCATCAGCGCGGCCATGGCTTCTGGGCTGTAGTGCCGCGGACCGCAGTGCAACGGCTGGCCCTGGGCGTCGCGCTCACCCAGCCAGTTGCTCTTCCAGTCGGCCACCCACCAGCGCTCGCCGTGGCGGAACACCAGGTCGATCGAGCCGGTGAGGAAGCCCTGGCTGGCCACCTCGAGTTGGGCCAGCCGTTCGGCATAGCTCGCCCCAAACCAGCCCTCCGGATGGTCGGCAAACGGACGCGCCAGGGCTCGGGCCCGCACCAGGCTCAGCGGCAGATCGAAATTCATCTCGTTGAGCCGATCGCTGTGCTCCAGCTCGGCCAGCTGAAAGCTTCCCAAGGCGCCCCCCAGGGGGGTTTGCCGCAGGTGCTCTAAGCCCAGCACCGCCGCCGCGCTGTGGTGCTCGGCGATGCCAGCCCGCTGCAGTTCGCGGCCGCAGAGCTCTGCTTGGGCCGCCACCGGCTGGCGGTAGTCGAGCTGCTCGAGGATGCGGTGCAGGCAATCGCCCGCCTGAGCCCCCCGGGGAAACGCCGCCAGGGGGCCGTCTTCCGGCCAGACCAGGGCCGACTTGTTGTTCTGGGGCCCGCTGCCACCGGGACCGCTGCCAGCTGGAGCATCGCCATCGGGTTCGGCTGAGGCGTCGAGTTCGGCCACCAGGGCATCGGTTTCGCGGCCCTCCTCCACCGCCGCCGGCGCGGCGCTGTGGCTGCCCTGGGTCCAGCTGGTGTAACTGCTGCGGCCCCAGGTGGTGTCGAAGGGGGCGCTGGGCACGGGGCCCCGCTGCAGCGGCGCGTCGCTGCTGTCGACGCTGGCCAGCAGCCGGATGCGCTCGCCGGGGGCGGCGGGATCCAGCAGGGTGAGGGGCAGCTGCCGGCGGCCCAGGGCCTGCTCCAACCGCTCACGCCAGTCGGCATCGCTGCGGCCCGCATAGGGGTCGTGGGCGGCGGCGGGGGGCGCGTCCTGGTCGAAGAGCCAGGGATGGAGCGGGTTGCCCTGCTGTCCTTGGGCCGGCCCCCAGGCCAGCACCAGCAGCAGCCGCGCCCGGGTGGAGGCCACGTAGGCCAGGCGTTCCCGCTCCTGCAGCTCAGCCTGCAACTGGTGCTGCCGGGCAGCAAAACCCGTTCCCCAGTGGCCGTTGAGATGCAGATCGAGCACGGGATCGCTGCCGTCGGGCTGCCAGCGCACGCCGATCCGCTGGGACCCGCGGCCCTCCCCGGGGGCTTGCCAGAGGTAGGGGCAGATCACCACCGGGTATTCCAGCCCCTTGCTGCGGTGCACCGTCACCACTGACACCGCTGCGTCCACCACGTCGCTGTGGGGCTGGTGGGCTTCGGGCACGTCCCGGTCGGGCTCGAGCCGCTGGCGCCGCAGCCAGTCGGCCGCTGCCGCCGGCCCCAGCTTGTCGGCGTGGAGGCGTTCAGCCACCAACGCGGCGCACTGCTGCAGATCGGCCAGCAACCGCCCCCCCAGGGAGAGCCGGGCCAACCCCCGCTGCTCCAGCAGGCTGGCCAGCACCCCGAGCAACCCCCGGCGGGGCAGCTGGGCTGCCAACAGGGCCAGGCGCGCAGCCAAGGAGCTCCAGTCCTCCGGGCTGGCGCCGGCGATCTGCGCGGCGCTCCAACCCAGCAGGGGGGAGGCGGCCAGCAGCCGCAGCCGGTTGGCCCGGCCGGGCTCGGCCAGGGCATCCAGCAACCGCTGCAGCGCCGTGGCTCCGGCGCTCTCCAGCACATCTCCCTGGCTCACCAGACGGCTAGCGATGCCGCAGGCCTCCAGGTCGCTGCGCAGGGCTTCGGCCTGGCGGTGGGTGCTGACCAGCAGGCAGATGTCGTTGGGGCCCAGGGGGCGGCTGCCGTTAGCGCGCTGCTCGACCAGCCCCCCGTTGAGTAGCGCGGCGGTCAAGCTGGCGATCTGGCCGGGGAGTTGCCGCTCCAGGCCGCTGCGGCTGAGGGGTTTCTGGCCGGCCTGGCGCTCCCCGCCCAGCCAGAGCAGCTGCAGGGGGTGCTGGCCGGCGGGCAACACCAGGCCGGTGTCGTGCTGGCGGGGATGCACCTGGGGCACCGCCAGGCCACTGCGGCGTAGGCCCGGGCGCATCAGCCCATTCAGCCCGCTGATCAGGGCTTCGCTGGAGCGGTAGTTGTCGGTGAGGCTGCTGATGCCGCCGGCCTCGCTTGCCGTGGCCCGGGCCTGCAGGTAGGTGGCCAGCTCGCCGCCCCGGAAGCGGTAGATCGCCTGCTTGGGATCGCCCACCATCACCAGCCGGTGCCGCTCGGGCTGAAACGCCCGCGACAGGATCCGCCACTGGATCGGGTCGGTGTCCTGAAATTCATCGATCAGGGCCACCGCATAGCGGTCCCCCACCGCCTGCAGCAGCGGCGTGCTGGCCAGATCCCCCGGGTCGAGCCCCTCCAGCAGCTGGGCAAAGCCGAGGCGTCCGCTTTGGCGGCGGCGACGGTTGAGTTCGCCCCGGCCCCAGTGGCAGGCGTGCAGCAGCAGGGCCTCCGCAGGCCCATCCAGCAGCTGGGCGATCGCCTCCAGCAGGGGGCGCTCCGGCAGGGATGGCTCTGGGCCCTCGCAGCTGCCGTCCAGGCCCCGGGCCACCTTGAGGAAGGCGCCGGGATGGAAGTAGTCGCGCAGCAACCCGCCGGCACCGCCTTGGCGGCCCGCCGTGGCGCCGTAGTCGCCGCCGGAGGGCTGGGCGGCTATCCAGGCCTCCACCAGGGCGCAGCGGTCCTTGGTGGGTTTGGGGCTGTAGGGGGTGGTGGTTTTGAGGCCCTGCCCGCGCCACTGGGCGGCCGCGGCGCAAAACGCTGCCTCCAGGGCCCGACCGCGCTCGGCCCAGAGCTGTTGAAACCCACCCCAGGCTTCCGCCCACAGGGCCGTGAGCTGGGGGGCCAGGGGGGCATCGGCCTGCAGCTGGGGCGGTAGGGGGTCGAGCTGCAGGGCGGGATCGCCATCGAGCTGGCGCAGCAGCTGCTCCAGCACCTCAGGGCCCTGGACCCGCTGCTGCAACCCTGCCAGCAGGTGGCTCTCCAGGGGCAGCACCTGGCGCTGCCAGTAGTCGTGGGCCACCTGCCGCACCAGGGTGTTCTGGTCGTCTTCGAGTTGCAGCTCGGGGGGCAATCCGGCCTCGAGGGCTTGGCGCTGCAGGGTGCGGCGGCAGAAGCCGTGGATGGTGGTGATATCGGCGGCATCGAGCTCCTCGAGGGCCAGCAGCAGCCGGGCCCGCAGGGTGTCGGCCCGGGGCCGCTGCCGCTCCAGCCAGGCCGCGAGGGTGGGATCGGGGCCCTCCCAGGCCGGATCCTCCAGGCCAGAGAGGGCCAGCTGCAGCCGCTGGCCGATGCGATCGCGCAGCTCGGCGGCGGCGGCTTCGGTGAAGGTCACCACTAGCAGTTGGCGCAACCCCAGCTCCGCCTCGCCCACGTAGCGCAGCACCAGCTGGGCCAGGGCAAAGGTTTTGCCGGTGCCGGCGCTGGCTTCCAGCAGCCGGATGCCGGGCTCCAGGGGAAACCCATTGGCCTCGAAGGCTTGCTCGGGCAGGGGGGGCTGCGTCATGCCAGCCGCTCCAGCAGCGGGCCCAGCAACACCGCCGCCTGCTCGGCCACCAGGCCGCTGGCCAGCAGGGCGCTGCCGCTGAGGTCGGCGCCGAAGCAGAGCGTCTGCTCGGGCTCCTGGCGTTCGCCGCGCACCAGGGCACTGCCCTCCCAGGTGTCGATGGCCCGCCCTTCCCCCTTCTCCAACAACATCCAGCCCGTTTCGGGGGGCACCGGCCAGCAGCGTTGGCGCCACTGCTCGCGCAGCTCCGCCAGGCGCTCCAGTTCCGCTCGGGCGGTGTCGCGATCCGGGGCCGTCAGGCGCAGGGCCACGTTGAACTCCTGGTCGCTGCGCGCCACCAGCACCCCGTCAGCCGGAGCCTGGTCGGCGGCTGAGGCCAGCAGCAGGGCCAGCCACAGCTCCAGCCGCTGGCGGTAGCGGGGCCGGGCCGTGTGCAGCAGCAGCAGCGAGGAGCCCCGCCACAGCAACTCCTGCTGCCAGGTGTGCCAGGTGGCCAGCCGGCGGCGCTCAGGCCCCAGGGCCGCGAGGCTCTCCTGCAGGCTGCGCCAGCGCTGGCTGAGGCCGCGGGCTTCCAGCTCCCCGGCCGCCAGGGGCGGCAGAAGGCCTTGTCCCCGGTGACGCTCCAACCAGCTGCCCGGCTCCTCCAGGGGCGCGTCAGCAGGGTTGTCGAGGGCCTGGCGCAGCAGCGCCGCCCGATGGCGTTCGTCGAGGCTGAGGGGCTCGAGATCGTCGAGGCTGTCGGCCCATTCCCGCGGCCGCAGCCCCAGGCTGGCCAGCCAGCAGGCCTGGGGGGCCTGCAGCCAGTCGCGCAGGTCGCTGTAGGCGTCAGCGTCCTGGTTTGGGGCGTCGCCAGGGGCGCTGGGAGCTGTCGCGTTGGGACTGGTCTCGCTGGGGTCGTTCTCGCTCGGGGCAGTGCTGGCGGCGAGGGGTCGGGGCGCCTCCATCGCGCCATGGCCTGGTTGATCGAGCAGTTGGCGCGCCTCCAGCAGGCGGCGGTCGCAGCTGCCGGGCGGCCGCTCACCCATGGGCTGGAAATTGGCCCGGTCGAGGGGGTTGGCGGGGTGCTCCACCACCAGCCCCTGGCCCTGGCAGGGCAGTTGCCCCTGCAGCCATTCGAGCCACTGGCGCACCGGCGTGGCCGGTGGCAACTCCTCCCCCTTGCGCGGGTCGCGGCTGCTCCAGGTCACCAGCAGATGATCGCGGGCCGAGAGCAGGGCCTCCAGCAGCACGTAGCGGTCTTGGTCGGCCGGATTGGGATCCCCCAGCTGCCGCTGCTGCTCCAGCAGGTGAAAGCCGGGCCGCTGGCGTTGGCGCGGGTAGGCGCCCGCATCCAGGCCCATCAGCACCACCACCCGGTGGGGAATGGCCCGCATCGGCTCCAGGGCGCTGATGGTGAGGGCGCCGCTGCGGTGACCAAACCGGCCCGAATCGGCCGCCAGCCGCTCATCCAGCACGGCCGCCACCACCGGTGCGGCGAGCTCCAGCGCGCAGCCGGCGGCGGCCTGCTGCCAGGCGTCGATGGCGGCCAGCACCAGGGGCAGCTCCCAGGCCTGATCGCCCCCTTCACCAAACAGATCCGCCAGCAGGACCCGCAGGCAGCTGGCCCAGGCCTCGCAGCGCCGCGGCCGCCGCAGCTCGCCCAGCCAGTGGCGCAGCCGGGTGAGCAGGTGCAGCCAGCGGCCCAGCAGCTCCAGCCCCTCGCCGCAGGCCAGGGGGGCGGTGTCGGCTGGGGCCAGGCCAGGCTCCTCGGGCAACACCAGCCCCAGCAGCAATCGGTCGATGGCCCAGGCCAGGCTGCCGCTGGCCAGCCCGCCGCGCTCCGCGGCATCCAGGCCCCAGCGGAAGCCGCAGCGCTGCAGCAGCGGATGCAGGGCCGCCATCTCGGCGCCGCTGAGCTGGAAGTGCTCCTGCAGCGCCG
>Ga0194112_10011497_pt1 | contig 10944 bp, 8 predicted proteins | sample TA2MahC400mmetaG_FD_146191 | JGI IMG/M metagenome (GOLD analysis project Ga0194112, IMG submission 146191) | Freshwater microbial communities from Lake Tanganyika, Tanzania - TA2015016 Mahale Deep Cast 400m | ecosystem: Environmental > Aquatic > Freshwater > Lake | place: Tanzania: Lake...
CCTGATTCTCTGCGGTCGGCAAGCTTCGGACTGGGACAACGCCCACGTCCCGCTCGGCCTCGCCGAGGCCCTGCAGGTCCCCTGCGTGACCCTGGCACGGCGCGTGGAAGTGGTGGCCGCCGGCGCCCGCGTACGGGTCGAACGGTCCCTGAGCGATGGCTACCAGGTGGTCGAGGCCAGTCTGCCGGCAGTCGTGAGTGTTTCCAACGAACTTGGTGAGCCCCGCTACCCGACGCTGCGCGGGATCATGGCCGCCACCAGGAAGCAACCGATCAAGATGGCACTGGCGGAGCTGGGAATCACGCCTGCGGACCTGGCCCCGGCGCTCCGGCTCGAACGCCTTTATGTTCCTGAGCGCCAGCGCGCGGTCGAATTGATCAAGGGCGAAGACGAGGCCGACTCCGGTAGAAAGCTGGCGGTCCGCCTCAGGGAAGCAAAGCTGATCTAGTGGCTGGAATCCTGGTCGTGGGCGAAGTCTCGGGCGAAGCTCTCAACCCGGTTACCGGCGAGTTGCTATCCGCTGCGTCGAAGCTGGGCGACGCTCCGATCTCAGTCGCCCTCATGGGCGACAGCCTGGCCGGCGCATCGGAAGCCGCACTTGATCACGGCGTGGCGAAGGTTCTGGCGATCGAGCATGCCGCGTTGAAGAACGCAGGAGCCGGTGGATACGACGCCGCGGTCATCGCGCTCACGGCCCTGGTCAAGCAGGAAGCTCCCGACGTTGTGCTGTTCGCTCGCACCGACCTCGGCTACAACGTCGCCCCTCGAGTCGCATTCCGGCTGCAGGTGCCGGTGGCCCAGGACTGCGTCGACCTGAAGACCGACGGTGGCAACCTGGTGGTCACGCGCCCGGTGTTCGGTGGCAACGCGATGGCTGACTACGTATTCGGGGAGAAGCGACCGGCGATCGCGATCATTCGCCCGAAAGTGTTCCAGGCGCGCCCGCCTGCGGGCGCTCGCACGGGGGAAACCGTTCGACCTGGGATAGACATCGCTTCGGATCAGATACGTGCGACACTGGTAGAGACGGTCAAGGAGGCCCGGCATGGGGTGCGCCTTGAAACCGCCGAAGTGGTGGTATCTGGCGGACGGGGCCTCGGGGGCGCCGAGCCATTCAAGCTTCTCGAAGAACTGGCAGGACTCCTCAACGGCGCGGTCGGAGCGTCAAGAGCGGCGTGCGATGCCGGCTGGGTCGACCATTCGAAGCAGATCGGCTTGACCGGGAAGAGTATCGGGCCGAAGGTATACATAGCGGTAGGGATTTCGGGCGCAAGCCAGCACATGGCCGGGTGCTCGGGCGCCAGGGCAATCGTGGCGATCAACAAGGACCCGGCCGCTAACATATTCAAAGAGGCACGCTTCGGCGTTGTAGGCGACTGGCAGAAGGTAGTCCCTGCCTTTCTCGCGGCGGTGCGTGAACTTGGGCGCGCGTAGACTCTCGTCCGCTGGTGCGGCGGCTCTCGGGCGAAGAGTTGCGGAGGAACGCAATTGAACGGAGACTTCGGTCTCGACCTGACTGCGGTTGTTCACCACGTTCAGACCGCGCGAATCTTCTCGATCTTCTTCCCGTCTCTGCGCCGCGCCCTTGTGGTCGACATGCGCCATGGCCCAGAGGAAGGTCCCATGATCCGCGTAATGCCCATGGCGCGCTCGCCCCATGAGCGACTGCGTGGCCTGAAGCGACTTCGCCCCAACCTGCCGCGGGCAACCGAGATCGTGGCGATTCCGTGGCCGATCTATGTCGAAAACCTCGTGCGATCAGGCGTCTGGGACAAGCTCGCGGCACGCGTTGCCGAAAGCGGCTACGAGCACGCCGTGCGATCGCTGAACGATGCGCTCCTTGAATTGCGCAGGCTCGAACGCCAGGAGCTGGCCTCGCTCATACGAGGCGACCAGTACGAGACGATCTGGTCGCGCGAGGGCGCCGAAAGCTAGGCTGGGCGCCTGACTCCCGCCAACGGAAAAGGCCCCCTCCAGCCTGAGGGGGCCTTTTTGATTCAGCGCGAAGGCCGCTCAGGCCACGCCCGCAGCCTGCTTCAGCTTCGTGACCACCTTGTCCGTCTCGCCGCGGGGCACATCGGCGTAGTGCATGAACCTGGCGGAGAAGAGCGCTCTCGACTGCGTGATCGAGCGCAGCTCCGTCGCGTAACGCTGCATCATCGCCTGCGGCACGGCGGCCTCGATCATCGTCGTACCGTCGCCGCGCGGCGTCATTCCTATGATCTGCGAACGCCTCGTGTTGAGGTCTCCCATGACGGTGCCCGCCATGTCATCGGGGGTGATCACCGTCACGTGCATCACCGGTTCCAACAGCGTGGGACGGGCCTCGGAGACAGCCTTCTTGAAGGCCATCGAACCAGCAATCTCGAACGAGGAACCTGAGGAGTCGACCGGGTGCGAGCTCCCGTCCAGCAACGCAACGCCAACGTCGACGACCGGGAACCCCGCGATCACGCCCTCGGCCATCGCCTTGAGCACGCCCTTTTCTACCGACGGGATGTACTCCTTGGGGACGCTACCGCCCGAGACACGGCTTATGAATGACGACCCCTCTCCGCGTGCCAGCGGATACACCTGGATGACCACGTGGCCATACTGCCCGTGCCCGCCGGTCTGCTTCTTGTGCTTGTACTCCGCAGAGACCTTCGAGCCCACCGATTCCCGGTACGCGATCTTTGGCGTCGAGGTCGTGAGCTGCACGCCAAGCTTGCGCTGGATGCGCTCGATCGCCGTTTCGACGTGCACGTCGCCCAGCCCCCGGACCAGCACCTCGTGGGTATCGGCGTCACGTGCCACCCGGAGACTCGGATCCTCCTCAGCCATGCGCGTGAGCGCTTCAGACATGCGGTCCAGGTCGGCCTGGGTCTTCGGGAGCACCGCCAGGCTGTAGACCGGCTCGGGCATTTCGACGCCGGGAAGCTTGACGGCGTTCGCCCTATCGGAAAGCGTGTCACCTGTCTGGGTATGTGTCAGCTTCGACACGACCCCGATATCTCCGGTGATTACGAGGGGGGCGACCAGCTGTTCCTTGCCCTTCGGAGCGAAGACCTGGCCGATCCGCTCCGGCTGATTGCGAGTGGAGTTCCAGAGCTCCGAGTTCGACTTGACGGGCGCCCCGTAGACCCGGAAAAACGAGAGCTTGCCTACGAACGGGTCGGCCGTCGTCTTGAAGACGATGTTCGCCTGCGCGTTCGACGGTGCTCCTTGAGTCTGTTCGGCAGGGGCGGGCAGCAGGCTGACGATGGCATCCATGAGTTCCTTGACGCCCACCGAGCCCGTCGCCGCAGTGGCTACGATCGGGATAATCGTGCCGGCAGCCACCGCCGCTCGCAACGCGTTATTGAGTTCTTCTGGAGTGAACTCACCGCCCTCAAGATACTTGTCGGCCATCTTCTCGTCGGTTTCCGCAATTGCCTCGATCAGGCGTTCGCGGTAGGCCGCGGCTTCCCCACCGAGTTTCGTGCCGGAGAGGAGCCCGCTGACGGCGGTGAAAGATGCTTCTGCGCCATTGGGCGCGTTCACGGGTACGCACGAGCGCCCCCAGCGGCCCACTATCTGGTCGGCCACCCGGGCGAAGCTCGTGTTCTCACGGTCCAGCCGGTTGACGGCGATGACCCTTGGCAGGGACGCCTGAACACAGGCGGCCCAGGCCTGGTCGGTCCCAACCTCGATGCCGGGACCGGCATTGATCACGACGATGGCCGCATCGGCCACGCGCAGGGCTGAGATCATTTCGCCGCGGAAGTCGGCGAAGCCGGGGGTGTCGATCAGGTTGATCTTGTGGTCGTTCCAGGGACATGGGAGAACCGCGAGCTGGATGCTGCCGCGCCGACGTTGCTCCTCCGGTTCGAAGTCGGAGGCGCTTGTCCTGTCGTCGACACGGCCGAGTCGGGAGCTCTGGCCAGCCGCGAAGAACATCGCGTCGGTAAGGGCCGTCTTCCCGGCCCCTCCGTGGCCTACGAGCGCCACGTTACGTAACTTGCTGGTGGTTAGGTCAGCCATACGTCACCTCCCGGAACATGTGGTTGAAAGGGCCGGCAAAGGTGGCCGGAATATATCACACCGATTTCAAAAAACCGCCTGTTGGGAGCGTGACTGAAGAATTTGTGCGTATTCTCGTAGCCATATGACTTCAGGAAGGCGGAATTCGACGACACCCGGCGACGGCGGCAGCCTCGGCCAACGACAATGAACTGATGTACGAACGGCGTGGAGCATCGAAAGCGGGATGGCGAGGGAGGCGACGGTTTGTCGGCCGCGTGCTGCTCGTCGCCACGCTGCTGGTCACGCTCATCCTTCCGAGGGGTGACCGCTACATACTGACGCCGGTAGAGGAAGCGGCGATCGACAGCCGGTTCTCACTCGTCACCTGGGAGGTCCGCAACGCCTTTTCCAAATGGGGGTCGCGCACGGCTAGCTCCTTCCGGGGCGTGTCCACCCGGGATGGCGCCGCGCTGGTCGACCGCTACGTGGCAATCAACAGAGGACTGGGCGAACTCGAAGGCCAGCTGGCCCGCGCGGTCGCGGTCCGTGGGACGGACCTGGCGTCTGGTGATCAGATCGCGGACCTGGAGGCAAGGATCGCCGGGCTCAAGGCCGAGCGACAGGCGATCCGCCCGCGCCTTGAGGAGTATCTCGAGGCGGAGTTGAGTACGACCATGGCCGCGCAGGGGCTCGGCAGGTTCGGCCCGCTGCTCTGGCCGCCGGTCGACTTCCGGATGGAAGAGCCGCCCCAGCTGCTGGTCGTATCCAGGCGTGACCGCATCGAGCGGCTTGAGGATGTCTTGCTTGACGCCCGAACTATGACAACGCGCGCCGAGGCGATCGAGGCACTGGTCAAGGAGCGAGAGAACCTGTCCGCTCTGGTCGTTCAGCTCGGGGGCCTCGCGACCTATCCGAACATCGTGCCGGCGAACTACGACACCTTGCCCCTCCTGCAGGTGGCCGCGCATGAATGGCTCCACTCGTACCTGTTCTTCCGACCCCTGGGGCAGCGTTTCAACGACTCCGGCGAGATGGCCATCCTGAACGAGACCCTGGCCGGCCTGGCAGGCGACGAACTTGGCGGACAGACATGGTCCCGACTCATGGGCAAGCCGGCGCCGGTGCCCTCACTGCTGAGGGAGCGCCGCGCGCCAGGCCCGGCAGGCAACTTCAGCTTCGACGCATTCATGCGTGAGACGCGGCAGCGGACCGACGAACTTCTTTCCGATGGCCAGATCGAAGCGGCCGAAAGCTACATGGAGCAGAGAAGGATCGAACTCCAGGATCATGGCTACTTCTTCCGCAAGCTCAACCAGGCCTATTTCGCTTTCCACGGTACGTATGCCGACAGCCCGTCTTCGACCAGCCCGATCGGTCCCCAGGTAGCGGAGTTCCGCACTCTGGCGGGGAGCATCGGTGAGACGGTCAGGGAGATCGCTGCAGCGGGCAGCTACGAGGAGTTTCTGCGGATCCTGAAGCAAAAGCGGCGAGCGGCCGCAGAACCCTCGCCGTAATGATTGAGGACGCAGGCGGAGATCCCCGTATAATTCTCAGGTTGGGTTGTTTCTTGTGCTTGTACCGGTGGATGGAGACACGATGCCGTTCTTGGGCCGCATAGCAGGCGCGCGGGAAGACTTACAGTATCGACCGCCGAGCTCAGGCCAACCGAGACGGGAGGTTGGCTTTGGGGACATCTGGGACAACCTGTCGAAGCGATTTCCGGCGCTGGGTGGCCGGGGCGGCGGTTTCTTAGCGGTTCTCATCATCGTCGTCCTGATCATCGCCTCGCTTGGCTGGCTGGCCTCCGGTTTCTACACCGTGGCGCCCGGCGAGCAGGCGGCGCTCAGAAGATTCGGCAAATTCAGTGGCACGTCGGAAGAGGGCCTGCACTGGTTCTGGCCCTCGCCGGTCGGCCGCCGCGACATCGTGGCCATCGTGCAGACGCGGCGCATGGAGCTGGGGTTCAGGAGCGGCACCGAAGGAACGACGGTAGCGCAGACGGTCCCTGCGGAGTCGCTAATGATCACCGGCGATACCAACATAGTGGATGTTGGCGCGGTCGTTCAGTATCGAATCGTCGACCTGCCACGGTACCTGTACCGCGTTGACGACCCGGGCGAACCCGAGCGCGGCGTGGTGCGCGGGCGCCCGGATGGGCGCACCCTGCGAGACGTGGCCGAGACCGCGCTCCGCCAGGTGATCGGGCAGCGTGCGATCGACGACGTTCTCACGACCGAGAAGGAGTTGGTGCAACAGGAGACCCTCCTGTTGATGGCGCAGCTCCTGGCGCGCTACGAATCCGGCATCCAGGTTCAGCAGGTGCTGCTCCAGAACGTGAACCCACCGAGCCAGGTCAGGGCCGCCTTCGAAGACGTGGTCAAGGCTCGTGAGGACAAGGACCGGTTCATCAACCAGGCCCAGGCTTACCAGGCGGCACAGCTCCCGCAGGCCCTCGGTCAAGCCGTTCAGATCACGCAAGAGGCAGAGGGCTTCAAGCGCGGTCGCATCGCCCTGGCAACCGGTCAGGCGGCCGGGTTCAAGGAACTGCTGGACGGATACCTGACCTCGCCCGACGTGACCCGACAGCGGTTGTACCTGGAGTCGATGGAGAAGATCCTGCCGGGGGTGACCAAGTTCATTATTGCGGCTGACGCAACCTCGGGAGTGATCCCTTACCTGCCTCTTTCGCAATTACCGGGCACCGGGACGGGAGTGGCGAGATGAGACTCCTGATCCTGCTGGTAATGCTGGTAATCGCGGCAGCCATCGTGGTGCCGCAGACCTTCTACTCTATCGACGAAACTCAGCTGGGCATCGTCACGCGCTTCGGCGCGGTCGAGGCGGTTCGCACGTCTCCCGGCCTGTACACGAAGACCCCTTTCATCGAGCAGATCAGGCGCTTCGACAAGCGGTTGCTCAGGTACGACGCCCCTCAGGCGCCGCTCCTGACCAAGGACAAGCGGACGCTGGTTGTCGACGCATACGCGCGTTACCGCATCGTCGACGTGGTCCTGTTCTTCAAGACCTTGAACAGCGAGCTGAACGCCGACGCACGCGTTGGGGACATCATCTCCTCCGAACTCAGGCGAGAGGTCGCCCTGGATGACCAGATCACCGTGATCCGGGACGCGCGTGAAGACATCACGAAGCGGGTGACCGAGGCCAGTAACCGATCGGAGTTGCCGCGAAATGAGGCATTGAGCTTGCCGGGAGGACTGCGGGACTCCCTGCTGACGATCATCCTTTCTGAGCGTTCGGCGACGGGCGAGATGACCGGAGTCCGGCGAACGCCGACACCTGAAGAACTGGACCTGTTGATCGCCCAGGCGCGACCACCCAGCCTGTCGAGGTTCGAGATCTCCTACACCACTCCCCTGGCATCTCGGCTTGGCATCGAAATCCTGGACGTGAGGATCAAGGCCGCCGACTTCCCGCCGGACATTGAGAGCAGCGTGTTTGCTCGAATGGAAGCGGAACGCGAAAGGATCGCTTCGGGACTGCGCGCCGAAGGTGAGCAGGCCAGCGCCCAGATCCGGGCCGACGTAGATCGCCAGGTCACGATCATCGTGCGGGAGGCGCAGGGAGCGGCGGCGAAGCTACGTGGTGAAGGTGAAGGCGAAGCAATCCGGATCCTCGCGAAGGAACTCGAACGCGACCCGGATTTCTACGTGTTCCAGCGTTCTCTCGAGGCTTACAGCAAGATCCTCGCATCAGGCACCACAGCAGTGCTCTCGTCAGAGAGCGAGCTCTTCAGGTTCCTGGAGGGCCCGTCCGGAAAGGGCGCTGCCCCAGCCGGCAAATAATGCCGGGGGTGGGGGCTTCGGGGAGATCCGCCCCGGAGCCTCCGCCTTCGGAAGCGGCCGCACTTCGCAGTGCTAAGACAGCGGGCGACGGCTAGTGCCGTTCCCGGATCAGTTAACTCGTACTCTCCACAACGCTGTTTGACCTGGATGAAGTAGCGCAGAAAAGCGCGCGTTCCAGGACCTGTGATTCGGCGGGCCAGTGGAGTCGGCTTCGCAAGCGTAGCCAGGAATCTGCTCGCCGTTTAGCGCCTGGTCGAGAGCTCAGTGAGGGATGCCGGCGGGATCGGCCTTCAGCCGTTCGGATACCTCGCGCAGGTCCTTCGACGAGTCCACGGTCATCCAGAACGCGGTCGATTGCAGGGCCGCGATCTTGCGCTCCCGCGCCAACGCAGGAAAGGTCGTCGTCTCGTGATCGCCCTTTTCGGGGAGGCACGTGCGGATCGACCGGTCGAAGACGTAGACGCCCGCGTTTATCCAGAAGGGCAGGGCCCCCTTCTCGACGAATGCGGTCACAAGCCCGGCATCGTCGGTCTCCACCACGCCGTACTGGCTCCGGAACGGGACCAGCATCATGGTTGCCGTGACCCGTTGCTTCCGGTGCAGGTTGACCAGCTCGGCGAGCGACTGCGTCGTAACGTTATCGCCGTTGGTGACTATGACCGTCTGCTCCGAGGCGGGCACAAGCTCCATCCCTTTCCGGACGGCTCCGCCGCGGCCAAGGGGTTCCTTCTCGAAGGAGTAGTGGGCGCGGATTCCGAACCGTTGACCGTCGCCGAAGTACTCCTGGATCTCCTCGCCCTTGTACCCGCACAGGAACACGACATCGGTGACGCCTTGTCGTTTGAACCACGCCACCTGATATGAGATGAGCGGGCGCTCGTTGACGGGAACCATGGCCTTCGGCATGGAGTCCGTGAACGGTTTCAGGCGCTCGCCCCTTCCCCCGGCAATGGTCAGTGCGAACAAATGAAAGTCCCCTCCCGGAGCCACGTCTGATGGCTTCCGGAGTCTAGCATCGGCGGCTCACCGGCCGGTCGTGTCGACGCCACGCTTCAGGTCCTCCCAGACCAGGTCGATGTCCAGGACTCCCGTGGCCTGTTGCTGACCTGTGACGCGCTTCTGGCCCGCCTGCACGACCGATCCGAAGATGATGCCGACCACCCTCCCCCTGGAATCGACCAGCGGTCCTCCGCTGTCGCCCGGGTCGGCCGCAGCGTCGGTAACTACGATCGAGACCCCGCTCGCCTGACCCGGCAAGCCGGTGTCGAAGGATGAGGAGCCAGTGGAACTTACCGATCCGCTGTGCCGGGAGACGGCAGTCACCACCCCCGGTTTTGGGGCAGGGAAACCCAGCTCGCCCACCGAGTAGCCGATCTGGACTACCGAAATCCCCGCGTCCGTCGTGCCAATGATACGTCGCTGCAAGGCTTCAAGGCCGTGGGGGACTTCGATTGCCGCCAGGTCGCGCCGGGTATCCCGGCCGCGCACGATCCCGGTGACGTCCTTGAAGTCCTTTTCCCCTGTCGGCACCCGCACAGTGACCACCGATACGGAGCCGACCACGTGGGCGTTGGTGATGATCCAGCCTGGCTCGATGGCCCAGCCGCTGCCAGAGCTACCGCTCTGTCGGATCTCGACCACGCTGCGCCGGACCCGGTTGTAGACCTCAATGAAGTTCGGGAGGAACTGGTTGATGACGACTGCGGTGGCGGTTGGGATCGGCGTGGCGGTTGGGATCGGCGTGGCGGTTGGGATCGGCGTGGCCGTCGGCAGCGGGGTCGGGATCAGGACCGGTGTAGGGGTCGGCTGGGGCGTGGCCGTCGGCAGCGGGGTCGGAATCAGGACCGGTGTAGGAGTCGGCTGGGGCGTCGCAGTCGGCAGCGGAGTCGGGATCAGGAGGGGTGTTGGAGTCGGCTGGGGCGTGGCTGTCGGCAGCGGGGTCGGGATCAGGACCGGTGTTGGAGTCGGCTGGGGCGTGGCTGTCGGCAGCGGGGTCGGGATCAGGACCGGTGTAGGAGCCGGCTGGGGCGTGGCCGTGGGTTGTGGCGTTGGACTGGGGAAGACGGCCAGGGCGGCATCGATCCGGGCGTCGATCGTCGCCTGCAGTTCGGCGTCATTGGGCCCGCAGGCGGCGAGCAGCAGCGGCACGAGGGCCAGGGCCATGCATCTCAGCAGGCGAGCGGTTCGTGGCAAGTTCAGGCTTTCGCCAGCTAAGTCCAGCATTCGTCGAACCGCTTGCCGGTGACCGGCTCGCTGCGCATGATCGATTCGGTGTCGCGGCCAGCCTTCTCTTCGCCCATCCAGCGAGGGAGTTCTTCAAGGCCTCGCCGCAGCTCCCCCCGCCCGATGTCCATGTCGCGTGGCCTGAACATCACCTTGCACGTATCGAGGCGCTCGATCAGGGTCTCCGGCGACTGTCCGGTGTGCCATGCGACGATCACCGCGCCCAGGGCGCACTCTTCGCCGTGGATCCAGAAGCGGTCGTTCGCCAGCTCGAGCGCGAAGCAGAAGCCGTGGTCCGCAGACGGCGCGGCAAGGTGGCGGAGCATCGGATCGTCACGGTCCTGCACGGCCTTCATGATGAACTGCACGCTGTTGCAGGTCAGGTGTTTCTGCGGATCGAGGGTTGCAGGGAACCTTGAGACGATCTCAGAGCGGTGGGCGATGACGTCCCTGGTCGCTTCCGCGTCGAACGCGGGGCCGCGCCCACGGGCGGCGCTGTGCCGCCACTCTGATAGCCCGGCATCGCCGCACAGGACGTCGCCCGGGCCCGCGGTGTTAAGGCGTTCCGGGGCGCTGAGGGCGATGTCGTAGTCGACCAGGACATATTCACAGTTCACGATGCAGGCGACGCCGTGAATGACGCGCCCCGTCCAGTCGCCGCAGAATCCGTGGATGATCGCGCCGGTCGATACGACTGTTGGTACCTGCATCAGGGGCACCTTCTTCTTGTGTGCCACGTACTCCGCGTGATCCAGGGCGCGTCCCGCGCCGACCCCCACGGCCAGGTCCATGTCGTCAGGCAACGCGCCTGTCGTCTCGTCGAGGTGATTGGGATCAAGCCACTTGTTGTAGGCGATGCCCGCCGGCTGCTTGCTGAGCATGGGGTCGGCGACTTTCCATGCCGAGGGCGTGGTTACCACGGCATAGCGCGGCC
>Ga0194112_10011498_pt1 | contig 10944 bp, 11 predicted proteins | sample TA2MahC400mmetaG_FD_146191 | JGI IMG/M metagenome (GOLD analysis project Ga0194112, IMG submission 146191) | Freshwater microbial communities from Lake Tanganyika, Tanzania - TA2015016 Mahale Deep Cast 400m | ecosystem: Environmental > Aquatic > Freshwater > Lake | place: Tanzania: Lake...
AGGCCGTGCTTTGCCGCCAGATTAGCGAGGCAGGCGAAATGTGGCCTTGGGTCGCCTTCCACGGGCGGGATGCACATCAGCCCCCGCACTGGCAGGCCGTAATCATCTAGCGCGGCGCGGATGAATGCATCGGCTTCAGCCCGCAGGCAGCCGGATTTCTGCGCCTCATCCCCTGTATTCACCTGCACCAAAACATCAGGCCGGCGGGCTTCCTTCACCATGGATTCCGCAATGGCCTGGGCCAGCTTGGGCCTATCCAGCGTTTCAATCACATCGGCGATTTTCACCGCATCCCGCGCCTTATTGGTCTGCAAGCCGCCAATGACATGAAGCCGCAAGCCCGGATGGGCCGGGCGCAGCCTCGGAAATTTCTGCGCCGCTTCCTGGACCCGGTTTTCGCCAAACACCATCTGCCCGGCGGCAATGGCGGCTTCTACTGCCTCCACCGGGTTGGTTTTGGAAACGGCAACCAGGGTTACGGCATTTGCCGGACGATTGGCGCGGGCGCAGGCTTCCCCGATCAGCACCCGAATGCGGTAGAGGTTTGCGGCAATGGCGATGGCATCGGTCATGACAAAACCACATGGCAGGGAGTCGCCCGGGATTCCAGGGCAGGGCGCCGCCTGGGGCCGCTTCGCGCGCCCTGGGCCAGCCGGGCTGCCCCGGCTTTGGCTATTCAGTGACCCGTCCCGCCTGCCGGACCCGCGCCTGGCCATGGCGGGCCTGCCGCGTGGCGCCGGGGTGGTGGCGCGCGGCCTGGCGCCGGGGCTTTTGGCGCCAGTGGCGCGGCTGGCGCGCCAGGGCGGGTTGAGGCTGCTGCTGGCCGGGGATGGCCGGGCGGCGCTGGCATTTGGGGCCGGGCTGCATCTGCCGGATCGGCGGGAAAGCGCGGGCCTGCTGCCTTTCCTGCTGGCACGCCGGGCTGCGCCAGGGCGCCTTATATTCAGCATGGCCGCGCATGGCGGGCAGCGTAGCGCGGCGCGGGCCAGGCGGCTTCGGGTGGATTGCGTGTTTCTTTCCCCAGTTTTCCCAACACAAAGCCACCCCGGCGCGCCCGCCCTTGGGGTCTTGCGCTGGGCGGGTTTGGCGCGGCGCTTGGCTGCGCCCTGCATGGCTTTGGGGGGCATCACCCCCGCCAGGCTCGCCGCCTTGCCCAGCCCCGTGGCGGGTGTGGCGGCGATTGGGGGGCTGGCACCACCTGTTGCGCGTTTGCCACAGTGATGTGGCCAAGTCGCGGCAACCCTTGCTGAGAGGTTGCGGTCCGTGGCGTGAAATGATCATATTCTCATAAGGTCTGGCGGATTCTACGCCCGTATTGGGTGTTCAGTCTTCCTTCCTGCCGGTGGCAGGGGCCGAGGAACACTGCCGGATTTTCCGGCTATGAGGAGGACTTGGATGCGTAAATTTCTTCTGGGGACGACTGCTGTTGTCGGTCTCGCTATCGCGGCGCCGGTTGCCAATGCTCAGCAGGCTCCGTCATCTTTGGCGGGGGCAAGCGGCCTGAGCGTGCGCTTGGGCGGCTACTTCGAAATCAGCCACGGCGTGGTTTCGGATAGCGCTGATAAGGCCGGTGGAACTGGCGGTCGGGCAGCCGGGTCAAGATCCCGCGCTACGACCGACCTGCGCAATGATGCGGAAATCTACCTTTATGTTGATGGCCGTGCAGCCAATGGCCTGCAGTATGGCGCGGTGTTCGATATTCAGATGGATAACAGCGCCGCTGGCGCTGCAGATCAGACCGGCGTTTCCTTTGACGAACTTTATGGTTTCATGAAGGGCGGCTGGGGCGAACTGCGTTTCGGTCAGGAGGATAGCGCTGCGTCACTGATGCAGGTTACTGCCCCCAGCGTGTTTGGCTTGGGCGTTTCAGGTCAATGGGACGAATTCTTGCCGGCCTCGAACTACATCCTGGCAACTGTGGGCGACGGTAATGACGCGACCAAGATCATCTACCTGTCCCCGCAGTTCAGTGGCTTCGACTTCGGCCTTTCCTATGCGCCGAACCGCTTTGAAGGTGAGCGTGCGGACACAACGACCACAAACGTCAACCAGCGTGACAACACTGGCCTGACCAATGAAATCTCGGTCGCGCTGCGTTATCGCGGCACACTGGGTGGCGTTGGTGTTCAGGCGGGTTTGGTGGGCCAGTTTGCTGATTCAGCAAAGCAGGCAACGGGCGGCGCGGCTATCGCCACGCGTGACCAGAACATCAAAACCTATGCGGCTGGTTTGGTGTTGAGCGGCGTGATCCCTGGACTTGCCATTGGTGCCGACTACACCTGGGGTAACTGGCGCGGGACGCCAGGCAACGGTACTCTGGCTCTCGGTGTGGATGGCAGCAAACAAACGGTGGTGGGTGCAACCTACACCTCTGGTGCACTTGTCATCGGTGCACAGTATGGCACCGGGACCCAGTCCAACGGCGGCACGGTTGATGACCGTACCCAGACTTATCTCGGTGCAGGCGTTGCTTACACCCTTGCGCCGGGTATGATGCTCTTCGCCAATTACAACGTCGTCAGCGATGAAAATGTGCCAACCGCGGCGCCTACGCGTACTGGGGCGACCCTCACCACCTACAGCGCCAACGGCGCCGACAAAAAGCGTGAGATCGCGGTTGCGGTTGCCGGCCTGCGCCTCGCCTTCTGATCCTCCGATCATTTGGCAAAAAGGGGCGGTGGGGGAAACCCTGCCGCCCTTTCTCTTTTCAGATGGGCTCATTTTGGGTTACCGATACTGCATGAAGCTTCACCGAATCATTGCCTTCCCCGCCCTGACGTTGACCTTTTGCCCGGCAGCCTTTGGCTTGGCCGGTTGCGGCAGTGATCCTTCTTCCCAACTCTGCGAAGTGGGGCGGGACAAATACAATGCCGACAGCAGGCGCGAGCGACTTTTACGCGCCACATCTGGGTCTGGGACAGGCGTAGTATCACCATTCTGGGGTCTAGCACCGAGAAGGGCCAGGAAGATGGCCGCGGTGGCGGTGGGCTTGGCGTGAATGCCTTCCTGTGGCGCGCCACGTTGGATACGCTTTCCTTCATGCCCCTTGCCTCCGCCGATCCCTTTGGCGGGGTGATCATCACGGATTGGCATGCGCCTGGCGGCGTTTCCAATGAACGCTTTAAGGCAACAGCCTATGTGCTTGGCCGGCAATTGCGGTCTGACGGGGTCCGCATTTCCGTCTTTCGCCAATTGCGCGGCCCGGGTGGCTGGGTAGATGCGCCAGTCAGCACCGCAACAGCGGCGGAATTGGAAGACAAGGTGCTGACCCGTGCGCGTGAATTGCGGAGCCAATCAGCCGGGCGCTAACCCATAGGTGTATCCTCTGGAATCAATGACCTGATGACGCCGCCTGCCGCGCTTTGGGGCAAGGTGCAAACGGCCATGCAGTAGGGGCGGCTGGATGCGGCTGAAGCGGGGGCCGAGCAAATCCTGCGCGCCGCGCCGCGCCATCCCGGTGCCTTGCATATTCTGGGGGTGATCTTCCTGCAACGCCGGCCGATGCCCGAAGCGCCGCGTTGGTTGAAGAAAGCCACCCAGGCAGACCAGCGCAACGCGATGATCTGGGCGACGCTTGGCTATTCCTGTTTCGAAACCGCTGCCTTTCATGATGCAGTCGAGCTTTTCGCAAGGCGTCTTTGGTTGATGCGCGCGCGCATCCTGCCTTGCATGGCTTGGGTAAAATTTTGCAAGTCTTGGGCCGATATCAGGAGGCCGCGGCCGCGCTCAGCTGCGCGATTGCCATTGATCCGCGCAATCCGGACTACCTGAATGATCGCGGTGTGGCGCTGATGGAAAGCGGTGCGATCGCCAAAGCGTTACGGGATTTTGATGCCGCGCTTCTGCTCGCACCAGGATTTTTTGGCGCCCTTCTGAACAAGGGATTGGCGCTGAAAAATTCGGTGATGCAGCCAGCGCATGCATTGCATTGGACCAAGCGATCAACCTCAATCCTGCCTATCCGCCCGCGCATAATAATCGCGCCGCGATCCTGTTGGATTTTTGGGATGCTGCACAGGCCTTGGCAGCAGCAGATCGCGCTATTGCGTTAGTGCCTGATTTTGCGGAAGCCTTGAACAACAAGGGGCTGGCGCTGCTCGATTTGAAAGATCAAAGTGCTGCCTTTGAAAAAGTTCGACATGCTGCGCGGCTTGATCCAGCGAATGCGGCTGCCCATTATAACGCGGCGGGCATCCATTGGCAGCGCGGCGACTATGCGGCGGCAGCCGAGGCGCATCGGCATTGCCTGAACGCCGCGCCTAATCATCTCTCAGTGCTGAATGATCTTGGCCTCACGGAAGCTGCACTTGGCAATCACACCGCCGCGCTGGCTTGCTATGATCGCGCACTGCGGCTGACCCCGGATTTTTCTGAGGCGCAATTCAACAAATCCCTGACCTGCCTTTTGCTTGGCAATCTCGAGGAAGATTGGCACCTGTGGGAGGCACGCAAGCGCAAGAAAATCCCAGTCGGCTCTCAGGATTTTGGCCTGCCATTATGGACTGGGCGCAGGATGTGGCCGGGCGGCGCATCCTGCTTCATTGGGAACAGGGGTTTGGCGATACGATTTAATTTATTCGTTATGCGCCGATGTTTCAGGCTAAGGGCGCTGATGTTGCTTTCATGGTGCAGCCTGAATTGGCGCCTCTCATCCGCCGCGTAATGCCGGGCGTTCAAATGGTGGAAGCCCCACCCGCCAACGCCACCCTGCAATGCCCCCTCATGAGCCTGCCGCGTGCCTTGGCGACAGAATTGGGAACGATCCCGCCTGCACCAGCTTGGCGGGCGGAGGAAACACGCCGCGCCATGTGGCGCGCGCGGCTGGGCGCTTCTGACAGGCCCCGCATTTGGTTTGCCTGGCGCGGTAGCGCAGGCCATACCAATGACCGCAACCAGTCGCTGCCCATTCAATCTGTTTTTTCGATACTTGATGGGAGCGCAGCCTGGTTCGGTATTGAAAAGGGTCTGCTGGCAGCCGACCAGGGGGCCCTTTCAGCTACTCCAAAACTCCGCATCTTCGACAGCGAGATCGATGAGTTCGAAGATACCGCCTCGCTGATCGCCGAGATGGATTTGATCATTACCGTGGATACCAGCCTTGCGCACCTTGCTGGCAGTATGGGCCGCGATTGTTGGGTCCTGCTGCCCTTCAATCCGGATTGGCGCTGGTTGCTCGATCGGGAAGATAGTCCCTGGCATGCGTCAATCAGGCTTTTCCGGTAGAAACACTCTGGTGATTGGGTAGGACCATTGGAAGAAATCCGCAGCGCCTTAGCAGCCCATTTCCGGTGAACGGATGGGGGCGGCAGAAGCGCTATGTTTATGTGGCGCGGGTTGCCCTTCAGGGCGGGTGCGGTGATGGCGACAAATATGCGCCGCCATCGGCGGATCATGCCAGGCAAGCGGCCTTGAACCTACTCAGATTACGCGAAAATTGGCGAATTACGAAGGACCTTCGCTGTCCAATTCCTCCGGGAAAAGTGTTGCGCGGTCCTGCAGCGGGGTCCATTCGGCATAAACCCCGGCCACTTCGCCACGATAGGGCAGGCAGATATCAAGCATCCGCGCATGGTCCAGTTCATCGGCTTCCAGCACCCCAAGTCCAGGGTTTTCCATGGCGAAGACCACGCTCGCCAGCACAGCAGCGGAAACCTGCAGCGAGGTCGCGTTGTTATGCGGCGCAAGGGCGCGTGCTTCTTCAATCGTCAGGCGTGAACCATACCAATAGGCGCCCTTCTTGTGCCCCATCAGCAAGACGCCAAGCTCATCCATGCCAGAGGTGATTTCATCCATCATCAGACGCTTGCTGTCCTGGAGTTTCTTGTTCTGGCCAGCGAATTCATGCGGTGAATACGCCTTCGGTACGTACAATGGCTCGTCGGTTGGCCGCACGGCCATCCGTAAGGGCCTGGATGACAGCAAACATTGGCTGGCTGGTACCACCTACACCCTGGGTTCTGTCGTGCTCGGTGCCGTTTATGGTAATGGCACGCAGGATAATGGCGGCACATTGAAGGACCGTGACCATACTGTGTGGGGCATTGGCGTACTGTGCAACCTGGCGCCGGGCCTTGGCCTCTACGCCGCTTACAACAGCATCAGCGACGAGAATGTGCCGAGGGATCCGGCAAACGCTGGTTCTACCGTTGCGAACCTTGCCACTTTCAATGGCAGCCGTACACGTAACATTGATGTCATGGTGGCAGGCATCCGTCTCGCCCTCTGATCTCCGGATCAATCGGCAAAAAGGCGGCAGGGCAAACCCTGCCGCTTTTTTTACGGGCGCGGGATCGAAAGGTGAGTGTTATTGTCGCGCGCGATACTTGGCCTAGGTGCATGAAGCAAACTTCAAGCTATGCGTATTTGGCGATGCTGCGCGCCTCCGCTAGAAGCTTGCGATGGCGCCTGCGGTCGTCATGGCTTGCAGCACGCCGTAGGCCGCAATGTCTTTCTATAGCAGGTGGACAGCCAGGAGGAGCCATTGATGCAGGAGCACGAGCGCCTTAAGGCCATGATGGAGGATGGGATTGCCCTTCGCCGTCACATCGCTGTCGAAATGGCCCCCTCGGTCCTTCAAGCGATTGGGTTATGCGAAGGGGCGTTGCGCCGTGGCGGTAAACTTTTTTTCTGTGGCAATGGCGGCAGCGCTGCGGATGCGCAGCATTTGGCGACGGAGTTGCTGGTGCGCCTCAGATCCTGCGTTGAACGCCCGTCTTGGCCGGCCATAGCGCTGACGCTTGATCCTGCGGCCTTGACGGCCGGTGGCAATGATTTTGGGTTTGAGCAGGTGTTCGCGCGGCCGCTTTCGGGGCTGGGGCGGGCAGGAGACGTGCTGTTTGGCATTACAACTTCCGGGCGTTCGGCGAATGTCATCAAGGCGCTTCAGGTGGCGCGCAGCATGGGCATCGCGACGGTCGGGTTTCTCGGCGGTGATGGTGGTGCAGCGGCGGCCCTTTGTGATGTGCCGCTCATTGTGCCAAGCGTAGAGACTGCGCGGGTTCAGGAAGCCCATATCACGCTGGGGCATGCGATCCTTGAATTGCTTGAAGATCGGCTGATGAGGACATGACGATTCTCTTGACCGGTGCGGCAGGCTTCATCGGCATGCATGTTGCCGAAGCGCTGCTGGCGCGTGGCGAAAAGGTGATTGGGCTTGATAGCCTGACACCCTATTATGATTTGCGTCTGAAGCATGCGCGGCGGGATCGGCTATTGGCGCATTCGCATTTTTCATTTCTGGAAGTGAATATCGCTGATCATGCTGCGATGGCGTTGGTATTCAACCAACATCCCGATGTCACACAAATCATTCATCTGGCGGCGCAACCAGGTGTCAGGCATTCGCTGATTGATCCCTTTAGTTATATTGAAGCGAATGTGATGGGGCATCTTGTAATGCTGGAAGCCGCGCGATCATTGCCGCGGCTTCAGCATTTTCTTTATGCCAGTTCGTCCTCGGTGTATGGCGGTAACGATCAGTTGCCGTATCGGGAAGGTGATCGCGTGGATCATCCGATCTCGCTCTACGCGGCTACGAAGCGCGCGGATGAACTGATCAGTGAAGCCTATGGACATATCTTCGGCTTGCCGCAGACGGGATTACGTTTTTTTACGGTGTATGGGCCTTGGGGCCGCCCGGACATGGCGCCTTGGTTGTTTGCGGATGCGATTCTCGCGGGAAGGCCCATCACCCTTTACGAAGGGGGGCGGTTGAAACGTGATTTCACTTTTGTTGCCGATATTGTCTCGGGTGTTTTGGGTGCGCTGGATCGTCCTCCGACGGATGGGAAGCCGCGCTTGTTGAATATTGGCAATCATCGCAGTGTGGAGGTACGGCGCTTTGTGGCGGTGCTGGAAGAAAGCCTTGGCCGCAAGGCTGTCATTCAGGACGCGCCGCGCCCGGTGACGGATGTGGCGGAAACCTTTGCCGATATCTGCGCAATCCAGGCTCTCTGCGGCTTTGAGCCGAAAACGCCGATTGAGGAGGGTGTGCCGCGCCTTGCGGATTGGTTTCGGGGTTGGGTGGGTGCTTGACGTGTTTTGACGGTGGTACTAGAAGCTCGAGGCTCATGAGGTTGTTGGTGAGTTAGGGTTGACTGGCCGATATGTATTGGCTAGTGTTTTTGCCCTGCCAATGATTGGTGTGGTTGAGGAGGCCGGCGAAGTGGGGCGCTGTGAGGCGTTCTGTTGCTGGTTCTTTTTTTTGTTGTTTGACAATTGCATCTGGTTTTTTTGGAAGTTGATAGTGCTTGGCTATTTTTGAATGGTTGGGTGCTGGGCTTTTGCTGTGTGTTTTGCCTTGTTGCGATGAGTGGCGGGGTGGGATGCGCGGTCGGCGCCTGGGCGGATGTTCCTTTTGGGTATCTGTTCTGGGTTTTGTGGCTTGGTGCTTGGTTGTTTGAGGTTGGCTGAGGAGTAATTGGTGAGAGTGATGAGCCTTTGGAAGTTCGTTTGGGTGTTGCTGTGTGGCTTGGGTTGCACGGTGATGCTTGGATGAACCTGAGAGTTTGATCCTGGCTCAGAGCGAACGCTGGCGGCATGCCTAACACATGCAAGTCGCGCGGTCAGCAATGGCAGCGGCGGACGGGTGCGTAACGCGTAGGAACGTGTCTTGAGGTGGGGGACAACCCTGGGAAACTGGGGCTAATACCGCATATGGGCTGAGGCCCAAAGCCGTAAGGCGCCTTTGGAGCGGCCTGCGTCCGATTAGCTAGTTGGTGGGGTAAAGGCCTACCAAGGCTCCGATCGGTAGCTGGTCTGAGAGGACGATCAGCCACACTGGGACTGAGACACGGCCCAGACTCCTACGGGAGGCAGCAGTGGGGAATATTGGACAATGGGCGCAAGCCTGATCCAGCAATGCCGCGTGGGTGAAGAAGGTCTTCGGATCGTAAAGCCCTTTCGACAGGGACGATGATGACGGTACCTGTAGAAGAAGCCCCGGCTAACTTCGTGCCAGCAGCCGCGGTAATACGAAGGGGGCTAGCGTTGCTCGGAATTACTGGGCGTAAAGGGCGCGTAGGCGGCATAGTCAGTCAGGCGTGAAATTCCTGGGCTTAACCTAGGGGCTGCGTTTGAGACGGCTGTGCTAGAGGGTAGGAGAGGGTCGTGGAATTCCCAGTGTAGAGGTGAAATTCGTAGATATTGGGAAGAACACCGGTGGCGAAGGCGGCGACCTGGCCTATTACTGACGCTGAGGCGCGACAGCGTGGGGAGCAAACAGGATTAGATACCCTGGTAGTCCACGCCGTAAACGATGTGCGCTGGATGTTGGGGCCCATAGGGTCTCAGTGTCGTAGCTAACGCGGTAAGCGCACCGCCTGGGGAGTACGGCCGCAAGGTTGAAACTCAAAGGAATTGACGGGGGCCCGCACAAGCGGTGGAGCATGTGGTTTAATTCGAAGCAACGCGCAGAACCTTACCAGCCCTTGACATGGGCAGGACCGGTCCAGAGATGGACTTTTCCCGCAAGGGACCTGCCGCACAGGTGCTGCATGGCTGTCGTCAGCTCGTGTCGTGAGATGTTGGGTTAAGTCCCGCAACGAGCGCAACCCTCGCCTTTAGTTGCCAGCATGTTTGGGTGGGCACTCTAGAGGAACTGCCGGTGACAAGCCGGAGGAAGGTGGGGATGACGTCAAGTCCTCATGGCCCTTATGGGCTGGGCTACACACGTGCTACAATGGCGGTGACAGTGGGAAGCCAGGTCGCGAGGCCGAGCCGATCCTGAAAAGCCGTCTCAGTTCAGATCGCATTCTGCAACTCGGATGCGTGAAGGTGGAATCGCTAGTAATCGCGCATCAGCATGGCGCGGTGAATACGTTCCCGGGCCTTGTACACACCGCCCGTCACACCATGGGAGTTGGTTTTACCCTAAGCCGGTTGGCTAACCGCAAGGAGGCCGCCGACCACGGTAGGGTCAGCGACTGGGGTGAAGTCGTAACAAGGTAGCCGTAGGGGAACCTGCGGCTGGATCACCTCCTTTCAAGGATGTCTGCTGATGGCTTTGTTCGCGAAGCCTTGGTGGCGTCTTTCATATGATACTGCTTTCCAAGGTTGCTGTTGCTTGGTGTTGCTCCGGATGGGGTGGTGCCTTGTGATGGCGAACTCTCACCGAGTTTCTCAGTTGTCTTGAATGATGAAGTGCTTGGTTGTTGTGCCTGGCTATGTGTCTTTTGGCATGTAGTGGGCGCCGATCGCGCATCCTTCCCCGATTGGGCATCCCCGCGTTGCGGGGCCAGTAGCTCAGTTGGTTAGAGCACACGCTTGATAAGCGTGGGGTCGGAGGTTCAAGTCCTCCCTGGCCCATTTATGTTGCGCGGAGCGCAAAATAAATCCCCCGGAGGGACAAAGAAGCGACCCGCGATGCGCTGCATCGCGGTGCGGTCTGTCACGGGTGATGTGTTTTTGGATTTTGGTCTAAAGGCATGTTGCTAGGGGTTTTAGCTGGGCGGATGTGACTGATGCCTGCGTTGTTTGTATCGTGACGGGTTGAGGCTGCGAGTTTCCCCTGAGGGGGCGTAGCTCAGTGGGAGAGCACCTGCTTTGCAAGCAGGGGGTCGTCGGTTCGAATCCGACCGTCTCCATGGGGGATGGTTGGTGTTTGCTGATGATGCGCTTTCCTGGCTTCCGGAAAAACCGATCTTGCCTTGTGCCATGGCCCTTATGTTTGGTTGTGGTGCGGGTTTGAGGTGCTGTTCTTTCTCATGGTGAAGATGAATTGGTGTGTTGTGACGCATCACGAGTGTCAGCGTGTTTGTCTGCGCGCTGATGTGATGCGAGGCGCTGCTGCCTGACTGATTTGTATGGGGCGTGATTTAGCCCTGTGCGCGGGCGGTGGTGTGGATATGAAGTGAGATAAGGGCGTTCGGTGGATGCCTTGGCGCTAAGAGGCGATGAAGGACGTGGCACGCTGCGAAAAGCCGCGGGGAGATGCGAGCGATCGTT
>Ga0194112_10011503_pt1 | contig 10941 bp, 11 predicted proteins | sample TA2MahC400mmetaG_FD_146191 | JGI IMG/M metagenome (GOLD analysis project Ga0194112, IMG submission 146191) | Freshwater microbial communities from Lake Tanganyika, Tanzania - TA2015016 Mahale Deep Cast 400m | ecosystem: Environmental > Aquatic > Freshwater > Lake | place: Tanzania: Lake...
GCTGGAGATGGCCCGCGGCCCGACCGAAGCAAGAAGGAGGATGTCGATGCACCAGGAGGATGTCGTGCAAACCGGTACCGGGGGGTGGTCCAGCGCCCTGGCGGGCCTGCTCCACGAGGAGCAGAGCCTCTACCACGAACTGGGCGACAGCTCGCGCGCGCTGCGCAGGGCGCTCATCCAGGGCCACGCCGCGGGCATCGGCGAGGAGGTCGCCCGCCACCAGGAACTGCTCGCCCGGCTGCGCGCCCTCCAGCGGCGCGGGGCCGAGTTGTGTCGCGAGGCGGAGCTGGCCCCGGAGATGGAGACCTACAGCCTGGCCCGGCTGGCGCACGCTCCGGAGATCGAGCGGGAGCCCGCGCTGCTGGAGCAGGTGCGCGCGGCCGAGACCGGCGCCCGCGAGACGGCGCGCGAGCTGGCCCACAACCGGCAGCTGATCGCCCGGCTATCCGATTGGATGGCCCGCGAGATCCGCCTGCTGCTCGAGCCGCTCCGCGAGGCGGGGGGCTACGGCCCGCAGGGCGCGGCGCCGCAGGCCGCGGCCGAGCCGGCGCTGATCGACCGGCGCGGGTAGGAGCCGACCATGCCGGGACTCACGCACACCCTCGACGTCGCGCGCCGGGCGCTGATGGCGCAGCAGTCGGTCCTGAGCGTCATCGGCCACAACATCGCCAACGCCAACACCCCCGGCTACGCGCGCCAGATCGCGCACCTGCAGGCCGAGGCCCCGCAGCTCTGGGGCGGCCGGCAGTGGGGCAACGGCGTGACGCTCGCGGCGATCACCCAGCGGCGCACCCAGCTGCTCGATCAGCGGCTGCGCGCCGAGCTCTCCGGCCTCGGCGGCTGGCGCATGCGCGCGACGGTGCTCGCCGGCGTCGAGGAGCTGCTCCAGGAGCCCTCCGAGCGCGGCCTTGGGGCGACGCTCGACGCCTTCTTCTCGGCCTGGTCGGGACTCTCCTCGAATCCCGAGGACATGGCCCTGCGCGCCCAGGTCCTGGCCCAGAGCCAGGTGCTGGCCGAGCGCTTCCGCGAGATGGATGGGCGCATGGAGCGCGTGGGGCGCGAGGTCGGGGCGCAGATCGACATCGAGCTGGCGGCGTTCAACGAGAAGCTCGCCGCGATCGAGAGCGTCAGCCGGCAGATCGCCGCGGCGGAGCAGGGCGGGGGCCGGGCCAACGACTTGCGGGACCGGCGCGCGCAATGGCTCGACGAGCTGAGCGAGGTCGCCGACCTGCAGTGGAGCGAGGGCCCCGGCGGGGCCTGGACGCTGCGCGCCGGCGGCCGCGTCGTGCTCGATCAGAGCGGCGCCCGGCCGCTGCGCCGGTCCGACCTGAACGGCGCCGTCAGCGGCGGCTCGCTCGGCGGCCTGCTGGAGCTGCAGGCCGAGGGCCTGCCGGCGCTGCGCGAGCGGCTCGACCTGCTGGCCCGCGATCTCATCGCCCAGGTCAACGCCCTGCACCGCGCGGGACCGTCGCAGAGCGACTTCTTCAGCGGCGGCGGGGCGGGCGACATGGCCGTCTCGGCGACGATCGCGCACGACCTGACCGCGCTCAATGTCTCCACCTCCGGGCTGGAGGGGGAGAACGACATCGCCCTGGCGATCGGGCAGCTGCGCGAGAGCCGGATCATTGATCGACTCGGCATGACCCCCGGCGAGTACTGGAGCGCCTTCACCGGCCGCGTCGGGACGCTCGCCGGGGAGGCGCGCTTCCAGGCGGAGAACGCGGAGTGGACCGCCGCGGCCGCGCAGGCCGCCCGCGACGCGCAGCAGGGGGTCTCGCTGGACGAGGAGCTGGCGGCGATGGTCAGCACGCAGAACGCCTACCTCGCCGCGGCGCGCGTCTTCGACATCGCCTCGCAGATGATGGACACGCTGCTGCGGATCTAGCGGGGAGCCGGGGAGGATGACCATGCGCGTATCGACGGGCACGCTCCACCAGACGACGCTCCAGCACCTGCGCGCCTCGCAGGCGCGGCTGGCTCGACTGCAATCGCAGATCGCCTCCGGGCGGCGCATCGAGCGGCCGTCGGACGACGCCGCCGGCACGATCCAGGGGATGGGCGCCCGCGGGGCGCTGCGGGCCAGGGCGCAGTGGTCGAGCAACCTCGTGCTGGCGCGCCAGCACGCGCAGGCGACCGAGACCTCGCTCGGGGCGGCCGCGGACATGGTCGCCGAGGCGCGCCTGCTGGCCACGCGGGCCGATGCCTCGCAGTCGGCCGAGGCGATGGCGGCGCTGGCGCGCCAGGTCGACGGCCTGCTGGCAGGGCTGCTCGACGAGGCCAACCGCGCCCAGGACGGCGCGCGGCTCTTCGGCGGCAGCGACACGCGCGGCGCCCCCGTGGAGGCGCTGCGCGACGAGGCGGGCCGGATGACCGGCGTGACGGCGGCGAGCCGCGCGCCGGAGGGGCGGCTGCTCCGCCAGGTCGGGGAGGGAACGCTTCTCGGCGTGAACACGAGCGCCGAGGAGGCCTTCGGTCCGGGCCTGGAGCTGCTCACGCACCTGATCGCGCTGCGCGACGCCCTGGAGGCGGGGGACGCCGCCGCGGCGGCCGAACTGCAGCCGCTGCTCGATCGGGACCTCGAACGCGTCGCCGTCGCCCAGGCGGTCGGCGGCGTGCTCGCCCGGCGGCTCGATCACCTCGAGGAGCGGCTGGCTCAGGAGGAGATGCGGCTCGAGGCCGCGCGCTCGCAGTTCGAGGACCTCGACATCGCCCAGGCGGTGATGGACTACCAGGAGGAGCAGACGGTGCTGGAGGCGGCGCTGACGCTTTCCGGACGGCTGCTCGAGTTGACGCTGGCCCGCTACCTGCAGTAGCGACCGGCGCGGGAGAGGAGGCCCATGCGTATCGAGACCCGACACTGGGGGATCGTCGAGATTCCCGACGACCAGGTGATCCACATGCCCGAAGGTCTGCTGGGGTTCGAGGATCTGCGCCGCTTCGTGCTTCTGGACCTCGAGGAGTCGCGCCCCTTCGCCTGGCTCCTGTCGGCCGACGATCCGGAGATCAGCTTCGCCGTGGCCGATCCGCGCCACTTCCGCTCGGGCGACTACCCGCTGCACCTCTCGGCGGCGGACGAGGATCAGCTCGACCTGACCGCCGGGGACCAGCCGGCGGTGCTGGTCATCGCCGCCGTCGACGCGAGCGGCCGGGTGACCGGCAACCTGCGCGGGCCGATCGTCCTCAACACGCGCAACCGGATCGCCAGGCAGCTGGTCACATACGGCTCCAGTTTGCCCCTGCGCCAGCCGATTTTGACGGCGTGGGCGGCGCCCGAACCGGGCGCGTTGCCGGCGAAGAGCGCCTGAGGCGGGGCGAACGGCGGAAGGGGGCCAGCGGCGCATGCTCATCCTGACACGGAAGTTGGGGGAGAATATCCGGATCGGGGACAAGATCAAGGTCACCATCCTGGATATCAAGGGAGGGCAGGTGAAGCTCGGCATCGACGCGCCCCCCGAGGTCGCGGTGCACCGGGAAGAGATCTACGAGCGCATCCGCGAGGAGAACGAGCGCGCCAGCGGCGTCACGCCCAAGATGCTGCGCGAGGTGGCCGGCGTGCTGCGCTCGACGAAGAAGCCGCGGCGCGGTCGCGTCGGTCCCTAGCGGCGCCGCCGGTCGGCCTCCCGCGCCGCGGCTGGGATCGGCCAGCGCGGGGGGGCTGGCGGGGCGCGGCGGGGGGCGAGCGGCGACAGCCCTAAAGCCGGGCGCGGGAGTTGCCGACACCGAACGGGGGAGGGGCGAGGGAAGGGGTCCGGTCCCGGCGCGCAGCGCGGCGCTGCTCCAGGCCCGCCGGCCCGAAAGACGGACACAGGGGAGCACGACGCTGGCCGCGGGGCGGCTCGGCCGTCCCGGGTCGCCACGGTCGGGGAGAAAGACGAGATGGCAAACATCGATCTCAGCCGTATCCGCTCGAACATCCAGGGGCTGAACATCCTCCACAGCCTGCGGACGGTGAACAACGAACTGGCCACGCACCAGTTGCGTCTCGGCACCGGGCAGCGGATCAACTCCGCCGGCGACGACCCGGCCGGGATGACGATCGCGACCAAGCTGCGCAGCCGCTACCGCATGCTCTCGGCCGTCTACGACAACATCGGGCAGGCCAAGAACATGATGTCCGTGGCGGAGGGCGGCCTGCTGAATATGAGCGACATCCTGGTGACGATGAACGAGAAGCTCATCGCCGCGGCCAGCGACTCCCTGGGCAGCGAGGAGCGCAACGCGATCGTGCGCCAGCTCGTGCAGCAGGTGGCGGAGCTGCAGGACATCGCCGGACAGACCGAGTTCAACGGCGTCAGCCTGCTCGACAGCGCGCAGAGCTTCAACTTCCAGACCGGTCCCGACAGCCAGACCGTCTGGCAGACGAGCAGCTTCGCGCCCGACGCCCTGGGGATGGTCAACATGCTGGCGCTGCTCGAGACCGACGTCATCGACAGCGCCAACTACCAGACCTACCGGGACGAGGTCGACGCGGCCATGTCGGCCGTGTCCAACGGGCTGACGGCGATCGGCTCGCTGATGAACCGGATGACGACCAAGGAGGACGCCATCTCGGTGGCGCGGATCAACACCGAGGCGGCCTTCAGCAGGATCTTCAACGCCGACATGGCCGTCGAGCAGATGGAGGTGACCAAGTACACGATCCTCCAGCAGACCTCGCTGGCCATGCTGGCCCAGGCGAACCTGAACGGCCAGTCGCTGCTGATGCTCTTCCAGTAGGCGATCGGGAGACGCGGTGCCGCGCATGCACCCTCCCGGATCGCCGTTGCGCGCCTATCGGCGCCAGCAGGTCGAGGCGGCGAGCCCCGGCCGGCTGGTGCTGATCGCGTTGGAGCAGGCGGTCGCCGCCTGCCGGCGCGGACTGCGCGGGCGGGCGCAGCGCATCGTCGAGGAGCTGATCCGGGCGCTCGACTTCGACTACCCGGAGGCGGCGGGAGGGATGCTGGCCCTCTACGACTGGGTGCTGCGGCTGCTGCGCGAGGGGCGGATCGCCGAGGCGGGGGCCCTGCTCGAGGAGCTGCGGGCTACCTGGGCGCAGGCGCTGCCGGCGCAGGAGGCGCCCGGGGGGACGACCGGCGGTTGACGGAGCGCGGCGGACGAGCCGCGGGGCGCCGCCTGATCCGGCGCGGGGAGGCAGGATGCCGGCCATCGGGGGAATCAACCAGACCACGAACAGCGCCCTGTGGCAGCTCGTCCAGAGCTACCTGGCCGCGGAGCGCGCCCCGCTCACGCGCCTCGAGGCGAGCCGCACCGATCTGACCACGCGAGCGAGCGGGTTCCAGGACCTCAGGGGCCGGCTGCAGGCCCTGGCGGGCGCCGTCGACGGCTTCCGCTGGGCCGGCGCGCAGAACCCGCTGCAGCAGTTCGCGGCGACGGCCAGCCAGCCGCTGGCCCTGAGCGCGACGGCGAGCGCTTCGGCCGAGCCGGCCGCGCACACGATCACGATCGACGCCGTCGCCCGGGCGCACAGCCTCGCCGGCGGCGAGTTCGGCTCCGCCGATCCCTTCGCCGCCTCCGGCACCTTCACCTTCACGATCCGGCAGGGGGGCGAGACGCGATCGATCGCGGTCGATCTGGCCGCGGGGCTCGCCGCCGGGGCGGCGCTCGGCGCGATCGCCGCGGCCGTCAACGCCGCCGGTGCCGGCGTGCGCGCGACGGTCGTCACCAGCGACGCGGCGGCGGGTCGTCAGCGGCTCCTGCTGACCAGCCGGGAGACGGGCACGCCCGCGCTCATCGAGGAGATCGCCGACGTCGAGGGGGGGCTGGCCGACCTCGTCGGGCTGTCGGGCAGTTCAGCGCCGGGATCCTTCTCGGCCAACACCGTGCAGGAGGCGGCCGACGCCCTCTTCACCTTCGACGGCCTGGCGCTCACCTCGCCCGGGAACACCGTGACCGACATCCTGCCGGGCGTGACGCTCCAGCTGCTGCGCGCCGGAGACGGGCCGGTCGCGCTGACCATCGCCCGCGACGCCGCGGCCGTGGAAGCCAGCCTGGGCACCTTCATCGACGCCTACAACGCCCTCGTCGATTTCGTGCGCGAGAAGACGCGCGGGGCGGACGCCGACGGCGAGGGGCGCGGGCTCTTCACCGGCAACGCCACGCTGATGGCGCTGCGCCGCGAGCTGCGCGGCCTGGCCTCGGATCCGGTCGCCGGCGGCGGCGGGCCGGGCGAGCTGCGGCGGTTGGCGGAGATCGGCATCACCGCCGACGCGTCGGGAAGACTGTCGTTGTCCGACTCGGGCGCCCTCGCCGAGGCCCTGCGCGCGCGGCCGGAGGAGGTCGCGCGGCTCTTCCGCGACGAGACCGACGGCGTGGCCGTGCGCATTGCCGAGCGGCTCAAGCGATACACTCAGGCCGACGGGCTGATCGCCCGCGAGACCGAGACGCTGGCCTCTCGCCGGCGCACGCTGGAGCGCAGCATCGCGCGCCTCACCGAGCGGCTCGCCCGCCGGGAGCAGACGCTGCTCCAGGAGCTGCAGTCGCTGCAGTCGATGATCCAGTCGCTCCTCGCCCAGCAGTCGACGCTGAACCAACTCGGCGGCTAGAGCGGGGCGGCGGCGGCCCGGGCCGCCCGATGCCGGCCTTGGAGGAAGGGATGAGCGAGGGGCGTCGCCGAGCGGGCACGCGGATCCGGGCCGGGCAGGCTCCCGCGGCCGGGGCGCTCATCCTGGGCCGGCTGGAGGCGGCCGAGGCGGCGCTGGAGCGGGGAGACCTGGCCGGCGCGCGGCGGGCGACCGAGGGGGCCGGACGCTGGATGACGCTGCTGGGCGCGGGCGACCGCGCGGCGGCCGCGGAGGGGCCGATGGGCGAGGCGCGGCGCCTGATCGAGGCGCGGCTGATCCGGCTGAGAAGCGCCGCGGAGGTCCACCTGACCGCCTGCCGCGAGCGGCTCGCAGGGCTGCGGCGGCAGCGGCGCCTCGCGGGGGAGTCCGAGAGGGGCGGGGGGGCCGGCGGAAGCTGGCTCGACCGGCAGGCCTGATGCGGTGTCGCCCCGGCCCCGGCCGGGACGCGGGGGAGGCAGGGTGATGATCGAGAGCGTGACTCGGGAGACCCTGGTGCGCGTCTTCGCCGCCGGGAGCACGCTGCGCCTCCAGAGGCCGGAGCGGGGCGGCCTGCGGCCGCAGCCGGCCCTCGTGCACCTCTGGCGGCGGGACCGGTACTGCGAGCTGACGCTGGCGCTAGGGCCCCACGACCCGTTGCCGCAGGAGGGCGAGCGGGTGCGCGCCGAGTCGACCCGGGTCGACGGCGTCTTCCAGGTGATCGGCCGGCTGCGCCTGCCGGAGCCGGTCGGCGGCGACGAGGCCCGCCTGCTGCGCGCCCTCCTCGAGCCCGATGTCGCCACCGCCACCCGGCTCCAGCGCCGCGCCTTCTTCCGCCTGCCGGGCCGATGGCCGGTGACGATCCGGCCCGTGTCCGGCGGCGCCCGCGGCCCGGCTGGCGACGCGGAGTGCAGGGCCGAGGCCTTCGATCTGAGCGCCGGCGGCATGCTCCTCGGCCGCACGGCAGGCGGGCCCCTGTCCCCCGGCACGCGCCTCGGCGTGGCCATCGATCTGGCCGACGGCGCCGCTCCGCTCACCGCCACGGCCGAGGTCGTGCGCGAGCAGACCGGGGCGCGGCGCGGGCAGACGCGCCTGTGGGGTTGCCGCTTCTGCGATCTGGGCTACGAGGACGAGCGCAGGATCCTCCGGCGGCTCCACGCCCTCTACCGCGAGCGACTGCAGAGAGGCGCCACGCCGGCCGACGCGCTGGCCGCAGCGGCCTGACGCGCCCGCCCAAGGCGCGCGACGCGCTGGCCGCAGCGGCCTGACTCCGCTCCGTCCCGTCACGCCCGACCCGCCAGCCCGGCGACTCCCGCAGGGCGCGCCAGCGCCGCAGCGCCTCGCGCAAGCTGCGGCTTGAGCGCGCCCCCCCGTCACGCTAGAATCGTCCCCGTCGGCGACCTGCCGACGCATCCGTGTTCGATGAAGGGAGTGACCATGTCGGGCATCGGGCCCGGTCTGTCTCTCGGTGCCATGAGCGCGCGCGAACGGGCCGGCGGCGAGGAGCCGCCCCCGGGGCTCGAGGCCGAGCGGGATGCGTTGATCGCCGCCGCCTACGGAGCGAGAGCGCGCTGCCTGATCGTGCTCGATCAGGAGGGCGTCGCCCACCGCATGATGGGAGTCCTGCCCGCCGGGAGGAGCGGCCCGCGCCTGCTCGAAGCGCTCGAGTCCCCGAGCCTCTGGCAGGCGGTGCGCTCGGGCACGACCTATCTCGGCCCGCAGCTCGCCGAGCTCACCGCGGTCTGGGCCCCCGATCTGCTGACCGACGCCCACGTGCGCTTCTTCCGCGACGACGACCGACCGCTGGGCGTGGTCCTGCTGGACGAGGCGCCGGCGAGGCGCCTGGCCGAGATCGCCGATCGGACGGTCGGCCTGATGCTGCGCGAGTCGCTCCAGGCGCAGGCGGTGGGCGCCCTGCGCGACTTCGCCCGCGCGCTGATGGGCCTGGTCGGCCAGGGCGTGCTGGCGATCGACGAGGAGGGGCGGGTCGCCTACCTCAACCGCGAGGGGGAGGAGATCCTCGGCTTCGATCCGGGACAGGCGCAGGGGCTCGACTGCACGCGCGTGCTCCGCCCGGCGGTCGGGGAGAAGCACCCGCTGCTCGAGGGACTGAGCGGCCGGCTGCGCGCCGTGCACCTCTACGTGGCGACCCCCCGGGGGCGCGACCTGCCCCTGGCGATTGACATGCGCCGCGTCGAGGGGCCGCGAGGCGATGTCCGGGGCCTGGTGGCGCTGCTGCGCGACCTGAGCGACGAGCAGGCGCTCGACCAGCACGCCCAGCAGCGCGAGCGCCTGGCGGTGATCGGCGAGCTGGCCGCCGGCGTGGCCCACGAGATCCGCAATCCGCTGACCGGCATCGGCAACTGCGCCCAGGTGCTCCAGCTGCGCCTGGCCGAAGACGAGCGCAATCTCAAGCTGGCCGATCTCATCCTGCGCGAGAGCCGCCGGCTGGATCGCATCGTCACCAGCCTGCTCGGCTTCGCCCGTCCGGGTCCGCCGCGCCTGCGCGCCGCGGTGGTGGAGGAGATCGTCGATCGCGTGCTCGACCTGGAGCGGCCGGGCGCCGAGCGGGCGGGGATCCGCTGCGAGCGCCGCGTGATCGGTGCGATCCCGCCCATCTACGTCGACCCCGAGCAGATCCAGCAGGTGCTGGTCAATCTCGCCCGCAACGCCGCGCAGGCGATGCCCGACGGCGGGGTGCTGACCTTCGAGGTGTCCGTCGTGCGGCGGCGGCTGCAGCGGCGCCGCGGCATCGGACGGCGCACGGGCGACCGGATCCGCATCGTCGGCGAGCCGCCGCTGGTGCGCTTCGTGCGCCTGCGCGTGCAGGACACCGGCGCGGGCATCCCGGCCGAGATCCTCCCGCGAATCTTCGACCCCTTCTTCACGACGCGCGCCGAGGGCACCGGACTGGGGCTCTCCGTGTCGCAGACCATCGTGCAGGAGCATGGAGGCTTCCTCTCCGTCCAGAGCGTGACGGGGAAGGGCACGAGTTTCGACGTCGATCTGCCCGTGGAACGGAGGCAAGGTGGACGCAGAGAAGAGGATCCCGCCGCAGACGGCGCGGACCGGCGAGGCGACGAGGAGCCTGGAGGCGACGAAGAGCGCCGAGACGACGCGCCTCCTGGTCGTGGATGACGAGGAGTCGATCCGCATCAGCCTGGCCGAGGCTCTGTCCGAGGCCGGCACCGAGGTGCGCACCGCGGTGGGCGGGGAGGAAGCCTTCCGCTACCTGGCGGCGGGCGACGTCGACCTCGTCCTGCTCGACCAGCGACTGTCGCAGACGCAGGAGGATGGTCTCGATCTGCTGCGCCGGATCAAGGCCGAGCACCCGGCGACGGCGGTGATCATGATGACCGCCTACGGCCGCTTCGAGTCGGCCGTCGAGGCGACCCGACTCGGCTGCTACCAGTACATCGCCAAACCGCTCGACCTCCACCAGCTCAAGCTCCTGATCCGCAACGCGCTGGCGACGATGGCCCTGGGCCGCGAGGTGCGCCGGCTGCGCGCCGAGCAGCGCAGGCGCTTCGCCGGCGAGCGGATCATCGGGGCCAGTCCGGCCATCGAGCAGTTCCTCGAGAGCCTCAAGCGGGTCGCCCGCAGCCCGTCGACGACGGTGCTCCTGCGCGGCGAGACCGGCACGGGCAAGGAGCTCGCCGCGCGCCAGATCCACTCCGGCAGCCCCGTGGCCGGGGGGCCCTTCGTCGACGTCAACTGCAGCGCGGTGCCCGACAACCTGCTCGAGAGCGAGCTCTTCGGCCACGAGCGCGGCGCCTTCACCGACGCCAAGAGCGCCAAGGAGGGCCTCTTCGAGCTGGCCCACGGCGGCACGCTCTTCCTGGACGAGATCGCGGAGATGCCGGCCAAGCTCCAGGCCAAGCTCCTGCGGGTGCTCGAGTCGAAGACCTTCCGGCGCGTCGGCGGCACACAGGACGTCCAGGTCAGCGTGCGCATCGTCGCCGCGACCAACCGCGATCTGCAGGAGGAAGTGGCGCAGGGGCGTTTCCGCGAGGACCTCTACTACCGCCTCTCCGTCGTGCCGCTGGACGTGCCGCCCCTGCGCGAACGGCGCGGCGACATCCCGGCGCTGGTCAAGACCTTCCTCGACCTCTACGGCCGCGAGATCGGCCGCCCGGTCCACGAGGTCAGCCCCCAGGCGATGGACCTGCTCACCGCCTACGACTGGCCCGGCAACGTGCGTGAGTTGCGCAACCTGATGGAGCGGCTCGTGCTGATGGGCTCGCAGTCGCGGATCGAGGCGGCGGACCTGCCGGAGCAGGTGCGCACGAATCGCGGGCGCCTGCAGCGGCGGGCGCGGGACGAGGCGCTGTTCCGTCGCGGGCGCATCCCGTCGCTCGACGACGTCGAGCGGGCGGCGATCCGCCACGCGCTGGCCGAGGTGGCG
>Ga0194112_10011507_pt1 | contig 10939 bp, 6 predicted proteins | sample TA2MahC400mmetaG_FD_146191 | JGI IMG/M metagenome (GOLD analysis project Ga0194112, IMG submission 146191) | Freshwater microbial communities from Lake Tanganyika, Tanzania - TA2015016 Mahale Deep Cast 400m | ecosystem: Environmental > Aquatic > Freshwater > Lake | place: Tanzania: Lake...
CAGCGACCTGACTCGGGGGCATTGACCGAGGTCGCTCAGCAAGCAAACACCCAGGCCGACCGCTGCCAAGTCCGCAAATTCGGACCCGGGCAGAGATCATGGCGTTGAAACTGATCCCACCCGCCCCCAAAGCAGGGGGCTGGGAGATATTTTCACAGACTCTCAGGTCTTCGCCGCCATGACTTTTGTTGTTCCAGCGACTCGCGCTGTGCACTACCGGTCCCATTATCAAACCCTGTTCGACAAGCTCAAGGTAACGACAGCCGCCGAGGCCGCGGAAGTAGCCCAAGACGAGCCCCGTTTCATCGTCAGCGGTCGCATCCTGGCCGACGGCAGCGTCGCCGACCTGGACACCCAACTGGCGACCGGTCTGGAGGCGACCCCCGCCGACGGCTCCAGCCCGTACAGGCTCGTCTTCGGCAACGGCGCGGCCGTCCTGCTGGAATATCCCTTCGCCGTCGGGATCAACGCCCCGCCCCCTGAGGGATTCGACGACTGGCCCCAGGCTGAGCAGCCCTTCTACGTGGTCGCCCCCTATCCGAACGGCGTCGGTTGGGTGGAACTGAGGCGTGGAGCCGATGTCCTGGCGCGCTTCGAGCCCTCGGCCCACGCGCCCACCGTGCAACTCATCGCGCCGAACGGCGGCGAGCTATTCGCCGGCGACGCCGTCGTGCAGGTGAGCTGGACGGGCTCTGATCAAGACGGAGATGACCTGCGCTACTCGGTGTACTATTCGCCGGATGCGGGCGACACCTGGGCCGTGATCGCCCCCAGCGTCGCAGCCACCAGCCTGGAGTGGCCGCTGGGCAACATGCCGGGCACAACCGTCGGCGGGCTGGTGCGCGTGATCGCTCGCGATGGCTTCCATCAGGCCGAGGACGCCAGCGACGCCACGTTCACCGTCGAGAACAAGCCGCCTCTGGCCGCCATTCTAAGCCCAGCGGCGGGACAGGCGATCTTGCAGTGTGGCCGCGTCCATCTGCAAGGCGCGGCGTTCGATCCGGAGGGTCAGGTCGGGCCGCTCGTATGGCGCGTGGATGGCGAGGCGGTCGGCGATCAAATCGCTTTGGGGCTGGCCGGGCTGCCCGTCGGGCCCCACGTGGTGACGTTCCGCGCCGAAGACCAGCAAGGCGCAGCGGCCGAGGCCGAGGCCCTGCTCACCGTGCTGGCTGACACGGACTGCGACGGGATGAGCGACGATTTCGAGACGCGCTACGGCCTCGACCCGGACGCGAGGGCCGACGCCGCCCTGGATCGCGACGATGACGGCTTGACCAATGGGGATGAGTACTGGCACGGCATTGATCCGACCAACCCCGACAGCGACGGCGACGGCTATCGGGATGGGGAAGAGGTCGCCCTGGGCAGCGATCCGGCCGATCCCCATAGCACGCCGTCCCGCCGCGCATTGTACCTGCCGCTGGTGCTGCGCGCGCAATGACGCCAGGGGGCGAGGGTCTCTTTCATTCGCCAAGATGGGATCAGCCGAGGGAGAAACCCAAAGGGTCTCGCAGACCCTTGGGGTTTCGGACGGAGAATACAGCCTGGCGCTGCTCGACGGCGACGGCGCAGAGTTGTTCGTCCGCCGCTTCTCGCTGGCAGCCGGTCATGTGGACGCCTTCGACCGCCCCGGCCTGGCCGCGCCGCTGAGCTTCACCGAGTTGCTGTTGCACACCATGATCCGCTACCGGCCGAACGATGGGGCGGAGTGGCAGACGTTGGCCGCGGACTGGACGGATACCGGGCTGGCCGTGAGCCTGGCCGACCTGCCGGGCGGCGCGGCCGCCAGGGTGCAGGTGTTGGCGAGCGACGGCTTCGACACCGGCGAGGCGGTCTCGCCGGCCTTCGTCGTCCAGGGCAAGCCGCCGCAGGTGCAGATCCTCATGCCGCAGGAAGGAACGGTCATCGAACAGGGCGAGCGGCTGATCCTGCGGGGCGCGGGTTCCGACCTGGAGGGGGAACTAGGGGAAGCAGCTTTTACCTGGGCCTCTGACCGCGACGGGCCGCTCGGCGCCGGCCGCCGGCTCGAGACGACGATCCTCAGCCCTGGCCCGCACGTGATCACGCTGGCCGCCGAAGACGGCGGCGGCCAGGTGGGTGCGGCCTCGGTCACGGTCGAAGTGACCGTCCGGCCCAACACCCAGCCGGTCGCCGACGCCGGCCCGGACGTGACCACGGCCGGCCGGTGTAGCGTGCTCCTGGATGGCGGCCGCTCGTTCGACGCCGACGGCGAGCCGCTAGCCTGCTTGTGGTCGGTCGTCGCCGCGCTGCCCGGCCGCCGCGCCTGGCTGAGCGACGCCGAGGGCCAGACGACGCGCTTCTTTGCCGAGCCGAATTGACATGAACCGCCGAACATGATACGATGCGGTTGAATCTGGCTGCGCGTTCCCCCTTTTCAAGCGCGGTGCGTGCGATGGACACAATATGGCCTCCACCTGGCTGGTTGGCTCACACCAAGTTCCACGCCTCCCTCCTGCGTGGAGACCACATTGCACGTCCGCGCTTGGCCGCCGCCCTCCAGGAGGCGCTGCGCTCGCACCCGCTCACCTTGCTCTCCGCGCCGGCCGGCTACGGCAAAACCACGCTGTTGGCCAGTATAGGACAGGGAGACAAGGAGACCAGGGGACGATCTCCCCCTCTCCCCTTCTCCATGACCTGGCTCACCCTGGACGAGGAGGACAACGATCCTGCTCGCTTCCTGACCGCCCTGGTCGCGGCGTTGCAACACCTGAACCAATCCTGCGGCTGTTCAGCCCAAGCCCTCCTCGTCGGCATGATCAACCCTGCCGCGCGCGGCCGCCAGGTGGTCGCCGCGCTGATCAACGACATTGGCGAGACCCTGCCCGATCCCTTTGTTCTGATCCTGGACGACTTGCACCTGGTGGCCGAGCCGGCTGTCTTCGTCGCGCTGGACTACTTGCTGGAACGCGCGCCGTCGCAGATGCACCTGGTAATCGGCGCCCGCCACGACCCGCCTCTGGCGTTGGCCCGTCTGCGGGCGCGCGGGGCATTGGCCGAGTTTCGCCTGGCCGATTTCAGCTTCACGCTCGACGAAACAACCCTCTTCCTCAACGACAAGCTGGGCTTGGGCCTCTCGCCGGCCGACCTGGCGGTTCTCTATCATCGCACCGAGGGCTGGCCTGCCGGCTTGCGCCTGCTGGCCAGCTCCCTCGCCCACATCCCCTCGGCTGCTGACCGCACTGCCTTGATCAAAGACCTGGCCCAAACCGACCGCTACGTCTTCGACTTCCTGGCGGAGGAGGTGTTGAACCGGCAAGAGCCAACCGTGCGAGCCTTTTTACTGGAGACCTCGATCCTGACCGAACTGAGCGCCGCCCGCTGCCAGGCGGTGACCGGACGGCGCGATGCAGGGGCCATCCTGGAAGACCTCTACCGCCGCAACATCTTCCTGGTGGCCGTGGACGCAGCCAGCACGACCTTTCGCTACCATGCCCTCTTCGCCGAGTTCCTGCGCCAGCGGCTGGTTCAGGAGATGCCAGAGCGGGTGCGTGACCTGCACCGACGCGCCGCGGAGGCACAGCGAGACCATCCTGGCCGCGCCATCCGCCACTATCTCGTCGCGGAGATGTGGGAGGAGGCTGCTCAGGCCATCGAACAGGTGGGCTTCGCCCTGTTGCAGCAGGGCTTGCTGGAGACCCCCTCAGGCTGGATTCACGCCTTGCCCATCTCCATCCGCGATGCGCATCCTCATCTGACTCGCCTCCTGGGCGCCTGTGCTTTTTGGAAGGGCGACTTCCCGACCGCCCAACCACTGCTGGAACGCACCGTGGAGGGGTTTCAGGCCAGCGGTGACGAGACGGGCGTGGGCGAGTCTCTCGCCGACCTGGCGATCAGCGCGTTTCTGCAATCCGATTTTGGGCGCGCCGGCGCGCTGATTGAGCGCGCTTTGGCGTACCCGGTTCCACCACACAGCCGAGCGCAGTTGTTGATGAGTCGCACCTGGCTGAGACTTTTCGAGGGCGATGCCGCGCGGGCGGCAGCGGACCTGGAGGCGGCAGTGGCGCTAGCCGAGACCGGTAAACCGGAAGTGTTGCTCATGTTGGCTTTCAACCTCGAATCGCCACTCACCGCACTGCCGGGTGGTCTGGAATGTCTGGAGCGTTTTTGTCATCTCGCGGCGGCACATTTGGGCGAGCCAATCAGCCCCTTGCGGGCAGCCGCCGGGGAACTCGTGTCCTTCGTCCACTTTTGGCGCGGGCGGTTAGACGAAGCGATCCAGGTCGGCAAAAGCGCGCTGGCGATCAACGAGCGGTTGGGCGGCTATCCCTTCGTGGGCATGGACGCGGCCGCCACGGTGGCCCTGGCTTTGGTCGCCCGGGGCGATTATGCGGCTGCTGACCGCTTCTTCGACCTGTTGCTCCGCCAGGCCAGGCAGATGCCCCTGAGCCAGGCAGGCCTGGCCGAAGCCCTCTGGCTACTGGGACGGGCGCGCTGGCTACAGGCCTGCACTGAGCCCTTCGACGCGGCTCAGGGCAGGCCTGGGCGAAGTGGTCATCTGGAAGAGGCGCGCCAGATCTACGCCCAGATGTGCGCTGCCGAGCACCCTTCTGAACTGCCGGATGCCCCCGCCTCGCGGCTCAAGATGCAGGGTTTGCTGGAACTGGCTGGCCGGCGCCGCGCGTCGGCTGAGCGGATCCTGCGCCAGGCGGCGGCGCTGGAGCAGAAAATGCCGACCGCCACTGTCCTGGGTGGCAGCGCCCGTCTGCTCCTCGCCCATCTGTACCTGGGGTGGGGGCGGCCCGAGGAGGCGTTGGCTGAACTGGCGCCGGTGCTCGCTGAGTGCGAGCAGCACGGTACACCGGGGCGCGTGCTGGTGGAAGGCGCCGCCGCCGTGCCCCTGCTGCACCTGGCAGTGGAGCGAGGCGTGCACGCCCCCTTCGCCGCCTACCTGCTGGACCTGCTAGGTGCTGGCACTGAACCCCGGCCAGTGCTCGTGCCGGACACCGGCGAGACCCTCACGCCCCGCGAGGTCGAAATCCTGCGCCTGATCGTCGCCGGGGCCGGCAACCGGGCCATCGCCGAGCAACTGGTCATTACCGAGGGCACCGTCAAGAGCCACGTCCACCGCATCTTCCGCAAACTAGATGTGACCTCGCGCACCCAGGCCGCCGCCCGCGCCCGCGAGTTGCGGCTTGTCTGAAAACCCGCTCGCTCCCAAAATAAACTCCCTCCTTCACCCAAATCTAACTTTCGATAGATGACAGCCTTCCCTTTTTGTGGTTAACGGTTAATAGGGTAGATGTTTGGTACGGCGTGACATCTGGATCTGATTCCGTACTGCCCATTCCGCACACCGATTACGCAGTACGCAATTTTCAACACGCGACCCGTCAGGAGACCATCCTTGCTGGACAAACTACGCGACCAAATCGCCGCCTACCTGGCGCACCACGATGTGTGTGTCCTCAGCACGACCGGCTCACAGGGAGCCTGGGCTATGCCGGTGCGCTATCGCCTCCTGCCGGGGACCTTTGGCAACCATGGGCTGGAGGTGGAGTGCCTGGTACCGCGCTGGACCGACGTGGCCTATCATCTGGAGCAGGACCCTCACGTACTGTTGGTCGTCCACGATTACTCCCCCTCCATGTCCCCCCCGCAAGTGGGGGAGAGCGAGGGGGGTCTTCGCTGGCTACAGGTCCAGGGCATCGCCCGGCCGGTCGCCGCGCCCGACCGGGCTGGGCTGCTGCCCACGTGGACCTCTGCGACAACGCCGGACACGCTGTACCTGGTGGTGCGGGTGATGCCGGAGCGCGTTGATCTGTTCGATGAGAGCTGCGGCTGGGGCGCGCGGGAGACGGTGGAGTTGTAGTCGAATAGTCGGTTAGTCAGGCGATCTGATAGTCGAGCTACCGACATGGTAGCCATCTCGGCTTTCAGGGTCGGCGAATGTGAATAGGAGGACGGCCATGAGTTCCCGGAAAGTGAACCTGCTTGCAGCGTCTGGCGTCTTCGCCGGGCTGTTGGCCCTGTTCCTGGGCCTCTTGCAGATGGCGCTGCCCGCCCTGCTGGGCGGCCTGGCGCTGCTGCTCGGCCTGGCTGCCTGGGGGCTGGTGGGGCTGTTGCCGCGGCCGGCGCCATGGCGGGTGAAAGCGCCCCCCCTGACCCCCCCAATCCTTCGCCTTCCCCTTCGGCTCTGCTCAGGGCATGGCTCAGGACAAGCCCTGGGGGGGAACCTGGCTCCCCCCGAAATCGGGGGGCTGGGGGGGCCATTTTCAAGGCAGCCCCTCCTGCCTCCGCGTCCGACGCGGGGACGATCGGCCCGCCGATCGTCGTATCGCCGCGCCTATCGCCTGGCGTCGCTGTTGGTCATCGTCGCCTTGCTGGCGGGCATGATCCCCGCGCCAGCCCTTTACTGGACACAGGGTACCGCCTACGCCGCGCCTGCGGAGCGCCCCGCTGCGCAACCCCAGGCCCAGGCCGCTGCCGGCACGACCCCCAGCGGCAAAGGGCAACCGGTCATCGAGGGGCCGCCAGGCGTGACGGTCAACCTCTACAACGGCAACCTCAACTATCGCCGCGTGGACCTGACCACCTCGCCAGGCGGGTACCCCTTCCCCGTCCTGCAGAGCGAACTGACCTACAACAGCCTGACCCTGGGGATCCGCGGGCGCCGGGGCTTTGGCCCGGGCTGGCGCTTTGGGTACGACATGTCCTACTCAATAGACGAGAACATTTTCGTCTATGGTCCGCGTGGACTGATGCCTCTCCCTTTGCCTGGTGTGCCCGAGCCGGCTTTGCCTGGTGTGCCCGAGCCGCAGGTACTTGACCCGTGGAGGTGCGAGCAAGAGTACTTTGATAAGATGGTGAGTACTGCTGCATCCGGAGGCGGAGACGGATATGCGGTTGCTGACGTATTGCCATGGTGGTGTACCCGGCAGGAGTTTGAATTCCACGGTTATTTCACCGTCTATTGGCCGGATGGCCGGGAGGTTCAATTCCGGCGGCTGGTCGAGGTTATTTGCCAGCCGTCGGGCGGGCGTCTCACATGCGTAAAGTCCTACACCGGCTACTTTGAGGCGCCTCCGGGTGTGTACGATCGCCTTGAGGTCCTCGGCAACGATGCTTATCGTTTGACCACCCCGGAGGGAACTGTCTACTATTTCGACAGCCCCCGCCACCAAAAGGTCACCCGCATCGAAGCGGAGAACGGCCTGGCTCTGGTCATCACTGACGGTAAGGTTGAGGATGCCTACGGGCGGGCCCTCCATCTAACGTACGGCAGCGGCGGGGTCACCCGCATCACCAACGACTTCCTGAGCCGCCCGCTGACCCTGACCTACGATGCCGATGGCAACCTGGCTACGATTACGGACCCGGCTGGGCAGGTGACGTCTTATCACTACCAGGGGGCGGTAGGACGGCTCGACCAGATTATCCTGCCCGATGGCCAGGAGGTCACCTTTGATTATGAGGCCAGGTACAGCAAAGTTTGTGATCCGACGCTCCCTGTTTTGGGGGGTCGTACTGATGGGTGTTACGAGAAGCTGATCGGCTTCAGGGTCACCAGCATCCGGGGGAGTTACGGGAGTTGGGATTTCCAGTACCACGACGTTGTCAGGGGAGAAGACCGGGTGCGCGAGGGCACCACCGTCGTGCGCATCGTGAACGGTCAGCCCCAGCGCACCCGCTATACCGTTGACGACAAGGGGCGGGCAACCCAGATCGAAGACCCGCTGGGCAACGTGACCCGGTTCGATTGGGATCCCCAGGACAACCTGATCGCTGTGACAGATCCGGCCGGCGGTACTACGTCCTACACCTACGACAGCATGGGAAACGTGCGCTCCATTGCCGACGCCCTGGGACACACCACGGTGTTCGCCTATGCCGCTGGCACGTCTCGCCTGCTGAGCCGTGCTGATGCGCTCGGTCGGGTGTGGCGCTACGAGTATGATAGCCAGGGGCGGCTAGTCAAAGCCATTGCGCCTGATGGCGCCGAATTCGCTTTTGCCTACGATCCCTTCAGCCACCTGACCGTGATGACCGATACGCTGGGCAACGTGTTCCGCAACTCTTACGACGCCTGGGGACATCTGGTAGCCCAGACCAGACCTGACGGCCAACAGACGCGCCTGCTATACAACGGTCAAGATCTTCCCGTTCACATCGCTCTCGCTAACGAGATTACCTTTACCTTGGGCTACAATGCGTATGGGGATTTAACGTCCTTTGGCCCGCTGGATGAGCCACCCTACCGCTATACCTACGATGCCGCTCGCCTGCCTGCCTCCCTCAGCATGCCCGGCGGAGCCACGTGGCACTATGAGCATAACGATCAGGGCCTGCTGGCGTGGGTGCGCGATCCCCTGGACAACGTAACCCGCTATGAGTGGCAGGGCGAGGATCTCTCCGCCATCATTGACGCCAATCAACACACCAGGAATCTCTCCTGGGATGCCGCCGGGCGTCTTGTCGGTGCGCAAGACCCTCTGGGCCAGAGAACAACCTATACCCGTGATAGGCGGGGCGAGATCACCCGGATCACTTACCCTGATGATATTACTCTTACCTATCAACTGGACGCTCTGGCCAGGATAGTGGAAGAACATACCTCGGACGGCCAGCGAACCCGCTACCAATACGACGCGGCCGGCAATCTGCTTCAGGTGGAGAACGATCAGGTTAGAGTGAACTTTGGCTACGATCAACTGAAGCGAACGACCGAAGTGACGGTCTTGTACCTCCCCAGTGGGCAGCAGTACACCACGCGCTACGAATACGACCTGCGGGGACGGCGCACGGCCATGACTGACCCGCAGGGCGGGCGCACCACCTACACCTACGATGCCAACGGGCAACTGACCTCTATCACCGACCCCGAAGGGAACACCACCACTCTTGCCTACAACCCTCTTGGCCAGGGGATCCGGCGCACCGACGCCAACGGCGTCACCCTGGAGATAGCCCGCGGCTCCTGGGGCAGGCCAACCGATCTGCGTTACACCAAGGACGGCGCGGTTCTGTTCCATGAGAGTATCACCTATGATGTTGATGGCAACTCCACCCGCATCGCAGAAGAGAACGGGCCGACACTAAATGCCAGTTATGATCCCTTGGGCCGCCTGATTGCCGCGCAGGCCTCCGATGGACTGAGTTGGCATCATACCTATGACCCGGCCGGTAATCGTCTTTCTCAGGTTGGGACGGGCGGTACCATCACCTACACCTACGACGTCGCCGACCAACTCCTCCAGGCCGGGACGGGGACGGCAGCCACAAACTACACCTACGATCCCCGGGGAAACCTCACGGCGCGGACCACGGCGACCAGCACCCAGGCATACGCCTGGGAGGCGCACAACTGGCTGAACAGCGCAACCGTCGCCGCCGGCCAGCAGGTGACCTACACCTATTACCCGGATGGCCTGCCTCTCAGCCGTACCGGGCCCGATGGACAGACGGTGCTCTATCTATACGACGGACTGAACCTGTCCATGGAGATTGACGCCCAAAGCGGCGCCGTTTTGGCCCGCTATTTGAGCGAGCCTGATGAGTTTGATTACTGGATTTCGATGCGTCGGGACGGGCAAACCTATACCTACCTGGCCGATCACCTGGGCAGCATCCGCACCCTGGCCGACGCCTCCGGCGCTGTTGTGGCTACTTACCGCTATGCGCCCTACGGCGAGTTGCTGGCGACCAGTGGTGCAGTGGTCAACCCCTTGCGCTATACCGGCCGCCGTTGGGATGCGGATTTAGGGCTTTATGAATACCGCAGCCGCTACTACGACCCGCAGACAGAGCGGTTCATCAGCCGCGATAAGGATCCAGGCCTGCTGCATTACCCCCTTACGCAAAATCCTTACCTATACGCTTCGGATAACCCACTCCGCTACATAGATCCCACGGGCAGTTTCCTCGTCCTCTTCCAAATTAGAGACGCTATGAGGAGAGCGAACGAGAGCGCCGAGCGGCAAAAGCAGATATACGACACATTGTCGGACGAGCATACGCATGTGGACGCGTATGAGTTGTCGAAGCAGTGGTCTCAGGAGTTCCGACAAGCTTTGGGCAACATAGCCGCAGACATTGCACAGAGTGTCCCGGGCACCACCGTCTTCCCATATCACAAGCTCACACATAAGATTATCTTCCAGCTCATTGAGAAGGGCCTAATATCTTATGAGGAACTGCACCGGGCCTGGGAGCGCGGTGGCAAGGAAGAAGTGGAGGAGGTGTTGCGGCGTCAATTGGAGAACCCGGAGGTCCAGCAGCAACTGGTAGCGGATAGCTACAATAACCCAGAACCGTACGAGCCGCCAACGACCGAGCCACCCAACCGCCTCAGCGACCACCAGGACGACACCCACTCCGTGGCCTCGCCGCAGCTCCCCGCCGCCGGCCCCACCGGCCTGACGACTGACGTTTCACGTTTTACGTTTTACGGAATACGCAATACGCAGTACGTACTACGCAATACGACCCGGAGCACTTTTCATGCGTAAGGTCTTCTTGTTCGGCGCTGTCATTCTGATGCTCGGTCTGGTCGTCGGCCTCTATCCTTCCTGGGCCGAGAAGCCGGCCAGGGATGGCGTTGGGCCGATGGCGATCCGCATCGCGCCGCGTTTCCCGGCGCCGGAATATCACAGCCCGCTCGACTGGTGGCAGACGCACCACATGGACATCGTCAATCGCGGCGACGTGACCCAGCGCGACTGCCTCTATTGCCACGCGCCGGAAACATCGTGCAACAACTGTCATCGGTATGTGGGGGTGGCGGTGGTTGGTGGATTGGTAGATTGGTAGACAAGGAAACAAGGACGGACCACGGAGCTTACCGATGCCCAAGCCTACACCCCCGCCCTCCCCCTCTTTCAGGGGTAGGTTTTTTGCATATCGAGCCAATCCTGCCGATCTGATGAATTTGTGGTAGGATGGCGTATCTCATTCTCTTCATCGAGGTCGGTTATGGCGAATG
>Ga0194112_10011510_pt1 | contig 10937 bp, 7 predicted proteins | sample TA2MahC400mmetaG_FD_146191 | JGI IMG/M metagenome (GOLD analysis project Ga0194112, IMG submission 146191) | Freshwater microbial communities from Lake Tanganyika, Tanzania - TA2015016 Mahale Deep Cast 400m | ecosystem: Environmental > Aquatic > Freshwater > Lake | place: Tanzania: Lake...
GTCATTGATCACGGTGAGCAGATTGCGCGCCGAAAGGCTGACCAGCTCCAGATTCTCCCTCGTTTCGCTGGAGAGCTCCGTCTCCAGGGCCAGGGCCGTCAGGCCGATCACGCCATTCATGGGTGTCCGGATCTCGTGGCTCATGTTGGCGAGGAACTCGCTCTTCATCCGGGCGGCAGCTTCAGCGCGGAGGCGCGCGTCTTCCAACTCACGGGTGCGCTCCCGGACCTCCGCTTCCAAGTCGTTTTTGTGGCGTTTCAGCCGCCGGTCGCGCTCGCGGATGCCGTCCAGCATCAGGCGGAAGCAGCGGGTGAGCTCCCCGACTTCGTCCTTCGTCTCGGCCGGAAGGTCGACCCACACCTCCGGATACGCGGCTAACTGGCTGGCGGCGTTGGAGAGGGTTTGAATGGGGCCGGCCACAAGGGAAACGAACCACATCGCCAGCAGGTGGCCGATCGTAATTGTCACCGGCAACACCAGAACGCTGAACAGGACGGTTCGCCAGAGTTGCCGATACGCGATTGAGAGGTCCGCCCGGACCGCGATGCGGCCCAGCCGTTCGTTGTCCATATAGATGTCGCGCACCAGCAGCACGGTCTCGCCGCCAGTGGCCTCACCCGCCGGCGGTTCGGAGGCCGAATACTCCGCCGCCCTGCGCGGATGAACGTAAACGGCAAAGGGGCCGCCGCCGGCGCGATACAGGACCGCCTCCGTCACCCGAGGATCGCCGCGGAGCGTGCGCAGATTCTCCTCGGCCGTGCGCCGGTCGTCGAAATTGAGGGCGGCGGTGGAGTTGGAGCCGATGGTCTCGGCCATCACGCTCAGCTCCGCGAAGAGGCGCTGCCGCAGATCCCGGTAGTTGAGGACCACGAACACGGTAGCCAGCAGCAGCATGGTCACGGAGTTGGTGAAGAGCAGCAGAAGCGAGATCTTCCTGGCGAGAGGCAGACTTTGATAACGCCTCATTTGGCGCTTCCGGCGGGCTTGACGATCCGGGCGAAGCGAAGCAGTTGGGACCGGAGCGTCAGGCCGGCCCTGCGGGTCGAACCGAGATTCACTTCAAAGTTCACGCGCCCGTCCTCCAGCACCAGGTTGACCATTCCCCCCAGTTCGGCGAAGCGCTCCGTCTCTCCGACCAGCAGAACGGGCGGGAATGTCCACGCGGAGAAGAATTCCCGGATCGCCTTGCCGTCTTCGATCGCCACGAACGCGACGTGGCAGTCCTGGAGATCTTCGAGCCTCGCGTTGGAGGTGGCCACGCGGCGGCCACCGATCCGCTTGTTCGCCACCAGCGCCGTCAGCGCTTTGGCCAGCCCGGTATCGCCCACCACACAAAGCCGCAAGGGTTTCGCGGCATCGACCTCCAACGGCCACTCGGCGTATTGCGCCAACTGGTAGACGAACGCCGCCCGCATCCCGGTCTCCGGCGCCCCGGCTGGCTGCGAATGGAGAGCACAGGCAAGCGCCGCTCCCCAGAGAGCCACGCGGCCGGCCGGCCGAATGGGGGCGGCTTTCGGCATTACCCCTCCTGGCGAACGCTCTCGCCACTCGGAACCGGCGAGCCTTTCCGCCACGTTCGGGCCGCCCAGACCTCGCCAAACAGGGCCTCAACTTTCCGCGGTTGTTCCGCCGGGGTCAGTCCCACCGGTAAGAGGCTGCTTCCAAATCGACACACCATGATGGCCTTATCGGCCCGATAGCCGTCGAAAATAGCTACTTTAGAATGGCCAAGGCTACTTGGCCAAGACTGTAGCCGATGAGTCCACCTGCCAGGACGTCGCTGAGAAAATGCATGCCCAGGACAATGCGGGAGGCGGCGATGCTGAGACTACAAAAGGCGAGCAGGCCGGTGAGTTCGGGAACGGTGGCGGCAACCGGTGTCGAGATAGCGACGGCTGTGAGAGTGTGGCCGCTTGGAAACGAAAATTGGTCCGGCGGCAGGAGCGTGGCCCAGGCATGCCGGGAGATGGAGCAAGGCCGTTTGCGGCCCGTCGCCCGTTTCAAAACCAGGAATACGGCGATGCCGGAGGCCGCCGCCGACACCGCTGAAGCCACGGCCAAGAACCGGCCCTCGCCTCCGAATAGTAAGAGGGCCAGTCCGATACCGATCCACAGAGATCCGTCTCCGCCCTTAGTCGCCAGAATCATCCATAGGCGCACCCACCGCGGGGCGCGCCAGGCATTGCACCGGCGCATCAGGCGAAGATCGTTTTCCTGAATCAATGACCAAACGGCGGCCTTCATGGCCCCGTTGTACCGTGATTCTCGTTACGATCCGTTGAAATTCGCGAAAAACATTCGTGAATGGATTTGTTTGCCTGCCGCAGCCGCTACAATGACGAAAGCCCTTTGGATTCGATCGATTTTATTTTCTTCGACGCCGGCGGCGGACATCGCGCCGCAGCCACGGCTTTGGAAGCTGTCGCGCGAAAGGAAAACCGGCCCTGGAATATCCGGCTGGTGGACCTGCAGGACGTATTGGATGAGTTGGACATCTTCCGGAAGTACACCGGCATCCGGATGGAAGATATCTATAACCGCCTCCTGGAAAACGGTTGGACGCTCGGGAGCGCGCAAATGGTCCCTCTGATGCACGGCATTATCCGGCTGTATCACCGGGCACAGGTGCGCGTATTGACGAAGTATTGGACGGAGTCCCGGCCTCGTATGGTGGTGTCGCTCGTTCCGAACTTTTCGCGCGCACAGTGGCAGGCGCTTCAGCGGGTTGACCCCGCAGTTCCGTTTGTCACTATCCTGACCGACATGGCGGATTACCCGCCGCACTTTTGGATCGAAGACCAGAAGCAGACTTTTATCTGCGGGACCGACCGGGCCATGCAGCAGGCCGCCTCGATCAGTCCCTCGTCCACGGCGCACCGGGTTTCGGGGATGATCCTCAATCCGAAGTTCTATGACATTCAGCCGGTAGATCGCGCAGAACGCCGCCGGGCGCTGGGACTGGATCCGGATAAGCCGGCCGGTATGGTGCTTTTCGGCGGGATGGGTTCCGAGAAGATGCGTGACATTCTGGACCGGATCGACGCATCAAATTTGGATGTTCAGCTCATTTTGCTCTGCGGCAAGAATGAGAAACTCCGCGCGGCGTTGGCCGGGCGCAAGACCCGCGTCTTGAAGTTTGTGGAAGGCTTCACCCGCGAAGTGCCCCACTACATGCAATTGTCGGATTTTTTCGTCGGCAAGCCGGGGCCCGGTTCGATTAGCGAGGCGATCCACATGGGGCTTCCAGTGATCGTTGAGAAGAACGCCTGGACTCTGCCGCAGGAGAGATTCAACGCCGGCTGGGTGGTGGAGAACCGTGTCGGAGAGTCCCTGGATTCGTTTCGCGGCATTACCGGCGCGCTGGAACGGCTGCTGCAACCGGGCCGGCTGGCCGAGTACCAGGCCAACGCCCGCGCGATTCGCAACAACGCGGTCTTCGAAATCACCGAAATTCTCGATACAATCCTCGGATGCGACTCCCGGCCGGCTTCCTCCTCCTGACGCTCAGTCTTTCGGCCCAGACCAACTATCTCGACTGGATTACGGCGCTGGCGCGAGAGCAACTAGCGGCGCGTAAGACCGAGATCAAAGCCCTCCGGTCCAGGACCAGCGCCGAGGAACGCCAGAAGGTGGCCCGGGAGCGGATTCTGGAAGTGTTTGGCGGGCTGCCCGGCTATCGTGGGCCGCTGAACCCACGGACAACCGGTACTTTGGATGCCGGGAGCTATCGTATTGAAAAAGTGATGTTTGAGAGTCTGCCCAAGTATTGGGTGACGGGAAACCTATATCTGCCCAAAGCCCCAGGTAAGCATCCGGCGGTGCTCTACGCCATAGGTCATTGGCATGAAGGCAAACCGGCGGCGCAACGAATGGCCGCCAACCTGGCCATGCAAGGTTTTGTCGTTCTAGCGTTTGATCCGATGGGGCAGGGAGAGCGTTACCAGGGTTACTGGACGAAAGCGGGAGTCTCACTGGTGAGCCCAGGCGTACCGCAGCATTGGACGGCTGGCACGGCGGCGATCCTCATCAATCAAACATTATCCTCGTATTTTGTTTGGGATGGGATACGTGCTCTCGACTATTTGTTCACGCGTCCGGAGGTGGATGCGGAGCGGATCGCCTGCACCGGGTGTTCGGGCGGCGGCACCCAATCGACCTACATTTCGGCGCTCGATTCCCGTGTAAAGGTCGCGGCGCCGCTTTGCTATATGCAGTCGTTCGATGTGCTCTTCAACGGGCCGATCGGCGATAGCGAGCAGAGCCCGCCGGGGTTCATCAAGTCCGGCTTGGACCAGACCGACTATGTGGAGATCTTCGCGCCCAAACCCTGGTTCATCGGTTCCACGCAGGACGACTTTTTTACTCCGGCCGGGGCGAAGCCACTCTACGAGGAGGCGCGCAACTTCTACGAGATGTTCGGTTCGCAGGAACGGGTGAAATGGGTGGTGGGTCCCGGTGGCCATGGCACGCCGCTGGAGATCCGGGAGGGGGTGTATGAGTGGTTCACCCGTTGGCTGAAAGATGGTAAAGGAGATTGGAAAGAAAAACCGGTTAAGATGTTCACGAACGAGGATTTGCGCGTGACTCCTGGCGGCCAGTTAGCGGAGGCGTCACGGGACCTCATCGACATTCTCCGCGACCAGCGAACGCAACGGCCCGTGGCTGGGACCCTTGACGAATATGCCACCCGTTTGGCGGTGGCGCCGGTGCGGGACTCGAAGCCCATCGTCGTCAGTGAGGAGATACGGGACGGGCTGCAGATTCAGAAGGTAACGCTCGAAACGGAGCCGGGCATGGTTGTTGTAGGGTGGATCGTAACGCCCTTGGAAAAACCGAACGCACCGGCGGTAGTCCACCTGGAGACGACGGCCAAGCTTTCGGCACGCGCGTTGGAGATCGCCAAGGCCGGAGCGCGTGTGTTCGCCGTAATGCCGCGGGCGTTTCCGGCACCCGCTCAGTTCAACGAACACGGCGACTGGCAGGCGGCCACGCGAGCCTGGTTCGTCGGGCGCAACCTGCCTGCCATGCGGGCGCTGGATTTGGCCACGGCGGCAAAAGCCATTGGCGCGACGCGGGGTGTGGCGGAAGGGCCGCACGCCGTGGCGCTGCTGCTGGCGTCGCGCTTGCATCCCGCCTTGCGCAAGCTGTGGCTGGAGCGGGCGCCGCACAGCTTCAAGCCGGTGTTCGAAGGTCCTCGCCATATCGGGTTGCACGACGCCGTGATGCCGGGTTTCTATACCCGTTGGGATCTGGCCGACCTGGCGGCGGGGCGCGACGTGGCCTGGATGCAGCCGGTGGATTGGAATCGAAACGTGGTGGCGCTGCCTGGGCCGATGTACCGGTATCGCGTCTTCGATGAAAAAGACGAGAACATGGTAGGGTGGCTCGTTTCGCCTTAGTGTTTTTTGTTGCCGGCGCGTTCGGCGCGGACATTACCGGCCGCGTTCTGGACGCCGCGACCGGGGAGCCGGTGGCCAAGGCGCTTGTGCGGGCCAGCGCAGAGACGGTGACCGGCGACGACGGCCGTTTTTCGTTGAATGGAACCGGGTCGCTGCAGGTGAGCTCCGTCGGGTATCGCCCGTTCCGGATGGATCTGACCGGCGGAGAGGGCGACCTGGAGATTCGATTGGTTCCGGATACGCTGCGCCGCACCGATTCGCTGCGAGTCAGCGGGCAGGTGTTTCCTCCCGAGGTCTCGTTGGATTTAGCCGGTTCGGAGCTGCGCAATCTGGCTAGCGTGCTGGCCGACGATCCGTTGCGGGCTGTGCAAGGTCTGCCGGGCGTGACGTCGAACGACGATTTTCAGAGCCAACCGTCCCTGCGCGGCGCCAGCTTTGACAGATTGGGCGTTTACCTTGATGGCGTCTTGCTCCACTCGCCGTTTCACACGGTGCAGGGTGAGGTGGGCGCGGGCTCGTTGACGCTGCTGAGTTCCGACATGCTGGAACAGTTGGAGTTGCACAGCGGGCCAGTGCCCGCGCCGTTTGCGGACCGGGCCGCGGGCGCGATCGACCTGCGCTACCGCGACGGCGATCGCAAACGCCGCTACACGCGGGCGTCGGCGAGCGCATCCAACGCCAGCGCGTCGTTCGAAGGGCCGTTCGCGAAGGGCCGCGGTTCTTGGCTGGCGAGCGTTCGGAAAAGCTACTTGCAGTACTTGATCCAGTCCACGGCTGAGGATCCTTCGCTGGCGTTCGGTTTCTGGGATGCGCAAGGCCGGTTGAGCTACGACTTGACCGCGCGGCACCGGGTGTCGCTTAGCGTTCTGCATGGCAAATCTGGTCTGGACAGGACGGGTGCGGAGAACTCGCTGGGCTTCAATGCGACTTTCCAGACGGACTATTCCATGACGATCGCCAATGCCGGTTCACGCTGGACGCCGTCGCAGCGGCTGTTGCTTCACAACAATTTCGCCTGGATGCGGGAGCGATTCGAGAACCTGAACAAGCAGGCGCTTCCACTCGCCGGCGGCCACTATGGCGAGTGGATTTGGAATTCGTCGAACACCTGGCAGTGGGGCGAGAACGGATCGCTCTACTTTGGGGCCGGCGCGCGGCGGCTTCGCGATGAAGGGTTTCTGAATCGCATTCAACCCGCGGTCCGTTTGGAATCGTACGGACGAACGGCGATGCGCCAGGGCGGGTTTGTCTCCCAGGAATACCGGTTCTGGCACGGCAGGATCACGCTGCGGACCGGCGGGCGCGTCGACTCGCATTCGACCGTCACGCCGGTTGCCGTCAGCCCGTCGGCGAGCGTGGGCCTGGCGCCGTTCGTACGCTCCCGTGTGACTCTGCAGTGGGGACACAATGTGCAGTATCCGGAGCTTTCGCAGTTGGCGAATCCCCGGTTGCCCATGCGCGCGATCCACTGGAACGCCGCATGGGAGCAGCGCTTCGGCGAGCGCACGAGGGTGCGCGTCGACCTTTGGCGGCGGGACGACCGCGACCTGCTGCACCGGCCGCTATTCGATTTTCGAATCGTGAACGGCCGGGTGGGCGGCGGAAATCCGCTCGCGCCGTGGCTCAATTCGCAGCGGGGTTCGGCGCGCGGTGTGCAATTTCTTCTGCAGCGGCGTTCCGCCAACCGGCTGAGCGGCTGGATTTCCTACGCTTTCACTCGGGCGCGCATTCGCGACGGGTTTCTCGCCATCGAATACCCAGCGGACTTCGAGCAGAAGCACACGGTGAACCTGTTCTCCACCTACCGCGTCCGGCCGACCGTAAACCTCAGCGCGAAGTGGAGCTACGGGAGCGGTTTTCCGCTGCGGGGCTTTTACCGGCCGGCGGCCGGCGGAGCCTTCTTCCTTAGCACTGCGCGGAATCAACTGCGCATTCCGGACTACCACCGGCTGGACCTGCGCGCGAACAAGACCTTCGTGCGGGCCAGATGGCAGACGACGCTTTTTGCCGAGGTGGTGAATCTCTATAACCACCGCAACACGCGGTTCGACGAGCTGCGCTCGCTGAACGGCGCAACCGGCCTGGTCCGGCTCGGCTTCGATCGAATGTTCCCCGTGCTGCCCTCGGCGGGGGTCGCGATCGAATTCTAGAGTCGAATCTTTTTCGGGAATCCCGGGAACTGATCCTCCGGTTTGGGATGAGCGGCGTCGAACTGGTAACGCCACATTTCAAAAGTCAGGGAGCGGGCCGCCGCGTCGAAGCGGACGATGCCGTAGCCGGAGCCCTTCTTGTGCGCGAGAAGCTCCGGCTGGGTGCGGGCGCGAGGAAGTTCGTTGCTGCCTTTCTCCGGATTGGCGATGCCCAGCACGGTCATTTTGTTGCCTAGATCGTCGATATAGCGGCCGTCGGCCTTTTCCTGCTCCGGCCACCAGGCGCGTGGAAAACCGTTCGCCGTGCCCGGCACCATGAAGGCGAGCGGGCCATCGTCCCAATCGTCGATCCCCTGGCGAACCAGCGCGCCGACGTGCTGGTCCCCGTGCAGCATGACGGCGTTCCTGTCGTTGATGGCGCGCAGTGCGCGGAGGCGTCCAGCCTGTGGCCAGCCGCCGCAATCCTTGTCCTCCAGGCCGCGATTCAATGCCTGACCGGCGTGCGTTGTGACCTTGCAGAAAATCGTCTGACTCAAGACAACCTTGAATACCGATCGCGAGGCGGCCGACCACTCGCGCACAAAGCGCTCCTGCCGGGCTCCAAGCATTTCCGGATCGGGCCCCGCGTTCTCCGGCCCGTGTTTGAACTTGCGATCCTCGAGCACAGCGAAATCGATGCCGCCGTAGCGGAACCTGGTGAAGTACACCTCGATGCCTTGCTCGATGGGCGCTGCGTCGACGGCGTCCGGAAGGTGGCCGCTCTGCGTGCGCTGAACGGCGTTGACCCAGTCCGGATGCTGGACGAAGCCGCCGTAGACGAAACCCTTCTCGCGGCCCTTCGGAATCGCCCGGCCGCCGTGGCCCCAGATGTTGCCTTGAAACATGTCGTGATCGTCCGGGATGACCACAGAGGGACGGTCCTTCAGCAGTTCCCGCCAGGTCCAGCCGAACTGCCAGAATTTGCGCAGATAGTCGAGCATCGCCACACTGGCCGGCTCCCGCGTGATTCCGAAGCCGCCGAACCCTTCGTAGATCTGGTCGCCCGCGAAGTAGAGCAGGTCCGGGTCGTGATGCTTCGCGTTTTGAACAAGGCGCGTCATCGGGAAAACGTAGCCGTTGTCGCAGGAAAACACACCCAAGTTCAGCTTGCCGCCTGCCGGTTCGGCGCGAATGTGGCCACCCCACTGATGCGTGCGGTTCTGCCACCGGCAGGAGACTCGGTACTCCTGGCGGACCGTAGAGTCCCAGTTTGGAATCCGAAAGGCCGCCGTGCGCGACATCGGATCGATGGGCGCCTCGGCCAGCGTCCGCCACTTAGCGCCGGAGCGGACCTCAAAATTGGCGGTCCGCGTCTCCATTGGCGCGAATAGGGCCGTGACCTTGAGCACGCCGCCGGCCGCCAGGTATTGCGTCCAAAGCACCGGTCCGAATGTCTGCTCCGGGTGGGCGGCCAGTTGTGTGCCCGTCGCCGTCCAATCGCGAAAGCGCCACTCGCCGTGCTCGGCGAGTAGAGCGATATTGCCGGCAGGCCGGATCTTTTTCGTGACGCGCACCTTACCGGCCGAGAGCGTGGCTTCACAGCCGTCGACTCTTAGGCGAAGCGTCACAGCGCCGTTGAACGCAACTCTCGCCTCGGACTTTGCGTCATCGATCGCCAGTGTGCCGTCTGCGCTGATGGCCGCATCCACCCAGTGTGTTGGCAGCACCAGCGCGTGCCGGTAGTCGTCGAGCTTGCCCCGGATGCCAATCCGAAAACCGGCGCGGGCTGTGGCGCCCGCGTCGCGGGGCGGGACGATGGAAACGCTCAGTTCCGCATTGCCGGACTCCGTCATCTGGTGCGTCAGAAGGTGCAGGGTTCGGCCCGCCGCCGCTTGTGCGACGACGACCCCGTTTTCCATACGCCAATCCTGGAGCGGATTGGCCCAATACTCGGGTCCGATCCACACGCGCGAACCGCGCCAACGGCTCTGAAACGCCGCGGCGGCGAGAGTTGACGCGGCCACGAATGCCCGGCGGGTTAAGCGCATCCGGTCATTGTCCTACAGCCGGTGAGCTGTGACATAATTCGGCATGCTTCGACGTGACTTTCTCGCCGCATTCGCGGCGGCCCTTCCGCTGCGCCGCCTATCCGCCGCCGAAATTGGACGCCACAAAATCACCAACGTGCAAACGATGATGATGCAGGGCGGCCGGACGTACACGCTGGTCAAGATCACCGCTTCGAACGGCATGTTTGGAATCGGAGAGGCGTACGGTTCGCCGGGCATTGGCGTTCGTGAACAGATCGACGGATTGAAGCCCTTGCTGGTCGGCAAGGACCCGCTGGAAATCGACACGATCTATACTCGGCTGGGCGCGGGCGGCAATAGCCTGAGTGGCACCCGGACAGACGGCTCGGCGCACGGCTTGATGCGGGCCGCGTCGGGCATCGACATGGCGCTGTGGGATCTGGCCGGAAAAATTCTGAATGTTCCGTCGTCAACTCTGCTGGGCGGCCGGTTCCGTGAGCGCATCCGTGTCTACGATCATGCGGCGCCGAAGGACATGCTGGACAAAGCGTCCTGCAAAGCGTGGGCGGAGAGTTGCAAGGCCGACCCGTCCGGCTTCACTTGCCACAAGTTTGGCTTTCCGCATTCGCGGCTTACGAATCGCGTGTTGTCGATCAAGGACCTGAACGCCATTCGCCAGGGCTTTGAAAACTGCCGCGAGGCGATCGGCTGGGACCACGACATAATGGTGCACTGCCACTGGGAATACGACGTGCGAACCGCCTTACAGATCGCCGAAGCGGTGGCGCCGTGCAAGCCGCTGTGGTTGGAGGATCCGCTGATCGTGGACTATTCGGACTCGTGGAAGCGCTTGACGGCAGGGTCCAGCGTGCCGATTTGCATGGGCGAGAATTTAGCGCGGCGCGAGGGTTTTCTCCCGTTCATCGTCAACCAGGGCTGCGATATTCTGCACCCGGACCTTCGCAACTCCGGCGGATTCCTGGAAACGAAGCGGATCGCCGATCTGGCCCATCCGTTCGGAATGCCGATCGCCACACACAACACCGCCAGCCAGGTGCATACCTACGGCAACATTCAGTGGGCCTCCACCATACACGACTACATCGCCACCGAAACCGTGACAGGCAAGGGCGGCTGGATGGATAAGGTGCTGCTGCTCGACGGACCCTACATAAAGGGAGGACACATCGAGGTGCCGCAGAAACCGGGTATGAATATTCACCTGAATCCGGATGTCGTCCGCGCGCACCTCGCTCCGGGTGAGACTTGGTGGGGGTGAGGCTCGGGCTCTTAGTAACGATCCCCCGGCAGAGCCGGGGGCCTTCGTTCGTGAGCCGCTCAAAGCGGCTGGTTGGGGTCGCTGGCGCGGCCCCGTGGTT